>Ga0105152_10000283_pt1 | contig 14154 bp, 15 predicted proteins | sample LakBais05cmmetaG_FD_81534 | JGI IMG/M metagenome (GOLD analysis project Ga0105152, IMG submission 81534) | Lake sediment microbial communities from Lake Baikal, Russia to study Microbial Dark Matter (Phase II) - Lake Baikal sediment 0-5 cm | ecosystem: Environmental > Aquatic > Freshwater >...
CCATAATCGCTTTCAAAAGGGTGGTTTTACCTGTCCCGTTATCCCCCACGAGGCCGATCCGGCTCTTCTCCGGAATGAGCCAGGTAATGCCGTCGAAAATCTTGCGGTCGGCGAAGGACAGGGAAATGTTATTGATGTTGATCAAAGGTTACGTCCCGGGATGTGTCTTTGAACGTGTGGAAGCGTATATAACATTTTGCAGCCATTATTCCTGTGACACACAAAACCGTTTATGCTATGCATTTGCCGCTGTCATTACCACATCAAATCCATCGATAGAAGTAAAATATCTCAGGAGGCGCGACAATGGCGAAAATGAAGACAATCAGTGTTGAAGCGAAGTTGGATGAGAAGTTCAAGATTGAAGTGAAGGCCGGGGAGCATCTCATGGTTGTTGACCAGCCGAAGGCAGGCGGCGGAACGGATGCGGGCGCAACGCCCCTGGAATATCTTTTCGCCTCGCTTGCCGGCTGCATCGGCACGGTCGCGAGAATCGTCGCCATGCAGAAGCGGATCCCGCTCAAGGGCATGAACATGAAAGTGGAAGGCGCGTTCGATCTGGAGACGCTGTTGGGCAAGAGCAAGGAAAACCGGGCCGGATTTACAGGCATCAAAGTGACGCTCCATATCGATGCGGACATGACCAGGCAAGAAAAAGAGGATTTTATTCAGGAAGTGGAGAGCCGATGCCCCGTTTCAGACAATATCGCCAATATTACGCCCGTGGTCATTGAAGTCGTTTGATCTTGCCGCGGCGAAGCCATTTTTCAAAGGTCTCGCATTGTCATTGAAGGTTGTGTGTCATTGATCCTTGCTTTTTTTCTTGAAGAAGAAGCGCAACGGGACCTGATCCAGAGCAAGAGTTTCCCGGAACTGATTCATGAGATACCGTTCATAGGAGAAATGGATGGAGCGCGGGTCCCGGACAAAAAAGACAAAGGTGGGCGGCTTGACGGCGACCTGGGAGACGTAATTAAAGGGATTGGACCTGCCGCCGTAATGTGGCGGCGGATTGGCGGCCAGAAATTCCTGCACCTTGCGGTTGAGCTCCGGCGTGTTGACGCGCCGAGTGTACTGGCTGTAAACGGCGTTCACCGCGTCGAAGATCTTCACGACGCGCTGACCCGTCCGGGCGGAGACGAACAGAATCGGGGCAAAATCCAGGAATTTCATTTTGTCCTTGATTTCCCTGACATATTTTCCAATGGTCCGGTCGTCTTTTTCGACGGCGTCCCATTTGTTGACCACGACGATGCAGGCCGTGCCATTTTCCAGGGCAAGGCCAGCGATTTTCGCGTCCTGTTCCGTGACGCCTTCTTCGGCGTCGATGAGCATCAGGGCGATGTCGCAGCGGCTGATGGCCTTGATCGCCTGAATGACGCTGTATTTTTCGAGGGTCAGGCTGACGCGGCTTTTCCTTCTGATTCCGGCGGTGTCAACCAGCAGGTAGGGACGCCCCCCGAACGTGAAGGGCGTGTCGATGGCGTCGCGCGTCGTTCCGGGAACCGGATTGACAATCGTGCGTTCGTATCCCAGGATCCTGTTGATCAGAGACGACTTTCCGACATTGGGCTTTCCGATCACGGCGATCCGGATCCGGTCCTCTGCGTCCGATGGCTCCGGCGTTTCAGGCAGCAGCCGGGTCACCTCGTCCATGAGTTCCCCCACGCCGAGGCCGTGCTCGGCGGAGACGGTATAAATGGTTTCCATGCCCAGACGATAGAATTCATAGGACAGGGTTTCCTGCTTTACCCCGTCGATCTTGTTGACCGCGTAAAAGACAGGTTTCTCAAAGCCGCGCAGCAGGGCGGCGATGTCGCGGTCCGCCGGCATCAGCCCTTCCCGCCCGTCCATCAGAAAGATAATGATATCGGATTCTTCGATGGCAAGCTGCGTCTGTTCGCGCATCTGGACGAGGATGCCCTCCGTCGCCGCCGGTTCGAATCCGCCCGTATCGATGAGAATGTAAGGTTTGTCATTCCAGGCGCAGGCCGCGTAATTGCGGTCGCGCGTGGCGCCGGGCTGATCGATGACGATGGCCTTGCGCTCGCGGGCAAGGCGGTTGAAAAAAGACGATTTTCCGACATTCGGCCGGCCGATAATAGCCACAACGGGTTTCAATTTGAATCACCTCCGTAAAAAGGGGACGGTTCTATTTATTCGATATGAAGACTTAATGTCCTCATTCCAGTAACTTAAAAATAAATAGAACCGTCCCCTTTTTTACTTCTGAAAATAGCCGAATTGCTTTAGCATTTTCTCATCATGGGTCCAGTCTTTCTGCACCCGGACGAATAATTCCAGGTAAATCCTGGCGTTAAAGAACTTCTCTATGTCCATGCGGGCCTTTGTCCCGATTTCCTTCAGCTTAACCCCTTTTTTGCCGATCAGAATGCCCTTCTGCGAATCCTTTTCCACATGGATCGTCGCCTGTATGCGGATGAGCTGCTTCTGTTCATCCTCCTTGAACGCATCGACGACAACGGCCGTTGCGTAGGGAATTTCCTGGCGCGTCAGCAGGATGATCTTCTCCCGGATGATCTCGGCCGCAATAAAACGTTCCGAAGCGTCCGTCATCGTATCCTCCGGAAAATAGACAGGTCCTTCCGGAAGCGCCTGTAAAATCTCAGTGACGAGCTGCGACAGGCCGTCGCCGGTCTGGGCCGACAGGGGAACAATCGCAGCAAAAGGGCGAAGCGGGTGGAGTTCATCGATCAGGGGCAAAAGCTGCGTCTTTTTCACCAGATCGATTTTATTAATGGCCAGGATGACCGGCATGGCGCCTTCCGGCAGGGATTGAATAATGTATCTGTCCGCCGAATGAACACTTGCGGTGGCATCCACGAGCAGAAGCAGCACCTCCACGCGCTGGAAGGTGTCTTTTGCGATATTGACCATCTGGCGATTCAGCGGGGAGTCCGCCTTATGAATGCCGGGCGTGTCCATGAAGATCATCTGTCCCTCGGTCTGGTTTCGGATGCCCATGATCCGGTTGCGCGTCGTCTGGGGTTTGCTCGTCGTGATCGCGATTTTTTCGCCGACGAGGGCATTGAGCAGTGTTGATTTGCCGACGTTCGGCCGCCCGATGATGCCAATAAAACCTGATTTATACAAGGTTGAGCCTCCTGTCTGTCCGAGTTTCATAAGATCAATAACTTGTAAAGAAAGACCATCGTCTTACCGGCGACAGATTATATCTGTTTTCCCCTGTCGTCAATCAGGTAATGCGAATGGGCCATTCTCATTCTCCGCAGCGGACATGAAGCGTTCCTGCAGCCTGTGCCGGGTCTGGGGAAATCCGGATATTCGACAAACCAAAACGCCCCTGCAACGTTCGCGTGTTTTCATTCTTCAGCCCCCGAAACACTGATTGCTCTTTCGGGCAGACGGAAAAAACAACGGCTTTTCCCTGAAAATCCCCCGTTTCCAGCAGCAAGGTCGCCTTGTCGAATAAAATGGACGACTCGACGAGAAACCGGAAGGCCGGATGATAGGGGCCGGCGATGACAGTCCCGCGCTTTCCCATCTCCGGCGTCGTCTGCAGGCCCATGCGAATGACGGGAATGCCGGCGGCGGTAAATTTCAGCAGGGCGGATTTACAGAGCAGGACAGCCTCATCAAGCGTCAGGGGTTCATAACGTCCGATACGGTAATCCTGTGCCAGGGGAGTCCCCGTGAAAACAAGGGTCGGATGGATCCTGACCGTCTGCGGCTGCAGGGCGATGGTTCGATCAACGGAACAGGCAAAACCTTCAGGGTCGTCGCCCGGCAGGCCGGCCATGAGATGGACGCCGACCTCAAACCCGTTGGCCTTGAGCAACTGCACGGCGGCGGCCACATCCCCGGCCGTATGTCCCCTTTCGGTGAGTCGCAGAACGTTGTCCACGAGGGATTGGGCGCCGATCTCCACGACTTGAACGCCGAATCCTTTCAATAAATCCAGTCGCTCCTGATCAATGCAATCGGGTCTCGTGGAAATGCGGACGGCGTCGATCGATCCCTCTTCCAGGAAGGGTTTCGCATACATGAGCAGGCGGCTCTGGTCCTGCTTTTCCATCCCCGTGAAATTACCGCCGTAAAAAGCAATCTGAACCTGTCCCGGCTTTTTTTTGAGAGATTGCAAATGAGCCATGACCGTCCGGCGGAAGAATGTCTCTGAAACATCTTCCGGATAAGGCCCTGCCGCTTTCTCCTGATTGCAGAAGGTGCAGCGATGCGGACATCCCCGATGCATGATAAAAATGGGAATAATCAGGGGCATGGTCATTCCCGCCCGGCGGGGAAAAGCGTCTCCAGAATCCGGATCGCCTGCTCGGCGGCGCGCTGCTCCGCTTCTTTCTTGTTCTTGCCTATTCCGGTCGCCTGGATGCGCTCGGCAAGGGAGATCTGGATTTCAAACGTTTTGTCATGATCCGGTCCGTATTCATGGATCAGGGTGTAACGCGGCGTCTCCTTGAAAGCGTGCTGGCTCATCTGCTGCACCGTTGTCTTGTAATCCCGGTACGTGCAGCCTTCCTCGATGAGCGGCGTAAAAAGACGTCTGATCAACGCCGCAGCTTTTTCAAATCCGCCGTCCAGAAAAATGGCCGCAATCACGGCTTCAAAAGCGTCGGCAAGCAGGGAAGGTTTGGTTCGCCCGCCGGAAGCCTCCTCTCCTTTGCCCAGCAGCAGGTAGTCTCCAAGATGAAAGGACTTCGCCAGCCCGGCAAGCGGTTGTTCGTTGACAATGGCGGCGCGCAATTGCGAGAGCTGGCCTTCCTGATAAGCGGGGAAATGCTTCATGAGCAGATCGCTGATACAGAGTTCGAGGACAGCATCTCCGAGGAATTCAAGCCTTTCGTTATCGTGGTCCGCCTCCGCCGGATTCTCGTTGACATAGGACCGGTGCGTCAGAGCGGTATCCAGCAGGGAGACATCCCGAAAGTGATAGTCGAGGATCTTCTGAAACTGATGGATGTCCATGATTCTTTTTTCAGACATCCGTTATCCTTCCATAGAGTTTCCCATCCTGACACTCATGCGCCCGGACCTGCACGATTTGATTGACCTGCGAAATATCCCCATCTTTCAGAATGACCGGGATGTAGTTGCCGGAAAAACCCTTCCACAGACCGGTCACCCGATCCGGCTTGCCTTCGACGAGGACGGCCATTTTTTCACCGATGAATCTTTGCGCGTAGGCCAGGCGTTTTCTTTTTCCGATGTCCCTCATTCGTTCGGCCCGGTCTTTTTTATCCGCATCGGAGACCTTGCCGGACATCGCAGCCGCTTCGGTTCCCGCTCGTTCCGAGAAGGGAAAAACGTGCAGATAGGCCACGGGCAAGTCCGCGATGAATTGCACCGTGCGCTCAAAGGCCCGCTTGTCCTCGCCGGGAAAGCCGACCATGACGTCGAGGCCGACGGCCAGGTCCGGAAGGGCTCGCCAGATCTTTTCCAGCAGATGAGCAAAAAAGGCTGAATCGTAAGGCCTCCCCATGCGCCTTAGAATGCCGTCATCGCCGCTTTGCAGGGGAATATGCAGATGACGGCACAATATTCCGGAATGTTCAAATATTGCAATCAGTGAATCTGTGATTTCCACGGGCTCAATGGAGCTCAGTCGCAGCCGCTCAACGGCGCGATGGTCCGTCACGGTTTTGACAATGCTGACAAGATCCGTGGGGGGGAACAGATCCGTCCCATAGGCGCCCAGATGGATGCCCGCCAGCACGATCTCCCTGAACCCGGTGCGTCTGAGTTCTTCTATCCGGCTGATCACCTCGATTTCCGGGATGCTGCGGCTTGGACCTCTTGCGAAGGGGACAATGCAGTAACGGCAGCGGCTGTTACAGCCGTCCTGGATTTTGAGAAAAGCCCGCGTATGGCCGTGAAACCGGACTGGTTTTAAACTCGACAGATCGGGAGAGGAATGGTCGGCGTCCGGCAGCATGATCCCTTCCAGCGGTTTTGCCGCCGCGATGGCTCCTGGAATCATGGTTTTCTGATCTGTGACCAGAGCGACTCCCGGCATTTTTCTGATATCATCGGCGGCAAGCTTGGCATAACAGCCGGTAACGATGATTTGCGCCCGTGGATTGGTTCTGGCGGCACGCCGGATGAGCTGGCGCGACTGAACGTCTGAGCGGCCGGTCACGGTACAGGTATTGATGACATAATAATCCGCCGGCTGATCAAATGGAATCATATCGAGTCCCTGCCTTTCGAGGGCTTCAATGATTCCTGCGGACTCATACTGATTGACTTTGCATCCGAGCGTGGCAATGGCGACTTTCAAACGGTCAATTCCTATCATCAATTATTCCCGACATCTAAACGACGCATCCGTCTTTTGTCAAGTGAAAGAAACATTTGATATTCCCTGCATTTCAAAGTAAAATATGGACAAGTCATCATCGGAGGTCAGGCGTGGACAACATCATGCAGAATCTGTCAGCTCATCCCATGATCATCATCGTGATTATTTTTATCGGTCTGCTCATTGTCTATTTCCTTTTCAAGCAGCTCCTCAAATTGGCCCTGCTGTTTCTCATGATCCTTTTGGCCATCGGCGGTTATTTTTATTTTAAGGATCCCGATAAAATGCCCAGGAATATGATGGAAACCCTGGAAAAAGCCAAAACCGAGACCGGTAAAGCCGTTGAAAAAGGCAAAGAAGCCTATTCAAAGGGCAAGGCGATCGCCGAAAAGGGGAAGAAAATAACCGAGGGGATGGACAACCTCCTGATCGGTAAAGACAAAAAAACGGACAAAACCATGGATCAGGGCAACAAGGGTCCGAAATAATGACAGGCGATTGTGGTTCATGGTGTCCATTCGGTAACGGGTCGGCCTGACCTAAAACAGATCGACTTCCATGGCCCGAACAGGACAGGCAGAGACGCAGAGTTCGCATCCATTGCATTTCTCCGGATCAAACTCCACTTTGGTGGTTTGCATATCGAAGGCCAGGGCGTCTGTGGGGCAAAACGCCGTACAGGCGCCGCAGTGAACGCATTTATCAATGTTTTGATTGACGCTTTTTGAAAGCGGTTCAACCTTGAGGCCTTGGTCCTTCAGAAACCGGATGCCTCGATCGAAGTTTTTCTTGAGACCGCTGAGCTCAAGGACAATCACGCCTTCCCGACGCGGGAAGATACGGGCCTTCAGAATATTAAAGACAAGATCGTGCTCCTTGACAAGCTGGCAGATAATGGGCTGTTCAACGTTCTCAGCCGTATAGTGAATTACCACTTTCTTGGAATAGATATCGCCCATGGCCCCTCCTTAAGGGATGCGCGGATTCATGTCAAGACATTACTTCTGGTTCTCAGCCGTTGACGGAGCCGAATCATGGACGCCGTCAAAAAAGGGCCGGAATGCCGGCAGTGTCGACATGGATTGCTTTGTCAGTGTGGACAGATCCATCCCGAGATGAAGCCATTTTCGGAACTGATCATCTGCCATAACCTTGTAGGATAAATAATTATTAATGGTTTGTTCAAGATATTTTTCAAAAAATTCACTCAGAATGTTTTCACCGTATTGTATGACAAGGTGGAGCAGGGGAACCGGCAGCAGACTGTTTTTTTTTCGCGATTCCTCCAGGACGATCTGGGTCAGAATAAAGGCCGTCACGTCCTCGCCGGATTTGGCATCCACCACAGCTACGCGCCGCCCCTGGCGAATGGCCTGCATGACGTGATCAAGGGTGACATAGGCGCTCTTTTCAGTGTCGTACAGTCGTCTGTTTGAGTATTTTTTTAGTAACAATATTTTGTTCATGGCGATAAACCTCTCTGTGCTCCTATACACGACGCATGTTTGTATTGCAACAAATATTTTATGGTCTGAAAGAAGGTCATTTCCAGGAAGGCCCGATTAGGGTATTAAGTATTAGTTATTGTTTATAAAGATATTTATTTAATATAATAATGCCCATCAAAGATTGACACAGATAAATGTTGCATTGCAAAAATATGTCTTGATAAATAAAAAACCGTCATTATACTAAAAATCTGTGCGGCTCAAAATAAAAAATATGGAGGTCAACAATAATGGAGCAGACAAAAGTTACAAGACAGATGATCGAGTTTTACAAAACCACATTTGACAACACTTTTAACGCCATGATGATTTTGCAGGAGCAGACGGAAAAGATGGTTGGTCTTTTTCTGGAACAGTCTCCCTGGTTTCCCAAAGAGGGGAAAGATGCCGTGAATGAGTGGGTCAAGACCTATAAACGGGGTCGGGACAGTTATAAAACGAGCGCCGATGAAAGCTACAAGAAGGTTAAGGATTATTTTACAAGCGCGGATAAAGCAGAAAAAGCCAAGGCTGGAAAGTAGACGGCTCAATTGCGAACATCCGGAAGATTACTCCAGGCATCAAGCAATCAAAAGAAAGGAGAAACAAAATGGATCCGAAACAAATCGCAAAACAGATGATTCAGTTCAACAAGACCGCTTTTGACAATACCTTTGACGCCATGATTGTTCTGCAGGAGCAGACGGAAAAAATGATGGCCATGTATCTGGATCAGACGCCCCTGCTTCCCGCAGAGGGGAAGAAGGCGATAAACGACTGGCTCAAGGCCTATAAGAAAGGCCGTACGGATTTCAAGGTCGCCGTTGATGAGAATTACAAAAAAGTGGAGGCATTTTTCACGGGCTATGACAAGCCGAAAAAAGACTAACCCTGTCAGCATGGCTTCCGGAGCAGATGTATGATCTTTTCCTATACTCCCAAACGCTTCTATCCCATTGTATCTGAATGTCATGAAAAAGTGGCCGAAGTTAATTCCAGTTTGACGGAGGCCACTTTTGAGACATTGAAAACGAATCAGAATTACTGCTTGAATCTTCCCGTCTATTTCAACGATGCGACCTATTCATACTGGCGTTATGTTTCGTCCTTCATGGATCTGGAAAAATCAAACCGGGAAAATACAGCGGAAGCAACCCTGGACGCCCTGAAAGCCGGCCAGTTATTTCTGCTCGGAATTCTGGCTTATCTGCATGATTTCATGATTCCCTACTGGACCGCGGCCAATTCCTTCACGGCACTGGAAAAGCAGAAACTCATGCAAACACCGCCGCTCGAAACGATGATGGACTATCTGGAGTTGTTGCAGTTCAATCTCCAGGTCGCCGAAAAAGGCCTGACGGGTTCGCTCAAAAGCATGCACGAATTCAGCCTCCGGGGAGGCGCCAAGGCGCTGCAGGCCCTGACGAACACCTTTTTTGACCGGGAGGGATTCAATCTCAAGGACTATACCGCCGCGCAAGCGCGACAACTGGATCTGCTCGTTTACGGTTACCCCGAGGCCATCCGGGCAATCAAGCCTCAGTACGGATTGCATTTCGATGACGGCAGCTATAAAAAAGCAGCAGAAACGGATCGCTTTATTCTCTATCAGGTTCTCCCTCAGGACAAGCGTATCAAGGTCCGAAAAGGGGGCAAACCCATCGTGATCCTGCCGCCCTATGTCCTGGGTCCGAATATCCTGGCCTTGCTTCCGGGCGAACAGAAGAGTTATGTTCATGCCTACGCCAATCACGGCATACCAACTTACATCCGTGTGATGAAGGATATTGAGACGACGCCCGCGGTACAGGTTATGACCGGTGAGGATGACGCCCTTGACACGAGATATTTCTGTGAGCGCGTGATGAAGATTCACGGAAAGGCGGTGACCCTCAACGGCTTCTGCCAGGGGGGATACATGGCCGTTCTGGACATTTTGTCGGGTGAACTGGATGGACTGGTTGACGCCCTGATCACCTGTGTGGCGCCCATGGACGGCACCCGAAGCGTTGCCCTCGTGGAATACATGCAGCATCTGCCCTCCCGCTTCCGTGACTTGGGATACGCTATGAAGGACATGCCGAGCGGTCATCGGATTGTCGACGGGAAGGTCATGAGCTGGGTTTATAAGCTCAAAAGCATGGAAAAGGAATTTTCGTTTGTGACCTTTTACAGGGATTTGATGAATCTGGAAGGAACAGCAGGCAAGGAAGTCAAGATCAGCTCGACCGCTGCGGCCATGAACTACTGGCTGATCTATGACCGCAATGACCTGCCGGAAGGCATCACCAAACTCAGTTTTGATTCTTACACCATTCCTGTTGAAAAGGACGGGACGCTTCCTGTGAAGCTGTTCGGCAAAAATTTGAATTTCAAAGGAATTCAGGAAAAGGGAATCAAGTGGCTTCTCTGCTATGCGGAGAAGGATGACTTGGTGGATCAGGCCGCCGCCGTTGCTCCCCTTGATTTTGTGGATGTTGAAATCGCCGTTTTTCCCAAGGGCCATGGCGCCATCGCTACATCGTGGTCCCATCCGGAGACGGAATGCGCCCTGCATAAAAGGTTCGGCCCTTACCGGGGCCCCGTTCGTTTCCAGCTCGATCTGGAGGAAGCAGGCAATGTCTGATGATGTCACAAAATAATCTCAGGGGATAATTCTATGGATACCAATTTTTTCGAATTCTGGGGTCAGTCATTCCTCAACCTCGCCAAAGGACAGCGCCAGATAGACGAATTCAGGCAGTGGCTGCGCAAGGGGTTCAGCGGTTCCGACAGCTTGTCTGTCCTTTTTCGTCAGATCTATGGTCTGGACAGTGTCGAAACGGGCGGGGATGAATCCCTGAAGCTCTATGAAAAGGCCATGCAGTCTTTTCATCAGTCCTTCCGGGACTATCTTCGTCTTTTTGACGCGGCGCCCCGTGAAGAGCTTGAAGCCCTCAAACAGGAGTGCGAAGCGCTGAAACAGAAGATCTCCGAACAGGAAGAAACCATCGGGCAGTTAAGAAAAGTTCTGGGTGAGAAGGGACTGGAATCAAACGAAACTGCGCGGGAACTGCAGAACCTGCTTAAAAAACAGACGGATCAGTTCCAGGAGATGATGAAGGCCACGGGACAGGCGTTCCAGAAGAAGCGGCCTTCAAAATCCAGGTAGCTCAATTTGTTTGCGGATCATCGTCCGCCTGTTCAGTTTTGAACGTCCGCTGTCATTTTTATCAGAACCAGCGGCGGTGACTCCAGATTTCCTCTTTCAATTCCTTCATGTCGCTTTTGAGCATCAGGTAAAGGCTGGCGTTCTGGATCGCCAATCCTCCATGGTAGGCGAGCGCCGTGACCTGCATGATGTCATCTTCGGTAAAATCACGAGGGGTCGCGCTGTAAAGACGCAGTACGCCGATGACCTCTTCTTTTGCTTTGATGGGAACGCAGAGGATGGAAACGATCCCCTCTTCCTTTTTTTCTCGCTTGTATTGAACCCCCTTGTCTGCCGAAGCGTCCTTGACGACGACCGGCTTTCCACTGAGGGCTTCGGCAATGCTTTTTTCGGCGGAGATGGGGCCTTTATTCAAATATTTTTCACTGAGGCCATAGCTGGCGACCAGTTTCAGGTTCGCGCGTTCCTCGTCAAGAAGGCGAATGGTGGCCGCCTTGACGCCGATGGCCTTTGCCACCTCGCTGGTAAGCGCCTGCAGGATATCCTTCAGATCCAGGCTTGCATTGATGCTGGCGGCCAGATCGAGAAACATTCGAGTATTATCTCTGAGTTTTTTGACAAGCCGGGCGTGTTCGATGGCCATCCCTCCGTGTTCAGCCAGTACTGTCAGAAACTCGACCTCACGCGTCGAAAATTTTCTGGCCGTCGCGGTGTACAGACAAAGCGTACCGATCAGTTGCCCCTGGACCATAACCGGCACGACGAGCACGGAAACGATGCCCTCCTTTTTCTTCTGCTCGCGGTTGGCTGCTTTCGGATCCGTGGCTGCATCCAGATAGTGAAGATAGCCTTTCTGCATCAGTTCGGGCATGATCTCCCTGACATGGTCCAATCCCGCGTGGACGTAATTTTTTGAAAGTCCGGTACGGGCGACGGGGACGTATGTACCCTTTTCTTCATCCAGAAGAAACAGGCTCGCTGCCTTTCCCTGCATGGTTTCCACCGCGCTTTTCACGATCAGATCCAGGATTTCATCCTGGTTCAAAGTGGTCCCGAGGGCCCGCGAAATTCTGGTTATGGTCTCAAAATGGTCGTTTTTTGCCGTCATGGTTTTTTCTCCTATAGTGTTTCTGAAATAACCTGGGTCAGCGAGGGCCTTCCCTTCACGGCCGTCTTTTTCCCGGCTGCCTGCGGCTCAGCCGCGGCCGGCGGTCGCCTCTTTTTCGGCTTGATAACGGCGCCGGCGGGTTTGATTTTTCCGGTCTTCATTCCGGGAGGCGCCGCCTTTTTCCCGGCCTTCTGTGCAATCGTTTTCGCAGGCGCGACTTCGGCTGCGACAGCCTCTTCGGGATCGTCCCTATCTTTGAGCCATCGGGCTATCTTCGGCGCAAATTCACGCTGACATTTGGAACTGACATAGATTCCGATGTGGCCGGTGTCCAAACTGACATTTTCCTTGTCCGTGCTGCCGATTTTTTCAATCAGCATTTCACAGGCGGCCGGCGGAACGAGGTGATCGAACATGCCATAAAAATTCAGGACCGGCATGGTGATATTTTTGAGTTCCACGCGGCGTCCACCGAGTTCCATCTTGCTCTGGATCAGCAGGTTCTTCTGGTAACCGTCCTTGATAAACTGCCGGAAGGTCTCGCCGGGGACATCCGGACTATCGAAGATCCATTTTTCCATCCGGACAAAATTTTCCACGAATGACTTGTTGTCCATATTTTCAAAGAAGCCAACGTATTTGTCAATCATGAGCCGCGCCGGATTCAGCAGCAGAAAACCCAAGTTCATAAAATCCGCGGGAATATTACCGTAGGTATCCACCAGCCGGTCGACGTCGATGCTTTTCATCCAGACATGCAGCAGGCCCGTATCGGTATCGAAATTGGTCGGCGTCACCGTGGTGATGAGATTTTTGATCTTTTCGGGATGCAGCGCGGCATACATGACGCAAAAGGCGCCTCCCATGCAGATTCCCATCAGATTGATCTTCTGGATGCCATGTTTATTGCGGATCAGTTCAATCACATTATCCATATAGCCGTTGACATGGTCGTCAATCGTCACATAGCGGTCCTTGCGCGTGGGGTAGCCCCAATCCATCATGTACAGGTCAATGCCCTCTTTCATAAAAGTCTTGACCACGCTCCGGTCCGGCTGCAGATCCAGCATGGTTTCCCGGTTGATCAGGGCGTATATGACCAGGAGCGGCGTCTTGAGCTGGGGATCGCCTTCGAGGCGGTAATGCTTGAGTTTGATGCGGTCTTCTTCATAAACAACGTCATAGGGGGTTACGGCGATTTCGGAAGACAGCGGACCCAGCAGGACGTCTGATGCCCTTGTCGCCCTTGACTGCGCCTTTTCCGTATCTTCGGCAAGATTTGCCAAAATGAGGTCGAGTGGAATTTTTGATTGACTCATCGATTCGGCCTCCTTTCAAGGCGTTCGGATGACCGTGATGCCTTCGGCAATTGACTTTCCAGGTATTTAACCCTTTTTTTCAAAATATGCAGATCTTTGTACAACTCATCCATTTCCTTGTGCGTCGGCACCGGCAGAGCCTGCAACATATCCTGCAGGACATCGTTTTTGGAAATGACAAACTCCGACAGATGATTGAACAGACCCGACAGGGTTTTTTTATATTCCGGTGACTTGAAGAGCGTCATATAGTGGCCTTCAAGGACCTTGATGAACATGTTGTAATATTCCTTTGTTTCCTTGGGAAGTTTCCCTTCCTTGGCCAGGTCTTCAAGCTGCTGCTGCACGACTTTGAACGATTTTTCAAAGGGGAGGTAAAGGACCGAAAGGAACTCCATGGCGACAACATGCATCAGATTATGCTTGTCGAGAAACTGATTGAAACGCGCCTGGTAAGACCGGGTCAGGCCCAACTGCGGGGTGTAGAAAAATTGTTTCAGTTCCTGCTCGTAGATTTCCTTGAGAGCCTTGAACATCTCCTGATCGACACTGTCGAATTGATAGGCCTCGACGCGCTGCCCGATCTTGCCGGCCCTTTGGATTGTTTTTTTCTGCATTTCAAAACAGGCATCCCAGGTCGCCTCCGCGATTTTCATGAAGACATCCGGCAGCGTGCCCATTCCCTTGAAAACGGCATCGGCGGTTTCCTGCTCGCTCATTGCGGATGACAGCGACTGCCACATCTTCATGGCGGCCTCCCATGATTCGACGGACCGGCTTTTTGCCCCTTTCTC
>Ga0105152_10000284_pt1 | contig 14128 bp, 10 predicted proteins | sample LakBais05cmmetaG_FD_81534 | JGI IMG/M metagenome (GOLD analysis project Ga0105152, IMG submission 81534) | Lake sediment microbial communities from Lake Baikal, Russia to study Microbial Dark Matter (Phase II) - Lake Baikal sediment 0-5 cm | ecosystem: Environmental > Aquatic > Freshwater >...
ATCGGGAACCGCCTCCTCGGCGGCGTCGCCATCGGCCTGGCCTCGAACCTCTCCCCCATGTATATCGCCGAGATCTCGCGAGCCGCGATGCGGGGCAAGTTCGTCTCCGTCAACCAGCTGACCATCGTCATCGGCATCCTGGCCGCCCAGCTCGTCAACTGGCTCATCGCCGAGCCCGTCCCGGCCGGGGCCACGGCCGCCGACATCCTCGCCTCCTGGAACGGACAGACCGGCTGGCGCTGGATGTTCGGCGCCGAGGCCGTCCCCGCTTTTCTCTTTTTCCTGCTGATGTTCCTCATCCCGGAGCGCCCGCGCTGGCTGGTCAAGAACGGGCGCGAGGCAGAAGCCGGAAAGATCCTGGCCAGGGTCGGCGGGACCGGCTTCGCCGGGCAGGCTCTGGGCGAGATCCGCGACACCTTGGCAACCGGCGAGATCCGGAAGGTCCGCTTCCGTTCTCTCTTCGGGCCCGGCTTGGCCAAGGTCCTCGTCGTCGGCGTCGTCCTGGCGATCTACCAGCAGTGGTGCGGCATCAACGTCATCTTCTACTACGCCGAGGAGATCTTCACGGCCGCGGGCTACGGCGTGAGCGGCGTCCTCTTCAACATCGTCATCACCGGCACGGTCAACCTGATCTTCACCCTCATCGCCATCCGCCTCGTCGACAGGCTGGGCCGGAAGCCCCTGATGATGGCCGGCTCGGCGGGCCTGGCCGTCGTCTTCGGCCTCATCGGCGCGAGCTACGCCGTCCACAGCCGCGGCGTCCATCTCCTGGCCCTCGTCGTCGTCGCCATGGCCCTCTATGCCCTGTCCCTCGCCCCGGTGACATGGGTCCTGCTCTCCGAGATCTTCCCCAACCGCATCCGCGGCGCGGCTATGTCCGTCTCGACGGTTTCCCTCTGGTCGGCCTGTTTCGTCCTGACCTACACATTCCCCCTCCTCAACAAGGGGCTCGGCCCGGCCGGGACGTTCTGGATCTACGCGGGGATCAGTGTCTTCGGTTTCATCTTCATCAGGTCCCGCGTCCGGGAGACCAAGGGGAAAACCCTCGAAGAGATCGAGCGGGAATTCATCGGGTCACGGACTTCATAGACGCCTGTACGTTTGTTACCAATCCCAACCCTAAGTCCTTGGCTCACGCACTTATTGATCCTTCAAATGCCCCTCTTTTTCTCGCTATGAATTGTGTGAATTATCGAATAAAATACGAATCGTAGATAATCCTATTGATTTGGGGCGCAAATCGAGAATTCAGCAGGTCCAATGAGAAAAAGCGGACACCCGAAAACGTCTGATACTATGAAATACTTGAAAAAAGATCATAGGATCTATCGATCAAGAATGGAAGGAAGTCTTGTCAAAAAGCGAAATAAATACAAGCTTATTGATCTATTTTCCGGCGCGGGAGGGATGTCTTTAGGATTCTCCAGAAATCTCGGCCACTTATTCGTACCGTTATGGGCCAACGATTTCAATGAAGATTGCGTCAATACCTATAATGCCAACTTTGGACCCCATTGCGTTTTGGGAGATATACATCGCATCCTCGGTTCCGCCCATAATCCGATCCCAAAAGCAGATGTCGTTATCGGAGGACCCCCTTGTCAGGGGTTCAGCCTCCTGAACAAGAACAGAGAAAACGATCCGAGGAAGCAGCTGTGGCGACCCTTTTTAGAAATCGTAGAAAGGGCAAGTGCCCGAGTTTTTGTGATGGAAAACGTCCCGCAACTGCTCGGGTCCTTTGAGCATGGGGAGATACTGGGTGCTGCCGAAGCATTGGGCTATAATATTTGGGGAGATGTTTTGTGCGCTGCAGATTATGGTGTTCCCCAAACACGAAAAAGGGCTTTTATTGTCGGATGCAAAACGGTTGACCCGCGGGAGATATTTCCGCCCAGAAAGACACATTATAACCCGCGCAAATACAACACGAGTCCTCGTTCCATCGATGAACAGATAGCAGAGTTTATCCCTGATGCCGAACCATGGCGAACTGTTAGGGACGCAATAGCCGACTTGCCAAAGCCCGATGGCACCGAGATGCGCAAGGAGCCACCTCCGCTCAACTTACATTTTGGCCGGACTCCGACAGCAAAAAGCCTAGCCAGATACAAGGCCATTCCAAAAGAGGGAATGAACAGATTCGATTTGCAGAGAGTCGCGCCCGATTTGACTCCTCAATGTTGGATAAATAAAAAGAGCGGAGGGACGGATCTTTTCGGGCGACTCTGGTGGGATAGACCGGCCTTTACAATCCGAACAGAGTTTTACAAACCGGAAAAAGGGAGGTACCTGCATCCCGCTCAGCATAGGCCTATTACTCATAGAGAGGCGGCGAGGCTGCAGTCTTTTCCCGACAATTTCATTTTCACCGGTTCTAAAATAGAAATTGCACGTCAGATAGGTAACGCCGTTCCCCCGCTTTTAGCTGCCCGAGTAGCAGATATCGTTTATCTGCTTTTAACGCTAAGCGAAAGATGACCGATATTTTTCCTTCGTCGAAAAGAAGCCAAATTATGAGCTCTATTCGGCCCTATGATACCAAACCCGAATTGATGGTCAGATCATTGGTTCATAGGATGGGCTATCGGTTTCGTCTTCACAAGCAGGAGCTCCCGGGGAATCCCGATATCGTTCTTCCAAAGCACAAGAAGGTCATTTTCGTTCACGGCTGTTTTTGGCACGGACACCGAAAATGCAACAGATCCAAACGACCAAGCTCTCATCAAGCGTTCTGGGGGACAAAACTCGACTCCAATATGGCAAGAGATAAACGCCAACAGAGAGAATTAAAGAAGCTGGGTTGGAGTGTCCTAGTGATATGGCAATGTCAGCTTAAGAACAAGATCGGTTTACGGAATAAGATAGGACTATTTTTAAATAAGAAATCCGGGGGAGGATGTGGGTAAAATGGCTAAGAAATCTTCTGAACTAATCAGACAAGAAATCGCAAAGCTTATAACGAATTTTGAGCTCGAATTAGCCGGCAAGGATCTTAGGAAGAAGGTCCTTGCCCTGGTGCCTGTATTCAGAAACCTTAAGGAGTTGGGGAAATCCCTCATTCCAAAAGAAATGGCTCGCGCGGCAAGAGATCGTATTCTCCATTACTTCTTAAAGTACCCACTTACAGTCATAGGAGGAGACGAGCTTCTCATTGTTTCTGGAATCCAAGAATGGGCAAGAAGATTGAGAGAACTGAGGGTCCAATTCGGATGGCACATAATAAACGGAATAACGGCAAAGCAAATGTATGATGAAGGAGATTTTGCTTACAAAGGTATAGATATTTCATTGTTAGTACCCGAAAACTACATTCTTCTGGCCCCAGTGCAAGATCGCGACGGAGCCCACAGGTGGAATATTGCCAACGGAATTCGAAGAAAAGGCTCGTCTGTCCGCGATAAGTTACTGGAATTCTTTAGGGCAAATGTCGGAAAACCCGTAAGCGGAGAAGAGCTTCGATACGTCGCAAACGAAAAAACTGAATGGGCACGAAGGACTCGCGAGCTGCGAACGGAACTGGGCTGGCCGATTGCCACCAAGAATACAGGAAGGCCTGATCTACCTGTCGGAATATATGTCCTCCACGCTGACAGGCAGAGCCACGAACATGATAGAAATATCCCGGATTCTACGAGAAGCGAAGTCCTAAGGAGAGATAGATATGCGTGCTCAGAATGCAGCTGGTCTCATTCCGAATGGAATCCATCAGATCCGCGATTTTTAGAGTTACATCACAAGAAACATCATGTAAAAGGCGGGGACAACACTGAGAATAACTTGTTGACGTTATGCACAAAGTGTCACGATGCCCTTCATCGGCAGAAAACCAAATGAAGGACCTCTCCAACTGATTCTAAGGAGCAAGCGATAAGGGTAACTATCGACCCGGAATTCGCGCAGGGCCCGAACGGAACGCCGCCGGCCGCCGTGCGCGCGCCGGGCCTTCTCGCTCGCCTTTACCGCGAGGAACGGAACGCCTGGCGCAGGCACTACAGGAAGTATTTCAAGTACGCCGCGCGGGCCCTCGGCACGGGCTTCGTCGTCGGCTTCGTCTATTTCATGCTTAGGCCGGACCAGGAAAAGAAGGCCCTGGAATTCGTGCTCCGGGCGCTCAAGGACATCAACCTCCAGGGCTCGCCGCTCGTTCTGGCGTTGACTCTCTTCTACCATAACTCACGGGCTTCCGCGATCGCCATTGCGGCAGGCTGGGTCCCTTTTCTCTACCTGCCCATCCTCGACCCGCTCGTCAACGGCGGCGTCCTGGGTCTTCTCGTTTCCGTGACGAAACACCAAGGCCTCGACGTCCCCCGGCTCGTCCTGACCAAGATCCTGCCCCACGGTGTTTTCGAGCTCTCCGCCGTCCTTTACGCGACGAGCCTCGGCCTCTACCTTTCGGAGGCGATGGGGAAAAAAGCCTTGGCCGCGTGGCGAAAGAAACGAGGCCAACGGCAGGGCCAGCCGCCCCCGACTCCTGATCTGACGAATTTCCTCGAAACCTACCCGGAGCGGGCGGCGGCCGAGCCCGACAGCCTGGCCCGGAACGTATTCCGCTCGTTCGTCCTCGTCGTCCTGCCGCTTCTTCTCATCGCTGCGTTCATCGAGGGCTTCATCACACCGAGCCTCCGCTAACTGGATCGGCTCGGTGCTGCTCGGGGGACACCTACCAAGGGGTTATATCCCCCTTCACTGCCCCACTTTTCCGCTGTGCCTCGACAGGGCTCCGGCGTATCGGATATCCTTATCCCGGGAGCGGCAGGGAGCGAACGCATGGGAGCGACCGGCAGAAGTGCGGCGGAGTGGCTCGGAGCCGTACTTCTGGGAAATATCTGAATCGAATAATTCAAGAACGGGGACACGCACCGCTTCTCTCGAAGCAGTACTTGTCCCCTCTAAGCAAGCGCCGCTGCCCGATTACTTTGTGAAAAACTTGTGCACCGTAACGGTGCGGTATTTCTGCCCCGGCTCGAGGATGGTCGACGGGAAGTTCGGGTGGTTCGGCGAATCGGGAAAATGCTGGGTCTCGAGGCAGAAGGCGTAGTGCTTGCGGTAGGCCTTGCCGCCCTTGCCGACGACCGTCCCGTCCAGGAAATTGCCCGTATAGAGCTGGATGGCAGGCTGGTCGGTACAGATCTCCATCGCCCGGCCGCTTCCCCGCTCCTCGACGCGCGCGGCCAGGGCCAGCTTCCCGCCTCCGCCGCGAAGGACGAAGTTGTGGTCGTAACCGCCCTCGACCTGGGCGATCCGCTCGCCGATCGCGTGCGGTGACGTGAAATCGAATGCCGTCCCCGCAACGCTCACGACCTCGCCGGTCGGGAGGAGGGTCACCGCTGAATCGACGGCCGTGTACTTTTCGGCTTTAAGCCGGACGAGGTGGCCGAGGACGTCGCCGTTCCCTTCTCCCTTGAGATTCCAGTAGGCGTGGTTGGTCAGGTTGACGGGCGTCTTCTCGTCGGTCTCGGCTTCATAGCTGATCTTGAGCTCGTCGGCGTTCGTCAGCATGTAGACGACCGTGACCGAGAGATTGCCGGGATAGCCCTCCTCCATGTCCTTGCTCAGATAAGTCAGCTTGACGCCCACGCCGTCGGCGGTTTGGATCGGCTCGGGCTTCCAAACGACCTTGTCGAAGCCCTTGAGCCCACCGTGCAGGCTGTTGCCGTTGTTGTTTTGGGCCAGCGCGTACTCGATTCCGTCAATCGTGAACCGGCCCTTGGCGATCCGGTTGGCGTACCGGCCGACGATGACCCCGAAATACGGATGTGTCCCGAGATATCCCTCGAGGTCGTCGAAGCCGAGGTTGACGTCGGCGAGCGCGCCGTTCCGGTCCGGCAGGCGGAGGGAGACCAGGGTCGCCCCGTAGGTCATGATCCGAGCTTCGATCCCGGACTTGTTGGTCAGCGTGTAGATATCGACGGCCGTGCCGTCGGCGAGACGTCCGAAAAGCTTCATCGTCGCCTCCACGAGGAGCAGGTTCCTATCTTTTATCGTAAACGCGGGCCCATTTCAACCTCGCGCCCCACGGAAACGATTGACCCCCGTCCCCACGTATGATATTTTGTGATAAAAGGCATGGTCGGAAAAACTCTCAAGCATTACCGGGTCGAAGCCCAGCTCGGCAAGGGCGGCATGGGGGTCGTCTACCGGGCCAGGGACACCCGCCTCGACCGCCTGGTAGCCCTCAAGACGATCACGCCCGGACTCATCGCCAGTCCCGAGAGACGGAGCCGCCTCCTCCTCGAGGCCCGGTCCGCCGCGGCCATCTCCCATCCGGCCATCGCCCAGGTCTACGACATCGACGAAGTCGACGGGAACCTGTTCATCGCCATGGAATACGTCGACGGCCGGACCGTCAGCCGGCTCATCGCCGACGGCGAGCTCGACCTCTTGGGCGCGATCGAGATCGCCCTCCAGGTCGCCGAGGGCCTGGCTAAGGCGCACGACGCGGGCATCCTTCACCGCGACATCAAGTCCGACAACATCATGGTCACCCGGGACGGCCACGCCAAGCTCCTCGATTTCGGGCTGGCCAAGCTCGTCGAGCCCGACGCCGAAGAGCCCGCGGCGCCCGCCGACCTCGACCGGACCCTGACCCGCGGGCGGGCTCACACCATGCCCGGTGCGATCATGGGCACGCTCAGCTACATGAGCCCGGAACAGGCCCGGGGGAAAGAGCTCGACCGCCGCAGCGACATCTTTTCCCTGGGCATCGTCCTCTACGAAATGGTCACGGCCGAGCTCCCGTTCAAGGGCGAGACGCCTCTCGACACGATGCACGCCATCGCCTATGAAGAGGCGCGGCCGGTGACCATCGTCCGCCGCAGCCTCACGCCCGAGCTCCACCGCATCGTCTTCCGCTGTCTGCGGAAGAACCCGGACGACCGCTACCCCGACGCCCACGCCCTGGCGGTGGACCTGCGGCGGCTGAAGCACGACATCGAGTCCGGCACCAGTACCAAGCTTCCCGCCGGCGCTCGCCTACGCAACTGGGCCGAGTGGCTGAAAACCTCATTCCCGGGCGGCTACAAGGGGCTGGCCATTCTTGCCTCGGCCGTTGCCATAACCGTCGTCCTGGTCTCCGTCAACTTCAACTGGGGAGCCTTGATAGGCCCGGCTTTCATGGCCTTATTCTTCTACCGCTTCGTTCGCAACCGGAAAAAGCGGCGCCTCGCCGCTTTCACAAAGAAGATCGCCAAGTTCCCCGAGGTCCGCCTTATCGTCATCCGCGAGAACCACGTGACCATCGTCATTGACAAGGCCCCGGCCAAGGTCTACATCCGCATCACCGCGCTCATCGAGGAGCTCAACCAGCGGCTTTATGTCGGCCGCGTCGTCACGGCCGAAGTCAAATCGGAGATCCCGGAGGCCGAGGTCCAGACGATGCTGCGGCAGGTGGGTGTCGTCTACGCGCGCGAGGAAGCCCTCCCCGAGCTATCGCCGAAGGCCGGCAAGGACTAGAGCGAGGCTTTCTTCCTCAGCGTCTCGACCCTTTTCTTGACCTCGGGTTGGTCCGGGCTGAGTTCGAGCGACTTCTCGAAGGCCGCCAAGGCCTCTTTGGTTTTTCCCAAACCCGCGTAGCTCTCCCCGATCGAATTCAGGAGGACGGCGTTGACGCCGTAGTGGGCCACGGCCTTGTCAAGGAGCTCGACGGCCCGGCCGAACTCGCGCGTCCTCTTCAGCGCCTCCGCGGCGAGGAGGTAAGTATCATACTTCGCCGTTTTTCCCGGGGTCATGAAAGGGGCCAGTGTTTTGACAACGGCCGGCGCATCGGTCAACGCAAGATACACCCGCGCCAGGTTCGTCGCCGCGTCCTCGGACTCGGGCTTTCTTTGAAAAGCCCTTTCCAGGAACACGCGCGCCTCGTCGAACCGGCCGAGGTTGAAGAGCTGGGCACCCATGATCTCCGGGTAGACCGGGTCCCCCGCTTCGGGCAGGATCCGGGACGAGAACCAGGGCCGGGGGACGGATTCAGCGAAGGACAGGTCGAACTCCTCGGCGGCCGAGACGATCTCGGCGCCGGCCTTCGCGACCGAGACCCGGACCGTGTAGTGAGCGGGCGGGAAGTCGGCGAGGGAAACCTCCTCGAGGACGTTGGGCAGTTCGGGGTAATCCGAGGGCTTGCGCCGGATATCCCGGAAGGGCTGGCCGTCCTTGAGGAATTCGATCCTGACCTCGCCGCCGGCTGCGATCTCGTCGGCCAGGTTGTTGAGCTGGAAGACGACGGCCAGCGTTTCCTGCTTGGTGAAGACCCGGTTCGGCTGGCAGTAGATCTGGAAGGGGCCGACGCGGAAGGCCTTCATCCGGCGCTGGCCCGGCTCCAGTAGGACGACCTTGTAGCCGAGGAGCGGCTGGGTCAACTGGACGGCCGCTCCCCCCTGGGGGATGCGCAGGGCCTGCTCGACGGACGTGAACTCCTTCGAGGCCTCGTTCTTGATTAGGACGGACAGGCTGTAGTCGCCGCCGAGGAGCGGAAAGAGGTCCTGAAAATCGAAGGGCGCCCCGCTCGCCTCTCTCATCTGCTCGGCGGTCATGTCCAAGGAAACGGTCTTGTCGAACTGGTGGACGAGGCGGCCGTCGGCGGTGGTGACCCGGCCGTTGACCTTGAGGGTCGTGTAGTACCTGCTCTCGTACTGGTTCACGGACAGCCGTCGGGGCTCGACGGCGTAGTGGACGAAGTAGAGGCCCGAAGGGTCGCGGAAGACCTTGATGAGGCTGTCGCTGTCGAGATAATTGGCGGTATATTCGACTTCGACGAGGTCCTTGTACTGGAGGAATTTCTGGGCGTACTTGGCTTCGACGCCGCGGGCCGGGGCGGATTCGATGCGCTGGATGAGGAGATCGGAGGACATCGACGGCCGCCCATAGGCTTCCCCGCCTTCGCCGGGAACGAGGGAGAGCGAGACGGCGGCCAGGGCGGGCTCGATCTCCCGGAGCTTCTCATAGGCTTGCGTGTAATCGGGACCGCCGAAATAACCCGCCAGCAGGGCTTGAGGCCCGTCGCCGACCGGGCTGTAGAGCTTGTACTCGCCGTGTCCGCCATCCTTGAAAAAGACGAGGTTGAAGCCCGCCGGGAGCCCCATGTCCGTTTTCCCCTGATAGAACCAGACCTCGGCGTCGTAGGTCGAGGATTTCCCCTCGAACCTCTGGATATCCCGCGCTTCTCCCAGGATGATGTAGATGCGGCCCCGATCCGTCTTCCATCCCGGGCGCGGCGCGTCCCGGCCGAGATAGCGGTTGGCGTAGGTGATACGGCGGAAGTGTTCGGTCTTGAATTCGTTCTCCGCGCTCCCGGGGCTCGGGTCGCGTTGTTTCCAGAAGGCCTCGATGAAGAGGTCGCGCTCCCGGTCTGTCTGGAGCTTGAGGAAGACATCCCTTTCCATGGGCGCGATGATGTAGACGACCTCTTCGTCGAGCCATTTCCGGTAGTTCTCGGGGAGTTTCGGCTTCTGGCCCTTCTCGCCGGCGGAAGCGGCCGGCGCGACGAGGAGAGCGCCGATGAGCAGGATGAAAAGAACGGTCGCGGCGCGTTTCGTTGTCATGGTCATTCCCGGATTCCCTCGTTCATTCCCAGCGCGTCCTCAACCGGGCGAGCTCCACGCCCGTGGCCGCGTTGAGGATCTGATGGAGGAACGCAGCCCCGGGCTCTCCCTCCGGGACCCGCTGGGCCACGGACAGGACCTCGTCGCCGTAGAAGGCTTCGGCTCTATAGGAAACCTCGAGTTCCATCGGCCGACGGCTCATCAAGACGTCCGGCGGGACGCCCTCGAGCGCCCATTGGACATAAACCGCGTTGTTAACGTGGCGGTTCCAGTCGAGATGGGCCGCCTCCACGCGGAAGCGGAGTTCGGACCCCCGCACGGTCGGAACGGGGAGCGAGGCAAACGGGTCGTCGAGGGCCCGTTTCCCCACGGCGTAGCCAGGACCGATGACGTCGTCGACCTTGACCGCCTGCTTTTTTTCGAGGCCAATGACCATCCAGGAGCTCGTCGCCGAGAGGAGGGGCGATCCCCCGCCGTCGGAAACCTCGAAGTCGCGGAGGGCGAAATAGCCGTGCCGGCCGGACGGCCAAGTCATGACCTCGAGCCTCTCGCCCAGGGCGGGATAGCGATGGATGAGGACATGATAGCGGGAGAGGGCCCAAGTCATGCTCCGCTTGCCGAGGTCGATAACGGACCAGCCGAGGCGGCCGGCGTGGTCCCCGGCGGCGTCCTGGAGGAAGTTGAGGAGGGCGACCAGCCGGGCCAGGCCCCGGGCGTCCGTTTCGTAGGTGTGGACGGTGTACTCTTTGCGATAGATCAGGTCGGACACGAGAGTATTATACTATTTTTTAGGCCAGCCGCTTCAATTCGCCGAGCAGCCGGGCGACCTGATCCGGCGGTGGCGGCGGCCCCATCAGGACTTCTCCTGGAAGACGAAGGTGTAGTCGACCTTGCACTGGTAGTTGCTCGACGTCATCTGGACCGCCTGCGGGTTCTGCTGTCCGATGCAGAGGCGGTAGGTCTTGCCGGGTTCGAAGGCCAACTCCTCGCTGGGCTTCAGGGTCACGCGGTAGGCTTGGCTGCCGGCCCGGAGAGTGGAGAACCAGCCTTCGGCCACCGGGTTGTCGCCCTCGAGCACGAGGTGGTAGAGCTTCTTTTCGGTGAACTCGACCCGGATCTGGAATTCGATCTCCCCCGCCGACGCCCGAAGGATGGTGATGTATCCCGCGGGGACGTTCTGGCCGTGGTAGTAGTGCAACTGGGGCTTCGCCTTGTAGGTCGAGCAGGCGGCGAGAAAGAGAAGGCCAATCACTAACGTTGGGGCTTTTGCCGACTTCATGACACGACTCCTCCTTGATGGATAGTGTCCGGGATCTCGACGGCCCGCCCCGTCCGGATGGACTCGAAGCAGGCGTCGATTGTGCGCATGTTGCCGAAGGCGTCCTCCGGAGGGTAGAGGAGGGGCGCCCGCCCCAAGAGGGCGTCACCGAAATGCTCGACCATTAGGGTGAACATGTTGGCCTGCGGGATGCGCACCGCCTCTTCCGCGTCGCCCCGGACGATCTCGATCGCGACGTCGAAATCCTTGGCCGAAAAAGCCCGGTCGAGGGCGAGCGTCCCTTCGGTCCCGACGGCGAGAAGCCGGCTCTGGAATTGCGATTCGAAGCTCGAATCGCACTGGGCGAAGCGGCCCCCGGGAAACTCGAGGAGCACGGCCGTGGTCATGTCCACGCCCGTCGCGGGGTCGATACGGGCGGCGGCGAAAACCGAAACGGGCTCCGCGCCGAAGACGAGGCGCGCGACGCTCGTCGTGTAGCAACCGACATCGTAGAGGGCTCCGCCGCCCATGGCCGGGAACCAGCGGTAGTTCGCGCCATCCCGCTCGAACTGGAACGTGAACGAACTGTGGATGGCCCGGACTTCGCCGATTTTCCCTTCCCTAATAAGCGCGAGGGTCTTTTCCATCTGGGGGTGGAACTTGTACATGAAGCCTTCCATCAACAAGACCCCGCCCGCCTCCGCCGCCCCGATCATCTCCCGCACCTCGCCGGCGTTCATGGCCATGGGCTTTTCGCAGAGGACATGTTTGCCCGCCCGCATCGCCCGGATGGACCACTCGGCGTGGAGGTCGTTCGGGAGGGGGTTATAGACCGCGTCGATCCCCGGGTCCTCGACGAGCTCCTGATAGGTCCGGTGGGACTTCAGGAACCCGAACCGGCCCGCCCAATCCCTGGCCCGGTTCTCGTCCCTGGCCGCGATGCCGGCCAGGACGCCGTTCCGCGATTCCCGGACAGCCGGGATGAAGGCCTTCTCGGCGATCCCGGCACACCCCAGGATGCCCCAGTTGACCTTCCGGTCCATGGTCGACCTCCGTTCCCCCGTCGACGGGGGCCGATCAGATTTTCCGCAGCTTCTTCAGGAAAGCCGGGTCGACGTCGCAGCCTAGGCCCGGCTTCTCGGGGAGCGTGAGCACACCCGCCTTGACGGTGATCCCGTCGACGATGGGGTCGATCACGTGCTCGGAATTCCCGTCGAGGTCGGCGTAGACGATGTTCGCCTGCGAGGCGACAACGTGGGCCGCCGCCGTCAGGGCCAGCTTCGACTCGAGCATGCAGCCGACCATGCAGCGCATGTTGGCGGCGTCGGCGATATGGGCGATGCGAATGGAATTGAGGAGGCCGCCGGCCTTCATGACCTTGATGTTGAACGTGTCGCAGGCCTCGGCCCGGATGAGCTTGACCGCGTCGGCCGGCCCGAACAAGGCTTCGTCGGCCATGATGGCGATGGGGCTCTGGGAGCGGACGGCCCGGAGCCCGGCCGTGTCCGAAGCGAGAACGGGCTGTTCGCAGAACTGGATCGCGAGCGGCTCCATCTTGCGCAGGGCGTAAACGGCCTGGGGCACAGTCCAACCCTGGTTGGCGTCGATGCGGATGGCCACGCTGCGGCCGATGGCGGCGCGGATGGCCGAAAGCCGGGCGAAGTCCTCGTCCGGGTCGAGCCCAACCTTGACCTTGAGCGTCTTGTAGCCCATGTCGGCGTACTTCTTGGACTCGGCCGTCATGTTCTCCAGCGTGTCGAGGCTCGTCGTGATGTCGGTTTCGAAGGTGTTCTTCGTTCCGCCGAGGAGCCGGAAGAGCGGCAGGCCGGCGACCTTGCCCAGAATGTCGTGAAGGCCCATGTCGAAGGCGGCGACGGCGCTCGGGTTGGAGTGGACGAGGGGCCCGATCTCGCGGAGGAGCGCGTCGATCGCCAGCGGGTCCTTGCCGATGAGCATGTCCCGGATGCTCCTGGCGGCGGCGGCGTTGGTCGCCTGGGTCTCGCCGGTGATTGGCGGGAACGGGCAGGCCTCGCCCAGGCCGACGACGCCTTGGTCCGTCCGGATGCGGATGAGGAGGTCGTTGGCCGCCTTCATCTCGCCGATGGCGATCCGGAAGGGGGACGTGAGCGGGATGTCGAAGAGGAAGATCTCGACGTCCGTGATCTTGAGCTTCTTCGCGGCGGCACGGGCGTCCTCGAGCGCCTTCGAAGGCAGACCATAGGCTTTCGAGCCGGCGGCCAGGGCCCCCAGGCTGAGCATCTTCAGGAATCCTTTGCGGGACAGACTCATCGTTCCTCCTCACTCATCGTCGGCCGGTGCCGGCCCTTATTCTATCCAGAGGATGGAGCTTTTGACAAGTCGAACCTCCGCCGGGGCGTCAAGGGACGAGCCTTCGCGGCGGAAGCGGACCCCGGGCAAGCCCGGGGCCCCGGCCGCTGTCGGCACGTGGGAGCTGACGTTAACCCTCGGCCGTCCGGTCCCGGTTGCCCCGGGCCAGCGAGGCGAAGATCCCGGCGATACAGAGAAGGGCGTAAAAAACGAAGGCGATGCGGACACTGCGGAGGAACTGCGGGTAGACGGACGGCTGGATGGGCGCCCGGCCCATGACCAGGGCGAAGATCATCATCGTGATCCCGACGCTCAGCATCTGGCCGGAGAGGCGCATGGTCCCGAGCGCGGCCGAGGCGATGCCGAGGTGCCGCTTCTCGACCGAGGACATGATGGCGTTGGTGTTCGGAGAGGAGAAGAGCCCGAAGCCGAGGCCGAGGCAGACGAGGCTCCCGATGATGAAGCCGAAACCAGTCGCGCTCCGGAGGAACGAGAAAAGGACAAGGCCGGCGGCCGAGAGGGCCATGCCGAGCGAAGCGATGACGCGCGGCTCGGAGCGGTCCGAGAGCTTCCCGGCGAAGGGCGAGGCGAGGGCCATGACGATCGGCTGGGCGACCAGGACGAGTCCCGCTTTTTGCGGCGGCAAGCCCTTGACGTACTGGAGGTAGAGGCTCATCAGGAAGGCGACGGCCGACGTAGAGCTGTAGTTGATTAGGGCGGCCAGGTTGGAGAAGGCGAAGATCCGGTTTTTCCCGAAAAGGCGGAGGTCGAGGAGTGGCGTCCGGGCCCGGAGCTCGAACAGGACGAAGCCGGCCAGGGCCAGGAGGCCCGCGCCGGTGAGCGCGAAGCCGAGGACGGAGGGCAGGCGCGAGAATCCGTACATAAGGGCGACGAGCCCGGAGCCGAAAATAATGGAACCCTTGAAGTCGAACCCTTCGCCTCGGGCTTCAGCCCACTCTCCTTTGAGCCGGACGAGGGTGAGCCCCAGGGCGGCAGCGGCGATGGGGAC
>Ga0105152_10000285_pt1 | contig 14098 bp, 11 predicted proteins | sample LakBais05cmmetaG_FD_81534 | JGI IMG/M metagenome (GOLD analysis project Ga0105152, IMG submission 81534) | Lake sediment microbial communities from Lake Baikal, Russia to study Microbial Dark Matter (Phase II) - Lake Baikal sediment 0-5 cm | ecosystem: Environmental > Aquatic > Freshwater >...
GTCATGGATCACTGCTCCCTGGATCCGGGCACCGCCGATTGCTTACGAATCAACGGCATCGGCGGCACAGTCGATAACCTCGGTGTGGAAAAAATTTTTCCCGACCGCAATCTCTCGCCTAAAAGTCTTTTTTGCCAGGTTGATCTCCCCAAAGGGAAGGCCTTTCAAAGGCTGGGTGTTATCAAAGCGGCGGTTGAGTCCGATGTGCGAATCAATATGGCCGTCGCCAAGAGCCATGTTGTCACCAGGCTGACCATGTGCCTCAAGCATATGATGGGTTTTCTTGAGATGCCAAGCGCCTTGCACGCTCAGCTCGAACAAGGCATTGCTGATATTAACACGCCATCGCCGGTCCAGGCGCATCTTCATATCTTGGAGGCCATCCGGGTCCGATTGCCTACCGGGCCCCGCCTTCAAGCCGGAGGCCCAGAAACCGACATCACTCATCCGGAAAAGATCAAACGTCTGAACCAGGTCATCGCTGGCGTAGACCCGGTTCTCATTGACGCCTATGGCTGTCTTAACTTTTTTTCATTCAAACCGGAAGAAGTGGCGCATCTCCATCATGCCTACGAGTCTGGACTGGGCGAGATGGATGTGGATAAAGCCCTGGGCGAACGACGACTTCGCATTTTTTCGACCGGCCAGACTCACCTCACGTCGGCTTCAAAGATGCCCGAAAGCCAGCCGCCCGTTCTGCTTGAACACATCGAGGTGATTGATCCGAGGCCTTTCCTCCGTTGGGCACTCATCCCAGCCGCAGCAATATTTACTGGCCTCGGCATCATGACCCGCCGCCTGCTGAAGCACAAGAGAGAGCGTGAGAAAAAGAGCGAGGGATAGATAACGAACGGATTAATCATATCTTACGACGGACCGTCTGGCACCGATCGTTTTCAGACATTCGGCCAGACACGCTTCGAGCGTTTCGCTTTCCCTGGACTTCAGGATCACCTGGACTCCCCTCTCTCCTTTGCCCGGGGACGGCGGCGATACGGCCGGTCCTAGGATCTCGATGTCCCGGCTGAATGCCTTCACCCGGCCGACGAGATCTCTCGCTTTGCGGGCGAGCGGCCTCCGGTCTCTGCCGACCAGCACGACCTCGGCCATGGCCGCAAACGGCGGATAATTCATGAGCCGGCGAAACCGGATCTCCTGGTCGAAATAGGCGAGATAATCCTGACCCGCCGCCTCCCGGATGCTGTAGTGGTCGGGGAAGGCCGTCTGGATCACGATCTCGGCTCCCGAGTCTCCAGAGGCGGCGAAACGCATCAGGCGATGGATGGCTTGAAAGGCCTTCTGGGAAGCCCGGAAATCCGCGAAGGCCAGCAACGCTTCGGGATTGATAATTCCGACCATCGCCACGGGCCGGAGTTCCGTCTGGTGAGCGAGCATCTGCGTTCCGACGAGGATATCGATCTTCCCTTCCCTGAAATTCCGCAAGACCTTTTCGCCCGCCGCCTTGGTCCTCACCCGGTCGCTGTCGAAGCTCGAAATGCGGGCTCGAGAGAAAAGCCTCCGGAGCTCTTCCTCTACGGCTTCCACACCGACCCCTCTCGGCTCCATCACCCGGCTTCCGCACGCCGGGCAGGACGAGGTTTTCGGCCGGGAGCTGTTGCAATACCGGCAGACCAGCCTTTCTTCTTTTTTATAGTAAGCCAGGGAAATATCACAGCGCTCGCACTTGGGGATAAGGCCGCACCGCGGACAAAAAAGCAGGGACGCATATCCGCGGCGGTTTAAGAATACCAGGCTGGGCCGCCCGGCGCTGAGATTCTTTTGAAGACCTTCCCGAAGAGCTTGAGTTAACAGGCCCCGCTCAGACCTGTCGTCGGCGACCAAGACATTTTTTTTCTCTCCGGAGCCGGCTAGGGTGATGAGATAGCCTCCGGTCCGCGCTTTGTGAAAAGCCTCGACGGTCGGGACATCGGAGCCGGAGACCAGCAACGAGCCCCGTTCGGCCGCTATCAGCCATGCTCCCCTTCGCGCGTCATAGGCCGGACTTTCAGATTGAACATAGGCGTCGTCGTGCTCTTCATCGACAATGATCAGGCCAACGTTTTCCGCCGGAGCAAAGAGGACCGACCGCGGACCGACCGCGACGCGCCTTGTCCCGGCCTTGATCTTCTGCCATTCGCGTTCCCGGGCATTTTCTGACATCTGGCCGTGGAACGACCCGACGGCTTCACCAAGACGTATTTCCAGCATGTCCCGGAGAGGACCGGACGGCGCCAGCTCCGGAAGGAGATAAAGGACTTGTTTGGAGCGCGCTAGTACGCTTCGGATCAAATGGACATAGGCCGCCCGCCGCGCGTCCCTGTCCCCAAAGAGATAAAAAGGGGCGAATATCTTTTTTTCAAGCGGCCCGGCCATCGCGTCCAAAGCGCTCCGGGCGGCAGGATCGACCAGAAAATCAAGCTCGAGTTGGGTCGGCCGGGCACGGAGAGGGGCCGGCTCTCTCTTCTTCGGTCTCTTTTTCCCCTCCAGGACCTGGACAAGCCCTTTTCTGTCCATGCGCAAGATCAAGGACCGAAGGCTCTTCACGCCGGATCTTCGGCGCAGATAAAAAGCGCTGTAGGCGTTCGTCCCGAGAATCTCGGCGACTTTCTTTTCTTCCCTGGACAGCGTCTTGTTCTGAAGGGCCTCGATCCCTTTTTCTGTCAGGCGAACCTTGGCCGATGTCTTGATCTCCAGGGACGGAGGAAGCATCGCCTGGAGGAACTCTCCCCAGGATGAACAATAATGCGCGCTCAGACGGCGGGTGAAGGATAGGGCAACCGGAGAAATGACGGCTTCTTCATCAATGACCTCGCGGATCTCCTTGAGAGGGATATCAGCCAACGGTCTGTGCTCATGAACCTGGACGATGAATCCGGCCTGCATTTTATGGCCCAACGGCGCGATGACCCTGACGCCGGGCTTTGCCCCGTCGAGGTCTTTGGGCGGGATGATATAAAAAAAGCTCTGACTGAGAGGAAGAGGAAAAACGACTTCGGCGTAGAGGGTCATTTTCTGCCGAGGCGGACCATGACCTTCTGCATATCGTCCCAGACCATCTTCTTGATTTCCTTGTTCCCTTCATTGCGGATGAGGTAGGACGGATGAAAGGTCGGCATGACCGGGATGCCGTTCCAGTCATAGAACTGACCGCGGAGCGTCGTCATGGCGCCGAAGGCATCGGGGACGAATAAATCGGTCGCAACCTTTCCCAACGTAACGATCACCTTGGGACGGATGTTCAGGATCTGCTCGCGGAGATAGGGCGAGCAGATCTCGATCTCGTCCCGGCGGGGGACGCGGTTGTTGGGCGGTCGGCATTTGACGATGTTCGTGATGAAGACGTCCGCGCGTTCATACGTCATCGCCCGAATGATCTTTGTCAGGAGCTGGCCAGCTCGGCCGACGAACGGCCGGCCCTGAACGTCTTCGTCGTGTCCCGGCCCCTCGCCGACGAACATAAGCTCGGCGTGGAGGTGTCCTTCGCCGGGGACGGCCTGTGTCCGGCCGGCCGCCAAGGGACATTTCCGGCAGCGGAGGATCTCCTCGTGGACCGCCTGGATGTCCATCGAAGCGGGAGGCGGAGAGGAAGAAGGTCCGCCGGGCGGCGAAGGCGTCCGCACCGGTGCCGCCTCGTTTTTAAAAACGAAGTCCGCTCCAATGTCCCGGAAGAACTTCAACCTCTCTTCGAGATTGGACAGGAGCTTGTCAGCGTCTTTTTCCAAGAGATGCCTCGATCGCGTCCCAGATCACGCGGCTCAGCTCGCGCTTGCTCATTTTCTGGGTCTCGGCCGCATGGCCTTTGGCATCGATGAGAAGAGCCTGATTATCGTCCCCATCGAACCCGGTCCCCTCCCTGGAGACGTCATTGGCCACGATGAAATCCAATTTTTTCGCTTTGATCTTTTTTCGAGCGTTGGCCCTCAGGTCTTCAGTCTCCGCGGCAAAACCGACGAGGAACTGGCCCTTCTTTCGTTCGCCCAAGGCCTTCAAAATATCCATCGTCCGAACGAGCCTCAGGGCTTCCGGCAAGTCCTGTCTTTTGATCTTCCGGCCGGCCCTCTCGGCGAATGTGAAATCGGCGACGGCGGCGGCCATGACGACGATATCCGCTTTCGGGAACCGTTTCAAAACCTCTTTTTCCATGTCGGCCGCGCTCTCGATCCGGACGAGATCAGCCTTGGCCGGCGGCGCGACCTGGGAGGGTCCCGCCACGAGGATGACGCGGGCCCCGCGCAAGAGAGCCTCCCTGGCCATCTCAAAACCCATTTTTCCCGAGGACCGGTTGGAAAGAAAGCGGACTGGATCGAGATATTCGCGGGTCGGCCCGGCGGTCACGAGGATGGTCTTGCCCTGAAGGCTGACCCTCTTTTTTAAGAGCTCGAGGCCGCGGCGGACGATATCGTCCGGGTCGGCAAGCCTCCCCCACCCTTCATCCCCGCAGGCAAGGTACCCTTTCGCGGGCTCGACAAACTCCACGCCCTGGGCGCGGAGCTTCATCATATTGTCCTGCGTCTGGCGGTGGAGGAGCATCGCTTCGTTCATAGCGGGCGCGACAAGGATGGGCGCCTCGACCGCCAGGTAGAACGTGGACAAGAAATCATCGGCCACACCCGAGGCGAATTTCCCGATGATGTTGGCCGTCGCCGGCACCACGGCAAGAAGGCCGACCTCCTTGGCCAAGGCGATGTGGGCCACGGACCAGGGATGGTCCTCCTCGAACAGCTCGACGATGGTCTTGTGTCCGGACAGAGAATTGAAGAGGAGCGGAGAGATAAGCTTTGCCGCGTTCCGGGACATGATCACCTGGACGTCGTGGCCGGCCTTTTGGAAGCCTCGCAAGACCTCACAGGCCTTATAAATACTGACAGAGGATGTGATACCTAACGCGATCTTAGCCATGGTTACACCTTTTGTCTTTCAAGTCCCCTTCGACCCCATTTCTTAAAGGGAAAAAAAGGGAATTCGTTTTATCGAAAACTTTTCAATATTTCTTTGATCTGCGGCTTCCGGACGTCGAGCCGGCACCGCCCGCCGAGGATGATGGATTCGAGCTCGAGCACGGCCCGGTCGAGCTTGTTGTTGATCACGACGTAATCGAAGAGCACGTAGTGCCTAATCTCCTTCTTGGCGTTCATGAGCCTCTGGCCGATGACCTCGGGCTTGTCCTCGCCCCTCTCCTTGAGCCGCCGTTTCAACTCGTCGAACATCGGTGGCAGGACGAAGACGAATACAGCGCGAATAGGCCTGGACTTAATCTGGCGCGCTCCCTGGATGTCGATATCCAGGACGAGGTCGCCGGCTTTCGCCTTTTGAGCGATCTCTTTCTTCGACGTTCCGTAATAGTGCCCATGGACCTCGGCCCATTCGACGAACTGCCTTCTCGCGATCATCCGCTCGAACTCCGGCTTGGCCACAAAATGATAGTCTCTCCCGTCCTGTTCAGACGGACGTCTCGGGCGAGTCGTGTACGAGACCGAGAACTGGACGTTCCGCAGGTCCCTCATCACGTGGTGGATAATGGTCGACTTCCCGCATCCCGATGGCCCGCTGACAACGAAAAGCACCCGTCCCTCCTTTTACTCCAGGTTCTGCACCTGCTGGCGGATGCTCTCGACTTCGCCCTTGATCAGGAGCCCTTCCCGCGTGATCCCGATGTCCTGAGACTTGGAGTTCAGTGTATTGGCCTCGCGCGTGAGCTCTTGGGCTATGAAATCGAGCATCTTGCCGGCCGGTTCTCCCTTCCGCGACGTCACGAGCTTCAACGCGGCGTCCAGATGGCTTTTGAGACGCTGGAGTTCCTCCGAGACGTCGTAGCGGCTCGTCAGGTAGGCGACTTCCTCCGACAGCCGCTCTTCGTTCTGCGGACCGTTGCCGCTCAGCTCTGCCAGTCTTTGCCGCAGCCTCTGTTCGACGCTCCGGGGCTGTTTTTTCGCCCGTATTTCGATGCGGCCCACGGCCTGTTTGACCTTCTGAAGGTGCTTCTTGATCTGGGCCGCGGTCTTTCTCCCCTCGATCCTGCGCGTCTTCACGACCTCGTCCAGGGACCGCAAAAAGCATCTCTCCAAAAAAGCCATTTCGGAAGTCGAGAATTCCTTCCTCTTGAGCTCGACGAGCTGGGGGATCCGGAACAGGTTCTCCAGGGAAAAGGTCATCTCTTTTTTGAGGCGCGTTGAGATCCGCTCGAACGAGACAAGGATCTTTTCGAGCAGGCCTTCGTTCATCCGGATGTCCCAATTCGAAGGGTCGTGAAAATCGAGGTCCAGAGAGACCTCGATCCGACCCCGCTTGATCCTATCCTGGCAGAGGACTCGCAGCCTGTTCTCGACCTCGCCGACAGGCACGCCCTTATAGTTCCAATCGAAAAAACGGTGGTTCAGGCTTTTAATGCTCACCTTCACCCGGATCGTGGGCGAGTCAAAGCTCTTCTCGGCGAATCCCGTCATGCTCTGGACCATCATCCGATCTCCTCAACCTCGGGAAACTGGAGGTCATGCAGTTTTCTATAGATACCCTCATTTTTTATCAGCGTCTCATGGGAGCCGGACTCGACGATGATCCCCTTGTCGATGACCAGGATCTTATCGGCGTTGCGGATGGTGGACAGCCGGTGGGCGATGACGAACGTCGTCCGGTCCTTCATGATGTAAGCCAGCGCCGATTGGATCAGCCGCTCCGACTCGGAATCCAGGGCCGAGGTCGCCTCGTCGAGGATCAGGATCGGCGGATCCTTGAGAAGGGCGCGGGCGATCGCCAGCCGCTGCCTCTGGCCGCTCGAGAGCAGGCCGCCCCGCTCTCCGATCGACGTCTCATAGCCTTCCGGAAGCTCCATGATGAAATTGTGGCATTCCGCGGCCTTGGCCGCGGCGACGATCCTCTCTTCGGACATATCCTCAAGGCCGTAGGCGATATTGTTGCGGACGCTGTCGTTGAAAAGGATGATGTCCTGGGTCACGAGCCCGATCTGGGAACGAAGAGAGGCGAGCGTGACGTCCCGGATGTCGATCCCGTCGACCGTGATCTTCCCGGACGTCGGCTCATAGAACCGCGAAAGGAGATTGATGATCGTCGTTTTGCCGGCGCCGCTCAGCCCGACGATGGCCACCATCTCGTTGGGCAGGACCTCGAAACTCACATCGAAGAGCACCGGCCGCGATTCGTTATAGGAGAAGCTCACGTTTTCAAAGCTCACATATCCTTTGACCGAGGGCAGCGGATAAGCGCCGGGGATATCCTGGATCTGCGGCTGACTCTCCAGGACTTCCTGGATCCGGCTGTAACAGCCGGCGGCCTGTTGGACGACGTTGTTGGCCCGGCTGAGCCTTTTGATCGGGGTAAACATCATGAAGATGGCTATGGCGAAGGCGCCGAAATCGCCGGGGCTGATTTGGTTTTCGGCGATCCGCTTCGTGCCGATATACAGGATGAACGCGCCGACGATCCCTCCCATGAACTCCATGAACGGCGAGGAGAGCGAAGAGATCCAGGCTAATTTCAGATTGATTTTGTAGAAGCTCCAGGTGGACTTCAGGAATTTTTTGAGCTCAAACTGCTCCATGGTGAAGGCTTTGACGATCCTGTTGCCGGTGATGGTCTCATGGAGCAGGGAGTAGATCTGGCCCATCTTCACCTGGCTCTGCAGCCCCTTTTTCTTGAGCTGCTTGCTGAAGGCCACGAGGGGGATGACGGCCAGCGGCGCGATGACGAACGACGACAGCGCCAGAGTCCAGTCCCTGAGGAACATCTGGGCGAGGAGCGCCAGCAGGATGAACACCTCTTCGATCATATCGCTCATGGCGCTCGAGACCGCCTGCTGGATCTTGTCCACGTCGTTGGTCAGCCGGGACATGAGGTCGCCGGTCGTGACCTTGTCGAAATAGCCCGTGGACTGGTAGAGGATGTGGCCGTAGAGATCGTCCCGCATCGTCTTGACAACCTTGTTGCCGACGGCCTTCATGAAGAACGAGGAGAGGAAGGTAAACAGGCCCTTGCCGAAGATGACGACAACGACGATGAACGGGAGGACAAGCCGGATGTCCTGCTTGCTGACATGGAGGAACCGGAAGACGACGTCCATGAAGCGGAACTTCGCCGGCACGGCCGGCACGGCCGGCGAGCCCAGGCCCCACATCTCGTCGATGATGGGCTGGATCATGTCCACGAAGACGTAGGAAAAGAAGGCCACGAAGATCGTGCAGAGAAAGGACAGGACGACCCACTTCTTCTCGCGGAGCGTCAGTTTGAACAGTTGAAACATCGTCTTGCGGATCAGGCCTTCCCGGTCAGAAGAATTCTTTTGGCGATATCGAAGGCGTTGAGGACTGAGCCCCGGGTGAGGTTATCGGCGACGAGCCAAACCCAGAAGGCCCGGGGAGAGGATTCCTCCTTTTTGATCTGCCCGATGAAGATCCCGTCTTTGCCGGAGACCGAGATGGCCGACACCGTGCACGCGTCGCGAAACGCCGTCATCTTGAAGAATGCGTTTTCCCGGAACAGCGCTTCGAGCGGGGCGATGTCGGTCTCCCGCTCAAGCTCGAGATACGTCCTCAGCGAATACGTGTGGAACACGGGAGCTTGGATAGCCGACAAGAAAAGCGGGAAGTCCGGCTTCCCGATGACACGCTTGATCTCCGTCACGATCCGGCGTTCGCTCGCGCCGAAGCCGTGGGCGTCGGGTGTTTCGGTGTGGGACAGAATGTTGAACGCGATCTGCTCTTTGAAGACTTTCTTCTTGGGAGCGCTGCCGTTGAGAAGGGCCACGCTCTGGCTGGCCAGCTCCTGAATGCCGGCGTCATCAAAGGCCGAGGCAGGCTGAAGGACGAAGACGACCGCTTTGGCGACTCCGAACCGGGGAGCGACAAGATGGAACAGGTGCGAAAGGATGATGGTCGCCGGATGGGGATTGGCGATGAGCTTGTTCTTTCCGGCGCTGACGTCGCCGTCGTTGACGCCCGCCACGAGAAGAGGGACATCCTTGCGGTCGTTGAATGTCTCGCTCAGGTCGATGGCCAGGAAACCCTGCTCGGCCGCCTTCATTCCGAAGGCGCGGTTGGTCTCCTGATCGGAAGCGAGGAAGACAAGGTCCGTCCCTGCTAGGAGGACGCCGTCCGTTCCGTGGATGACCTTTGGCTCTTTCTTGAACTCGGTGAGCTTGCTGTACTCCTCTTTGACCTCAGGGTCGTAGAATTCGAGGTTGAACGCAGCAAATTTCTTCTGGCTAAGGACGTTCTTGATCTCCCTGCCGCGCAGGGATTCCGTCCCAACCAGGGCCAGTTTGAGCCGTCTTTTCGCTTTCATGGGAGGTTGATTCAGAGAGACCGTTGAAAATCTCTCATGATCTCGTACATCCGGTCTTTAAGGGCGAGCTTTTTCTTCTTCAGCTCCTTTTCTTCGAGTCTTTCGTCTTCCGAAAGGAAATGTTTTTCCTTGAGCGAGGTCAATTTTTTCTCATGACGCTGGTGCTCCTCGAAGAGGTTCCGGAATTCGGCGTTCTCCCGGAGCAGCCGTTCTTTCAACTTGCTCTCTTCCATGAGGTTACTCCTCCGACGGCTAAGAATATCATAATGAATAAGTCATTTCAATTTGAGGCAAGATTCTTGAACCGACTTTTTTCCTTCCCCCCTTGATTGCCCAAGGGGGGAAGAGGGGATTAATATCACAAATTCAAATTCTTTTTACTTTATCTGATTTCTGAAATCGGTATGGTGTCCCATGAATTTTGCGCTGCGGACGTTGGTGGCAGCACGCCCTGCCTTCCGTCCGATATTATTTGTTTCGGAAATCGGCTGATTTCGGTTTATTAAATAGCGTCAGGAGCCTATCCGCCAAAACGGACCAGGTAAACTCCTGGATTTTTTTGTGGCCGGTCCAGGCCAGACGCTCCCGGAGGGCTGGATTCTCAATCAGCTTGCGGATCTGGCGGCGAAGAAGAAAAGGGAGCGGGAGAAGGATGACGAGAGCGGTTCGGCCGTGAAAGGCGAAGTCTCGGGTCCCGGATCTGGTGCAAACGACCGGCAGCCGGCAGGCCATAGCTTCGGCCGACGTGTTAGCCCAGCCTGCCCGCCGCTCAGCGCTGACATAGATATCGGCCTGACCGAAAATCCAGGCCATCCGGTCCTGGGGCAGGTTGAGGTAAAAATCATGGGGGACGCGGGTTTTGATGAGCGGGCGAGGGTCCCGCTGATCCCGGCCGACTAGGGTGTCAAAAAAAATGAGGCGCAGCCGAGGGAATTCTCGGGTGAGGCCTTCCACGGCCCGAATGACATATCTAATCCCCTTGCGGCGCTTGTAGATACGGCCATAACAGAGGATGTTTATCGCCTCGCGCTCGGGCTTTTCGGAGAGGGGGTGAAAGATGTCTGGATTGACCCCGCCTGGCGCCCGGTGACAGGTAATCCCGTATTTTCGCTCCATGCGCCGGCAGATGCCCTCGGAATTCCCGAGAAAAAAGAAATTTTTCCGGACGACCTCTTTTTCTTTTTTATGGCCTTCGAGAACAAAATAGAAATATTTCGACCGGGCTTTGAGCTTTTCAAATTGAGAAAGGATGGAATATTCACTGCATAACCCAACGTCGAACTCTTCATCTTCCAAAGAGGAGAACGGTCTTGTCGCGCCTTGAAAGCCCAGCCAGCCGGGCTTGTCGCCCCGAGGATGGAAGAGCACGAAATCATGGCCGCGGCGGACGAATTCATTGCCGAGCTCGAGATAACGGCGGACTCCTCCAAAGACCTCGACGTGGGGAAGCAAAGCGGCCATTTTCATTTTTTCTAGCCCGGTCAGCGTCTATTCTAGCAAAATCCGTGCCCCTGATGAAGAATCAATCAAAGCAAATCAGAGCAAAATCAAATAATTGACAAGCCGAGGGCGTAAAAATATACTATAATCCGATTCCGGCGTTCGCTAGCATTTTCTCGTGGCGAGGTAGCTCAGTCGGTAGAGCGAGGGACTGAAAATCCCTGCGTCGGCGGTTCAAATCCGTCCCTCGCCATTCCCCCATCATTCGAACCATCGAATATTCTGTTTAAGATAAAGCTTTCAACAGGTCTTTGAGCTTATCCCGGAATTCCGGCCGCTTGAGGGCGAAGTTGATCGCGGCTTCGAGGAACCCGAATTTGTCGCCGGCATCGTAACGCCTCCCCTCGAAAAGCAGGCCATAGACAGGCCGGCTGTCCAATAAGATTCGGAGGGCATCGGTGATCTGGATCTCCCCGCCTTCGCCCGGCGGCGTCTTTTTTATGGCCTCAAAAATATCGGGCGTGAAGACATATCGGCCCAAGATGGCCAGGTCTGAAAAAGCTCTTTCCGGACCGGGCTTTTCGACCATGTCCAGGAGCTCAAAGACCCGCTCCGAGATCTGTTTCGCTTTGACGACACCGTGCTTGTGCGTCCCTTCGACATCGATTCGCCCTAAGACAACGACTGTCGCTTTCTTTTCTTCAAAAACGTTCAAAAGCTGTTTCAGGCAGGGCACCGGACAGTCATAGATCGTGTCCGGATTAAGAACGGCAAAAGGCTCACCTCCCGTGAATTTCTTCCCCATGAGGACGGCATGTCCCAGGCCTCGCTGCGCGGGCTGGTCGATGGTTGTCATATTTGCCAGACGTTTCAGGTTTTCGACTTCCCTTAATGATTCAATATTTCCCTTTTCCTTTAGAAAGTTTTCAAGCTCCTCGCTCCGGCCGAAATGCTTTTCAATCGCCGTTTTCCAGGAGCTCGTCACGATCCCGATCTGTTCGATACCCGAAGCCGTTGCCTCTTCTACGACGTACTGGATCATCGGCTTATCCACCACGGCCAGCATCTCTTTTGGGACGGCTTTTGTGGCGGGAAGAAAGCGGGTGCCGAAGCCGGCCGCGGGAATGATGGCCTTGCGGACTCTCACGCCTTCCTCTTCCTTCGGAATATATCAGGAAAATCTAATAAAAAAAAGGCCCTTAGCCGGCGCGCAGTCTTTCGACTTGCCCGCTAAGGGCCGAAATAAATCCTTCCGCTCTAAACCCGACTCTTAATCGAACCTATAGGTGATGGAAATGTTGGGAGCGATGATCTTCATCCCGTAGAGGCCGGGCTGAGCTTTTTCGTAGAATGAGTCATAGGTCGGGTTCGGGATGGGCGGCTTGTAGAATGTTTTCAGGAACGGGATGTCCCTGTCTGATCCCATGAGATATTCCAAGCCGGCGTCGATCTGGAGCGCGCCGAGGGAGTAGCCCAGGCCGAACGTCACGACTTGGAAGTCATAGTTGAGAAGGAGGATGTTCATCGTCCTGTCCGGCGCGGGCGACCCGTCCTTATAATATCCCGCGCGGAGGGCTAGGTCCTTGGTGAGCTGGTATTCGGCTCCGAAGCGGACCTGCATCTGGTCCCCCCACAACATCGACATCTCGTTCTTGCCGGTCTTGGCCATTAGTGAACTCCACGTGGAGTCTTTATAAGTGGCCACGAGCTTCTCGATTTTCGACCACTGCGTCCATTGGGCGTCGAAGGTGATGGTGAATTTCGGACTGGGCTTAAAGGCCAGGCCGGCGGCGATCCACATCGGCCAGGTGACCTCACGATCAATTCCGCTGCTGCCCGGAGCTCCTAAGCCAGCAAAACCTGGAAGCTTTGCCTCGCCGCTGAATTTCACTTTGTTGGGCGTGCGGAACGTCAAGCCGAGGCTGGTTTTATCATCTGGTTTGAACATGAAGCCGAAGGTCGCGCCCAGGCCCCACCCGGTATCGCTTTCCTCATACTGGCCCAGGTCGTAGGCCGTGATTGGGATACCCAAGGGGGTTAAATCCGGATTCCCCCCATACATTTTGATATCGAACATTCCGTAGTTGATGTTGAGGGAAGCGCCGATCTGAAATTTGTCGGAGATCTTGTAAGCCAGCGTAGGAGCGATCGTTAGGAGTCCGATCTTGCTCGTCCACTCGATGTCCGCCCGGCCGCCGGAAATAAAGGCAAGTTTGGAGCCATCCCAGCTCGAGCCGAGACCGGAGGGAGTATAGAAGCCGATCGCGGCCACAAGCTTCTCGTTGATCGGATGGATGTAAGCGCCCATTCCACCCAAGTAGTGCTTGGTTTTTGTTTTCGTGTCGACCGCAGTCACGTCGGCTGTCGAGCCGGGGAAGATGTATTTCCCCACGCTGTTGGGGACGACAATCTTATACGTCCCGGACGGGATGATGTCGACGCCGTAGAAGCCGAACGTCCTGCTCTTAAAATTAGCTAGGCCGGCGGGGTTCCAGTAGATGGCGCTGAAATCGTCCGCCAGGCCGACAAAGGCGCCTCCCATGGCCAACGCGCGCGTGCCGAGGCTGTTCAGGTTTAAGCCGTTGGCGAATGTGAGCGGGCTGAGCATAAGGAGAGCCACGAGGACAAAGAGAATGTTTTTGCCCTTCTTCATGTTAACCTCCTGCTATTAAAAATGAAACGTGCTCTCTATTTACAAAATTCTCAAGAACTTGTCAAATTAAATATAATAAAGAGGAGCCTATTCGATATATCGTCATTCCTTCATAAAAACAAACTCATCGTTCTCATTCACGTCGACCTTAGCCGTGTCTCCTTCTTTATATTCTCCAGCCAGGATCTTCATGGCTAGAGGATTCTGGATCTCCTGCTGAATCGTCCTCTTGAGAGGCCGGGCCCCATAGACCGGATCATAACCTTTGGCTGCCAGGCTCTGCCTGGCTTTCAGGGTGAGTTCAATGCCGATTTTCCGCTCCTCGAGACGCCTGCGGAGCAGCTCCATTTGGAGGTCAACGATCTTGAGGATCGTATCTTTGGTCAGGGATTTGAAAATGATCACCTCATCGATGCGGTTGAGAAATTCCGGCCGGAAATGGCCCTCCAGGATCTTCTTCATCTCCCGTTCCATGGTTTCGTAGTCCAGGCTAAACTCGTTGATGATTTGGCTGCCCAAGTTCGAGGTCATGATGACCAGCGTGTTCTTGAAATCGACCGTCCGTCCCTTTCCGTCCGTAAGACGGCCGTCATCCAAAATTTGAAGCAGGATGTTGAAGGTGTCGGGATGGGCCTTTTCGATCTCGTCGAGAAGGATGATGGAATACGGCCGCCGTTTGACGGCTTCCGTGAGCTGTCCGCCTTCTTCATA
>Ga0105152_10000286_pt1 | contig 14077 bp, 11 predicted proteins | sample LakBais05cmmetaG_FD_81534 | JGI IMG/M metagenome (GOLD analysis project Ga0105152, IMG submission 81534) | Lake sediment microbial communities from Lake Baikal, Russia to study Microbial Dark Matter (Phase II) - Lake Baikal sediment 0-5 cm | ecosystem: Environmental > Aquatic > Freshwater >...
CTGGTCGACTGTCTGGCTGAAGCGCAGGGTCATAACGGTGCCGCTGCTGAAATCGATACCCAGTTTAAACCCGAATGCCAGCATCGAGATGATGCCAGGCACAAGCAAACATATGGAAATTAGGAAAAACCATTTGCGGTTACCTACGATGTTGATCATGCTTTTACTCCGTATAACCAGGTATTCTTAACGACCCGGGCAGTCATGGAAAGGAACAACCTGCTGACGGTGATGGCAGTGAACATGCTCAGGGCCACACCGATGAAAAGGGTCAGGGCAAAGCCCTTGACCAGGAAGGCCCCGAACGTATCGCCGAACCAGAAGAGCACTATGCAGGCAATGAAGGTTGTCACATTGCTGTCGCGTATGGCCAGCCAGGCCCTATTGAACCCTGCATCCACTGCGGCTCCCATCGTACGCCCTGCCCGTAGCTCCTCCTTCATACGTTCGAAAATCAAGATATTGGCGTCTACCGCCATACCGACTGACACGACGGCCGCTGCGATGCCGGCCATTGTCAGGGTGACCGGTACCAGTTTGAAGATGGCTGTCAGTATGATCCCGTAAATGATCAGGGCCAGTGTTGCTATGACACCCGCCATACGGTAGTAAAGGATCATGAAGAGGGCCACCAGGATGAGGCCTATGGCGCCCGCCACAATGCTCTTTTTTATGGAATCCGCACCGAGGGTGGCGTCAACGGTTTGCTCCTGTATTACGGTCAAAGGCACATCAAGGGAACCGGAGTTAAGTTGGATGGCCAGGTTTTGCGCTTCCTTCATATCCATGCCTGTTATTATCCCGCTGCTTTTAATGACTGCTTGCACGGTCGGCGCTGAAATCGGCTGGTTGTCCAGGAAGATGCCCAGCGGCTTTTGGATATTGCGCTTGGTGATCTGTTCGAAAAGTATCGCCCCTTCGTCGTTCCATTCGAATGCCACTTCCGGCTCATTGGTGTTGGGCTTAAGCACGACCTTGGAGTTGGGCTTGAGGTATTTACCGGTCAACTCTTTAAGCTGAGCGTCGCTGCCGGTGGCTTTGGCAATGTTCCAGATGATCTCGCCCTTATCATCCCTCTGCGGTTGCCCTGTCGCGTCCGAGGTAGTCTCCTTGAACTCCAGGAGGGCGACCTGTCCGATCAGCTTTTTGGCTTCATCAACGTTCTTTTCGCCGGGAAGCTGTACCAGTATACGGTTCTCGCCCTGCCGCTGAATGATAGGCTCCTTTACGCCGAATGCATTGGCGCGCCGCTCGATCTTGCTGAGGACGCTGGTCATGACCTGATCGACTGTCTGCGCCGGGTCTTTCTTGGAGAGGTCGGCTTCATAAACAAGGTAAGCGCCGCCCTTAAGATCGAGGCCCAGGGTCAGCCCCTTACGGCCGAAGCGGTCACCGTCCAGCGGGGTTATGGCCCATATGCTGAACCCGACCAGAATAGCTATAAACAAAAGTAGCCACATATCACTTGTTTTCAATTATCTATTCTCCCTCCTGAGCAATGTTTCAATTACACTCCCGGGCATGTCCAATATCTCATGCTGCGCAGCAGGCGCCCCTGTCCATCTCATTTTTGACATATTGCAGGGCATCCTCCCTGGTGCTGATCTCGCCCGCTGCCTGGGCTTCCCTGACCAGCTTGAGCAGCCTGCCGATATCTTTACCCGGGTGCAGCCTGAACTCACTTATTAAATCGTCACCGGTTAACAGCCTGACCGGCAATATCTCGCTTTCCTGTTTATTATGAACATCTATTATATACCTGACCTGCTCAATCTGCATATGCCACTCGTCGAGATCCACCCGTGGGCCGGCCACAGCCAGGTAATCTGCCAGCGCCAGGTAAATAATATCGATCCCGGCACCCTCGGTGTCCCTGAAAAAACGGTATATGGCCCGGTGGGTGGGCATACCGTCATGAGACATCTGCGCCGGGTGAAGGTGGTGGTAAATCAATTTCTCCACATAGCGGATCTCGCTGGTGCTGAACCTCAGCCGCCCCAGTATGGCGGCGGCAGCAGCGGCACCGTCCTTGGTATGACCAAGGAACCTTATGCGGCCGTTTTCCTCGACGGTGCGGTCCTCAGGCTTGGCGATATCATGCAGCAGCATGCCTAACTTTAATAACGTCCTGCGGTTGCTGCCGCCTGCTATTTCCTGGTTAAAATGCTGCTGGATCTCGTCCTGCCACGGAACCGCTTCCAGGAGGCCCCCTCTTCCGTAGACCCAGTCGCTCTCCCTTAATATGTACTCGAGGGCAGCTATAGACTCGATGGAGTGATCGAAAACATCCCAGTAATGCTCTTTTGGCTGCTTTACGCCTTTCATGGCCTCGATCTCAGGTATTATCCTGCACAGCAACCCGAGGTCATCCAGGTAACGTACGGCACTGCCGGCAAACGGCAGCGCCAATATCCTGAGCAGCTCCTCCCTGACCTTTTCGCTGGGCACCGTTTGTACGAGCTTGCTGTTAAGCCGGATAGTATCCTCGGTAATCGGCTCTATCTCGAGGTTAAGTTCTCTTGAAAGCCTTACCGCCCGCATCAGCCTCGACGGGTCAGCCTGGAAAATGCGGTCGCTAACCTGTTTCAGCAGCCCGCTCTTGAGGTCGTCCTCGCCACCGGCAGGATCAAGCAGGGAAACTTCTCCCGCTGCAAAAGCCGCCAGGTCAAGGGCCATGGCATTTACCGTGAAATCACGCCGCAGCAGGTCACGCTCGATATCACCGGCATACGATGTGAAATCTATGTGCCACGGTTCGGTTTCCCCTGCTACCACCACCCGACCCACCCGGTTTTCCTCGTCCAGCATCACGTAGCGGCCATCCACGAGTTCAGCAGCTTCCTGAGCTATAGCCAGCGAATCTCCATTGACTGCAACATCCAGGTCGGAGGTATCCCTGCCCACCAGCCAGTCACGTACAAAGCCGCCTACCAGGTAAGCTTTGCATTCAGCGGTGCAGACCGGGGACAGCCTGGTGAGGATGCCCATCAGGTCCTGGTTGATTTCGAACACAAGCAAAGATTATAGCCCCGCCTCGCAGCCTTGTAAAGTTAAACCGGCCATTGAAGCTCAGCCAAATTCACTGCTGTGATATAATTTAGGCACCATGCAATACAAACGCATCGTAATCAAGCTTGGAACCAACCTGATCACCGGGGGCAGCGGCAGGCTGGACCTGAAAGTCATGGCCGACCTGGCCGGTCAGGTGGCAAAACTGCACCAAGGCGGGCATGAGATAATCATAGTATCATCCGGTGCCGTTGCGGCCGGCCGGGAACTGCTGGGCATAAAGAACAAGCGCAGGGACATACCTTTTAAGCAGGTCATGGCTTCCGTGGGACAAAACCGCCTGATGAATATCTATTACGGCCTTTTCCTGGAGCACGGTATAAACGTGGCCCAGGCCCTTCTCACGAGGTCGGACCTCACTGACCGCGCCCACTACCTGAACGCACGCAACACCCTGCTGGCTCTGATCGACCTCAAGGTGATCTGCGTGGTCAACGAGAACGATGTAGTATGCACCGACGAACTGGGAGAGCAGAGATTTGGAGATAACGACAACCTCTCAGCCATGGTAGCCAACCTGGTGGATGCAGACCTGCTGGTGCTTCTTTCCGATGTGGAAGGGCTATATACGGCCGACCCGCAGCAGGACCCACGGGCAAAGCTCATACCGGTCGTGGACAGAATAGACGAGAAAATAGAGGAAATGGCAGTCGGCGCCGGCAGCGCGCGCGGCACGGGCGGCATGGTGACCAAGCTTGAGGCAGCGCGGCTGGCCACTTCTTCCGGGGTGCCGGTAATTATAGCTAAGGGATCGCTTCCCGCAGTGATTACCGAGGCAGCATCAGGCAAGGGCATCGGAACGTTTTTCACAGCGCGTGACAGCAAGATAGAGAGCCGCCAGCGCTGGCTGCTTTCGGGGTTATCCTGCATGGGCCGACTATTAATCGATAAAGGCGCTGCTGCTGCCCTGCGAAGGCAGAAAAAAAGCCTGCTTCCCGCGGGGATAGTTGAAGTGGAAGGTAGCTTCAACCGTGGAGACGTGGTCGATATATACGAAAACGGGGGCAAGCAGGTAGGCAGCGGCATAGCCAATTACGGCTCCAGCGACCTTCTGCGCATCAGGGGTGAGCAGTCCGGCGCCATAGCCGATATACTCGGTTACGAGTACGGGGACGAGGCCGTGCACCGCGACAACCTGGTGCTTGTTTAATTTTAAGGGGGTTTGTCATGCAGGCGGATATCAACGAATTGCAGGAAAAAGCGGCACAGGCCAAAGCAGCTTCTAAGCGACTCTCTTTCACACCGACAAGTGTAAAGAACGAGGCGCTCATGGCCATCGCGCAGGCACTATTGGATAAGGAGGACATCATCCTCCGCAACAACGAGAAGGACTATAAAGAGGCCGAAGCCTCAGGCATGAGCGCGGCCATGCTCGACCGACTGATGCTCGACTCCAGGCGGTTGAAGGGCATATCGGACGATGTGAAAACGGTCGCGGCGCTTCCCGACCCCGTGGGCGAGATAATCGAGGAGCGTACCCTGCCTAACGGCCTTTTATTAAGCAAGAGACGCGTACCGCTGGGTGTAATAGGGGCCATCTATGAGAGCAGGCCCAATGTAACGGTGGACATATCCGTGCTCTGCCTCAAGGCCGGGAATGCCGTGATATTGCGCGGCGGCAAGGAGTGTGCACGTTCCAATCTTGCGCTGGCGGGAACCGTGCAGGAAGCCGCTTACAAGGCCGGCATACCGGTGGGAGCGGTGCAGTTCATCGAATCGCCCGACCGTGCCCTGGTCGATCACATGCTAAAAATGAAAGGGTATATCGACCTTGTCATCCCGCGCGGAGGGGCTTCCCTGATCAAGTTCGTGAGGGACAATGCCGCTATGGCGGTGGTTGCCGGCGGCATCGGTGTCTGCCACCTCTATGTAGACAGGACAGCGGATATCGCAAAGGCCGCGGCCATCGCCTACAATGCCAAGGTGCAGCGTCCCACGGTGTGCAATGCCCTCGACTGTGTGCTGGCGCATAAAGATATCGCAGCTAAATTCCTGCCTGTCATGGCCAAAGAGCTGGCAAAGGCCGATGTGGAGTTGCATTGCGACCACCGTTCACTGGGGATATTCAAATCAATTGAGGGGCTGAATATCAAGCCTGCCGTGGATGACGACTGGGGCAGGGAGTACCTGGCCCTGGTGATGGCAGTTAAGGTCGTGGATTCCCTGGACGAAGCGCTGGAGCACATCGACCGCTACGGTTCAGGGCACTCCGAGGCTATCGCCAGCGAAGATAAGAATTCAATCCAACGCTTTTTAAACGAGGTGGACGCTGCCTGTGTTTATGCCAACGCCAGCACGCGCTTCACCGACGGGGCGCAGTTCGGCATGGGTGCGGAGATCGGCATCAGCACGCAGAAGTTCCACGCCCGCGGTCCCATGGCACTTAAAGAGATCACGAGCTACAAGTGGTGCATAACGGGCAGCGGACAGGTGAGGCCTTAGCGCAGCGTTTCCAGCGCCTTTTTCTGTTCCTCGAAGAGTTGCTTTATGCCTTTATCCGCGAGCGAGATCAGGGCATCAATGGTATCTTTGGAGAAAGGCTTGCCCTCAGCCGTACCCTGCAGTTCCACAAACTCGCCTTTATCCGTCATGACCACATTGAAATCAACCCCGGCGCGGAAGTCTTCGTCGTAACACAGGTCGAGCAGCTTCACCCTGTCGACCACGCCCACGCTGGTGGCAGCCACGGCACATTTGACGGGCATGACCTTGTAGATGCCTTGCTTCCTTAAGCGGGCTATGGCCACGAATAGAGCCACGTATGCGCCGGTGATACTGGCTGTGCGCGTTCCGCCATCAGCCTGCAAAACATCGCAGTCAACAGCAAAAGTCCTTTCACCCAGGGCATCCATGTCCACGGCGGAGCGCAGGCTGCGCCCGATCAACCGCTGGATCTCCTGCGAGCGGCCCTGCTGCCTGTCAGGGTTGCGCGGCGTGCGCGTGTGCGTGGCGCGCGGCAGCATGGCGTACTCGGCCGTGACCCAGCCAGTGCCCTGTCCCTTGAGAAAAGGCGGTACCCTCTCCTCCACGCTCACGGCGCATATCACCCTGGTATTGCCTATCTCAATGAGGGCCGATCCCTCCGGGTAATCCTGGTAGCCCAAGATTATCTTTATCGGCCTCATTTCATCATTTGCACGTCCGTCTGCTCTTGCCATCTGATATCCTTCCTGAATAAATTCCCGCGAAAGTATAACACCCTGAACGTTGTCTTTGCGAGGAGCGGAGCGACGAAGCAATCTGTAGGGGCGGGTTTTTAAACCCGCCCGCATCTTCGGGTGCACCTGAAGGTACACCCCTACAATATGGAGATTGCTTCGCTTCACTCGCACTGACATGGTGAAAGTGCTATCCTTTCACTCACTATGCCAGCCGACGTCAATATCTGGATACTGGCCGGCACCGGCTTTGCGGCCGGCCTCCTGGGCTCCATGCTGGGGGTGGGCGGCGGTTTTATCATTGTGCCCGTGCTTACGCTGGCGTTGGGCCTGCCCATCCAGTACGCCATCGGCAGCAGCCTGGTCTCCATCGTGATCAACGCCTGCACGGCCACCAGCGTCTATATCCGCGGCCACATGACCAACCTCAAGCTCGGCCTGCTTCTTTCGTGCGCCCTCGTCCCAGGTGCGGTGGCCGGGGCCTTCCTGGCGGCCAGATTATCCTCTCCCGCCCTCACCATCATCTTCGGAGCGCTGATGATCTACGTCGCATACCTCATGATGCCTAAGAAGCAGCGCAGACTATTGGTTGAGCAGGTAGAGGCAGCCAAAGAAGTACGTGAAAAGGAGCATGTCCCGCACGCCTGGCTGGATGGCTGCTACTACGATCCGTCAGTGAACGAAGAAATAGCCTACCAGGTGCACCGCCCTACAGTCGGCATGCTGACCGGCTTCTTCGCCGGCATCATCTCCAGCCTGCTTGGCATAGGCGGGGGCATCATCAATGTCCCGGTGATGAACCAGCTCATGCAGGTGCCGCTCAAGGCCACCATCGCCACCAGCAGCCTGCTGCTCTGCTTCACCACCATGACCGGCTCACTGATTTATGTATTCAACGGGTATGTTGTGCCCTACATCGTGGCGCCGCTTATCATCAGCGTATACCTCGGCGCCAGGCTGGGGGCGGCCTTGGCACACCGTTCCCGCAGCGCCCTGCTCATGTGGGCATTCACGATCTTCCTGGCCATAACCGCGGTCATTATGATTCTCAAGGCGCTTAATATGTTGGGGTGACAAGAATATGGAATGCCAGATAGACAGCCGTCACGAAAAGCTGCACCGCCTCAACCGGCGCATCAGCCTGGCCCTGCGCGCGGGCATAGCAGTCAGCCTGCTGTTGATTGCGGGCGGGCTCATCCTCTTTTTCTTCAGCGGCGCGCCCCACACGGCCGCACTGATGCCCGTGACCTCTCTGGCACCCGGGCTGGCCGCGCTCAACCCGGCGGCCTTCATAACTGCCGGGCTGATCGTCATCCTGCTCCTGCCGGCAGCCCTGCTTGTCCTATCGCTTGCGCACTTCATGGCCGCGCGGGAAAGGCAGCCCGTCATCGTTTGTATCGTGTTGCTGGTGATGCTGACATCCAGCCTCATTTTGATATTGAAATGAATTGACCGCTGACAGGGCCTGTGTTATCATTCGAATTAGATGTCACCTCTGACTGAACTGCACGCGGAAATAGAACGCTGTAAAAATTGTGAACTGGCCAGGCACCGCACCAGGGTAGTGCCGGGCGAAGGGCCCGAGAACGCGAAGCTCCTTTTCATTGGTGAGGCCCCGGGCCATTATGAAGACCAGACAGGCAGGCCTTTCGTGGGCCAGGCAGGCCAGTACCTCGACCAGCTCATCGGCATGATCGGCTACAAGCGCAATCAGGTCTTTATCGCCAACGTCATCAAGTGCCGGCCCCCCGAGAATCGCGACCCCTTGCCCGGCGAGATCATGGCCTGCGGCAAGTGGCTGGAGCGCCAGCTTGACCTGATCAAGCCCCGCGTGATCGTGACCCTGGGCCGCTATTCAATGGCCAAGTATTTCCCCGGCGACAGCATCAGCAAGGTGCACGGCCGGGCCAAGCGCATCGGCAACGTGATCTATTTCGCCATGTACCACCCGGCGGCCGCCCTTCACCAGGGCAACCTGCGCAGGGTGATAGAGGCTGACATACTCAAGCTGCCGGCCGTACTGGCCGAAGCAGGCAAAATGGAGGAAGAAAAAGACAGGCCCGCCCAGCTCAACCTTTTCTAAAATAATATGACCCGACACAAGCTCAGGATAATCCCACTCGGCGGCCTTGGCGAGATCGGCAAGAACATGATGGCCGTCGAGTACGGCGAAGACATCTTAATCATCGACTGCGGCATGATGTTCCCCGAGGACGAGATGCTGGGGGTTGACCTGCTCATCCCCGATATCACCTACCTGCTCGAAAACAAAGACAGGCTGCGCGGCATCGTCATCACGCACGGCCACGAGGACCACATCGGCGCCCTCCCCTATATTTTGCCGCAGCTCGACCTGCCGATATATGCCACCAGGCTGACCCAGGGGCTGATAACGGTCAAGCTCAAGGAGCACCGCTCGCTGATCAAGGCCAGGCTCAGGCTGATAACCCCGGGCGTGCGTTTCCAGGTGGGCAATTTCAAGGTCGAGGCCTTCCCCGTCTGCCACAGCATCCCCGATGCCGTGGGGCTGATCGTCTATACACCGCTGGGGGCCATAGTCAACAGCGGCGATTTCAAGATAGACTACACGCCCGTGGACGGCCGTCCCACCGACCTCTCCAAGCTGGCCAAGCTGGGCAACGAAGGCGTGCTGCTGCTCATGGCCGATTCCACCTACAGCGAACTGCCCGGCTACACTCCGTCGGAGAAAATCGTCGGCCAGACCCTAGACCATATCATCGGCGATGCGCCCGGCCGGGTCATCATCGCCACCTTCTCATCGCTGATATCCCGCATCCAGATGGTTATCGATGCTGCCACCCACCACAAACGCCATGTCTTCATCATCGGGCGCAGCATGCGCGATACAGTCAAGATGGCCCTGGAACTGGGCTACCTGCATGATCCCGCTCAAATACTATGTAATAATGTGGATGACCTTAAGAAGTACAGCCACAGCCAGACCATCCTGCTCACCACAGGCAGCCAGGGCGAGCCCACCTCGGCGCTGGTGCGCATCGCCAACCGCGACCATCCCGAGATACGCATACACCAGGGCGATACCGTGGTTATCTCGGCCACGCCCATCCCGGGCAACGAGTCGCTCATCAACCGCACCATCGATAACCTATTCCGCCAGGGCGCCAACGTTATCTACGGCTCGCGCTCCAACGTCCATGTACATGGCCACGGCAGCCAGGAGGAGCTCAAGATGCTGCTCACCCTGGCCAAGCCCAAGTTCTTCGTACCGATACACGGCGAGTACCGCCACCTCGTCATACATGCCGGCCTGGCCAAAAGCCTGGGCATACCCGATGGCAACATCTTCGTCATGGATAACGGCAATATACTTGAGATCGACGGCGAGAAAGGGCGCATAGCCGGCAGGCTGCCCTACGGCAATGTCTACGTGGACGGCCTTGTGCTGGGCCGCCATGCGCAGGTGATACTGCGCGACCGCAAGCTGCTTTCACGCGACGGCATCGTGGTAGTCATTGTCGCTCTGGACAAGAAGGAGGGCAACCTGGTGGGCACTCCTGACATCGTTTCACGCGGCTTCGTGGACGCCGAGCATGACGGCACCGTGATCGAGCAGGGCCGCGAGCTCGTGGCCAGCACGCTGGGCAAGGGGCACCACACAGAGCAGAGCGCCATACATACCCGCGTCAAGGAAACCCTGAGCAAGTTCTTCTACGAGAAAACCAAACGCCGCCCAATGATAATTACAACTGCTATCGAGGTATAGTAGAATAAAGCTATGCCCGCCAGGAAAAGCAGGGGTAACAATAGCCAGAAATCATCGCAGAAGAAAGCCGGCAAGGGCTCCGGCAATTCGTTCGTCGCCTTCCTCTTTTCTCCCCCCGTACTGCTCGCCATCATCTTCGTTATCGCCGTCTGCCTGCTTATCGCCTTCTGGCCGCTTATCATGCGCGCTATGGGCGAACTGGGCGCGGAGATCTCCTCCGCCCTCGATAAGGCCGGGGCCAATATCGTCAGGCTGATGGGGTTGGGCGTGGTCTTCGTTATTACCGCCATCATCGGGCTGCTCATCATCATCGGCCGCCCTTCGGCTTTCGCGCGCAACTGGAACTACTATATAGCCGCCGCGGCCTTCATGACGACCGCCTGGGGCATACTTTCCTTCCTGCGCCCGTCCGGTTCCGGGTTACTGGCCCAGGTAACGCTGGGAGGTTATATCGGGCAGGCCATTATCACCAATTCGCTGATTACGGGGATATTTATTCTTCTGGCACTGGTACTGCTCGGCGTATTCCTGGTGGCGCCCGAATGGACGCTGGGGCTATTCAAGCGCACGGCAAAGGGAACGTCCGGGGCAGTCGGCGAGATCGTGGATTCCGTCAAAGAATCGAACGCGAAGAAAAAGGCCTTGCCCTCCGCAAAGGAGTCGGAGGAAGAACAGCCTGTTAAAGCCGGGAAACATGAGGAATTTGCAGCGCCTGCCGACACCGCCGTGATGGACAGGCTGCGTTCCGGCATAACCGTGGGAGGCTGGTCGCTACCCAATATAAGTATACTCGACAAGATCGCCGAGACCATCATCAGCGACAGCGAGATAGAGAAGCGCAGGGAGACCATCGAGGAGGCGCTGGCCAGCTACGGGGTTGAAGCTAAAATTATCGAAGTTAACCGCGGCCCGACGGTCACACAGTTCGGCGTCGAGCCCGGCTGGGACCGCAAGTTCAGGGAAATCAGGGAGAAGGACCGCGACGGCAACGTCTCCACCAGGCAGGAGGAGGTAGCCCGCACGCGCGTCAAGGTCGAGCGCATCAACTCGCTGGCCAACGACCTGGCGCTGGCGCTGGCCGCGTCCAGCATCAGGATCGAGGCGCCCGTGCCCGGCAAGTCCATGGTCGGCATCGAGGTGCCCAACACCACCTTCGGCTCAGTCGGCCTGCGCGGCGTGATGGAGAGCACCTCCTTTCAGAAGATGCTGGCCAAATCCAGGCTGGCCATTGCGCTGGGCAAAGGCGCCGGCGGCGAAACCATAGTGGCTGACTTGGCCAAGATGCCGCACCTGCTGATCGCCGGCGCCACCGGCAGCGGCAAGAGCGTCTGCCTCAACTCCATCATCTGCTGCCTGATGATGAACAATACGCCCGACGCCGTACGCTTAGTAATGGTAGACCCCAAGCGCGTCGAGCTGGTTAATTACAACAACATCCCGCACCTGTTATCGCCCGTGGTAGTGGATACTGAGAAAGCCATAATGGCCCTGCGCTGGCTGAGCGCCGAGATGGACATCCGCTACAAGCGCTTTTCAGCAGGCAAGGCGCGCAACATCGAGGAATTCAACAAGAACAGGCAGCCCTCGGAGTGCATGCCCTATATCATTGTGGTCATCGATGAACTGGCCGACCTCATGATGGCCGCCTTCGACGAGGTTGAGCACGCCCTCTGCCGCCTGGCGCAGCTTGCCCGCGCCACCGGCATACATTTGATCGTGGCCACGCAGAGGCCGTCGGTGGACGTGGTTACCGGCCTGATTAAAGCCAACTTCCCCACGCGCATGAGCTTCGCGCTGACCTCGCAGGTGGATTCCCGCACTATCATCGATTCCGCCGGCGCCGAGAAGCTGCTGGGCAGGGGAGACATGCTCTACATGCCGCAGGACGCCTCCAAGCCCAAGCGCCTGCAGGGCACCATGGTCGGCGACGCCGAGATCGAGAGGCTGGTCACCTTCTGGGCCAACCAGCGCCGCCAGGAGGCGCAGTCCATCCGGTTCGAGGATGTGGCCCAGGCCGGCGCCGACGGCAAGAAGCCCGCCGAGGACGAACTGCTCGACAAAGCCCGCCAGCTTGCCCTCGTATCCAAGGACATCTCCGCATCCTACCTCCAGCGCAAGCTACAAATCGGCTTTCCGCGCGCCGCCAGGATTATGGATAAGCTGAAGGAGGAGGGGTTCGGGAAAGGGAAGGAGCGGGAGAAGGGGGAAACATGAACAGTTCATGCTCGCATATTGGCAGGAATTTCTATTAGCACCGATTTATCCGATTCAATAGCATCGACTCTGCGATTATAAATCTCAAGTAGTTGCCTGAATTCACCAACTAATTTGCTTCTCGAAAATGCGGATAGTTCCTCAACATTCTGTCCGATGAAGGATTCAATTGACTCCACAAATACTCTCCCCGGCAAATGTATTTCAGCGTTGCCTTTGGCAGCCGCCAATAGACGGTCAGGAACCAAGAGATATGCCCTAAATCCTTCATCAACATTTGATTTGCATTTGTCATAGACTGCTTGCATTGGCGAGACCGTGATATGAAATACCGTATCGTTGATCTGGAAATCGCCCCTGCGCTTTAGCTGTTCGTCAGCGGTGCTGTAAGAATAATTTTCAACGTCAACTTTCGGATATCGCAATTGCAGCTTGGCACCGACCAAGTATTGCGCAATTTGTCCCTCCTTGCCTCTCTCACTTGCCACCTTCAATAGGTTGTGAATAAATTGCCAAGTGCTGAAAATAGGATCATATAGTACTTTGAGTACCTGGCGATTATGAAAATCGTTGATACGCTTCACCAAGAATAGCTGCAGCTGTTGCAGAACCAAATTGCGTTCACTCTTTGGCAGTCTATCCAATTTCATTTCAGCTATCGACTGCAACATCCGTCCCATATCTCCAGCGCCACCTCTGTTGGTTCGACCGCCCTCTCTAAGAAAAGGCCGCGTTTCACCGAATTTCTTCAAAATACCAGCTATTGCGGACGCGCTCAGACCTGCGATCTGAGTTTGACCTCTTTGGGTTCTATATGAATCCAAATCCAAATTGAACTCGGCCTGCAACTTTTCTAGGATGAGTAAGGCCGCAGCTATTGTTCCCCTAGCCGGTCCTCCGGATACTTTGTGTACCTTCAATTGGCAAAACCATGTGCTAAATATGTGTAACGCTGAATCAATTTTATTTGATTCCATTTTCAACCTCAACTTGCTGGCTCAGTATAACTCCCCTGCCAAGCTCATTCACTAGGGGATTCAGATAATAGTCAGCCAACCATTCTATCACCGGCACGCAGACTGCATCACCAAAGCCAAACAGGGCCTGATTTAATGGTACTTCGATCTCATAATCGTTCGCCCCCATCAAACGCGCGCACTCTCTGGGGTTAAGCAACCTGGCGAAACACTGGCCATCTCCAGCTTTGAGTAGTATTTGTCGCCCACTACCACCCCTGGGCGTACGCAAACAACCGGCTAACCCATCCGTTCGTAATTCCGCCATCGACTTGCCATTTCTCACCCGCCTAAATACAGTCCCGTATGAGTAATTTGAATTGCTCATCATTCGTTCAACGATTGTTCTATGCTTCGTGCTCATCTGATTCAACAAGTAATCAACACGGCTGGCGCTCCACCATTCTTTCGATTCGTCGTCCAATGGGTCTACCACTTCCTCAAGACCACTCTTTCTTGCTGGTTGATCCGGCAATTTGCGCATTCTCCACTTTATTTGGGGATTAAGCAAGACATAATCTGCAAGGGCTTTGGGCCTCACATTACTCTCATAAAAACGAGCATTCTCGTAGATGCTCAGTGAGTGGGTATCAATACCATAATTTAGAACACCGATTATGAATAACCTCTGTCTGCTTTGCGGGACAAAATTCGCTGCGTCCAATATAACTGCGTCAACTTGATATCCTAGTTCGTTGATAGCTGTTAAGGCCTCCGCCAAGTCCTTTCCCTGATTTGAAGTCAGGAATCCAACAACATTCTCAATCAACACGATTGGGGGACGTCGCTCTTTCATTTCTGAAAGAATCCGTACAAATCCCCAAAATGATGAAGATTGCTTGCCGCTCAACCCAGATCTCGATCCGGCGAGAGAC
>Ga0105152_10000287_pt1 | contig 14071 bp, 8 predicted proteins | sample LakBais05cmmetaG_FD_81534 | JGI IMG/M metagenome (GOLD analysis project Ga0105152, IMG submission 81534) | Lake sediment microbial communities from Lake Baikal, Russia to study Microbial Dark Matter (Phase II) - Lake Baikal sediment 0-5 cm | ecosystem: Environmental > Aquatic > Freshwater > Lake...
CGCTTACCCCGCCAATTCACAGAAAAGGATATCCATCTCTTACATTCGACCGGGGACCTTCTCGGTTTAGCTATCGAGCAGGCAAAGCTTTACGAAGAGTTGCGAAGGGGAAGGGAACGATATAGGCAGCTCGCGCGGTTTGCCGTAATGGCTCAGGAAGATGAGCGTAAACGTCTTTCCCGAGAACTTCACGATGAGACGAGCCAAGCACTTTCCGGATTGGCGTTCAACCTGCAAGCAGTGATCGAAATGGTTGACATGGCTGGCATTCAGGATGCGAAGATCAAGGAAACATTGAAGAAGGCTCACGAGCTGACCATTCACATCGGCAATGAAATCCATCGGTTAATTGTTAATCTCCGTCCCACTCTTCTTGATTCGCTGGGACTTATTCCAGCGCTTCGCCAGCATGCGGAATCCACACTGGTTCCTATGGGAATCAGCGTCTCCTTCCAGCTTGACGATCTGGAAAGGACATTGCCGAGGGAGGTGGAGACAGGCCTCTTCCGCGCGGCGCAAGGAGCCATTGGAAATATCCAACAGCATTCCAAGGCAACGAGCGCTTCAATCTCGTTAACTGTAAGTGGCAATGAGCTAGTGTTATGCATCAGCGACAATGGTGTGGGGTTTGACGTTTCTCAAATACGAGGCATTGAGGCAGGCGGACGAGGAGCTGGCGTATTCAGTATTAAAGAAAGAGTGAAACTGATGGGCGGTAGCTGTATTATCCAATCTGAGCCAGGCAAGGGAACTACGGCTACAGCGAGAATACCGATACGATGGAGCACAACAAATGCCGAAGATAAGAGTCTTAGTAGCTGACGACCACACTATCGTGCGGCATGGCATCTATGCTCTGCTCGGACTGATGTCGGATATCGAACTAGTTGGCGAGGCGGTAAACGGCAGGGAAGCCTTGGAGAAAGTCAAAAAACTGATGCCGGACATCGTTATCATGGATATCGCTATGCCCCTCATGGATGGCTTAGAAGCAACGCGCCGTATATGCAAGGAGTTCCCAAGAACAAAGGTAATAGCGCTCACACAGTATGATGACCGCGAGTTTGTGTTTCCAGTCATCAAAGCGGGTGCCCGCGGTTTTATCAGCAAGACGGCGGCATCGTCTGAGCTGGCATCTGCTATTCGCTCCGTTTACCGAGGAGATTCCTACCTATCACCATCAGTAGCCCGCGTATTTGTCGAAGGATATCAGCAGGGAATTGATTTAGTGAAAGACCATGACCCCTACAAACAACTGACGAACAGGGAACGAGAGATTTTAAAATTGCTGGCTGAAGGTCATACCACCCAGAAAATTGCCACTATGCTTGTGCTCAGTCCAAAGACCGTTGACAGGCACAAGACCAACCTCATGGCTAAGCTCGCTATTCATAGCCGCGCTGACCTAATTAAATATGCCTTGCGGAAAGGCATAATCACCATCTAACAGGTTGCCGCTACATATCAAATGTCTTTCCATCTACAGAGAACACCCCATTTTAGCACCTAACTTCTATATCAATTACTAGCTGTTTCCCTTAAAAAACTACGGTGTTTCCCTAACTCTTTTGGGGTGTTCGCCTCTGTGCCGTTTAGCAATATCCATCTATACTAGAAGCATCAGTGGAGTAACGTTCGCAATAGCCTTACTTAATAGAAAGGAGGAAGAAGAATGGACGAGAAGAAAGCAAAAATTCTGGTAGTGGATGACGACCTGGAATTCCTGCAGGAAGTGAAGAGGGTACTGGAAAGCCACAATTACAATGCGCTTATTGCTAAGACCATGTCGGAAGCGCAGGAGATGGTACGCCACGAAAGACCTGACTTGGTTATTTTAGGCACCTTCGAGCACCGCGGAGATGCGTATCATCTACACCAGTGGGTGAAGCAGAGCTTAAGTCTCAAGGACCTGCCTCTTATGGTAATTGATGCTACTCCGGAACAGCAATTGATCAAGGGATGGAGATGGGATGAAGGGATGCGGCTTGAGGCTGAGGATTACTTCCAGAAGCCTGTTGAGCTTGGGAAGATTATGCCCCACGTTATGAAAATACTGGATAAAGTGACCCGAAGGATTAAAGTGTTGGTGGTCGATGACCATGTGGTTGTTCGAGAGGGTATTCGCGTTTTGCTAGGGCTCCAGCCTGATATTCAGGTGGTGGGAGAAGCGATTGACGGGAGCGAAGCCATAAAGAAAGTACATGAACTCATGCCTGACATCGTATTAATGGACATTGCCATGCCTGGCATGGATGGCCTTCAAGCAACCAAGGAAATAACGAAAGAAGAGGGCGAGCAGGCTAGGATTTTGATGCTGACGCAATATGCTGATGAGGAGAATGTACGTGCCAGCACAAAGGCAGGGGCCTTCGGTTTTATTCCCAAGAAGAGCGCCAGTTCCCAACTTCTCGCCGCCATCAGAGCAGCCAGCAAAGGAGAACATATTTCAATCCCACCGGAATCCGACAAGTAAGTGAGGCAAAACACCAGACCATATCCCTAAAGGCAGTGGTGAGTTGCAGCCAATAACAATTACGCTGAATGGCCGTGAGGTAAGCGGTTACGCAGGGATGAGCATTCTCGCCCTGGCTCGCGAATCAGGGGTGCGTATTCCAACACTTTGTCATGATGAACATTTGTCCAGTATAGGTGCTTGCCGTCTTTGCATCGTTGAGGACGAAACAAGCGGTGCATTAATGGCTGCCTGCGTTACGCCCTTGACGCCGGGAATGGTAATCAATACTTGTTCTCCACGAGTCGTAGCACATCGCAGAGTAATAGTGCAGTTGATGCTGGCCAGTCATCCCGATGCCTGCCCGGTATGCGATAAGGGCAATCGTTGTGAACTACGGCAAATCGCCGGTGAAATGGGCATCTCGTTAACGGAATTCCAACGTATACCCCAATCCGCTACTATCCAGGAGCTCAATCCGTTTATCGAACGAGATTTAAGCAAGTGCATCTTGTGCGCAAAGTGTATCAGGGCCTGTCAGGAATTGGTCGTTGAAGGTGTGCTCGACTACTTTCAACGTGGTTTTAAGGCCAAACCGACAAACATCGGGGATTTGCCCCTAGAAACCTCAGAGTGTACCTTCTGCGGTACCTGTGTGGCACTGTGCCCTACGGGTGCACTGATGGAAAAAGGATGGATGTATAAAGGAACAACAAAAACCACCATCCAGACAACATGTCCCTATTGTGGCTGTGGATGCGGCGTCGAATTGCAGGTGAAGAACAATCGCCTGGTCCGGGCAATCCCCAGACGAGGAGACGCAGGAGATTACAGTCCGCTCTGTGTGCGAGGAAGCTACGGATATGATTTTGTTCACAGCCCGGACAGACTTACCAAACCACTGGTTAAGACGAATGGAAATATGGAGGATAAGTCATGGGATGAAGCGCTGAAAAAGGTGGCTGCCGAATTCGAAAGAATAAAGAATGAGTACGGTCCCGATAGCATTGCTGTTCTAGGGTCAGCCAGATGTACGAATGAGGAAAGCTATCTATTGCAACGATTTGCCAGGTGCGTTATCGGCACGAACAATGTTGATGACGGAAACCGCCTCTACAATGCTGCCACCGTGGCAGGACTCAGTGTCTCCCTTGGCTTCTCCGACTCTTCACATTTTCTGGACACTCTCGAAAAATCTGACGTGATCATTGTAATTGGAGCAGACCCCACATCTTCTGCCCCCGCCGTTAGCTACGTCATAAAGCGTGCTGTTAAATACAAAGGCTCGCGGTTGATCTTGATAGACCCACGCCGAACAAAGCTCTCACTATTCGCTGATCTCCATTTGCAGCCGATGCCAGGGACTGACATAGCATTGCTCAATGCCTTAGCACAGGTGATCGTTCGGGAGAACTTATTAGACAAGGAATTCGTTACAAGACGAACCGATAATTTCAGCTCACTTATTGAGGTATTGGAGCAATATTCTCCTGAGTATGCTGAAAGCATCACAGGGGTTCAATCTGAGCAGATTGTGGCTGCCGCCAGGCTCTACGCTAGGGCAAGACAAGCATCGATTGTTTATGGCAACGGCATTACTCAATATTCTACTGGAACCGATTCTGTAAAGGCACTGGCCAATCTATCGATGTTGACAGGCAATACTGGGCGTAAAGGTGGAGGCATGATTGCCCTCCAAAGAGAAAGCAATAGCCGCGGTGCTGTAGATATGGGGATGCTGCCCGATTTCCTTCCAGGGTTTCATAATGTAATAGATGCCAAGGCAAGAGAAAAATTTGAAGCGCTCTGGAATGTAAACCTGCCGACTAGACCAGGGCTAACCGCAGTAGAGGTGATTGAGCAGGCAAAACTTGGAAAGATTAAGTGCCTTTATATTGTTGGAGAAGACCCTGTGTTGAGCTTCCCAGGCTCACATATGGTTAGAGATGCCCTGGCTTCACTCGAATTCCTTGTGGTGCAAGATTTGTTCTTGACAGAAACTGCGAAGTTGGCAACTGTAGTGCTCCCTGCAGCCAGCTTCGCTGAGAAGGACGGCTCTTTCACAAATTTCGAGGGAAAGATAAACAAAATCAGGAAAGGAATTAAGCCCGTTGGCGAGAGCCGCCCTGACTGGGAGATAATCCTTAACATTGCAGACAAGATGAAGAGTCCATTCTCATACTCACGTTTCGAAGACGTTATGGGCGAGATTGAGGAATCTGTCCCAGGATATGAGGGATACACCGATTCTACCAGGCTCTACCAGGCTAACGACGGCGTAGCTGGTGCCGGACGATTGCAAAGAGCGCATATGTTGCGAGGCTTTGCCCGCTTTTCACCTGTCGAATATCAGGCACCTCTCAAAGTCAAACATAAGGGTTATCCATTTGTCCTGCTCACCGGGTCCGTGTTCCCCCATATCGGCACTGGTACAAGGTCATCGAAAGCGCCAAGGTTGAAGAAATTCTCTCCGTCTGGATTCGTAGAGGTCAGTTCAGCCGATGCGAAAAAGCTTGCTCTCAACGATGGCGATAAAGTGAAAATCAGTTCACACGTGGGTGAAATTACGGCGCCGGTCAGAATATCGAATGACATACCGCAAGGCATCCTATTCATACCATCCACATTTCCTGAGATACCGGTAAACGAATTATTTGAAATAACGCTGGACTTACAATCAAAAACGCCTACATCGAAAGCATGTCATGTAAAAATAGAGAGGACGGACGCCCATGGCCGAGCCGATAGTAAACGCAGAAGTCAACCTTGAGCAGCTTAAAGAAATCATTGCCGAGTATAGCCAACAAAGATGGCCGCTCATCCCTTTATTGCAAAGAATCCAGAATGAGTTCGGGTATATCCCACCCCAATCCATCCCAATTCTAGCCAGGGCACTTAGGCTATTCCCTAGCCAGGTACAGGGTGTCATTTCTTTCTATGAGCAGCTTTATACCCGGCCGCGGGGGAAAAATATTGTTAGGGTTTGTCGAGGAACGGCTTGCCATGTACGGGGCGGGAAAACAATCTTGAAGCTGGTCAAGAAAAATCTGGGCATCGAAGAAGGTGAGACGACCCCTGATATGGAATATACCCTGGATACAGTGGCTTGTATCGGCGTCTGTGCGCTGGCCCCTAATGTCGTTATTGGCGACAGGGTCTTCGGGCATATGAATCCAAAAAAAATTGAGCACCTGATGAAGAACAGGAACCGATAGCATGAAGAAACGACAAACTGTTCTTGTTTGTCAAGGAACAGGCTGCATATCCAGTCTATCCAATGTTGTCTATGATGCTTTCAAAGATGAGGTGACACGATTAGATATCGCCGGCACGAAGGTGGATTTTACCGGCTGTCACGGCTTCTGTGAGCAAGGTCCCAATGTAGTTATTGAACCGGAAGGAATTTTTTATACCCATGTGCAAGCCGATGATGTTCCGGAGATTGTACACTCCCACCTCCGCGATGGCGTAGCAGTAGAGCGCCTGTTTTATCAAGATCCCACAACGGGTAAACATATACCGCGGTATTCAGACATCAATTTCTATAAAAAACAGCAGCGCGTCATTCTGCATAACTGCGGGCATATTAACCCTGAGAAGATCAGCCACTATATAAAAAGCGGAGGTTTTCGTGCCTTGCGAAAGGCTCTGCTGCAAATGAGGCCTGATATGGTCATCGACGAGGTGAAGAGGGCCGGCTTGCGGGGGCGTGGTGGAGCGGGATTTCCTACCTGGCGAAAGTGGGAATTCTGCCGTAGCGCTCAAGGAAATCAAAAGTACATTATCTGCAATGCGGACGAGGGTGACCCGGGAGCTTTTATGGACCGCTCCATACTTGAGGCTGACCCTTATGCGGTTATCGAAGGCTTAACTATTGCCGGATATGCCATTGGGGCAGCGGAAGGATATATCTATGTGCGGGCAGAGTATCCACTAGCGGTTCGTAGAATTCGATATGCCCTGACCGAGGCAATGAAGAAAGGATACCTGGGTAATAACATTTTCAACTCAGGCTTTAATTTCAAGGTACAGGTCAAGGAAGGCGCAGGCGCTTTTGTCTGTGGTGAAGAAACCGCATTGATAGCATCTATCGAGAGCCGACGTGGCATGCCTCGTCCCCGTCCTCCGTTTCCCGCCCAAGCAGGGTTGGATGGAAAACCTACCATTATCAATAACGTAAAGAGCTTGGTTTCTGTTCCGTTAATCATTGCCAACGGTGCGGAGTGGTATGCCGGCATCGGTACTGAAAAGAGTAAAGGGACAGCGGTTTTCGCGTTAACTGGAAAGGTGGCCAACAGCGGGTTGGTTGAAGTGCCAATGGGTACCCCTCTGTCTACCATCCTATTCGACATCGGTGGCGGCATACCGCGAGGTAAATTGTTTAAGGCCGTGCAAACGGGTGGCCCATCGGGAGGATGCATCCCGGCACAGTTTCTTGATACAGCTGTTGACTACGAGAATCTTGCCAGATTAGGTTCTATCATGGGGTCGGGAGGAATGGTGGTCATGGATGAGACCACATGTATGGTGGAGATAGCACGCTATTTCTTGAGTTTTACCCAAATGGAATCGTGCGGCAAGTGCATCCCTTGTCGCTTGGGAACAAAGCAGATGCTAGAAATACTAACCAGGATTACACAGGGTAAAGGTCGTGACAGTGATATCGAGACCTTGCTTTCGATCGCTAAAACAGTCAAAGAATGCTCGCTTTGCGGACTGGGACAGACATGTCCTAACCCGGTGCTCACCACGCTAAACTATTTCAGGGATGAGTATGATGCTCACATCAAAGAGAAGAAATGCCCTGCCGCTGTGTGCGATGCGTTAATGATTTCACCCTGTCAACATACCTGTCCCGTGGGCATCAATGTACCCAAATATATCGCTCACATCGCAGCTGGTGAACATCTCCAGGCAATCGAAACTATCAGGGAGAGGAATCCTTTCCCGGGTATCTGCGGCCGTATTTGCCATCATCCTTGCGAAGGCAGGTGCCGCAGGGGAGAACTTGAGGAGTCAGTGGCCATCAGATCACTGAAACGGTTTGCTGCCGACTGGTATTTTGAGCACGTCCATGAGTTGCCTGAGCCAGAACCATTCCCCAGGACAAGGAACCAAAAGGTTGCGATAATCGGCGCGGGTCCATGTGGGTTGTCATGTGCCTATTTTCTTGCTCAGGCAGGGTATGGAGTTACCATTTTTGAAGCTATGGGGATAGGTGGTGGCATGCCTGCAGTGGCAATACCTGATTTCCGGCTCCCGCGAGAGGTTATCAATAGCGAAATTGACTACATAGTCAAGCGCGGAGTAGAGATAAAGTACAACACGCCGCTGGACACAAAATTCACTATAGAGCACCTCCGGGCAAACGGTTATGATTCTGTCTTTATCGCGGCCGGTGCTCAGAAAAGTCAGGTCATTGGCATACCTGGGGAGAGTGAAGCTCTTGCAGGCTTCCATTATGGGTTGAGATTTTTGCATGATGCCAAATTGGGCAAGCGAGTCAAAGTAGGGCGTCGTGTAGCAATTATCGGGGGAGGCAATGTAGCTCTCGATGCCTCTCGCACTGCGCTTCGCTTGGGCGCTGAAGAAGTCAATGTCTACTATCGTCGCTCTCGGGAGGAGATGCCAGTCACCGAGGTGGAATTCGATGAGGCGGTGTCCGAAGATATCAACGTGCATTTCCTCGTTGGGCCTACACGGATTGCGAGCCAGGAGGGTAAAGTAGTGGGGCTGCAGTGTATTCGGATGAAGTTAGGCGAGCCTGATGATAGCGGTCGCAGGAGACCTGTCCCCATGCCAGAATCCGAATTTTTTGCAGAAGCAGACACAGTGATTGCTGCTGTCGGCCAGGCAGCCGACCTATCCTTTTTGTCGCCAGATAGCGCTTTGGAGCGCAGCCGTTGGGAAAGATTGGTAGTCGATTCCAATAGCCTGAGCACAAATGTTCCCGGCGTTTTTGCAGGCGGTGATTTTGTATTCGGGCCGGGTATGATTATTGAGGCGATTGCATGTGGCAGGCGAGGCGCTTTGGCCATCGATAAATATCTCAGAGGCGACGGGTCGCGGGTGCAGATGTACGACATAAAGCAACCTGGTATCAAGGAAGCAGAGAAGCCCGCCACAGAAGAAGAGGGAACCTGGGAGGCGGCATTCAGACCAGAGATGCCGATGCTTCCCATCGAGGATAGAAAGCGGAGCTTCAGGGAAACCGAATTAGGTTTCTCAGAAGAAAAAGCCAGATACGAAGCGAAGCGATGTCTACGATGTGATCTAGAAACATAGGGGGTGTTATGAAATCGATTACAAAGCAGAAACCTTTTGATGAGATTACGCAGCAACTGCATGATTTTAGCCGTATATTCATTTCAGGGTGCGGCACCTGTACCACATTAACACGAACCGGTGGGATTGAGGAAGTAGCTGCTATAAAAGAACAGCTACAGTCGCAGGGCAAGCTGGTTACCGGCTCCGTAGTCATCCCTGTTGCTTGCGATGACATGACCGCAGCACTGGTGCAAGAAAATAATAGTTCTATTCAGAGTTCGCAGGCCATCCTGGTCATGGCCTGCGCATTGGGAGTACACAGAATGAGCCGGGATGTCATCAATAAACCGGTAATTCCAGCATTGGATACCCTGTTTATCGGAATGGATGACGGACAAGGTTTATTCCACGAGGTTTGCGCACAATGCGGACAATGCGTTCTTGGAGAAATGGCCGATATTTGTCCCATCACTGCTTGCCACAAAGGGTTGCTCAATGGCCCCTGTGGCGGCACGAATAATGGCAAGTGCGAAGTGAACAAAGAAAGAGACTGTGCCTGGACTCTTATTTACAATCGATTGAAGGACCAGAATAGGCTCGATACAATGCGAAAGTATCAACCACCCAAGAACTATCAGGTCGTACCCAGACCCAGGGCTATAAAAGTGTTGTAGGCAAGGAGAGGTGAAATATGCCCTCAAAATTCAAGTTGCTGCTCGACTCCGGTAAGTTCATAATGACCAGCGAGATAGGCCCACCAAAAGGGACCAACCTAGAGAAAATGCATCACCATATTGATATTCTTAAAGACAAGGTCGATGCCATTAATGTTACCGACCACCAGAGCTCCGTTATGCGTTTCCCCTCTATTGGCGGATGCTTAGCCATAGAGGAGCGAGGGGGCGAGCCTATCCTGCAAATGACCTGCCGAGACCGTAATCGTCTTGCTCTTCAGGCTGAACTCCTATTTGCCTATACCAGAGGAATTAGGAACGTTCTCTGTCTAACGGGCGATGCTGTCCCCGTCGGTGACCATAAAGAAGCCAAGGGGGTATTTGACCTCGACTCGGTTCAGCTGCTTAGGGCAATACAGACGATGGAGTCAGGAAAAGACCTTGGCGGGAATGATTTAGACGGTAAGGTGGAATTCTGTGCCGGTGCTATCGTTACTCCAGAAGCAAATCCGATCGAACCGCAGTTGATCAAATTCGAAAAAAAGATTGAGGCCGGAGCCGAATTCTTCCAGACGCAGGCAGTCTACGATTTAGACAAATTCACCAGGTTTATGCAGTTCGCCCGCCGATTTCCTGTGAAAGTCCTGGCAGGGATTGTCTTATTGTCATCAGCTAAGATGGCGAAGTATATGACTGAGAATGTACCCGGCATTTTTGTACCTCAGCATTTGATCGATGAACTGGCAAATGCCCCAAAAGGGACAGCACTTAATAAGGGTATAGAGATGGCCGGGAGAATGATAGCCACCTTAAAGAAAGAGGGCATTTGCGATGGGGTTCATATCATGGCTATAGGAAGAGAGGAAGTAGTCCCAGATATCCTGGCTGCAGCTGGTATCTGATGTCACAACGTACTCTATACTAACCTTGCATCTCTTTTGAGGCTGGTCATCACATGGATAATTGGAGCCTACGCTGTTCTGGCCGGTATACTGCTCATCATTCTCGGCTTCAGGTTGCGCAGCGTCAAGGCCAGTTAAAAGACGCCAATCCGATAGCTACCAAAAGCGTGCCATGCACCCGTCAAAGAATTAGTTCATGACCTCGATCAAGAATAGCTTGCTACTCGGCGAGCGATTTAATTCGCCGGGCTCCACTTAGCTTTTTCGAGTGTAGTCAACCTTTACTACTGGTTATCTCCACATACCCATGCCGGGCCATAGGAAACGATGCGGCACCATACCAAAAGCGGCAATGAGACACCAGACAATCACGCCGATAAAGGCAGCCAGCACTGACCATTTCCCCACCATCGCCAGTTCTTCATCCCTGCCGGAAAAGACCCAGAATGTGACAAAGCCGAATGGTGGGAAAAGTTAATAAGCCCAGAAATACTACCTTAGGGTTTACTGGTGGGCCATTGTGGACAGTGCCCCGAACTTTTCTTTGAGAGGAAGCGGCTTATCCCGGCCCTGCAACAACTGCTTCTATCTTGTACAAACTTCTAGACGTTCTGCCTACCTTATCTGGAACCGGACTAATGCTACTCTATATTATTGCATCAACAAGAGAGTCACTGTAAGATAAAGCATTAGATAATAAGGATTGGCAGGAGTCCAAAGTTATGACAGTCAATTTGAATGACCTTATCCGATTAACGAAACCAGATGTCAAGCCAGCTTCCGAGGTATTAGCTAGGGTATTTCAGAATGAACCAGTGTATGTCTACTTTGTACCAGATGCGTCTGAGAGAAGTAGAGCGCTGAATTATCATTTTGCACTGCGTCTACGTCATGCTATATCTAACGGTGAAGTGTATGCCACATCACGTAATCTTGAAGGACTTGCCATTTGGTTTCCCCCCGATTATCCCAAGATAACCCTTAAAATGATTGTGCTTAACGGAGGGTTCTTAGTTTTGTTTCACATGGGACTGGAGTCTGTTTCACGGCAAATGTATATCAACAATTATCTTCAGTCAGAACATGAGCGGAATGTACCTTTTCGGCACTGGTATTTGTCATCATTGGGGGTAGACGACGAGTATCAAGGGAAAGGTTATGCTAGTGTCCTGTTGAAACCTATGTTGGCCAGGTTCGATAAGGCAGCGTTGCCATGCTATTTAGAGACCCAGAAGGAAGAGAATGTAAGTCTTCACCAGCACTTTGGATTTAGCGTGATTAAGGAAAGTATAATCCCAGGAACCTCAATAACAATCTGGTTAATGCTAAGGAAACCCTCACCCTGACCTTTTACAGGGTAATATAACTGCTAAAGTGAAATCTTGGGTGATGTGGAACGGCTAAAAAGCCTTCAAACTAACTTAAGTTAATATTAGTATCCAACTGGTGGGCGATAGTGGATTTGAACCACTGACCCCCTGCGTGTAAAGCAGGTGCTCTAACCGCTGAGCTAATCGCCCAAAATGGTACGCCTGGTGAGATTTGAACCCACGACCTCAGCCTCCGCAGGGCTGCGCTCTATCCGCTGAGCTACAGGCGCATGTGCCGAAGGTGGGATTTGAACCCACATATCCTTTCGGATACTACGTCCTGAACGTAGCGCGTCTGCCATTCCGCCACTTCGGCGTGGGCAGTACTGGATTTGAACCAGTGACCTCTTGCGTGTGAAGCAAGCGCTCTAACCGCTGAGCTAACCGCCCGAAACCGTTCTATTTTAGTCGGAAAATGCAGCTTTGTAAACTCGTGGTTTTGGAGCGGTTATACTGAGTGAGATTCTTCGGTCGCTACGCTTCCTCAGAATGACAAGGGGCTGTTCCTGCTTTTCCTTTCCCCACGGGAGCGGATGCTCCCGTTTACCCCCTCCGAGATTGCCCCGCTTCGCTCGCAATGACAACAGAATCTGGAGAGGAGATTCTTCGGTCGCTATGCTCTCTCAGAATGACAGAAAAAAGAACGGCTTATTCTTTCTTGTCTGGTAAACGGCGGACGCTGTTGGATTTGCACCTGGGGCAGACGCGCTCCTGCATCCCTTTCTTGGCGTCTGTGGTTATCTTATATTCGAAGCCGCAGTGGAGACACTTGAGCTGTTCTTCCATATCAATCACACCTTAGCCACATCGCTCAGTTCGTCCTCGACTTCCGGCTCTTCTTTTCCCTTCCGCCTCTGCTCCACCAGCACCTTGCGCCCATTAGCTATCTCCTCAGGTGTAACTTTCTGGCGCATCTCCTCAAGCTGACGCATTATCTGAGCAAACCGGGGACCCTCAGCAGCGCTTATCCACTCCAGTTGCAGCCGTTCCGGACGGATACCCAGTTTATCCAGCTTATTCCACAGCTTATCAGCCCGGCGCATAGTCCAGTGATTGGCATTGATATAGTGACAATCACCTAAATGGCAACCTGAAAGCAGCACTATAGGTGCACCTTTCTCGAACGCATGTACAATAAAGCTCTCATCGACTCTGCCGCTGCACATGGTTCGGATGAAGCGATTATTCGGCGGAAATTGCATCCTGGATACCCCGGCCAAGTCGCTGGCGGCATAGCTGCACCAGTTGCACAGGAAAGTAATAATCTTTTGCTCCGGGTCGTTTTCCAGCGCAGCATCTATTTGAGCCAGCACCTGGGCATCGCTGAAGTGCTGCATGGCTATGGCATCGAAGCGACATTCAGCGGCACAGGTTCCGCAGCCGGCACAGGCAGCAACTACTAATTGCGCTCCAGACTTAGCCTTAACATCCACCTTCATGGCTCCGTAAGGGCAGACGCGGGCACAGACACCGCACGAGTTGCATTTATCAAGGTCTACCATCGCTTTGATAGCTTCACCTTTGAGTGCGCCGGCATTAAGGAGAATTGAACTACGGGCAGCGGCGGCTCCGGCCTGGGTGACGCTGTCCTTTATATCCTTGGGCGCTTCAACACAGCCGGCGAAGAAGATGCCGGGCGTCGGTGCGTCTACCGGCCTGAGCTTGGGATGAGCTTCCATTAAAAATCCATCGCTCGTTTGTGACAGGTTGAGAACACCGATGAGCCGCTTGAGGTCAGCCTTGGGCTCAAACCCTACTGAGAGTATCACCATATCCAGCTCATATTGTTCAACGCGCGAAGTTGTGGTATTTTCCACCTTGAGCAGAAGATTCTTAGTCGCCGGGTCTTCCTTTATTTCGCCGGGGAGGCCTCGAATGTAGCGGACACCGGCATCTCTGGAGCGGCGGAGTAAGTCCTCAAACCCCTTGCCGAAGGCGCGGATGTCCATATAAAAGACGAATATCTCGGCGTCAGGGTCATGCTCCTTGATGAGCAGACTGTCCTTCACCGTGTTCATGCAACAAACATTGGAGCAGTAAGGATAGCCGCGGTTTTCCGTCCGTGAGCCGACGCATTGTATGAAGCCGATACGCTTCGGGGCTTTGTGGTCGGATGGACGCACCAGGTGACCTTCGGTAGGCCCACCACCACATATCAACCTCTCGAATTCCATGCTGGTGATGACATTTTCGAAAAGAGTATAGCCATACTCATCAAGCCGGGTTGGGTCATAAACGTCCATACCAGTAGCGACGATTATGGTGCCGACGTCGATCTCTATTATCTGGTCCTGCGCGTGCAAATCTATACACTTTTTCTCGCAGGCATCCACGCATTTGACACAGGCGACGGGTCTATTTCCCAGACAGTGTTCCATGTCAATCAGGAAAGCTGAGGGCACGGCC
>Ga0105152_10000288_pt1 | contig 14035 bp, 14 predicted proteins | sample LakBais05cmmetaG_FD_81534 | JGI IMG/M metagenome (GOLD analysis project Ga0105152, IMG submission 81534) | Lake sediment microbial communities from Lake Baikal, Russia to study Microbial Dark Matter (Phase II) - Lake Baikal sediment 0-5 cm | ecosystem: Environmental > Aquatic > Freshwater >...
CACTGTCGTGCTCGCCGCAGCCACTGTCAGCAACAGCACAAAGGAAGGAATCGATTTCTTCCCGTTGACTGTTGACTATTTTGAGAAAATGTACGCAGCCGGCAAGATTCCGGGTGGATTCTACAAGAGAGAAGGACGCCCCAGCGAGCGTGAAATTCTTCGTTCGCGGCTTATCGACCGGTCGATCCGCTCTCTGTTCCCCAAGCACTTCCGTCAGGAAGTGCAGGTCATCGTCTATGTGCTGTCTGCTGATGGAGAGAATTCACCTGATGTGTTGGCTATCAACGCGGTATCGGCGGCGCTTCTTATCAGCAATGCACCGTTCGTTGACGCAGTCGCCGCAGTGAGGGTCGGCAAAATCAATGGCGAACTTGTTTTCAACCCGTCCTCTTCTGCGATCGACGAGAGTGTGCTTGATCTTGTAGTGTCTGGCACGGCCAATGGCATTCTCATGGTGGAATCCGGGTCTCGCGAGATCAGTGAAGCAGAGATGGTTGAGGCCTTGGTACTGGCACAGGAACCGATCAAAGAAACGTGCCGCATGGAGGAGGAACTTCGCGTCCAGGCTGGCAAGGAAAAGATCGTCGTCCCCGAGCTGAAGTTCGACGCAGCTATCCAGAGCGAAGCTCGTTCCATGATCGAGGAGCGTCTTCCCCTGGTGCTCAAGGACAAGGAGAAGTTGAAGAAGGAGAAGATCCTCGATGAGTTCAAGGGCGAGCTTGCCGCCGAACTGGTAGCGAAGTACCCCGAAAGTGGGCTGGCCATCGGAGAGGTTCTTGACGCGGAAATCAAGCATTTCATCCGGCATCGTGTCGTGACGGAAGGCGTGCGTATCGATGGTCGCACTCCTGAAGAGATTCGGCCGATCGGGGTCGATGTTGGTGTTCTTCCGATGAGCCATGGCTCGGGATTGTTTTCCCGAGGTCAGACGCAGGTCCTTTCGATTGTCACCCTCGGAGGAAAGAAAGAGGGTCAGTTGGTCGAAAGCCTCGACGAAGAGGTTACCAAGCATTACATGCACTACTATAACTTCCCTCCCTTCTCGGTGGGCGAGACCCGTCCCATGCGTGGACCTGGGCGTCGCGAGATTGGCCACGGCGCACTGGGAGAGAGGGCGCTGCTTCCCGTTATTCCGGATGAGAGCGAGTTTCCATACTCGATTCGTGTTGTCTCTGAGGTGCTTGAGTCCAACGGTTCGACGTCGCAAGCTTCCATTTGTGGCAGTACGTTGGCACTTATGGACGCTGGAGTACCGATCACGGCGCCGGTTGCCGGCATCGCGATGGGCATGATGAGAGAAGGCGGCAAGAGTGTCATCCTGACTGACATCCAGGGGGCCGAGGACGCCAATGGCGACATGGACTTCAAGGTTGCGGGCACTGCGAAGGGCATCACGGCATTGCAGATGGACCTCAAGATTCACGGCGTCGACAGCTGCCTGCTGTCTGCGGCCCTGGATCATGCCCGCACTGCGCGTCTGTTCATTCTGGACAAGATGCTGTCGGTTCTTCCTGCTCCTCGTGACGAAGTCAATCCGCTGGCTCCGCGCATCTTTACCATGCATATTCCCGGAGACAAGATCGGTGCTCTTATCGGCCCTGGGGGCAAGGTCATCAAGAAGATCATTGCCGACACGGGGTGTGACATCGATATCGAGGACGATGGGTCGGTGTTTGTGACTGCACCAGACGGAGCCAAGGGTCAGATTGCTATGGATGCTATCAACGCGATTACCGAGGATATCGTTGTGGGCAAGGTCTACATGGGCAAGGTTACCGAGCTGCGCGACTTTGGCGCTTTCGTGGAGATCGCCCCCGGCAAGTCTGGCCTGCTGCATGTCTCACAGGTATCCGACTCGTATGTCAAGGACATCCATTCCGTGCTCAAGGTCGGCGAGCAGATTCTCGTCAAAACTCTGCCTCTCAAGGACGATGGCAAGATCTCTCTGACCCGCAAGGGCCTGATTGCTGGAAATGCCGACAAGGCTTCCCCAGAATCCCACGATGACCACCGCCATGGTGATCAATAGCGGAGAGCACAAACCGGAAGTCATAACACTCAGCAACGGCATCCGCGTCGTTTTCGATGTTGACAAAGGGCACCCGACCGCAGCGGTCGGGGCCCTTGTTGCTAGTGGCTCCCGGTTTGAGGATGACCACACGTGTGGCTTGAGTCATTTCATGGAGCATGTCCTGTTCAAAGGCACAGAGCATCGAAGCTCGCTCGAGATTTCGTCAGCTATCGAGAATGTGGGTGGTGAGCTGAATGCATTCACTGATACGCAGTACACGATGTTCTATATGCGTGTCCCGGCAATCCACACGTCTCTCGCTCTTGATGTGCTGTCCGACATCCTCCTGTATCCATTGTTCGACCCCGCTGCCATCGAGCTTGAGCGTAGAGTTATCGAACAGGAGATCTACTCATTCGAGGACAGTCCCGACGACGTCGTCACGGATGAGCTTCTCAAAGGGGTCTACGGAAGCGACCCTGTTGCGTCGAATCCGCTGGGAACCGTAGAGTCAGTGCGTTCCTTCAGGCGGAGCGATTTCGTCGACTATTTCCATAAGCATTTTGCTGCCCCGGACATCGTTCTTTCACTTGCGGGAGACATCGATGTCGAGGCATCGGCACGTTTCTTGGAGGATTCCTTTGGGCGGCTTGCGAAGGGACCAGGCAGGGTCGAGTGGGGAATCCCCATCCGGGCCGCTGTTCGCAGAGAGACAGAGCGCCCTACGGAGCAGGTCTATCTGGCGATGGCGCTGCCCGGCTTCGCTCAGTATTCGAAGCAGGGGTCGATTCTGAATCTCGTGTCCAGCATCTTCGGCGGCAATATGTCGAGTCGCCTGTTCCAGAGGGCCCGCGAGAAGGAGGCTCTTGTCTACAGCATTGGCTCTTTTCCCGTGGCTTTCAGCAATACTGGATTGCTAGGCGTTTCCGCCGAAAGTTCCCCCGAGAACGCTTTGCGTGTTCAACAGGTCATCCGCGAGGAGATCGAGAACATGCGGCACGACAAGATCAGTATGGCTGAACTTCAGCATGCCAAGGAGACTGTTCTCGGCGGATTCCTGCTTTCACTGGAATCCTTTTTCCGTCGCATGCATCGAAACGCGTCTGAGCTCTATATGAGAGACCAGATACGGACGGTCGCAAACGTCACCGAACAGGTCAACTCGATCACGCTCGGTGAAGCATTGAGTGTTATCGATGACGTTTTTGACATCTCCCAGCTGGCAGTGTCGATTGTCCATGGACCCGGCAAGCACTGAGTTGCGCGTAGGCGTTCACCGGCTGGTTTCTCGCGCAGGACAGCTGGCGCGCGCAACGTCAGGGTCGTCAGGCTATGATCTTGCAAGTGCAGAAGACGCGGAGCTGACGATCCTGCCTGGCGCCGTCGCACTCGTGCGGACGGGGTTGGCACTTGAGTTGCCTCCTGGCCTCGAAGGGCAGGTTCGCAGTCGTTCCGGTCTGGCCGCCAGAAGCGCCGTGTTTGTCCTCAACTCGCCAGGCACCATCGATAGCGACTACCGTGGCGAAGTGAAGGTTGTGCTGGCGAACTTCGGCGATGCCCCCTTTTCGGTGTTCCCGGGAGACCGTATCGCACAGTTAGTGTTCATACAGGTTCCGAATGTATGTCTCGTGGCCGTCGGCGAATTGGTGCCGACTGAGAGAGGGGGTGGTGGCTTTGGGTCCTCAGGTGTCTGACATGAGAGAGACTCTCCTGGCTTCAATTGCCGAGGAAGTCTTGTCCTGTCAGAAGTGCAAGCTTGGAGCCACCCGGACGAAGGCTGTCCCGGGCGTCGGATCAGCCCATGCCCACATCTGTTTTGTGGGCGAAGGTCCGGGACGTGAGGAGGACTTGTCGGGAATCCCATTCGTCGGTCAGGCGGGACGTTTGCTGGACAGGATCCTGATGGCCGAGGGGATGAGCCGCAGAGATTGCTACATATGCAATATCGTGAAGTGCAGGCCCCCGAACAACCGTATGCCGGAGCCTTCCGAGGTGTCGGCCTGCTCGCTCTACCTGTATGCGCAGTTGGCCGTCGTGGAGCCGGAGGTTATCTGCCTCCTTGGCAATACGGCACTGCACTTCTTCTTTGGAGAGCAATACTCCATCGGACAGGTGCGCGGCACGATTCTGGTCAAGGATGAACAGCGCTTCATGCCAACATATCACCCGGCGGCCGCTCTAAGGAACCCTCAGTACGTGCAGGTCATCCAGAGTGACCTGCGAAAGCTTGCTGCCTTGATTCAGCGGACGGTGGACTAGGTTCGCACCGACTTCAGAAAAGAAGGCTGCCAATCGTGGCCGAGAAACAAGCTCTTGCCGCTCTCCAGACCGTCAGTTATCGTTCAGTCGTTTGAGGCATTTGCTCGCTCAGTCTCCGAGAACAGCGTTCAGTGACTGTTGGTCCACAGTATCGCAAACCCCCGGCTTCAGGGCCGGGGGTTTGCTTTTGTCAGTGTGAGAAGGTTCAGCCGAATCCGGGGAATGGTGGACCCAGTATTACTTGCACAACTCTACGAACTCGGTCAACACGGCCACAAGGTAGTCGGCTGACCCGGACTTCATATTCTTCGTAACCTCTTGCACGCTCTGGATACGCTGTCGGATGACTTTCCTGATGATCGACGCTCCGTGCTTCGTGCACTTCAGGACGACCTGCCTCTTGTCCAGTACGTTCTGTGTCTTGGTGACATAGGTGAGTTCGACGAGGCGATCGACCATCTCTGAGACCGTGGACGCAGCGAGACCCGTAAGGTGTGTGAGGTCTTTGACATTGATGGCCTCACCGAAGTAGACAAGTTGGAGCACCTGGAACTGGGGCAGCGTAATTCTCACGCTCGACAGAGCATCGCGCCCCTTCTTCTTGATCCAGTATGAGATGTCGCGCAGCAGGGACTCTAGTTCGATAGCCGTTTCCCTCATGGTTTCCTCACCCGTCTATGGTTGATTCTTGATTCCAGGTGTCTATTCATGTACAGCGCCGAGAGTTGCGTGAGAGTCTCCAAAGACAAGTGCCAACTCTCGTTCTGCATCGGTTGGGGATGCGGACGCATGTACCACATTCTCGGTCAGTTGAGTGGAGAAGTCTGCTCGAATCGTCCCGGGCAGCCGGTCTTCGGGTCTGGTTGCCCCGATCGCTGTTCGAACAAGCGCTATTGCGTTGGGCGACTCGACCTGAAGGGCAACGACGGGGCCCGATGTCATGAACGAAAGCAGGGCGGGAAAGTAGTCACGGCCATCGTGTTCAGCATAGAAGGTCCGCGCGAATGCGTCGTCCATGCGAAACATCCGCATGTTCGAGATCACAAGGCCCTTCTGCTCGATGCGCGCTATGATCAGACCGACGAGACTGCGGCGTACGCCGTCTGGTTTCACCAGCAAGAGTGTTCGCTCAGTAGTCACTTCCATTGCCTCCAGGAAGAGCTGTTCGTGCAGGATTGAGGGTAGAATTGGTTCGCTTCCCTTCCAATTGTAGCCTTTTCTCGTTGCTGCGCAACGTTTCTCTGACGTGGCAACCCAACGCCCCACTTGTCAGGCGCTGCCGGCCTGATATCATGTAAAGATGTCAGGAAAAGGGATTCGGTGGTTCACTGTACTTATCGCAGTGCTGCTGGTGGCCGCATTGGGGCTCGGTTGGATGGGCTTGCGAGGCACTGCGCCTGCTTCCGCCATTCCGGCTGTCCCTCTGGGCGCTCAGGCCCTTTGTGTCGTGACGCCCAGCGATCAGGCACGGAGTCTTGTCGTGGATGACATTCTGAAAGCACAGAAGTCGGTTCTGGTGGAGTGCTATCTCATCTCTGACCATGCGATTGTCCAGGCGTTGCAGTCTGCCAGACTGCGCGGATGTGATGTGCGGGTCATCATGGAGGAAACGCCGTTCGGGGGGTTCTCCATGAACCAGACGGTTCGCAACGAGCTGAGAAGCTCCGGCATCGACGCCAGCTGGGGCAACAGGGTGTACTCGTTCACTCACGCCAAGTATGTGGTCATCGACGAGGTCGTTGCCTGGATCATGACGGCCAATCTTAGCAAGAGCGCCTTCGACAAGAACCGCGAGATCCTTGTCAGGACTTGCAGCCAAAGTGTAGTGGAGGATCTCGTGCGCATTTTCTGGGCAGATCGACGGCGAAATCCCTGTACTGCCGGGTCGCTCGTCGTCAGCCCTGTGAATGCTCGGCAACGTCTTCTTGGTATGCTGAAAGGATCGTGCCGCAGCGTGGATATCGCGAGCGAGGTATTCGATGACCAGGAGACGTGTAGGCTCTTGCAGGATCTCGCGGCGCGGGGTGTCGTCGTGCGTGTTTTGGTTGCAGCACCGGAGAGAATCGCTGTCAATGCCGTGGCAAGATCGGAGCTGGAAGGGACAGGCGTCACCATCCGATACCTTGAGTCTCCCTATCTTCACGCGAAGTACATCGTGGTGGACGGGCACGTGGCGTATGTCGGTTCACATAACCTCAGCACCGGCTCACTCGACGAGAACCGTGAAGTTGGAGTCATAACGGACGACAGCATAGTCGTCTCGACTCTCGTGACGACCTTCTCGGGCGATTGGGACTCAGGGAGATAGAGAAACGCCCCGCAGTGGTGCGGGGCGCGTGAGGTCATCGGTTGCTCAGTCGCGGGCCAATGCTACATGCCGGCGAAGTCCCAGTCAAGGTCAGTCAGTCGGTCCTGAAACGCCATAAGATCTGCGTGCGATCTTAGCGCCTGCTGTAGCTGGCGCGTCCCGTTCGTTGTTCCGTAGAGGATAACACCGACGATGATGCCATTCTCGAGGACAACCTTGCGATAAATCTGTTGCCCTTGAGCCTGAATCACCTGAACATGCTGCTCCTGGGTCGGATTGATGTTGCCCATGCTTAGAACGTCGATTCCGCAAGTCTTGAGCGAACTCGACATTATACTTCCCTCGTACCTAGCTGTGCCAGGTGAGACCATGTTCTGAGCTGCAACCCTGGCTTGTTCCAGGCAGGGAGGGACGATGCCGTACACACGTCCGCGGTGTTCGACGACGTCGCCGGCGGCATAGATGTCGGGTGCAGACGTCTGCAGGGAATCATTCACCTGAACACCTCGTCCTGTGGCGATACCTGCTTCCCGAGCGACGGTGACGTTGGGGCGGACTCCGGTTGAGAACAGGACGAACTCTCCTTGTGCGAGGCGGCCGTCCTTGAGGAGAACGCCTGCTGCACCGTGTTCTCCCGAGAGAATCTGCTGAGACTCGGCGCCGAGCAGAGCTGTGACGCCTAGCCCTTGGAGGTGTTCCACGAGCATTTCCGCTGAGCGTTCGTCAAGCTGGTTGGGCAACAGCCGGCCGGCGAACTCGATGATAGTGGCTTTGATTCCTCGCTCTGTCAGCGATCTTGCCGCTTCCAGTCCCAGCAAGCCTCCGCCCACGACGACCACGGTGGCACCTGGAACGATGCGCGCCAGCATAGCATCTGCATCATCGAGTGTCCTGAGGGTGAAGACACCGACCTGGTCTGCGCCGGGCAGGGGCAGGACAAAGGGTAAGGCTCCGTTCGCCAGCAACAGCCTGTCGTAGGGAAGCACAGTACCGTCGTCGAGCGTCGCTTCATGCTCTATGGCGTGGACGTGCATGATACGGCGTCCACTGGTCAGAGTTATCCTGTTTTCGGCATACCAGCTTGCCCCGTGCACAGTAAGCTGGTCTTTGGACTTGCGACCGGCCAAGTAGTCGATCAGGTCAGGACGCGGATAATAGGCAACAGACTCGGCGTCGACGACCATGATCTCCGATGATGGATCAAGCTTTCGCAGGTGCTGTGCCGCAGTTGTGCCGGCCGCCCAGCCTCCGGCAATGAGGTACTTCATTGTGACCGTCGGCCGTCAGGCTTTCTCAAAAAGGTCCTTGGCGGCGCCACAGTCTGGGCAGACCCAGCTCTCAGGGAGATCCTCAAACTTGACGCCGGGGTTGATTCCCTGCGTGCTGTCACCGGTAGCAGGGTCGTACACGTATCCACACACAGTGCAAATCCACTTCTCCATGACAGTTCCTCCTTGTGTCGAGCGGTTGGGAAGAGAAGAACTCTTCTGTATGCTCAGTGTACGGTGAAAGGCTCTTTCCTGCAAGTCAGCAAGCCACACAGCGTGCAGCGGGCCTTTGACAGCCGAAGGGGGCGCGGTATGCTATGAAAACAGCGTCTGAAAGAGGTCAGGAGGTGACATGAAGTATCAAGCGTTAGTTGACGGTAAGGCAGGGGATCATGAGCTGCTTCTTGGCAACGAAGCCGCGGTCCGTGGTGCTCTGGAAGCCGGTATCGGTGTAGGGGCCAGCTATCCTGGGACCCCGTCTTCAGAGATCGGGGACGTGTTCAGCGTCGTGGCAAAAGCCTTAGGAGTGTACTTCGAGTACTCTGCAAACGAGAAGGTAGCCCTTGAGGTCGCAGCAGCCTCGGCAGCAAGTGGTGTCCGGTCCTTCACGTTTATGAAGCACGTTGGGCTGAACGTTGCCTCGGATTCCTTCATGACGACGGCGTACGTAGGGACCAGGGCGGGATTCGTCGTCCTTTCCGCGGACGATCCATCGACGCACTCATCACAGAATGAACAGGACAACAGATACTACGCGCGCCTCGCGAACGTGCCCATGCTGGAACCCTCGAGTCCGCAGGAAACCAAGGACTACATGGTAGAGGCCTACAACATTTCGGAGAAACTGGAGCTCCCAGTCCTGTTCCGAACGACTACCCGTGTGGCTCATATGCGCGGTGACGTCGTTTTCGGCGACCGGAGGCCCGTCGTGAGGCGAGGTGTCTTTGAGAAGGACCCTGCAAGGTTTGTACCGGTGCCCGCCAACTCCTCAAAAATGCATGTCAAGTTGCTGGGTAAACTCGGCGAGGCTCGGCATCTCAGCGAAACCTCTTCGCTGAACCGCGTCGTTGACGTGGGTGTCGGGGGACGGGTGGGGATCGTTACCGTGGGTAGCACCTTCAACTACGTCGTTGACGCCCTGGTGGAACTCGGACTCTCTGCTCGAGTGTTCAAGATAGGTTTCTCCTATCCGCTGCCGCTCGACAGGATCCGAGAGTTTGCTGCGGGCGTCGACGAGCTGCTTGTCGTCGAAGAGCTCGAGCCTCTCATGGAAAATGACATCAAGGCCGACTTCCTGTCGCATTTTACCAGGACGCCGGTATGTGGCAAGGAGGAACTTCTCGTGCCGCGCGTAAACGAACTCAACGTTGATGTTGTAGCAAAGGCATTGGCTAATCACTTGGGCGTACCATTGCATGTGCCCGCTTCGGGCAAGGCGCAGCCCTGGTCGTCGCCCCTTCCATCACGGCCACCGGTCCTGTGTCCCGGGTGCCCTCATCGCGGATCGTACCTCGCTGTGCGTCGAGCCATACGTGAACTGGGAATCCCGGAACCTGTCTTTGCCTCCGACATCGGCTGCTACACCCTCGGTATGGCGGCTCCATTCAGTGCAGCGGATTATCTGCTTTCCATGGGATCCAGCGTGGGGACTGCGGGCGGCTTCGATGTGGCAACAGACCAGAGGGTCTTCTCATTTATCGGTGACAGCACCTTCTTCCATGCCGGGCTGTCCGCTCTCGCAAGCGCCATTCACAACAAGCATCGGTTTGTCCTGACGGTTCTGGACAATCGAACGACCGCGATGACGGGACATCAGCCCAATCCGTCCATGCTGATGGATGCCGTAGGCGATCCGGCACCAGCTATCAGTATCGAAGCGGTGGCAAAGGCAATGGGCGTTCCATTCGTGAAGGTCATCAACCCCTACAGGGTGGCTGAGGCTACCGAGGCCTACAAGGAAGCCGCGCAGGTGGATGGCGTCGCTGTCATCGTATCCAGACAGGTTTGCAGCCTCCTCCTGGACCGTGCGAAGCGTGCGAAGGGGATCTGGCAGACGTTTCAGGTCGACCGCAGCGTCTGTACGGGCTGCCTGACATGTGTACACGATGTCGCTTGCCCTGCCATCTTTGTGTCTGAAGGAAAGGCTGAGATCAACCAGGAACTGTGCGACGGATGCGGCGTGTGCTCGCAGGTCTGTTCAGTGCATGCGATTGGGGTGAAGAAATGAGTTCACTGAATGTGTTCTTTGCCGGAGTCGGAGGTCAAGGGATTATCACTGGGGCCAGTATCATAGCACGAGCTGCCATTGCGTCTGGCGTGGGTGCTGTCATGAGCGAGGTTCACGGCATGGCACAGCGAGGTGGCTCGGTCGTGTGTGAGCTTCGATTGGGAGATGTTCACAGCCCGATGATCCCGGAGGGCGAGGCAGACCTCATCATGGGGTTCGAGCCGGTCGAGACGGTGCGGTCACTCACAAGAGCCAACCATCATACTGTTGTCATTACCGAGGTTCGCCCGATCATCCCAGTGACCGTCTCGCTGGGAGGTGTAGCTTACCCTGCGGTAGAGGATCTCCTGGCGTATCTTCGCTCGCAGGTTGCAGCGGTCTATGCTGTCCCTGCCGCCGCTATGGCTGAGGAAATCGGGTTGCCCCAGGTCGCGAATGTCGTCCTGCTTGGAGCGGCCATGGGAACCGGCCTGATTCCTCTGGAACTTGGGACAATCCGCGATACGCTATCTCGTACCGTGCCGGCAAAGGCATTGGAGGCCAACTTCCGAGCACTGCAGGACGGATTCGAGTTGACCCGGAAGGCCTAGAAAGGCTGCGAGGGAATCGAGCTAGGTGAGGTGGCAGGTCGAGTCGATGACTCGGGCCTGCCACTTGCCGGTCTCGGCCTCGAAGACCGAAATGCAGGCGTTTGGTTGGGTGAAGCTGCTATAGCTGCTGAGGGGAAGGTCCAGCAGAACGGACATGAGGACACGGTTGAGCCCTCCGTGGGCGACGACGAGCACTAGGTCCCCGGAGCTGGATTCGACAATCGAACGCACCTTTTCGGCGCGGCGACGCACATCAGCCAGAGACTCACCGCTATCTGGTCGGGCTTCTGGTGACTTGAGTTCCCATGCTGCCAAAGCTGCTGGGTACATGGCCCCTATTTCGTTCCACGTGTGCCCCTCCCAGCCTCCGAAGTCGATCTCCCGCAGCTCGGGCACGACGATGGGTGAGATGCCCAGATTGGCACCCACGGGTTCCGCGATGGCACGGGCCCGAGCTAGTGGACTCGTGAAGATCGTATCGAATCGGACAGCCGAGAGAAAAGCCACAGTCTTCACTGTCTGGGTGAGGCCATCGATGGACAAGGACGTATCGCGGCTGCCCTGGACTTTGCCCTCCAGATTCCAGCTCGTTTCGGCGTGGCGCACGAGATAGATGGTTTTCATGCTGAACCTCTTGACTTATGGCTGCTTATCGTGGATATTATGTGGTCAAAATCCTGGTTTGAGAAGGGAGCAACACTGTGAAGTTTATCAAGGTGGTAGCAACAAAGACCATTGACATCGACGACAAGCTTGCGAAGGCGTGTCGTGAGTGCCAGACTCCCTGCAAGTCCGCTTGCAAGACATCCTCGACCGTAGGCAACCAGGTCTGCGAAACCAGGAAAAAGCCCGAGCGGTTCATCTGGTAGCTCGTGGCGCTTTCCCGCATTCTACCCGCCTCGACCCATCTCTTCGAGAGAGGTGGTTTCTTTGTGCTTCTGGACGTTCCATCGGGGTCGATCTTCTCGCTTGACGAGCGAGTCTACCGTTATCTTCAGCTGGTTCTCGCAGACTCTTCGACGGAGGCCGGGTCTGTCCAACGGCTGACAGGTCTGGACGCGCAGACAATCACCGAGATCGAATGTGAACTCGAGCAGCTGATAGCTGCAGGGTGTCTGTTCACACAGGCAGTACAGCCGACAGAGAATGGATCGATGTTGACCCTGAAGTCTCTGTGCCTCAACGTCGCGCATGGGTGCAACTTTTCGTGCGCATATTGTTTCGCTCATGGAGGCGACTACCATGGCGACACAACGTTGATGACCCAGGGGGTTGCCCGTGCAGGAATCGATTTCCTTGTATGCGAAAGCGGTTTCCACCACAACGTCGAGGTCGACTTCTTCGGTGGTGAGCCGCTCATGGATTGGGACGTTGTCGTTGACACAATGGCGTACGCGCGGTCAACATATCCCCTGAAGAAGTGGCGGTTCACGCTGACTACCAACGGCTCATTGCTTCGGGACGACATGTTCCCGGTGCTCGAGGCGAATGACGTGTCTGTTGTCCTCAGCCTGGACGGCGGTCGGAGGGCCAACGATGCTAACCGTGTCTTCAAGGATGGGCGTGGCACGTTCGATACCATCATCGAACGGATACGGCACTTCACGCGGACGCGGGATGAAGGTGGCTACTTCGTGCGGGGAACGTATGCACGCAACACGCTGGCATTTGCCGAGAGCGTTCGAGAGCTTCATAGCCTGGGGTTCAGGTACATCTCGATGGAACCTGTCGTGCTTTCGGCAGACTCGGCTCTTGCCCTTCAGATAAGTGACCTGCCGGCAATTCGTACCCAATATGAGGAACTCATTGCGTACTTCCTGAGTGAACTGGGCTCAGGTGCGGGGTTTGATTTCTTTCACTTCAAGCTGGATCTCGAAGCAGGGCCATGTCTCAGCAAGCGCATCTATGGATGTGGCGCTGGTGTCGAATACATGGCTGTTGCTCCGAATGGGGACGTGTTCCCGTGCCATCAGTTTGACGGCGTTCAGGAGTACAGGATGGGTAATGTCCTCGTGAGCCCGGTCCTGGACCGCCCTGAACTGGTGACAGAGTTCGCTCACGCCAACTTTCTGTTTGCCAAGGAGGAGTGTGGCAGCTGCTGGGCGCGTTTCTACTGCAGCGGCGGGTGCCTTGCCAACAACCACGCGACCACAGGTACCCTCCTGAAGCCTTACGCGCTCGGCTGTTCGATCCAGAAAGAGCGCATCGAGGCTGCACTGGCGGTGAAAGCGGCGGAGTCTCCAGAGAACAAACCATGACTGGTACGTCAGTTGAGAGCTTGAGGGAAGACCCGTTGCCGCCCAGTGCACAGAGCATTGTGGCGGCGACGGCATTTCCAAACGCGGCAAGCTGGGGGAAAGGAGTGTGTTGTCTCGCACGAAGAGTCCAGTTCCTGGCGTGAACCACGCATCATCGGCTATGGTTGATGAGGAACGACATGTCTGTCACGACACAGTGACGAGCTGCCGGAGTCTGCAGAGAAAAGGGCAAAAGGGCATGAAACACGATGGCTTCATGGATCAAGACGATCGAGTCTGGATACAAGAATGGTGCCGAGAGGCGGAATTGAACCGTCGACACGGGGATTTTCAGTCCCCTGCTCTACCAACTGAGCTATCTCGGCACTCTTCTTCAAAGAAACCGCTCACCGTGCGCTTCACCGATTGGCGGTCCCACCATCAAGCAACAATATCGCACTGCTGGTGGGCGAAACAGGATTCGAACCTGCGACTTCTTGCTTGTAAGGCAAGCGTTCTACCGCTGAACTATCCGCCCCTGGATTGTGGTATTCATACGAATGGTGCCGAGGGTGGGAATTGAACCCACACGGATTGCTCCATGCGCCCCTTAAACGCACGCGTCTGCCAATTCCGCCACCCCGGCACGAGGCTTGGTGCGTCCCTAGAACGGGAAGACTACCAGTACCAGGGACAATACCACAAAAGCAATGGATAGAACAACGGCAAGCCGGTCAAGGACAGCATCCTTGGGCTTGCGTGAGTGGAACACGGTTGCGCTGCCTGAAATCGCGCCCAGTCCGCTACCCTTGGGTTCCATGAACAGGATCGCAAGGATATCGCCGACTGCAACCAAAGCCATGACTATTTCCAAAACGGTTTTTAGCAACGTGAACCTCCGGTGACACAAGCAATTATACGGAAAGCCGCTTCGATTTCAAGTGCTAAAGCGCACTAGTCCACTGAATCGATAGCTTCGATGCCGGGAAGCTGCTTCCCTTCAAGGTATTCTAGGAACGCGCCGCCACCGGTGGACACGTGTTTGAAGTCATTCTGGAGGTTCAATGCGTCGATGACCGAGGCGGTCTCACCTCCGCCGGCGACGGTCAGCGCTCCTGACCTCGCCGCAATGGCC
>Ga0105152_10000289_pt1 | contig 14025 bp, 13 predicted proteins | sample LakBais05cmmetaG_FD_81534 | JGI IMG/M metagenome (GOLD analysis project Ga0105152, IMG submission 81534) | Lake sediment microbial communities from Lake Baikal, Russia to study Microbial Dark Matter (Phase II) - Lake Baikal sediment 0-5 cm | ecosystem: Environmental > Aquatic > Freshwater >...
GGCGGGGACCAACAAGCGCAGGCATTTTGTAAGAAGTTTCTGGGCTGGATTACTGTTCGAATTAATCATTTCTTTAATCTTATCGCCAACGTGGCCAGTGGGTTGGCTGCGGTCATTGATACAGGATGTTAGTAATAATGGAATATATTCTTCAATAGTTTCTCAGATTATTGGATTATCGTATTCTCAGGGTTTATGGCTAAATCTCGGAATACATCTAGGCTTACTGCTATGCATTATCGTTTTATGGATCACATATCGTTCGACAGACCGGCAACCTTTTCTATGGGTTGCGTCTTTAACGATGTTGATCTCCTCACTGATTGTTTTTCCTGCAAAACAAGGTATTTTAATTTTATGTATACCTGCACTGCTGTTGGTAATCTACACTTGGATGTCACGTTGGTTAAAATACGGTAGACTCTTCTTTTGGATTGCTACAGTAGTTCTTTTCCTATCTCCGTGGGTGGCTGCAATTGTTGGATATCTGGGAGCATCAAATGAAATATACATTATCCTCGGATTGATGTATCCAATCATCGGTTTTGTCGGTTTATGGTGGATTCGATGGTGGATGTTAAAACCTGATTTATCAATAAATTTTGATTGATAATTTCTCGACAATTAAAGAAATGAGATAATAATCAAAAAGTGATTTGTGCTATACTCATACATTTGATAGGCATCAAATGTTGCACACCAGAGTGAAAAATGGTAGAAACAAAAAACATTACACAGGATATAAACGAAGCTGAAAACATCAAGAAGCTGATCGAGGAAGATATCAGGTCGGCTCAAACTACCATTAATGATGCCAGCATTTCCCTGGAAAAAATGCGTCAGGAAGTAAACAAGCTGACCCAACGTAATACAGATATTTCAACTCGTATTCAACAGACCAATGAAAATCTTGAATCTATCCCGCGGGCTGATATACGGTTAGCCTATGAGAATGCGCTGGATGCTCAAAAGAGATATCTATTAATCCGTGGCCAGCTTGAAAAGGTACAATCTGATCAGCAATGCTGGCAGCACTACCAGGATACTTTGAAACGGATTGAGAATTACCTGGTCATAGAAACTTCATCCGCTGATGGGAGAACTGGAAGCAGTCAAGGTAGAACTATTGATGACATTATAAAGATCGAAGAGGCAGAACGAACACGCCTTTCAAAACTTATGCATGATGGGCCAGCGCAAACTTTGACAAATTTTATCCTTCAGACAGAAATAGCCTTGCGGGCTTACGAAGTTGATACCGCACAAGGAAAAGAGGAATTAAGTAGTTTAAAAACATCTGCCATGAAGGTATTTCAAAGAGTGAGGAATTTCATTTTTGAGTTAAAACCATTCACCATGGATGATCAGGGTTTGATCCAAACGCTTAAGAAATATTTTGATGCGTATAAAGAACAAACCGGTATTGATATCTCGTTTAAAATGACCGGTACTGATCGTGAGCTCGAACATACGATTAATACAGTTGTGTTTCGTTCGATACAGGAACTCCTTTATAATGTATCGAATTACAGCCAGGCATCCCTCGTAACCATTCAGATCGAGTTCAATGACCGGTCGATCGAGGTACTTGTTGAGGATAATGGCAAGGGATTTGATATTGGGAAACTATCAGAAGGAAGCCATAGTGGTTTGAACCTAATGAAAGAAAGGATCGAAGGACTGGGCGGCAAACTACTGATAGATTCCAACCTTGATGTAGGCACGCGTGTCAAATTTAATCTACCCGCACAAATAGAGATCGGAAGTTAATTAGGCTGGTCATTTCCAGAAAAACATACAGAGCAATAATGGGTATCAAAATGACAAAGACGATTGGAGTATTAACTGGAGGAGGAGATGTCCCAGGGTTAAATCCTTGCATGAAGGCATTGGTATACAATGCGCTTGATTTTGGCATGACTGTGTACGGAATTCGACGTGGATGGGGAGGTCTATTGAACTACAATCTCGACGAACCTTCTACTCATGAGTATTACATCAAAAGTTTATCCAGGGAGGACGTCCGCACGATCGATCGTACAGGCGGGACATTCCTGCATACGTCACGCACCAATCCACAAAATGTTAAAGCATCTGCGATCCCTGACTTTCTTAAAAACAGTCACCTTGGTAAACAGGTGGATGATAATGGGACGATGGACTATACCGAGCATGTAAAACGTGTATTGGATCATCTTGGTATCGACGTTTTATGCCCGATAGGTGGAGATGATACTCTCAGCTATGCGGTCAGACTCCATCGTGAAGGTTTTCCTGTGGTAGCCATCCCAAAAACCATGGATAATGATATTTATGGTACTGACTATTGTATTGGATTTTCCACTGCAATCACACGCACGGTTGACTTTATTACCAACATGCGCACAGCGGTGGGTTCGCACGAGCGAATCGGGATTGTTGAATTGTTTGGAAGAAATTCCGGGGAAACCAGTCTGATTAGTTCTTTTTTATCCTATGTTGACCGGGCAATCATCACAGAAGTGCCGTTTGATATTCAGCGTTTGGTGGATTTTTTGGTTGAGGATAAGCGCAACAATCCATCAAACTATGCCATGATGACTATTTCCGAAGGCGCGATCATGCTTGGTAACGATGTTTATGAAACGGGAGAGGTAGATGCCTTTGGCCATCGTAAATTAGGTGGTATTGGTGCTATTGTGGCAGCGGAAATAAAAAAGCGATCCGGACATGATATCATGTACCAGCAACTGGCTTACCTGATGCGGTCAGGCGCGCCCGATTCCCTCGACCGCATGGTAGCGATGTCCTATGGAAATATGGCCGCGCAACTGGTCAACCGGAAAGAGACTGGCAAGATGGTTGCTTTGCATGGTGGAAAATATACCACCGTTCCGATAGAATTAATCATGTCTGGGAAAAAGCGCGTGGATGTACCGGCTTTTTATGACATAGAATGCTATCGCCCAAAAATTAAAGACTTTATGGGCGTGCCAATGTTCCTGAGTTAGAATTACCCTTTACCGAGGTGATAAAGTGACAGCTAATGCAATAAAAGAGATCCTTCGACTACTGGATGACAGCATAACCATAAGCCAGGGGGCTGTGAAAATTAATGACCAAAAGAAGCTCAGGGGAAACGTGCATCATCTGGCTGAAATATCTGCGCTTAAAACCGGTACACAGCAAGGGCTTGCGCGTTACCTTGCCCGCATAATAGCATTGGAGCTGGGTATCATCCCTTCATCGATTCACGATCTATACATGGCACGCGGCAGGGGTGATGTTAAAGCTGCATTTGTAGTACCTGCCATAAACCTGCGAGTATTGACTTTTGATGCTGCCCGTGCAGTATTCCGTGCGGCATTGAAACTTGATGCGGGACCAGTAATATTTGAAATTGCCCGATCGGAGATGTCTTACACCGACCAGCGCCCTTCGGAATATGCCACATCGGTATTCTGTGCAGCCATCGCTGAAGGGTACAAAGGACCAGTATTCCTGCAAGGGGATCACTACCAGGTTTCAGCGAAAAGGTATCATGGAAATCACGAGGTTGAAGTCGAAGCATTAAGGTCATTGATCCGCGAATCCATAACAGCCGGATTCTATAACATCGATGTCGATACCTCAACACTAGTTGACCTGAAACAGCCAACCATTCAGGCACAACAGGTCTTGAATACTCAATTATCGGCGATGTTCACGACTTATATACGTTCTGAACAACCGGATGGAGTGGTGATCTCTGTTGGTGGAGAAATTGGTGAAGTGGGTGGTCATAATTCTAACGTGGAAGAGTTACGCGCATACCTGGATGGTTACACTGATGAACTCAATAACCAGATCACCGGAATAACCGGATTGAGCAAGATCAGTATTCAAACCGGAACCTCTCATGGTGGGGTAGTCCTCCCGGATGGTTCGATAGCGCATGTCAATGTTGACTTTGAAGCTATGAAAAAATTAAGCCGGCTGGCTCGTACGGATTACGGTTTGGGTGGGGCAGTACAGCATGGAGCGTCAACACTGCCTGAAGAAGCATTTGGAAAATTTGTGGATGCAGAAGCCTGCGAGGTTCATCTTGCAACTAACTTCATGAACATCTTCTTCGATAAAGTACCCAAAAAGTTCAAAGATAAAATGTATGCTTATATAAAAGATAAGTTTATTGCAGAAAAAACGGATAAGATGACCGATGAGCAGTTCTACTATAAGATGAGAAAAAACGCACTGGGAGCTTTTAAAGCAGACACCTGGGCATTACCGCAAGTTGTCAGGGAAGAATTGGGAAGTGTCTGGGAGGAACAATTCACGAAGATATTTCAATTATTGGGCATTTTCAATACCCGTAAATTGATGAACCAATATATCAAACCCATCAACATCCGCCCAGATTATAAAGTCTACCTGGGCGAGGGACCAAAACCGGAAGAACTGGGTGATTTTTTTGATCTATCTGATTAAGCGTAGCCAGAGATAAACCCAATGGGATAGATCGTTAGAATCTATCCCATTTTTGTTAAGGAGGTTGAATGCCGCAAGAAGAACAGGGTGTCAGCAAAAACCGCTATTGTGTTATCCCGAGGGTTCTGATATTCATCTTTCAAGGTGATGAGGTGCTCCTGATAAAGGGAAAACCCACAAAAAGAATCTGGCCGAACCGTTACAATGGAATTGGCGGGCACATTGAAAGAGGAGAGGATGTATTGTCTGCCGCAAGACGGGAACTAAAGGAAGAAGCGGGTATCCAGGTCGATAAGTTGTTGTTATGCGGCACTGTGATGGTGGATGCGGGGGAGGATCGTGGGATAGCAATTTATATATTTAAGGGGAAATTCGAGGGAGATGTATTAATAGAATCTGCTGAAGGATCGTTGGAATGGGTTCAATTTAATCAGATTGTACAATATCCGTTGGTTGAGGATCTCCCGATTATTTTGCCCAGAGTCCATAAAATGGATGAACGAATGCAGCCATTCAGTGCACGATATGATTACGATAAGGATGAAAGGCTTTGTATCCGGTTTGGTGAATAACTAGCGGTAAAAAACCAACAAGGTGCTGCCATAACGTCGCTTGTCGAATTCGTTGAAATGCTGCAATGTCACCGCGACATACTCGATCGGATCGATCTGGGTGATTATCCATCCATCCGATGCCAACCAGCCAGGATTGGCATCCAACCCATATAAGGCTTTTCGCCAGAGATCGTGATATTGCGGGGGGGCAATATAAATGTAGTCAAACTTTTTATTATCCGTGGATTTCAAGAGATCAAAGGCATCCGTCAGGCTGACTTTCCCACGATCAGCCAGGCGGGTGAATTGCAAGTTGGCTTTAATAGTTGATATGGCATTACGTTCTTTATCCACAAGAAGCGCAAATGACGCACCGCGACTCAGTGCTTCAATTCCAACGCTGCCTGTTCCTGCAAACAAGTCTAACCAGGTGGAGCCATTGATATCTGCACCAATGATATTAAAAAGGCTTTCTTTTACGCGGTCCGTGATCGGTCGGGTAGTGTCACCGGGAACAGGTTTCAACCGTAATCCACGGGCTGTGCCAGCGATGATCCTTGGGTTTGACATCGGTGACTTACACCTCGACTGATCGGCGTGCTGCCATGAGGTTGCCATAAGGAGCGGTGATCGGGGTCACACATCCTGTGCCGAGCAAAAGCCGGTGACCCTCTGTTTGTTTTATCGCCTCAGAGGCTTCCTGGCGTACGGTCTGTGGTTCACCAAGTACAAGTGTATGCCATTGTCGTAAACCACCGCATACAGCCCCATTAAAATGATTAAGCGCCTCCTTCAAGCTGGGTGGAGTATTTTGATCGTGCCAATTAAGTATTTGAACGGGGTAATCCAGTATCTGATCAAACAAGAGATTTTCACCGTGTACATGCAGCATGTTGCACCAAAGAGAATGCGTTGCCTGCAGTATCGGAAGATCAAATGCCTTTCCAAAGCGGTTAAACTCATCGAGAGTCAATATGGAAGATTGTGCATGTTGAACGGCATAAAATACGCCATTGACTTTAGTTTGGACCAAAGCTTCGACAAATCCGATGGTAGTTTCTGTGATCACTTTTAGTCCTTGCAGGACAGCTTCAGGATATTTACGCAGATGGACAATAAGTTGATTTTCTCCTGCCAGATTTTTTGCCTGGGCAAGCGGTGAAAATATCGTTTGAAGGACAGGCGTAGTTTTTTGATAACGGTCAGCGATCATGGCTGCGCAATTGAGCTGCCCAGCCAGCCATCCCTTGTTCGCTTTCAAGGGTTTGAGTTTCAACCAGTCATCAGGTTTTTGGATAACCCGCCGTGTGTATTCGCGCGTTCCTTCAGGATTACCGTTCCAGAGATCCATGGCGCCCCAGTCTTTTATCTGGAAGGATGATGCGGGAGTGATTTTGATCAAGTCAAAATCATACAGATCCTGGAATGCTGCGGTTGCTCTGGCAAGGGTATCTGGGTTTTGATCGTCGATCGGAAAATGACGCCACAATGCCACCGGCAGACGATCGATTTGAGTTCCTTCAAGAAGTGCATTAATTCGTTGGGCGTGAGATTCGATGGTTTTCTGTTTCATAAACACGCATCAAGAAACATCTGAGTATGTCCAATAACGGTTGGCAAAGAAATTCCATAGTAAAACAACACCGACAGCCGCCGCGAGCGAGAGGTTATGACCGATACTGGTTGAGGACAGCGGCGCCTGACTGGCATATTTTTTAGCCAAATCGATCATGCGCGGTTCGAGCAAGGCAAACAACGGTGTGCGGATGAGCAAACCAATGATATTGATAATAAAGAACTGGGCTACCTGATGCCCAACATGTTTGGTGCGTGAATCCGGGTAAGTCCAATATCTGTTCCAAAGGAAGTTGCTTGTGACCGCTGCTGAGAAGGAGATGACACTTGCAACCACCGGCAGAATTGTAGTTACATTTGTTAATAAGTTAAACGTGCCGAAATCAATAACGGCACCGATGACACCGACAGCCAGGAAACGCAGGAAACGTCTACGCTCATTTTTATTGGTCAGGAGCATGCCATACCCAGTTTTGTTTTAAAATATGGAATGGTCGCTTTTAAACCTTCCTCCAACGAAATTTTGGGTTGCCAGCCAAGGATTTCCTTTGCACGTGTGATATCTGGTCGTCGGCGTTGAGGGTCATCGCCAAGTCTTGAGGCTGCTTTAAGTTTGATCGGAGCATTGTTTCCAACAATTTGATTGATCTTTTCTGCCAGTTGAATGATGGTCAACTCGCTGGGATTGCCGATGTTAACAGGATCATGTTCGTCAGACATCATCAGGCGGTAGATTCCATCGATCAAATCGTCGACATAGCAGAAACTTCGTGATTGTTGCCCATCACCATAGATTGTGAGTTCCTCACCCCGTAAAGCTTGTTGAATGAAATTGGGAACTGCCCGCCCATCATCAAGGCGCATGCGAGGTCCAAACGTGTTGAAAATGCGCACGATATGAGTATCAAGACCATGAAAGCGATGATAAGCCATGGTGAGTGCCTCGGCGAAACGTTTTGCCTCGTCATATACCGAGCGTATACCAATGGGATCGCAGTGACCCCAGTAGGTTTCCTTCTGGGGGTGTTCGAGCGGATCACCATAGATTTCGCTGGTCGAGGCAAGCAAAAACTTCGCATTATAAGCACGGGCGACACCAAGGGTATTATGCGTACCCAGGGCACCGGCTTTCATGGTTTGAATGGGCAGGTTCGGATAGCCATAAGGAGAGTTCGGGTTGGGACTGGCGGGAGAGGCAAAATGGAGTACATAGTCCACCTGGCCAGGTACAAAAATAAAATTTGCAACATCGTGTTTAATGAATGTAAATTGCTCATGTCCGGCAATGTGGGCAAGGTTGTCGATGCTGCCGGTGATAAAGTTATCCATACCGATGACCTGGTGTCCTTGTTGAACCAGTTTGTCACATAAATGTGATCCAAGAAATCCGGCCGCGCCAGAAATTAATACTCTCATCAATACCTCATTTCCAAGTCATTCTTTCTGTAAGTCCGTCACCTGTGATTTGTTGTAATGATCCGGTATTAACATCGATTAACCAGATATTACCCAGATAAACTGCAGCAATCTGGATTTCTGTTGAATTTATTCCAACCGGTTGCCATTGTACCAGTTGTGGCAACATACCACTAGCCCCTTCGCGTGGAAACAGCTCATTTGCATTGGAACCATCGCGGTCCATGACTACCAGGCGATATGGGCTGGTATCACTCTCCTGAGGGAAGGATGCCTGAAGATATGCCAAGTAAACCTCTTTATTGTAAACGGGGGAAAGGGATGGAGTTGCAAACATGCCTACATCCTGGCGCAATGTTGCTTTTGTGTCATCCTCCAAATAGAAAACATCCAGATCGAAATGGGTTGAATCTTCAGGCGATGCGCTATTATCGGTGCGGTGGTTTACCGCATACAAAGCTGCTCCATCCGTAGCCCAACATGCTTGAGAGACCCAGGCCCAACTGCCATGCGTTTGATACGAGAGAATGGTGGACAGAGTCACAGTCTGTTTTTTCCCAGACTCAAGCAGGTCGATACCATCCGGTCTAAGTATTGCGACGCGAGTCCCATCAGATTGCCAGGTAAAACTTGAGCCCCACCACCCGTACACTCCTCCGGAATTCGCTGACAGCCATTCGGTAGGTGAGAATACGCTCCCGTTTTCTGTAAAACTGATGGTTTGCAGATCATTGTTCGCTTGCCAGCCGGGAGCGGTCGTACGCGCTTCGGCGGTTGAAAATGCGATGGTCCGCGATAAGCCCGGAACCCAGCCGGCGTAATTAACAACATTTTTTATCCCGAGATCGATCGGCTGCGAGATTGTCTCGATGGTACTGATAACCCACAGTGTATTGATCACTTCCGTCTCACCTTCTTGTGGCTTGCGACTGAATAGTAACCAGTTACCCTCTGGAGAAAGCTCGAAAACCCGCCAATCGAGGTCCCCGGTTGTGACAAGCGGACGACGATTGATGGTTGAACCATCCATCAACCACGCATTGCCGGCAGTGAGATAGGCCAATTTTCCATTCAGACTCAGCGGTGTGTTCGGTGCGTGCACACCCTCCATTATTATTTCATTTTGGGGCTCACGAATAATTGTGGTATCCACGACCGTTGTGGTCACTTCCAATCCATTTTCATACAAATGACGGTAAGTGATTTCCTGAAGCCCATTAATCCCACTCTGGATGATGCGCCGATCGCCGATTGCCATGGTCTCGTTTGGCAGAATATTGGTGGAGAAAGAAATTTCTTCCTGGATCGTTTCAAGTTCTTCCTTTACCCTCGTAACAGAAATCGTTATATTGGAATTCAATGAAGCGTCTCTGGGTGGGATTGTACGATCCAGCTCTCCCAACTCGATCCCATTTTCCTTTAATGAGTTTTCAACTGTCTGACCCGGGCGCGTGGTGATGGTTATCTGCTTGCCGTCTACGATAATGGGAATTGTCAGAGATAAAGATTCGGATGAGGTGGTTCCACACCCTGTCAGGATATTGATCAATAAAACAGCTATGATGAGCAGGGATGGATAAGAAAACCAGAAAATAACCGGTCGTCTGCAGGGAGGATTAGAATTTAGACAGTGCATATCGTGTATAATCTACTGCGCCAGGAGCCTGGCGCGGAGATATTATAGCATGACAGATGTTCAGGGTAATCTGACAGATCTTTCAGAAAACGGTGACCTCGTCGCAGCATTAGAGGCATTGCTGTTTGTGGCGTCAGGTCCTGTATCATCATCCCAACTTGCTGAAGTGCTCGGGAAAAACAATACCGAAGTCAATAATGCATTGAAGCTGTTAAACGAAAGATTGGAAACTCAACGCGGGTTGAGCCTTCAATGGCATAAAAACAAAATTCAGTTAACCAGTTCACCAGAATATGGAAAACTGATCGAGGATTTCCTTGGATTGGAAGCTTCTTCCCGACTCAGTAGGGCGGCATTGGAAACCCTGTCGATCATTGCTTATAAACAACCTGCCACACGCCCACAATTGGATTCCATCCGTGGCGTAAACAGCGATGGAGTCATAAAAAGCCTTTTAAGCAAGGGTTTGATCGAGGAGATCGGTCGAGCCGAGGGACCTGGACGCCCGATCATGTATGGGACCACCCCGGAATTCCTCCAGCATTTTGGCATCAATAGTCTGGATGAATTACCGCCGCTCGAGATCCTAGAAGAAAAACCAGCAGATCCAATAGATTTAGATAAATAATATGGCTGATGAGCGGGTCCAGAAAATACTGGCTCAAGCGGGATTCGGGTCGCGTCGGGAATGCGAGAAACTGATCAGCGCCGGGCGGGTGACAGTCAACGGGATTACGATCCACCTGGGTGACAAAGCAGACTACAAAAAAGATGCCATACAGGTGGATAAGAAGGCCATCAAACCGCTGACTGAAATGGTCTATATCGCATTAAACAAACCAAGGGGTGTGTTATCAGATCGAGACCCGGCAGAGATGAGAAAGACAATTTTTGATCTCGTTCCCAAAGTAGGACATATTTTTGCAGTTGGACGGCTGGATTATGATAGTGAGGGATTGATCCTGCTCACTAATGATGGGGAGCTGGCAAACCGGTTGACCCATCCGCGCTATGAACATGAGAAAGAGTATCAGGTGCTGGTGAATCATCACCCGGATAGCGAGCAATTAGCGATCTGGCGCAGGGGAGTCGTTCTGGAAGATGGCTATCGCACGGCGCCATGTAAGGTGGACATCATAAACGTAGATGCCAAAGGCACGTGGTTAAAGGTGATCCTGCACGAGGGGAAGAAACGCCAAATTCGCGAGGTGGGAACACGGATTGGATTACCGGTAAAACGCATTATCCGGATGCGTATTGGGACCGTCCTGCTGGGCGATCTCAAACTGGGAACGTGGAGGAACCTGAATAAGGTTGAGATTGCACAATTACAAAAGACCGTTAGTAGCAAGACGCGCGCGTAACATTGGCACCTGTTCTTTCAGGATATTGATGTCACTGCGCCATTCAAATAAAGGCCCAACCCCACCATATTCAAATGCCATGATCTCCGGTTCGCGCCAATTTCCCAAATGGATGTTGCGAAGTACCCAGTCGAGTGTAGACCAATCGGCATCCAGCAGTCGCAAATGGTCGTGTGGCAGGCCTTCGTGATCGCCGATGCCTGTAATGTGCAGCTCAGATAATTGCTGCAAAGGGAATTGGGCGATATATTCCCGTTCATCAATACCAAGCGACGTTGCGGTGATGCGTGCATGACCTATATCGAGCAGAAAACCAACACCTGCGTCATTGGACAGGTTGGTGAATACCTGCGGATCGATCACCGGCCGTATCTCTGTACGGTTCATGATTGGGTGGGGAAGATTTTCAACAATCACCTGATAGGAAGGAAACTGGCGGGTAACGTGACCAACGTCTTTGATGATCTTTTTATATGCCTGATGCTTCTGTTTCGAATCAGACAGGTCCAGCAGAGGGTCATCTGCAAGGTGTAAATTGATATATTGCGTATCGGTGGCTTCCGCCGCCTCGTGGACTGCATCCCAATCGACATCCACAAGGAAATCATTGCCAACAAAGAAATCGAAATGGATGTAAACCGGCAGCTGGCTGTTGGCTGCGGCGATCAGGTTCTCCCAGTTGGGGCATTTGTAAAGGTGAAAATCGATGGACGCGGATTGAATTAACTCAGCTGCCTGGGGGGAGTAATTAACTGCTAATCTGGTCATGACGCAGGAATTATAATCGGTATCATAGAAGTATCTTTTCAATCCTGGAGGAATGATGATCGATCCAACCTTGCCATTAGTAGACCTTCACCGTCATCTTGAAGGTAGCATCCGGTTAAGCACTGTTATGGAGTTATCAAAGAAGTATGGTTTACCATTGCCTGGAGAAGATCTTGTGGGATTGCAGACCGCTGTCTGGATGAACGAACCGACCTCCGATATCCTCAAAATAATGCCAAAGTTTAACATCTTACGGCAGATTTTCGTTGATTATGATGCTTGCCGGAGGGTTACCTATGAGTGTGTTGAAGATGCTGTTCAGGAGGGGTTGGATTATGTCGAGTTGCGTTTCAGCCCCTTGTTCATGGCGGAATTGCATCAATTGGATGCGATGCGCGTGACCGCGGCGGTATGTGAAGCCTGGCAGGAAGCCGACCGGCAATTTCCATTGCGCTCACGCTTGGTGGCGATCCTTTCCAGGACCTATGGACCCGAGGTTTGCCTGGAGGAATTGAAACCTGCGCTGGCCTATGCAGGAAAGGGGATCATTGGATTGGACCTGGCGGGGGACGAAGCCCGCTGGCCGGCACATCTCTTCCGCGAGCATTTCAACCTTGCCAGGGATGCCGGTTTGAGACTGACCGCCCACGCGGGTGAGTTTGCGGGGGCAGACAGCGTCAGGGAGACGATCGAAACCCTGTCACCGAACCGGCTCGGGCATGCGGTGCACGCCGCCGATGACCCGGAAGTCATGGACCTGATCGCGCAAAATCAAATCGCCATAGAATGCTGCCCGACCAGTAATTACTACACCTGCTCGGTGCCGGAGTACCGCCACCATCCTCTGCCGGTTTTCCTGAAGCATAATCTGAACGTCACCTTGAATGCGGATGATCCGACCCTGTTTGGAGGCATACCGGTCAGTAATGAATACCGCCTGGCATTCGAAGAAATGGGTGTATCACCGGAACACTTGAAAAAGATCCAAATGGATGGTCTAAATGCAGCTTTTTTAAGCCCTGAACAGAAAAAAGACATCCTCAAACGAAAAACAGCCGGAGGTCAGACGGCTACCACCCAAGCCTGACGCATTCCAGGCAGAAGCGACTGATGCTCCTGATCGGCAATAAACGACTCCAGCCTGTCTTCCGGCAAACCCAGCGGTTGAAGGACCGTGGCTGCAGCGCGCAGGAGTAGAACGCGGTAGCGCTCCAGGTCGAGCAGCGAAGCCGGCGGCATTTCAGGCAGATCCCAGGCATGCACACCTGGCTTACCGCGGGTCAGCAGCAAGCGCACGTGTTGCCCGGGCCGCAGGTGTTTGCCAATTGCAGCCAGCTGCGCAGTAGCCAGCGCGGCCGGCGAGGGCACCCGGAACTCATCCAGGTTGCGACTGACGCGCAGGGTAACCAGGAAATCTTCCAGCGGCAATGTCAGCGAGTACATCTGGCGCAGCCGCCGTCTCAACAGCGCAGCCAGTTCGGGCAGACATGCCTCCAGGCGGGCAGCATCCCCGGCGCGCGCCAGCAACTCGATCATCTCGAGCTGGGTGCGGGCGATGAAGGGCGTCGTATCCCCCCGGCGGGCTTCAATACCGCGCATCTTGAGCGTGCCATCCTGAAAAACCCCGAAGTAACGGTTTGGCACCGCAACACGCGCGTCGCGGCGCGACGGCAGGAATGCCACCCAGCGGTAGACCCCATCCAGGCTGATCGGCAGCCCGGTGCGCTCCAGAATCGCATCCAGGACCGGCTGAAAGTCCTGACTGGTACTCGCGCCGTTTTTCTTCACCCACATGCCGTCCACATACATATGCAGGACGGTGAACCCCAGCTGCTCGGCAGCCTCCTTTGCCTCGAGCAGTGCTTCACGCCCATAGGCAGTAACTGCCTGATGGGCTTCGATGCGCCCAAAGCGGGCATTCTTGTAGCCCAGATAGCCGAAACAGGTGACCAGCAACCACTTGTGGGCCGAGGTGCATGCCTTGTAGCGCTTGCGCCGCGGGTCCCAGACCGGCAGCAGCGTCAGGTTGCGTTTGAGCGAAACGCGCTTTTCAAGCAGCGGGCGCAGCGTGCGTGGTATCAACCCCTCATGCTGGCGGTCGATTTTCAGCCCCAGACTGGGGATGGTCTCGGCTGAGGGTATATCGGCGCCAACCGTCTCGGGCGAGATGTTGAAATGCACCATCACGCTGGGGTACATCGAAACGAAGTCGATCTCACCCACATCGCGATGCAGCCCGATGGTCGGCTGGTAGACCAGACCGCCC
>Ga0105152_10000290_pt1 | contig 14024 bp, 16 predicted proteins | sample LakBais05cmmetaG_FD_81534 | JGI IMG/M metagenome (GOLD analysis project Ga0105152, IMG submission 81534) | Lake sediment microbial communities from Lake Baikal, Russia to study Microbial Dark Matter (Phase II) - Lake Baikal sediment 0-5 cm | ecosystem: Environmental > Aquatic > Freshwater >...
ACATCCAGATAGAGCGGTTCGCCAGATGCGCCGGGTTCCTTGGTGCGGTCGAGCACGGCAATGGATTTGACGGTCTTGGGCAGGGACTTGAGAAAAGCAGTTGTGTCGAACGGGCGGTACAGGCGCACGCGGATGACACCGACTTTTTCACCCTTCTCAACCAGAAAGTGCACGGTTGCTTCGGCGGTCTCGCCGCCGGAGGCCATAATGATGACCACGCGCTCAGCATCCGGAGCACCTGCATAATCGAACAGGTGATAAGCACGGCCGGTCAGCTTGGCGAACTTGTCCATCGCTTTCTGGACGATGCCAGGGACTTTGGTGTAGAACGGGTTGATGGTCTCGCGCGCCTGGAAGAACACATCCGGGTTCTGAGCGGAACCGCGCAGTACTGGATGATTGGGCGAAAGGGCGCGGGCGCGGTGGGCGCGGACGAGCTCATCGTCAATCATTGCCCGCAAGTCGTCATCATTCAACTGCTCGATTTTATCCACTTCGTGCGAGGTGCGGAAGCCATCGAAGAAGTGCAGGAACGGCACACGCGATTCCAGCGTGGCGGCCTGGGCAATCAATGCCATATCGTGCGCTTCCTGTACCGATCCGGAGGGAAGCATCGCCCAGCCGGTCTGACGGACGGCCATCACGTCGGAGTGGTCACCGAAAATCGAGAGGGCATGGGTTGCTACTGAACGTGCCGACACGTGGAAAACAGTGCTGGTTAATTCCCCGGCGATCTTGAACATATTAGGGATCATCAGCAGTAAGCCCTGGCTGGCTGTGAAAGTGGTGGTCAGTGCACCGGTCTGGAGTGCTCCGTGGACTGCGCCGGAGGCACCGCCTTCGGATTGCATCTCTACTACCAGCGGGACGGTTCCCCAGATGTTCTTGCGCTTAATCGCCGACCAGTCATCGGCAAACTCCCCCATATTGGAAGAGGGTGTGATCGGATAGATTGCGCAGATTTCATTGGTGCGATGGGCGATTGAAGCGGTGGCTTCATTCCCATCAATCGTAACCTTTTGGCGTTCCATATAACTTTACTCCTTCAAATAGGATAACACAGGCAATTCTGTGTATGTCTGATGTACCAACGTATGAGTGTATTCCCCCGGGTTTACCAGCGATAGTTATTTTATACACAAATACTACTGCGACTTGTCACCAAAAAAACGGCTCTATTTTTGCTTTTCCAGGTGCTCGCGCGCAAGAAGGAACGCTGCCAGCGACTTCGCATCCGGGATTTCGCCGCGTTCACACATTGCCAGCGCCTCGGCTAACGGGACGCGCTCGACGGAAAGGAACTCGTCGGCGTCGGCCTCCAATGGGTCGTAACGCAAGTCGGTCGCCAGGTAGACGCACATGTATTCGGTGGAGTAACCGGGAGCCAGATAGAATCCGCCCAGGAGTTCCAATCTCCCCGCGGCCATGCCCGTCTCTTCCCGGACCTCGCGCCGGGCGCACGCCTCCGGGGCTTCGCCCTCGTCCAGGGTCCCGGCGGGTAGTTCCAGGAGATCCAGTCCCGCTGCGTGCCGGTACTGGCGGACGAAAAGCAGGTTCCCCTCGTCGTCCACCGGTACGATGACTACCGAACCAATATGTTCTACGATGTCGCGCTTGATCTCGCGGCCGTTGGGCATGCGTAGCGTGTCACGACGGACGGTGAAAGCGCGGCCCGGATAGACGATTTCAGATTCCAGGAGTTCAAATGGCATACCGTCTCTCCAAAATAACACCCAGGCGAAATCTTTTCGCCTGGGTGAGTAAAAAGCGCTCTAATTGGTTTAAGGGATATTCAGGACCCGACCGGTTGTCAGAGTAGAAGACAATGACAGTCCATTTGCTGCTGCAATGGAGGTGGGATCAAGGTCGCCGAAGTAGCAGGCAACGCTGTAGATCGTATCGTCAACAGCGACGGTGTATGTGGTTGGATGTGAATGCAGGGCACGGGTGCCGGGGAAAGAACCTGTCTGAGGAATACGTAGCACCAAACCGGGTTGAAGGATTTGTCCCTCGTTCAAACCATTCAAAGCCAGCAGATTATCTGGGTCAACGTTAAAGCGGCGGGCAATGCAGTAAGGGAACTCGCCTGGCATGAGAGTGTAAGTTGCGGGACGCCCGGGTGTGGCAGTTGGTACAATGACAACCGGCGTGATTCCAGGTGCGGGTGTGGTAGCCACTCCGGTCGGCGGTACCAGTGTGAAGGTATTGGGCGTGCCAATCAGCGTGGTGGTGGGGAGGCTACCACCAGGAATAATCGCCTGTGACATGGCCGTCATCGTCTGTATCATTTGTGTAGTACCGATCATTTGTACTTGACCCATGCCGGCTGTTTGTTCCGCCGCAGAAGCGATAGTCCCGGTCGGTGTAGCCAGAGATGTCAGCGGCGCTTGAGAAGCGGCGCGCTGACAGGAAACGAGCAACAACATTGCTGCCAGACTAAGTGTGAAAATCAACGATAATTTCTTGAACATGGTTTCCTCCTCAAAAACAGTCTTCCTTTTATAGGATTCTAGGGTGATACTAGCACAACCTTTCTATATCGTCAAGCGGTGGGTTGCGGGGTGTGGCTAAAACGTGGGCTAAAAAGCATCACCACGGCCCCCTGCTGGATGACAAGAACCAGAAGTTCGCAGAGTAAAAACGAAGGTAAATCTCCGTGCTCTCCTCGGGCACCTGCGTCCGGGGCAGCTGTGTGGGCTCCGAGGTCAAGATGGTGGTTAGCTCACAAAATTAGCCACTCCCGGGTTGCGCTGCGTGACCGCAAATTGGCTATTTTTCCAGCCAGAAGGTCACTGGGCCATCATTTTCGATCTCGACCAACATATGAGCACCGAAGATGCCGGTCTGTGACGGGACGCCCTGGGCGCGCAGAAATTCGGCGAATTTTTCCACGAGCGGCGCGGCGACCTCGGGCCGGGCCGCCTCCGAAAAGGAGGGACGGCGCCCCTTGCAGGTGTCGCCGAAGAGAGTAAACTGCGAGACGACGATTGCCGCTCCGGTTACATCCAAAAGGGACAGGTTGAATTTGCTGGCGGAATCCTCAAAGATGCGGAGTGTTGCGATTTTCTCTGCCAAGAATCTGGCCTGTTCTTCGGTATCCCCCTGCCCAATGCCGAGCAGGATGACCAGTCCGTGGCCGATTTCGGCAACGATTTTCCCTTCCACGGTGACTTTACCGGATGTGACTCTCTGGATCAAGGCGCGCATATTCTATGGTAGAGGCGATGTTACGTCGTCCCTATGGGTGATTACGGCAATTGCACTGCTGCCCGGACTTCCTGCATCGTCTTTTCGGCAATGGTCCGGGCGCGGTCAGCGCCGTCGGCAAGCACGGCCGGTACCAGGTCAGGCTGCGCTGCGATCTCGGCGCGCTTGGCGCGGAAGGGTTTGAGAGCCTTGTTCAAACTCTCGGCAAAGCGTTTCTTGCAGTCCACACAGCCGATGCCGGCCCGGCGGCATTCGACGTTGATCATTTCCACGTCTTCTTTGGGGGTGAAGACTTTGTGGAGCGTGAAAACGTTGCACACATCCGGGTTGCCGGGATCGGTGCGTTTCATGCGCTGCGGGTCGGTGACCATCATCATGACACGCTGGCGGGTCTCTTCGGGCGAGGCGGCCAGTTCGATGGTGTTGTTCAGGCTTTTTCCCATTTTCTCTTTGCCGTCAATGCCAAGAACTTTTTGCACCTCGGCGGCTTTCATTTGCGGTTCGATAAGCACGTTGGTATTGTAGCGGTAGTTAAATGAGCGGACGGTCTCGCGGGCAAACTCGAGGTGGGGGGCTTGGTCAATGCCTACCGGGACGAGGTCCGTTTTGAAGAGCACGATATCAGCGCTCATCAGCACCGGGTAGCCGACCAACCCATAGTTGACGTTGTTTGGGTTTTGGCGCACCTTTTCCTTAAAGGTCGGCAGATCGGTCAATTTGCCGAGCGGTGTGACCATCGAAAGGAGGGTGTGCAGTTCGGTGACCTGCGGGACGTGTGACTGGACGAAGAGGATGGTCTCCTCCGGGCGGATGCCAACAGCAAGCAAGTCGAGTGCCAGATCGTAGGTGTTCTGTTTCAGGTTAAGAGTGTCCTCGACGGTAGTCAGGGCGTGCAGGTCCACGATGCAATAGACGCACTCGTAATCTTCCTGCAAAGCGACGTAGTTTTTGAACGCGCCCAGATAGTTGCCCAAGTGGGCGCGCCCGGTTGGGCGGATGCCGGAAAAGACGCGGCCTTTTTTAGCCATAGTTGCCTCGTGTAAAGCAGTTTTTTAATAACCGAAGTTCTTACTACTTATTTAAGAGTTCTTCAACCAGCCCCATAACTTCGCCTGGATCGGCGTGTCGTCCGGTCTGGAGTTTGGAGTATACCAGCTTATCGTTCACGGTGACTTCGTACCGGCCTCCCTCGGAAGGGATGAGTGTAATACTCTCAATCTCCGGCTCGAAGTTTTTGAGCAGTTCGTTTGCCAGGCCCACGGCCCGGTCGGTGAAGTGTCAGACTGTGCAATAGACGATGGAAATTTTTAACAAGGCGTCAACTCCTTACATAATTATTCAAAAATTATACTGCTTCTTGCTTAAATCAGTGGACTTTCCCATGCTGGTTTAGGGACATCTTTGTTAATACAGTTTTGATAGTCCCGACCCTTTGACGCATGACAGCCTTACATGTATAATCATTTTACATTCTACTGCTTCTTGCATAAATACGTGAACTATAAACGATCAAAATACAGGAAATTAAAGCAATATTGGTTCACATCTTTGCGCAGTACCCTGTAAATCCCAAAATGGATATCTTTCGAGGCCTAGCATGGCTCTGAGCGGCAACCTACGTGACTTCACCATTACTCAATTATTGAACCTCATCAACCTGGCTAATAAAACCGGGACTCTTATCGTTGAAGGGCCCAGCGAGACGGCCATGGTCTCCTTCCGTGATGGGAAATTGGCTTATGCCCAAATTGACCAGGAAAATAGCAGCCTGGCTTTCGTGTTACATAAAGCCAAAAAACTTTCCTCAGGTCAGTATAAATCAATTCAGCAAGGCGCTGCACATATCTCAGACAAGGAACTGGGTTTATTGCTCATCAATGCCGGATACCTGTCGCAGGAAGACATCCTGACCGATCTCCAGCAGCATTTTACAGATATTATCCAGCGCCTGTTTACCTGGGTGGAGGGCTTTTTCCACTTCGACAATGACTCGCTCCCGCCGGACGACCGAATCAGCGTCCGCTTGGATCTTGAAAACCTGATTATCGAAGGCTCGCGTAAAATGCGCGAGTGGGAGCAGTTGCAGGATGAAATTCCCAGCCTGGATATGGCGCTCAAGTTCACGGACCGTCCCGGCACGAATCTGCGGAACGTCAACTTGAGCGTTGAGGAATGGCGGGTTGTTTCTTATATCAACCCACGCAATACTATCCGGCAGATTGCCAGCGCCACCAAGATGAATGATCTGGAGATCCGGCGCATCGTTTATGGTTTGCTGCAAGCCGGCCTGGTTGAAACTACCCGGCTCGAAGGCGCTTCGACGTCGGCCCCCACGGTGCGAGTCTTTCCCACGGAAGATAAAGAAGAGCAGAAATCGCTAGTCAATCGTCTCATTGATAGAATTCGTTCCCTCTAATCTTTCTCGAGGATTGTCATTATGCAAACGGTCAAAATGGTTGTCACGGGTCCTTTTAGCGCTGGGAAGACTGAGTTCATTCGCTCAGTCAGCGAGATTGACGTCGTCTCCACAGAGCGCAAGGTTTCCTCGGCCTCCGAAAAGTCAATTAAAGACGCAACCACCGTCGCCATGGATTTCGGTCGAATCACGGTGGACGAAGACCTAGTGTTGTACCTGTTCGGCACACCTGGTCAGCGGCGATTCGACTTTATGTGGGAGATTCTCTCCGAGGGTATGCTCGGTTTCATTGTCATGGTGGATAGTACCCGCCCGGAAACTTTCCGCGAGGCTCGTTCCATTCTCGAAACCTTTCATGCTTACGCACCGACCCCGTACGTGGTGGCCGCCAATAAACAGGATATGAAGGAAGCCTGGGATATTGAAGATATGCGCCACGTCCTGCGCATCGATTCCAAAGTCAAACTAATCTCTTGCGTTGCCACCGATCGAGAGTCGGTTAAAGCGATTCTGCTTGAATTGCTCTACAGCATCCTGTCTGAAATGGAGAATGGAGAGAAATAGTCTCTCCATATCTATAGTAACTACCGTGTCATCCATCACTACCGACCAGGGTGTTGTCCATTATGAAGTTTATGGGCGGGGACGGCCGGTTATCCTGTTACACGGATGGCTGGGTTCGTGGGGACTCTGGCAGGAAACCATGGAGTATCTGGGTGCGTTCTATCGCACCTATGCACTGGACTTTTGGGGGTTTGGCGAATCAGGTAAGAAGCGCAAAAGTTACGCTGTTCAGGATTTCGTTAGTCTCGTAGACCAGTTCATGGACCGGCTCGGTATCAGCCGTGCTCCATTAGTCGGGCACAGTATGGGCGGAACGGTAAGCCTGTCCGTTGCCGTCCAGTATCCGCAACGGGTTAGCAAGGTGGTGGTAGTTGGCTCGCCAATCGTCGGGTCAGCGCTGGCCTTCCCCTTGAAAATGGCTGGGCGTCGGCCGATCGCTGTTGTTCTGTTTAACATGATGTGGGCCTTTCGCATGGGGATGCGCGTGGCCTCGCCTTTCATTTGCAAGGACTCGCGCTTTCCGGCCATGATGGATAAAGACCTCTCACGGACAATGGTTGAATCCTTCCTGCTCAGCATTGCCTCTTTGCGCAGGACCCTTTTGCGGCCAATGCTTTCAAAAGTCAATATGCCGGTCATGGGGATGTTTGGTGATAAGGATATTATTGTCCACCCGGATCAGTGGCAACCGATGTTGGAAGGTATTCCGCATACCCGCGTTGAGCGTTTCGCCAAGGCCGGTCACTTCATTATGCTTGACGACCCGGATCCGTTCATGCACAAACTCAAGGATTTTCTCGACGAGGATAAACCAACCGCATGATATCCGCGCCGATTTATTTCTATCCCAACCGCATGGGGCGGATTGTATTGCTGGCGATGGAAGAGATCCTCGGGCATATTGGGGTAAATGCTGCTCTTAATCTTGCTCATCTTCCAAACTATATTGATCAGTACCCTGCTTACAACCAGGACTTGAAATACCCTTTTGAACACATCAGCCGACTCCTGACCGCCCTCGAACGCGCATACGGACCTCGGGCCGGCCGCGGCCTGTCTCTGCGTGTTGGACGTGCCTGTTTGAAATACGGCCTGCGCGAATTTGGCACCGAACTCGGTATGACCGACATGGCCTTCCGCCTGTTGCCTTTGCCCACACGGCTAAAGGTCGGGAGCGAAGCGCTTGCGGGGCTGTTCAACGAGTTCACCGACCAGCGTGTCCGTCTCGAAGTGGATGAGAAACATATCTACTGGCATATCGAGCGCTGTCCGCTGTGTTGGGAGAGGCATGCTGATGGTCCGTGTTGTGCCCTGGCAGTGGGGTTATTGCAGGAGGCTTTATACTGGGTTAGCGGGGGAAAATACTTCCTGGTTGAAGAGAAAAATTGTATTGCATGTGGCGATAGTACGTGTACAATAGTAATTGACCAGACTCCGATGAGTTGATGCTATGCTAAAAGTTATTCTTCATGCTCCCCGACACATTCCCCCCTTTAACGAACCGGCGCGTGATTTACGTATTCAGAACAAACCGCTCTGGCTCAACCAGCGCGACCTACTTGCTCCGTATGTTGAACGCGAGAAAGAACTTCAGCCCGGCGAGCATTTGCCAATCTCGCACGACCCGATGATCGTTTATCGCGATAATTTATGGTTCGATGAAGGCTATATCACCGAATTCATGCGCCAGGCCATGAAACGTAATCGCGCGGTGCGGGCTGCCTTTTCGATAGAAGATGGTGCTTTCCGTGAACATGCCTTGCCGCTTTCCGTCTCCTATACCCCGGCAGGGAATCTCCACTACGCCGATTTGTGGTATTACCCCAACGGTCCCGAAGCGGATGTGGAAGCGTTGGTCATTGATTTGTATGCGCGCGAGATAGGCTATTACCACGTCCCGACCTATATGGCGACCGAAAGCGGCAACCTCGTCTACCAGGTCCCATTGAGGGCGATGATGGCGATTGACTGCTGGACGCATGTCTTTGTTGCCGATGGTGTCTTCGGTTTATTTGCCCGCGGGGCGCGTTTCGAAGATCGTCTCAATAAGGATTTATGGTTCAAGTTGAAGGTTTTGGGGAAGGCGCTTTACGAAGGCAAGCAATTGCTGGAGTGTTCGGAACTGGTCACGGTGGGCAAGAACTGCGTGATTGACCCCACTGCCATCATTCACGGCCCGACGACCATCGGCGATAACGTGACAATCAACGCCGGGACGGTTATCGAGAACTGCATCATTGGAAGCAATGTCAATGTTTCGCAGGATTGCCAGTTGATGCTTTCCGTGGTGGGGGATGGCACCTTCCTGCCGTTCCGTGCTTCGCTCTTCATGACCACCATCATGGAAAATGGCATGGTGGCTCAAATTACCTGCCTGCAAATGTGCGTTATCGGGCGCAACACTTTCATCGGTGCAGGCAATACCTTTACGGATTATAATTTAATCCCCGCATCGATCCGGTCGCGGGATGGGCACGATAAACTCTCGGCCTCCAACCGTCCGGTACTGGGCGGGTGTGTAGGGCATAACTGCCGTATTGGGGCAGGGATGATAATCTACCCGGCCCGTACCATTGAATCAGACGTGGTCTTATTTGCAACCCATGAGCGCTGCGTCATAGACCGTGATGTCAAATACGAGGATAGTGACCACCACAAGTTGAAAGATGCCAGCAAACACCCGCGCCTCTATCCCCGTCGCGGCGAAAAAGACCTCGCATCGTGGTAGCAGCGTGGATACATTTGCCTTCATCATTATTCACCCGATTGACCCCAAACGGGATATCGGTCGGAAATTCCCTTTCTTAGGCCACCATCTCTCAGAGCGGCAGATTATTTTTTTCTCTCTACATTTCCCCCCCCCGTCTACATTTCTGAGTTCAACGGCATTACTTCTCAGGCGACGGGCAAGGAAGTCAAGAGTTGGTTCATTGCCTGTCCGTATACAACCCGGGGCATGATGGAGGTGCCAGAACGGACAGTTTATCGTAAGATTATTGAAACAGGCCACTTCGCTGAGAAACTCGGTGCATATTTCCTTGGCCTGGGCGCTTTTACCTCGGCGGTAGGCGACGCAGGCATTACGATTGCGAAGTCGCTCGACATCCCGGTTATGACTGGCGATTCGTACACCGTCGCCATGGCGGTGGGAGCCATCCGGGAAGCGGCGCGGGTGATGAATATCCTGCTCAAGCAGGCGACTGCTGCGGTGGTTGGAGCGACCGGTTCCATCGGGCGAGTCTGCGCCGAATTTCTGGCAGACGATGTAGCCGAACTGATTTTGATTGGCCGCAGGGAAGATGCGCTCGAGGAACTGCGTGCCAGGTTACAGGGTCCGGGTAGAGCCAAGTTACGAGTCAGCACGCGCGTGGACGATATTGCCCAGGCCCAGTTGATCCTGACCGTTACCAGTGCGGTCCATGAGGTTATCCATCCCGAGCATCTCCAATCTGGTAGGGTGGTTTGCGGCGTGGCCCGCCCCTGTGACGTTTCTGCAATGGTGGCGGCGGTGAGAAATGATATATGAGTTATAGACGGCGGCATGGTGGACGTGTCGGGCCCGGTCAACTTCCATTTTAATTTTGGTTTTCCGTCGGGAATGGCATGTGCCTGTATGGCGGAGACCAGAACTTTGGCTCTTGAGGGCCGTTTCGAGGACTATACTTTGGGCAAGAGTATCTCACGGCAAGGCGTGGAAGAGATTACTGCCATGGCGGCGAAACACGGTTTCCGCCTGAGCGACTTCCGCTCGTTTGAGGGCGATGTGACAGAAGAACAAATCGGACCGTGCGGCGGCGCTCTAAGCAGGCGCACCGACGCAGTTGAACGGGAGGCATACTATGGGAAAAGCACGCCTTTTAGTTGTCGAAGATGATAATGACATCTCCAATATGCTGAAAATTTATTTCAGCGGTCTGGGCTACGACGTGGATGTGGCCGCGCGCGGCTCGGATGCGTTGGATAAGACGCGCCAGGTGCTGCCGCACCTGATAGTGCTTGACATCATGTTACCCGATATTGACGGGTATGAGGTCTGTCGCAATTTGCGCACCAGCACACGTACCAGCCACATCCCGGTCATCTTCCTGACTCAGAAGGATGAGCGCAGCGACAAACTGCAGGGCCTCGAGCTGGGTGCGGACGATTACATTACCAAGCCTTTCGACATCGAAGAGTTGAAGCTGCGTGTGATGGGTGCCATCCGCCGCTCTGAGCGTGAAGCGCTCACCGACCCGCGCTCCGGTCTCCCGGTGGGACGGTTGATCGAGGAGCAACTGCGGCTAACCATCCGTCAGAGCGATTGGGCCTACATGGACATTCGCATCAATTACTTTGACCAATTCAAGGATGTTTATGGCTTTGTCGCCGCAGATGATGTGCTACGATTTGCCGCCATGCTGATGAGCGAAGTGGTAGATGAACTGGGAAAATCCAACGATTTTATCGGCCACGCTGGCGGCAATAATTTTGTCATTATTACCCATGATGAAGCCGCGGCAAACATCCGCACCCGGCTCAAGACGCGCTTTGCAGATGAAGTCCAGACCCATTACAACTTTATGGAACGTCAGCAGGGCTTCATCATGGCTACCAATATAGAAGGCCAGGTGGAAAAGACTCCTTTGATGACTTTTTCCATTGGGATCGTGACTCCCAAACAGCAAACTTTCGCCGATATTCGCGAGATCACCGAGCAGGCCGCGGAAGTTCGTCGGCAGGACGCGCCCGGCGCGGTGTCTAAGAGCTAATTCTCTCTTTGCTATGCCACTGGATCCGGTATTTCTGGGGATTCTCTTGCTTCTGACCGGGTTGGTGTTCTTTCTCCTGGTCTGGGGTCTGCCGCGCGTTATCCGCAGCAGGCACCCAAACCCAATTTCGGGAACTCCTCCTCAGCAATTGACAGATGTTTCCAGCCACACCCACGCCGTACTCTTGGTGCAACCCGGCGAGCAGGTGGACTACGTCAATACTGTGGCGCGCCAGTGGTTTGATTTGCATGAAGGGGAACAACCGAACCTGGAAGTGCTGGCACGCCGCATCCGTCCCAGTGAAGATTTCTTGAAAATATGTGCAGTGGAAGGGCAGGCGCGCTTTTCAGTGAATGGCCGCCCGATGGAGTGCGTCTCTTACCAGGTGCCCGGTACGAACCAGTCAATGCTTATTTCGATGAGCCGCCCCGGCATCACCTCGGCGCTGTTGACTGAATCGAAAGAAGTTTCTGGTTCGGCATTAAAAATCCTGATTGATTTCAGCCAGTTGGTAGCAGCCAGCCTGGGGTTGCCGGCCACTATCCAGACGATTTTGGAGAACGTCGAACGGCTGGTCCCGGCAGATATGCTGGAAATTAAACTGTGGGAGGCGGAGGGGCAGACGATCATCCCGTTCCGTTTCGGGACCGGTTCCGGGTCCGAGAGGCAGCTCGAAAAAGGTCCTCCCCAGGCCCCGGCGGGATATTCCGCCAGTTTGATTGAGAAACGCCAATTCTTATTCATTTACGATACGCAGAAAAACTCTGAAATCGCCTATTCTTCCAGCAGTGAGCAGATACTCATCCGTTCCTATGTTGGTTTGCCATTGCTGGCGGGGAATGACCTGGTGGGACCACTGGAAGTGGGGTTGACCAACGCCGAAGCCTTTGTACAGGAAGACCTGGAAATCCTGCAACTGGTTGTCGGACAGGCAGCCGCAGCCATTCGCAACGCGTCAATGCTGGAAGCCGAGCAGCGCCGTTCAACGGAGTTGAGCAGTCTGGCGAACCTGGCCCAGGCACGCGGTTCGACGGGCAATACCCGTGACCTGTTCACCCGGCTGGTGCAGAGTGTCACCCAAAGGCTTTGTGGATTTATTGCTGATGGGCGCAGCCGGTGCTGTGAATGAGAACCAGAATCACTTCCTGGAAATTGTCCGCAATAACACCGAGCGCCTGAGTGTACTGGTTAATGATTTGCTGGATATCTCTCGCATCGAGGCTGGAAGCGTCTCGCTCTCGCTCCAGTGCATTGACCTGCGCGAAGTGGCCGATGATGTGATCGCCGACCTCCGGCGCCGGTCTCAGGAAGAGAACAAACCGATGGGCCTGATCCTCGATGTACCCCCGGACCCGCCGCGTGTTACCGGTGATCTGGAACGAGTGCGCCAGATCCTGGCAAACCTGGTGGATAATGCCTACCATTACACGCCCGGAAACGGGCAGATAACCATACACATGGAACCGGTGGACGGGATGGTTCAGGTGGATGTGCAGGATAGCGGCATCGGGATTGACCAGGTTGACGCCGAGCGCGTCTTTGAGCGCTTCTTCAGGGGTGAGAATCCACTCGTTTTGGCTACACCGGGGACGGGTCTTGGCCTTGCCATCGTCAAGCAGTTGGTCACCATGCACAAAGGCAAGATCTGGATGACAAGCAGAGGGTTACCGGGCGAGGGGAGCACATTCTCATTTACCCTGCCCGTGTATCAGACCGAGGAGCAAGTATGACAAAAATATTGATAGCAGAAGATGAACGCGATATTCGCGACTTGATCACATTTACCCTGCGCTTTGCCAACTATGAGGTTGTCGCGGCCAGCAATGGCGAAGAAGCAGTGACTATGGCCCGACAGGAAGTCCCCGATTTGATCCTGATGGATGTGCGTATGCCGCGTATGACCGGGTATGAAGCCTGTGCGGCTATCAAGGCCGAACCGAACTTGAAGGATATACCGATAATTTTCCTTTCGGCCAAGGGACAAGATTCTGAAATCCAGGCTGGCCTTCAGGCCGGAGCAGTGGAATACCTGTTGAAACCATTTGCTCCCGACCAGCTGACGGCGCGCATCCAGACAATCCTGGCGCAATACTGAAAATAATGATGTTAGACAAGGCATGAGCGCGATACTTCTTGACGATAAGATTGTGCATTACGAGGCGCTCGGGCGCGGACGTCCGATCATCTTCCTGCACGGCTGGGTTGGCTCCTGGCGTTACTGGGCGCCGGCGATGCAGACCGCGGCCATGTCTTTTCGCGCCTATGCTCTCGACTTATGGGGCTTTGGGGATACTGCCCACGAACCGTCCTGTTACTCTCTGGAGCAGCAGGCCACTTTGCTTGACCGTTTTATGCAGGAAATGGGTATTGGTAAAGTGGCTCTCATTGGACATGGTCTCGGTGCGTTGACAGCCATCCTGTTCGCCCGAAAATTCCCGAATGTGGTAGACCGCCTGATGGCAGTCAATGTACCGCTGGACATTAAATCTGTTGCCACGCGTCTGCGTTTTCCCGCCTCTCCCGCGGACCTGGCAGACTGGTTGCTCGGCAAGGATCCGACTACTGAGCCTGCTCGTACCGACGCTCCGAAAGCAGACCCGCAGGCGATTACCATGTCGCTGAATAGCTTGAAAGTTATGAATTTCATGCCGTTCATGGATGCCATATCTACGCCATGTCTGATTGTGCATGGACAGAATGACCCGGCGGTGGAGACGCTGGAGTATGAGCGTGTCATGTCCATGACAGACCGGGTGCATCAGATTATGCTGGAAAATTGCGGTCACTTCCCCATGCTGGATGAAGGTCCCAAGTTTAACCGCTTGATGACAGATTTTCTGGCACTGGATTCTGATGAAAGCCCGCGGGACATGCAATTGAAAGAAGAATGGAAGCGTAGAGTCCGTTGACCACCTGGCTGCTCTGGTGGTGGTTTGATTTTTCGCTTCGGATGTTTCGGATGTTTCCTTGACATTCCTACCTCACTCAGGTAGAATACCGTTCGCCCAAGAATGGGCCTGTAGCGCAGTTGGGAGCGCGCCTCAATCGCACTGAGGAGGCCAGGGGTTCGAATCCCCTCAGGTCCACAG
>Ga0105152_10000291_pt1 | contig 14024 bp, 13 predicted proteins | sample LakBais05cmmetaG_FD_81534 | JGI IMG/M metagenome (GOLD analysis project Ga0105152, IMG submission 81534) | Lake sediment microbial communities from Lake Baikal, Russia to study Microbial Dark Matter (Phase II) - Lake Baikal sediment 0-5 cm | ecosystem: Environmental > Aquatic > Freshwater >...
CATGGCCGAAGCCTTTGCCGTTGTCCGCGAAGCCGCCCGGCGAACGGTGAACATGAGGCCTTTTGACGTTCAGATCCTGGGCGGGCTGATCCTGCACGAAGGCAAGATTGTGGAAATGAAGACCGGAGAGGGAAAGACCCTGGCAGCCACCATGCCTCTGTATCTGAATGCGCTGGCAGGCAAGGGCGCCCATCTGGTTACCGTCAATGATTACCTGGCCCGGCGGGATGCGGAATGGATGGGGCCGATCTACCGCATGCTGGGCATGAATATCGGGGTTGTCGTCCACGGGATGGACGACGATCAACGACGCGAGGCATATCATGCCGACATTACCTATGGAACAAATAATGAATTCGGATTCGATTACCTGCGCGACAACATGAAATTCACGCTGGAGGATTATGTCCAGCGTGAATTCCATTATGCCATTGTCGATGAGGTGGACAGCATTCTGATCGATGAGGCCCGAACGCCGCTGATCATTTCCGGCGCCTCCGAAGAATCGACCGACAAGTACTACCGGATCAATCAGGTTATCCCCCGCCTGCGCAGGGATAAGGACTATACCGTTGAAGAAAAGAGCCGCACCGTCGTTCTGACGGAAGAAGGCGTGGCCCGCGTCGAGACCTATCTCAAGGTGCAAAACCTCTTTGACCCCAGGAGCATCGAGCTGCTCCACCATACCAACCAGGCCCTCAAGGCCCATACCCTTTTCAGGCGGGATGTGGATTATGTCGTCAAGGATGGGGAAGTTGTTATTGTTGATGAATTCACGGGAAGGGTCATGCCGGGCAGGCGCTACAGTGATGGCCTGCATCAGGCGCTGGAAGCGAAGGAAAAGGTCAAGATTGAACGCGAGAACCAGACCCTGGCCTCCATCACCTTCCAGAATTTCTTCAGAATGTACAAAAAACTGGCCGGCATGACCGGAACCGCCGACACGGAAGCAGCGGAGTTCGATAAAATCTACAAGCTGGAAGTCCTCGTGGCGCCCACAAACATGCCCATGATCCGGGAGGATCATACCGATGTGATCTATAAGTCGGAACAGGAAAAATTCAACGCCGTAATCGAGGAAATCGGGGAAATGCACGCGGCGGGGCGGCCCGTCCTCGTCGGGACCATCTCCATTGAAAAATCAGAACTGCTCAGTAAGTACCTGAGCCGCACAGGGATAAAACACCATGTTCTCAACGCCAAACATCATGAGCGGGAAGCGGAAATCGTTGCCGAAGCCGGCCAGATGGGCGCGGTGACGATCTCCACGAATATGGCGGGTCGAGGTACGGATATCAAGTTGGGGGAAGGGGTGGCCAGCCTGGGCGGCCTTCATATCCTCGGAACGGAACGGCATGAGAGCCGCCGGATCGACAACCAGCTCCGGGGCCGTTCAGGAAGGCAGGGAGACAATGGGTCTTCCAGGTTCTATCTTTCCCTGGAGGATGACCTTCTGCGGATCTTCGGGGCTGAAAGAATTTCCGGGATTATGGACAAGATCGGCATCGAAGAAGGCGAGCCCATCGAGCACAAGATGGTTTCGAAAGCCATTGAAAATGCCCAGAAGCGCGTGGAGGGGCAGAACTTTGACATGCGCAAGCACCTGCTCGAATACGATGACGTGATGAACCGTCAGCGGCAGGTTATCTACGAACAGCGCAAGAAAGTGCTGCGGGGCGAGCAGTTGTGGGCAGATATCGAGGAAATGCTCGATGAGGTTGTGGAAGAACTGATTCCCGATTTTATCGATGAAAAGCAGCATGTGGAAGAGTGGAACCTCAAGGGTCTGGATGACATGATCTTCAAGCAGTTTTTCCTGAAACTGAATTTCAGCGATCCCGAAAGCAGTTTGAATATCAGAGAAATTGAGGAAACGATCATCTCCGCAGTCAAAGGCCATCTGAAAAAGAAGGAAGAGAACTTCGGCGATGCCCTGATGCATCATCTCATGAAAATGATCATGCTGCAATCCATCGACACCCAGTGGAAAGATCATCTGCTGGCCATGGACCACCTGAAAGAGGGAATCGGCCTGAGAGGCTACGGCCAGAAGGACCCTGTCCGAGAGTATCAAAAGGAAGGTTATGCCATGTTTATGGAAATGATCTACCGGATCAAAACCGATTCGCTACAGAAGTTGTGCGGTGTCCAGATTCAGCGCGAGCAGGACTTTGAGGAAATGCAGGAAAAACAGCGGATGGATTATATAATGAGTCGCGGTGAAGACACGCCGGATGCCAAGACCGTCAAACGGGATCAGGACAAGATCGGCCGGAATGATCCCTGCTCATGCGGCAGTGGTAAAAAGTATAAAAAATGCTGTGGAAAGTGAAAGGATCTCCTGTTGTGTGAGTCAGGCAAGAATCATTAAAAGCATCGAATAAGAGGAGATATGAAGATGGAACAGGAAGCATATGTTACCCCCGGATTCCTGGCCAACGGCATTCATGCCGGCATCAAGGAAGACCGCAAGAAAGATATTTCCCTGATCTATTCGATTTTGCCGGCGAGGGCCGCTGCTGTCTTTACCACCAACGTCTTCAAGGCGGCGCCGGTTCTGCTCGATATGGAACGGATCAAATCGGGACGCGCCCAGGCTATTTTGACCAACAGCGGAAATGCCAATGCCGCTACCGGTCCGGAAGGTTATGACGACGCGCGAGCCACCTCGGCGGCCCTGTCAAAAAGACTTAACATTCAGGACGACCTTGTTCTCGTGGCCTCCACTGGTGTGATCGGACACCGGCTTCCCGTAAAAAAGATCGAATCCGGTCTGGATAGGCTGATCAAGGGCTTGAAGCCGGAAGGCGTTTCGGACGCGGAAGAAGCCATCATGACGACCGACCGTTTTCCGAAAATCGCCATTAGAAAAGGCCGGATCGGCGCCAGGGAAATCACACTCTGCGGCATGGCAAAGGGTGCGGGGATGATTGAGCCGCACATGGCCACGATGCTGGCTTACGTGATGACCGATGCCCATGTCGATGGCGCCGCCCTGGATCGGATTTTCCGGAAAGCCGTCGATCAAAGCTTCAATGCCGTTTCGGTTGATGGGTGCATGAGCACCAATGATACGGCCATCATTCTGGCCAACGGCGTAGCCGGAAATCCCGTCATCACTAGCCGTTCGAAGTCTTTGCCCGTATTCCAGGACATGCTGGTAAGTGTCCTGTCAGAGTTGTCGCTGGCCATGGTCAGAGACGGGGAAGGGGCAACCAAGATGATCCGGATCGACGTTCAGGGCGCCCGAACGTGTCACGATGCAAAAAGGATTGCCTATGCCATCGCCAATTCCAATCTTTTCAAGACGGCCTGTTTCGGTCAGGACCCAAACTGGGGCAGGATCATCGCCGCGGCCGGATCGGCCGGCATTCCCTTGCCTGTTGACACCGTTGATGTTTATTTTGACGATATTCCCGTTTTTAAGGGGGGACGCGGCATTCCCGGGCATATCAAAAAATTGCAACAGATCATGGGGAAGGACGAGCTTCGCCTCCGCATTCAGCTCGCCATGGGGGCAAAGTCGTTCTGTCTTCACACATCGGATCTCACCTACGAATATGTAAAGATCAATGCTCATTACCATACATGACAGTGGGTTAAATTTTCCCCGATAGAGCGTTTTTTCCCAGATCAGGTGTCCTTTCTCAACACAAAATACATGACTATTTATCTTGATTATTAATGATGTATGTGATATTTCTATTGGGATTTCACACATTTCCCGATTGGCCGGTGTGTGCATTTCTCAAGAAATGTAACCGGTTAAGACGACGGAAGTGGCGGAAAAAACACAACAGATAAGGAGTTTGGAACATGGCAAGTATTTCAATGAAGTTGTTACTTGAGGCAGGGGTCCATTTCGGTCACCAGACCAATAAATGGAATCCAAAAATGAAACCCTATATTTTTGGGGCGCGCAACGGCATTTACATCATCGATCTCCAGCAGACAGTGGTCCTCTTTCAATCCGCCTATAATTTTATTGTCGAGATGGTTGCAGGCGGCGGTGAGCTCCTCTTTGTGGGAACCAAGAAACAGTCGCAGGAATCCATCCGCGAGGAAGCGCAGCGTTGCGGCATGCCCTATGTGGATCAACGCTGGCTGGGCGGGATGCTGACAAACTTCACGACCATCAAGAAGAGCATCGACCGCCTGAACACACTGGATAAAATGGTAGCCGATGACAGCATCAAGGCTTTCCCGAAGAAGGAAATCCTGAAGCTGCAGAAAGAAAAGGACAAACTGGAGAAGGTTTTAGGCGGAATCCGGAACATCAAAGGCCATCCGGGCGGTGTTTTCATCGTCGATCCGAAACGAGAACTCATCAGCGTGAACGAGGCGAAAAAGCTGCGGATTCCGATCGTCGCCATGGTGGACACGAACTGCGATCCCGATGACATCGATTATATCATTCCCGGCAATGACGATGCCATCCGGGCTATCAAGCTGTTCGCATCGAAAATGTCAGATGCCGTCCTGGAGGGCAAGAAGCGCATGGAAGAGCGACTGCATGCGGAAAGCGACAAGAAGCGTACACCGGATGTTGGCAAGGAAAAGGAAGAGGATGTTTCCGAAGCCGATGTTCCGGAAAGCGTCGAAACAAAAGACCATGAACAGTATGAATCGGCCTGATGGATAGAAGGGCTATCGAATATCGATTCCAGGAAATGAAAAAGATTTAAGGAGGTAGCATCAATTGAACATTACATCAGAAATGGTTAAGGAATTGCGGGTCAAGACAGGTGCCGGCATGATGGACTGCAAGGAAGCCTTGGCGGCCGCAAGCGGCGACTTTGAAAAGGCCATTGATTATTTGCGGAAGAAGGGGATGTCTGCGGCGACGAAGCGCTCATCCAAGGCGGCCAAGGATGGTACGATTGCGTCTTACATTCACATGGGTGGTAGAATCGGGGTGCTCGTGGAAATCAACTGTGAAACGGATTTTGTTGCCAAAACCGAAGATTTTCAGGCTATGACCCGGGATATTGCCATGCATGTCGCGGCCTCCAATCCTGTCTATGTGAGGGCCGATGAAATTCCTCCGGAAGCCCTGGAACGTGAAAAATCCATCTACCGTGAACAGCTCGCGGCAGAAAAGAAACCCGAGAAGATATGGGACAAGATTATCGAAGGGAAACTGAATAAATATTATGAAGATGTGTGCCTTGTAGATCAGAAGTTCATAAAGAACACAGATATCACGGTTGGAACCCTGATCAGCAACATGATCGCCAAAACCGGTGAAAATATCATCATCAGGCGGTTTGCGCGGTTTCAACTGGGCGTCGATCAAGTATCGTAAAATAAACATAGCGAATGGAAAAACCTGTTTATCGTCGAGTCCTTCTGAAGCTCAGCGGCGAAGCGCTGATGGGAAAGCGCAATTTCGGCATTGATCCGGATGTGGTGGCTCAAATCGCTGCGGAGATTAAAGAAATTGTCGCGCTCGGTGTACAGATGGGGGTTGTAGTCGGAGGAGGCAATATCTTCCGGGGACTGGAAGCGAGCGGGCGTGGCGTGGATCGGACCATGGCGGATTATGCGGGGATGCTTGCCACCGTCATTAACGGCCTCGTCATGCAGAGCGCCCTCGAAGCCGCTGATGTCATCACGAGAGTCCAGTCAGCCATTGAAATGAAGGCGGTTGCCGAACCCTTCATCCAGAGAAGGGCGATCCGGCACCTGGAGAAGGGCAGGGTGGTCATTTTTGCCGGGGGGACCGGCAATCCATTTTTTACAACTGATACAGCGGCAGCGCTCCGGGCGGTTGAAATCAGGGCTGACGTGATCATCAAGGCCACCAAAGTTGACGGTGTTTATGACCGTGATCCCGTGATATTTCCCGATGCCAGGTTGTTCGAAAAAATCAGCTATATGGATGTGCTCACGAAAAACCTCAAAGTGATGGATGCGACGGCCATATCCCTGTGCCGTGAAAATCTTTTGCCCATCGTGGTTTTCAATCTGTCAAAGCGAGGAAATATCAAAGGTGTGATTTGCGGCCATGCCATAGGAACTGCAGTAGGGGGTGAGATATGAAGGAAGCGATTTTTAAGGAACTGAAAGAAAATATGGATAAAGCCATTCAGTCCATGGAGAAATCTTTCAATAAGGTTCGGACCGGACGGGCCTCCGTGACCTTGCTGGACGGGATCAAAGTCGATTATTACGGTGCGGCGACACCGCTGAGCCAGGTTGCCAGTCTTTCTGTGCCGGAAAGTCGTCTGATTCTGATCTCACCCTGGGATATAAGCGCCATCGGGGCCATCGAAAAGGCAATACAGAAGTCCGACCTGGGGTTGATGCCGACCAATGACGGGAAATTGATCCGGCTGTCCATTCCGCAGTTGACGGAAGAACGGAGGAAGGACCTGGTCAAGGTTGTCCGCAAATCGGCGGAAGAGTGCAGAGTCAAGCTCAGAAACGCCCGGCGCGATAGCAATGAGAAGTTCAAGATCCTCAAAAAGGACAATGTCGTTTCCGAAGACGAGATGTTTACACAGCAGGAGGAAGTCAAGAAGTTCATGGACAAAGCCATCGTAAAAACAGACGAGATCCTGGCTGCCAAGGAAAAGGAAATCATGCAGATCTGAGGCCCTGTCCACACAGACATTTAAAGATAACGGGGAGTCTTGAGGCTCCCCGTTTTTTTAAAGATCTGTTGTAACTTGCGTCTGATTATGGTAATCGTAAACACATGAACATGCAGGTTATTCAAACGATGATCAATCCGGTTAATGGATGAGCGATATCGACCTTCAGAAGCTGCCCCGTCACATCGCCGTCATCATGGATGGAAACGGCCGGTGGGCCCAGCAGCATGCATTGGGGCGTATCTCCGGACATAAAAAAGGGGCGGACGCGGTCCGTACGACCGTCAGGACCTGCCGGGAAATCGGCGTAAAGGTTTTGACCATCTATGCCTTTTCGACGGAAAACTGGCTCCGGCCGGACCATGAAGTCCAGGCATTGATGCGCCTGCTGGAGGAATACCTGCGTTCGGAGCTCGGAGAAATGCTTGAAACCGGAATCCGCCTGACGACAATCGGCGATACGGAGGCCTTGAAGGATCCCATTAAAAGCGCCCTGCATGAAACTATAATAAAAACGGCGCATAATCGGGACATGACACTCAATCTGGCCTTGAGTTACGGAGGCCGTGATGAAATCATCGCGGCCATTAAAAAGATGGCTCTGGATGTTCAGACCGGCAAACTGTCCCTTCAGGGGATTTCAAAGGAAATTTTTCCCGATTATCTCTATACGGCAGGCCTCCCCGATCCCGATCTGCTCATCCGCACCAGTGGCGAATACAGGATCAGTAATTTTCTGCTCTGGCAATCCGCCTACACGGAGTTTTATTTTACCGACGTCCTCTGGCCCGACTTCAACCGGGACGAACTCTTCAAGGCGATTGCCGAATATCAGCGCCGGGAAAGGCGTTTTGGTCTAACCAGTGATCAGGTTCAAGAAGGTCAAAGAACATGACATCACACCTGAAACGCTGGCTTACGGCGATTGTCGCTGTCCCGCTGCTGTTTGCTGTTATATTTTTCGGGTCGGATACCCTGTTTTCCATCGTGATCATCGGGGTTATTCTTCTGGGTGTTTACGAATATCATCATATTGTCTTCGGGACGGGACATCCATGGGAAAAAGTTCAAGGGTTGCTGATCGGATTGTTGATTCCTTTGACCTTTTATCTCGGCAACATGCAACTGCTGCTGGCTCTGCTTAGTTTTTCAGTGCTGCTGGTCTTTTTTACTTACCTTTTAAGAATCAAGGCGGATCATTTTGACATCCTGCCTGTAGGAAAAATGATTCTGGGGTTCATGTACGTCCCTCTGATGATGTCCCATTTTATCCTGATCCGCCGCCTGGACCAGGGGATCCTGTGGATCTTTTTTCTGCTGGTGTTGGCTTTTTCCGGCGATGTGACCGCCTACTATGTGGGGAAATATTTCGGAAGAAAGAAACTTCTGCCCCTGGTCAGTCCAAATAAGACCGTGGAGGGCACCATCGGCCTGATCATCGGCAGCACAGCAGGATGTATCATCTTCAAACAGCTCTTTTTCCCGATGCTCCCGATCGTCCATGCTGCGGCCCTCGGTTTTTTCGGCAGCATTCTGGGACAACTGGGCGACCTCTGCGAGTCGGCCATGAAAAGGGCGTCCGGGGTTAAGGATTCCGGCGTCATCCTGCCGGGACACGGCGGCATCCTGGATCGGCTGGACTGCCTGATCTTCATTGCGCCATTTGTTTACTATTACTATATTTTTGTCATAAAATGAAAAAAATATCGATTCTCGGCTCTACCGGGTCCATCGGTGTCAACACCCTGAATGTGGTGTTGCAGAACGAAATGCAATTCAGCGTGGTCGCCCTTGCGGCAGGACGGAATATCGATCTCCTCAAAGCTCAGATCGAACAGTTTAATCCCATGATCGCTTCTGTGATCGATGAGGAACACGCCCTTCGATTGAAGGAACGCCTGCCATTCGACTGTAAGACCGAAATTCTCTGGGGGCCGTCGGGATACCGGGAGGTCGCCCGCGTTCCAGAGGCGGAAATGGTCATTTCGGCCATGGTCGGGTCTGCGGGCCTTGTTCCAACACTGGAGGCCCTCGACGCCGGAAAGCACATCGGCCTTGCCAATAAGGAAACCCTGGTTACAGCAGGACGCCTGGTCGTTGAAAAAGCCCGGGAAAAGAAAGTTCGCATACTGCCCGTGGACAGTGAACACAGTGCTGTCTTTCAGTGTCTCAGCGGTCAGCGGGAGCAGGACGTCCGGAAAATCATCCTGACGGCATCCGGGGGACCGTTCCGCACCCTTTCGAGGGCGCAACTTGAACAGGTCACGCCCGCCGATGCCTTGAAACACCCGAACTGGGAGATGGGCCGGAAGATCACCATCGACTCCGCTTCCATGATGAACAAGGGGCTTGAAATCATCGAAGCCAAATGGCTGTTCGGCCTCGACATTGACCGGATCGATGTGCTGGTTCATCCCCAAAGCATCATCCATTCGATGGTTGAATTCGTTGATGGTTCCATTATGGCCCAGTTGGGCATTCCAGACATGCGCATCCCAATTGCCTATGCCCTGTCATTCCCATCGAGGATGCCCAATCACGGTGTCTTTCTGGATTTTCTGAGGTCGACGCCGCTCGAATTTTTTCAACCCGATCCGGACCGGTTTCCCTGTCTCAAGCTCGCGATGGATGCCGGACGCGCAGGCGGTACTTTGCCGGTCGTTTTGAACGGTGCCAACGAGGTGGCGGTGGAGGCCTTTTTAACAGAAAAAATTACATTTACGCAAATTCCTGCTGTTATTGCGGAAGCCTTGTCGCGCCATCGTTCGTTTTCGTCGCCCGTTCTTGAAGAAATCCTTGAAGCGGACGGTTGGTCCAGGCGGGAAGCCAATAAAATTATCAAGGAGATCAACCATTGATTGGAATCAGCATTGCTTCGATGATCGTTTTACTGGGTGTGCTCATTTTTGCGCATGAATTCGGGCATTTCATCATGGCAAAAAAGTCAGGCGTGGGGGTTTTGAAATTTTCCCTTGGATTCGGACCGAAGCTTTTTGGAAAAAAGATCGGAGAAACTGAATACCTGCTGTCTGCGTTCCCCCTGGGCGGATATGTGAAGCTGCTTGGTGAATCGGATGTGGAAGGACTATCGGAAGAAGAACAGCAGCGGTCCTTCAGCAGACAGCCCGTTTTCAAGCGGATCATGATCGTTGCCGCAGGCCCCGCTTTCAATTTTCTGCTCGCGATAATGATTTTTACCATTGTTTACATGGTTGGCATTCCCGCTTTGACGAGTGAAATCGGCGCAGTCCAGGAAAATTCGGCAGCTTATGAGGCCGGCCTGAAAGAGGGGGATGTGATCATCGCCATCGACGGCATGAAGATTTCCCGGTGGAACCTGCTGGCCGAAACCATCGGCGCCAGCGAGGGAAGGACGCTGAATATTTCCTTCGACAGAGACGGTATCCGACAGGATGTAACGGTCAAACCGAAATCGCAGAAATCGAAAAACATCTTCGGCGAAGAAGTGGATTCATACAAACTGGGAGTTTCACCGGCGCCAAAAACGGTCATCGAACGCATGAATCCCCTGGAAGCCGGTTGGGCCGGACTCAAGCAGACCTGGCTGATCAGCAGGCTGACGCTGCTGAGCCTCGTGAAAATCGTGGAAGGGGTTGTCTCGCCGAAAACCCTGGGCGGGCCGATCCTGATCGCTCAGATGGCCGGTACGCAAGCCAGGGAGGGGCTCATCCCGTTTATCCTCTTCATGGCCCTTCTCAGTATCAATCTGGCGATCCTGAATCTTTTGCCTGTTCCGGTCCTGGACGGGGGGCACCTGCTTTTTTATCTCATTGAGATCGTCAAGGGCAGCGAGGTCAGCATAAAGTGGCGGGAAATGGCCAATCAGGTGGGTTTTGTGCTGCTGATTATTCTCATGATCTTTGTTTTCATGATGGATATCGATCGTCTGAATATAAAGGCGGTCGATGATTTTACGAAGTTTTTCACCGGCAAGTAACGCTTTCGAACAATGAAGATATTAGCCATTGATACGTCCCAGAAAACAATCAGTGTGGCACTGATGGCGGATAACGTGATCCTGTCTGATATTTTCGTCAACAGCCGCCGCCATCATTCGGAAATCCTCATGCCGGTCATTGAAGAAGTCTTCCGTCTGGCCGGCCTGGAACCCGACGAGATGGATCTTTTTGCAGTGACCATCGGTCCCGGTTCCTTCACGGGGTTACGCATCGGCGCCACAACCATTAAGGGGCTCGCCTTATCGACCGGGAAACCGGTCGTCGGGGTATCAACGCTGGACGTATTGGCGCTTAATGCAACCCCCGTCGGCAAGCGGAGGATCTGTCCGATGCTTGATGCTCAGAAAAATCAAGTCTATACGACATTGTACTTCCAAACCGAGGGCAAGGGGATGGAGAAGATTCGTGAAGAACGGATCGTCGATGTGGACAATTGGCTGCAAGAAATGGAGGCGAATATCCTTTTTCTCGGGGACGGGGCCGTGAAATACAGTCCGCAGATTCACAGAAGTTTCGCTTCTTCAGCCTGTATTGCCGAAGGCCATCAGAACCATGTCAAGGCAGCGGCGCTGGCGGTTCTTGCACGGGATAAATTTGAGCGGGGAGAACAACTGGATCTGCTCACATTTACGCCCTGCTACCTGCGTTCCTCGGAAGCGGAGGCCCTTGTCCGCCGCAAGACATCCGACATTGACAAGTCTTCGGAATTTAGGTAGAAGAAAACCGGGGAGAAGGAACCGTATTCATGGACAGAGCTGAAATGCTTTTAATTGAAAAGTATATTCATCAGGATGAGGAACTGAAAAGATACGTCACCGAGCACAGGAAGCTGGAAGAGGTTCTGGCAGAATTCAACCGGCGCCGCCATCTGACACCGGGAGAGCAGGTCGAACAGAAGAACACTCAAAAGCGAAAATTGCGGGAGAAGGAAAATATAATAAGGATACTGGATAAGTACCAGCAATGAGCCAAAGACATGACAGCATCATCGCGAAAGAGGGGTATGTCTTCATCCTTGTCTCCGTCTTTTTTTCATTGAGCGCTTTTTTTGTCGCGCCCCCCTGGGCAGCCCTGCTGCTGTTTCTGATTACGGCCTTTATCGTCTGGTTTTTTCGGAATCCTGAAAGAAAAGCACCGACCGGTGAGCTGCTTGTCATTTCACCGGCAGATGGAAAAGTGATCAAGATCGAAAATGTTCAGGATCATGAGATGATGGAGGGACTCTACAAAAAAATCAGCATCTTCATGAATGTATTCAGCGTTCATGTGAATCGGGTCCCTTATGCCGGGCGTATTGAAACAATCCGTTATTACGAGGGGAAATTTCTTTCAGCGAACTTGGACAAGGCCTCTTCAGATAACGAGCGCAACGGTCTGGTCATCCGCCTGAAAGATGGACGCGCGATCGGGATGATTCAGATTGCCGGACTGGTGGCGCGGCGCATTGTGTGCTGGGTCAAAGAAGGGATGATGGTTGAAAAAGGTGAGCGATTCGGTCTGATCCGGTTCGGCTCACGCGTAGATGTTTTCCTGCCTGCCGACACCACCGTGCTGGTGAAACTCGGCGACAAGGTCCGGGCGGGAGAGACGCCGATTGGAGGTCTGTCATGAGAAAATACCGTTTTCGCAAAGACCAGATGAAAAAAGGGATTTATGTGTTGCCCAATCTCTTTACCACGGCAAGCCTGTTTTCCGGATTTTATTCCATCATTGCATCCATGAAGGGAATGTATGAAATTGCGGCCTGGACGATTCTGATCGCCATGGTATTTGATGGTCTTGACGGTCGGATTGCCCGCATGACGAGAACCACGAGTAAATTCGGCGCTGAGTACGATTCGTTGGCCGATCTGGTTGCCTTTGGCGTGGCCCCGGCGATTCTTTCATATCACTGGGCGTTAATGTCTTTTGATAAATGGGGATGGCTGGCGGCGTTTCTCTTTGTGACCTGCGGCGCATTGCGGTTGGCCCGATTCAATGTCCAGACAGCGATCATTGACAGCAAAGTGTTCAACGGCCTTGCCATCCCAGCAGGCGCCTCGGTGATTGCAACAGCCGTGCTGCTTTACTTTAAAATGGGCGGAGAAGGACAGTTCAACCATCTGTCCATTCTCATCGGGACGATCTTTGTTGCCTTGCTCATGGTCAGCAGCATTAAATACTACAGTTTCAAGGATCTGAATTTTTTCGCCAGGAAACCCTTCATGTCCTTCGTGCTGATCGTTCTGATTCTGGTCATCGTCATTGCGGAACCGCAGATCATGATCTGTACCTTCTCCTTTGGTTATGCCCTTTCCGGACCGGCGTGGCTGATATACAAACTCAGCCGTAAAATGCGGACGGATAAGGAGCAGCAGGTTAATCACGCGGACGAAGCGGGACTGACAAAAAAATAGAGTGCCGAACCTTGAACAATAATCAGTGCCGGATAAACAAGTGGGGTTGCACTTTGCAGGCCAACCCCACCAAAAGAAATCAGGTGCGTTCCGTAAGATTTGCTGCGCACCCTTTATGATTGTACGGAAAAGCTAATATTCATTGGGGGTCGGGGTTTATGAGAACATTCAATGTAGCTGTCGTCGGCGCCACCGGCGCCGTCGGCAATGAAATGATCAGGATACTACAGGAGAGAGACTTTCCCGTGGGACAGATGAAACTGCTTGCTTCGGAGCGATCTCTCGGCAAATCTCTCGAATACAGGGGGAAATCCGTTCAGGTGGAGGTTCTGAATGAGGATTCCTTTGGCGGCGTGCAGATCGGACTTTTTTCCGCTGGCGGGAGCATCAGCGAAAAATATGCTCCGATCGCCGCTCGGACCGGATGTGTCGTGATCGACAACTCGAGTGCCTTTCGGATGGTTCCGGACATTCCGCTGGTCGTACCGGAGGTCAATGCCGAAGCCATCGGCCAGTACAAGAACAAAGGCATTATTGCCAATCCGAATTGTTCGACCATTCAGATGGTTGTAGCCTTAAAGCCGATACACGACGCCGTCCGGATCAGGCGTATTGTGGTTTCCACCTATCAGTCGGTTTCGGGAACCGGAAAGAAGGCAGTTGACGAACTGGAGAACCAGACCCGGGCCATTCTGGCCTGCCGGGAAGCGATCGTCAAGGTGTATCCCTATCAGATCGCTTTCAACTGCCTGCCTCAAATCGATCTCTTCCTTGATAACGGTTACACAAAAGAGGAGATGAAGATGGTCAATGAGACCAAAAAGATCATGAACGATCCCTCCATTGCCGTAACCGCAACAACAGTGCGGGTGCCAGTCTTCTATGCGCATTCCGAATCGATCAACATCGAAACGGAGAAGAAGATCACCCCGGCGCAAGTCAGGGACCTGTTATCCAGGGCGCCCGGCGTCACGGTCGTTGACGATCCCTCACAGAGACGCTATCCCATGGCGATCGACGCTGCGGGCAAGGACGACACTTATGTGGGACGC
>Ga0105152_10000292_pt1 | contig 14004 bp, 12 predicted proteins | sample LakBais05cmmetaG_FD_81534 | JGI IMG/M metagenome (GOLD analysis project Ga0105152, IMG submission 81534) | Lake sediment microbial communities from Lake Baikal, Russia to study Microbial Dark Matter (Phase II) - Lake Baikal sediment 0-5 cm | ecosystem: Environmental > Aquatic > Freshwater >...
AAGATGCGTACAGTTTCCCATTGCGTGGTCATTGAGGTCTCCTGATCAATCGCCAAACGGTGTATGAACTATATTGGCTGCAACAGCCAGCCCCAGGATGATGGCTAGGGGCAGGGCATCCCACCAGTGGATCGGGTTTGGGGGCAGCCCTCTCTGGACAACCAACCAGTTTCCAATCTCCTCGCCTCCAAGACTGATGATCGTACCCATCAAAGCGCCGATGATAAACCCGATCGAAGCCGCACGGGTCAATTCATGTCAAACCAGTACCGCCTGTCCTTATGGTTTGCGGCCAAAATTCTTGCTGCTCCGCTGAGCCATAAATGCATCCGCAACAGCATTCTTGGCCGAAGCCGGGCTGGCGTGCAGCTCTGAGAAGCGTTCGGCAATCCCCTTGATCTCCTTCTCGGCTCGTTCCTCCCCCAGCAGGGAGGCATAAGCGCGCAAGGCTTCAAGGGATGTTTTTGTGCGTTGCTCCGCCTCCTCCGGTTTATTGGCCATAGTACGCGAGAGGCCCAGTACGCTGGCAGCCCTCATCTGAGACAGGACACGTTCGACCACTGGAGCGATCACCCCCTGACGCGAGCCGAACTGGTCCTGTGCCATGAAACGGACTGTCACGCGGTTGAGCGGGACTTCCAGGTCATGCCCGGCCGGTGAGCGGAAGGTCAGCCGGCCATCAATGCTCAACTTCGACCCGGCAGATCCTCCCACCAGCGCCAGCCGCAGCGGGATCTCCAGCTCGGTATCGCAGGGGATGTCACCTGCGGAGACACCCGCTTCCCCGCCAGATTGCACTACTGGGTAGGTCGCTGAGAGCGGCACCAGCGTGGCCCCCGGCGGGATCGCCAGGTGGATCTTGGCATCCCTGGCAGCCAGCATGGCCACCTCCCCCAGTTCGCCGGCCAGATAAGCGGGAATTTGGTTCGCATCCTGGACATGATAGAACCGCCCCCCGCCTTGGGTGGCGATCTCAGCCAGAAGGGCCTCGTTGTAGTCCGGTCCGATCCCCAGAGCGGATACCAGCACACCCTGCTGGTGCGCCTGCAGGGCACGCACGCCGATCACTTCCAGATCCTTCTCGCCGACATTGGTCTGCCCATCGCTGAGCAACATTACTAAATTGGTCTCGAGTTTATGGATTTGAGCCTTCTCGATGCCGCGATCCAGGCCACCGTCCAGGGCAGTCATCCCGTGAGCCAGGATGGTCTGCAGGCAAGCCTCGACTGCCTGGCCGGTTTTGTTATCCACCAACACGGGTTCAAAAGGACAGGCGACACCAGTATCAAATGTGACCAACGAGAAGATGTCCCCGGAACGCAGGTACTTTGTTGCCTCCCGTACGGCCTGTTTAGCCTGGGTGAGCTTTTCGCCCTGCATCGAGCCGGAGACATCCAGCACAGCCGAGAAGTTGACCGGCGGGCGGCTATGTGTGGCTGGCGGCATCTCCTCCGGCGGGACCTCCTTCGGAGTGCGGATGGTGACTAGCAGGTAGCGCTCCACATTCTGGTCGGCAGGTGCGGCCACTTGGTCGAGCTCCATCTGAACGCTCAGGTAATCCGCCCTGGTTTTGGGGGGCCTTGTTTCGAAGCACAATTCCCCGCCGCAGCGAGAACAGGATTTCACTCCAGCCGGTTCATCCTGCAGCAGGCCGCAATACTCACAACGCATCAGTTTCGCCATCTTTTCCTCCTTTACCAGTCGCCAGCGAGGCCCAGGCCGCGCTCGGCGCAGATATCAAAGAACTTGCACAGGTGCACAATCGTGTGCGCGGAGTAATCCTCCCATGAATACTTCTTTGCGATAACTCTTTCAAATTCCTGAGGATCAACGCGGCGGAGCGCCTCAGCCATTTGCTTGACGGTTTCGGGCGGGATCCAGGTCTGGTACAGGCTTACACCTGTGAGATCCGGGATAAGCGTGTCATACACCTTCCCCCGGAAGCTGCCCCCACCGCCGCTGGAAATCCCGCCGCACAGTTCGATGCCGGCCTCGTCAAAGGCATGCTCATCTTCTTCCGTCAGACCAACATCGGGAGAGCGAACCACATACACATCCAGTCCCATCTGACCTCCTAGAGGATTAAACGACATCCACACCACGGAACAAAACATCCACACTGCCACGTTGCATAGCAGCCGCTACCTGGGGCAAACCTTCGGCGTACTGGATGGTCTTGCCAAAGCCGATGATCCTGAAAAGAATGACCGGCAGTGTAAAGCGTGTTTCGATGCGAGCCTGGGGAAAATACATTTGCTTGAGCAACCCTTGGACGTAACTGGCGTGCGATTCGATCAGGGTCATGAGCGGTTTGACTTCTTCATAGTACCTCAATGTCTTCTGGAAATCAACCTGGCCTGATTCCATTCCTTTAATTACGCTAACGAGAATGTGGTTGACGCGCTCGAAAATATCCGGGTGCTGAATGTGCTGGCCGCGATAGGTCAGTTCGTGTGCCAGGACCAGCTTAAGGCCATCCAGATTGCTGTCATCCACGTTCTCGCACAAGACCATCAACTCATTCGACAGCGGTTCGTAAGCGGTCAGGACATTGGACTCGATCAGGATTTCCACCGTGCGGTCTACGATATCACGCTCCGGGCTGACCGGCAGGCCCAGCCTGCGTAGCTTACTCTCCACGCTCTGCTCGTAGCCCTGGTCTTTGGGAAGGACGCGGTTGCGCAGGGTCGTTAATTGTAGATCTCAGCCGGTGATGGAACTCACCAGCGGAGCGACTTCACAGACCAGCGAGGCGATCAGGCGATCATCAATGGTCAATTTTGCCATTACTTCTCCTTACCTCTCATGATTCTTCACCAGATGGCAGCAGCCTGGGTGGGGATGGTTCGGGCAGCAAATCCAGAACGCGGTCGGTCAGGCTTTTACCCTCCTGGTAGCGGGCGACGCTGATCCCCCCCGTTCCAACCGCGTAAGGGTAGGTGCCGAACCACAGGCTGCCATCCCGGGCTTCAATGATCGACCGTACCAGGTCCTCCACCAGGCCATCTTTTTTCGTGTACGAGATCCAGCTTTTCCCATCAAAACGGCTGACCCCTGCCTCGGTACCGAACCACATCTTTTTATGGGAGTCGATCAGCATGCTGTAAACGCGGTCATCCACCAGCCCGTCTTTGTCTGTCAGAGTGTGCCAGTTTTTGCCGTCAAAAATGCTCACCCCGCCAACGGTGCCGAACCACATATTCCCGCTTGGGTCTTCGAACATCGAGTAAACACAATCATTCACCAGCCCCTGCCTGGTGGTGTAGTTGTGCCAGTGATGCCCGTCGTAGCAGCCAACACCTGCGCCGAGGCCCTGCTCGTACGTCCCGATCCATATCTGCCCGCGCGAATCATTGAAGACCTTTAAGATTTCAAGCCCCGGCAGTTCCTGGCGGGTTGTGAAGGACTCCCAGTCATGACCGTCATAGCGAAATAAGCCCCCCCCGCTATGGGCAGCTCGCCAGCAGCCGGCCCATAGATGGCCATACTGGTCGAAGGTGATATTCAGCAGACTCTTGCCTGCCAGGCCGGCGTCGGCGACGCAGTCCTCTTCCATGACATTCAGGCCGCTGTCAGTAGCCAGCTAGATCCGGCTCTGGCGATCCTCCCGGATACAGGTCACGGCGTTGCTATGCAGACCGTGTGCGGTGGTGAAGGTCTGCCACTTACCGGCCTCAAAGCGGCAAACCCCGCCTCCCCAGGTGCCAACCCAGATGCGTTCACGGGAATCCTGATACAGGTCGTAGATCCAGTTGTGGGGCAAGCCCTCCCGGGTGGTTATGCTCTCCCAGGTCAGGCGCTCGGGTTCCTTCCCCGCCTGCAGGTACTGCTTGAACATGGCTCGCAGTTCGCTGCGGTCACGATGGTTGAATTGCTGAGGCACAAGGGAATTTTCAGTCATTCCGCCTGCTCGTGACGTTCCCGATACACCTGCGCAAGGCCTTCGATCTTATCGCGCCAAAACAGGATCTGTTCAGCCTCGACTTGGATCCGGGCAAGGATCTCCTGGCGCTGCTGCAGCATATTCTCCCGGATCATCTCCGGATGCTCCTTTTCCTGGGAGGTCAGGTCCTGTTTCAAGCGCTCGACCCTGCGCTGCAAGCGCGCAGCCAGGCGCTGGGTGCGTTCCCGGGTTTTGAGCACCATGTCCAGGTTTTCCAACGGATCAGCCTCCCGATCCGGCTGCATCTTGCCCTGGTATTCCACGATGTAAGCCTCCATCAAAAGAGGATCGCCTTTTTTATAAACCTCGTAGACGGTCTTGAATACCTCGACCGGTGTATTGGAGGTATCCGGGTGGATTTTGGGCAATACCACCCGCTTGAACTCTTTGACCAGTTCTTCCCTGGAGATGGCCTCTACCAGATCTTCCACTGTGGTTTCCTCCAGCCTCTCGAGAATTTCTTCGTCTTGGAGCTCCTGCTCGTCCGGATCTTCCGCGTCCGCATCGAAGGTTGCCTCCCCATGCGCCAGCACACGGCGGATTTCCGCCTCCAGTTCCTGCTGGCTGGCATAGCCTTCGCGCTGGATGCCTGCCTGGATGCGCTGGTACTCGCGCTCCAGAAGCTCACGCTGACGGATGGCTTGTTTGAGGTGGTGGCCTGGACGGACGATGTTCGCCAGGAAATCATCTTCGACCTGGCGCATTTGCTCACGCCAGTGGTTGTACTTCTCCAGGCTGGATACGATATCGAGGCGGGTCTGGTTCACCTCCCCGGCAAGCACCTGGCAGGATTCCCGTACTTTGCCTTCGGTCTGCTCCAGGCGCAGGGAAACCTCTGCCAACTCCTGCCAGATCTCCGCGGGTATATTCTTCTTATATTGGCTCCGCCTGGATTCCACCTCGGCAAGTTGCTTGCGGCATTGGATGACACGTTCCACCTGGTGTTCAAAGGGATCCTGCATGGATCATCCTCCTATGGTCATGGATTGTGTTCTATGATTCTATCTGCATATAGTCCATATCAAACATACGTCATCAGTAGTCTTCGAGATGTAGACTGGCAATTGCTTTTGCCATGATCAGCCCGCAAACCAGCGGTACCGGAACCAGCATCCACCAAGCCAAGGCCGGGCGCGCCCACCCGAGCCAGACACAACCTATGTTATAGATGGCGGCGAAGGTACCCTCCAGGAAAATACCCAGGAAAGCTCCCATGAGGAAACCGGTCAGATACTCCATAGATCTTGGTTCGTTCACAATGGCTGTCTCCCTACCCTTATTCTAATCCATGATTATCGTGAAGAGATTCACCTTCAACCGGGTGTTGCAGTCTGGCTGCGGGCAGGAAATTTCGTTACCTAAGCTGTCTTCTTCAACCTTAAAACGATGCCAGCAGGCCGGACAGCGCAGATAAAGTCCTTGATTTCCCTCTGCAGCGGTGACAATGATTGGTCCATACGCGATCCCGATGATCTCCAACCGGTACAATGCGCCGCCTTGGTCGCCACATACCATCTCCGGCAGCCATGGATGAAGCCCCAGAGAATGAAGAGGACCCGGGAACGGAAGAATAGCTCGTAGCTCTCTATGGACAGGGTCCCAAATTCGAAGCGTTTTATCCTTGCTTGCGGATGCTATGAAACGTCCATCCGGCGTGAACTCGGACGCTATCACCTCGTCAGTGTGGCCTTCCAGGGTGCGCAGCAGCTTACCAGTGGCAGTCTTCCACATCCGCAGCGTTTTGTCCTCGCTGGCGGAGACTATGAATCGCCCATCTGGCGAGAAAGCACATGCCGTCACCCCAGCGGTGTGGCCTCTCAGGATTCGCTTCTGTTGGCCGATAGCGGCATCCCATGTAAATATTGTGTTGTCATTGTTGGCAGAGACAATCCAGCGTCCATCCGGGGAAAATGCACAATCCGTCGTGTACCTGTTGTAGCTAGTCAATCCTTTCATTTTGCGGTGCAACTCGCCGGTGGAGGCCTCCCACATTTGCAGCATCGCGTGGCTGGCAAAGAGGATGAAACACCCATCCGGTGAGAAAGCACATGAATTTACAGGACCATCATCGCTCTCCAAAGTGCGCAGCATTTGACCTGTGGCAACTTCCCATAATCGAAGCGTGTTGTCAAGGCTACCGGAGATCAGGAAGCGTCCATCCGGTGAGAACGCTATATCGTAAACATTGGAGGTGTTCAGGAAGCGCAATTGCTTGCTATTGGTGGTTCCCCAGCCCCACAACTCATTACTACTCGCCGAGGCGATGAGACACCCATCTGGTGAGAATGCACAGACTTTCACGCTACTGGTGTGACCTTCAAGGGTACTTATAGCCTGGTGGGTGGCAGTATCCCATACGCGCAGGGTCTTGTCATCACTGGCAGATAAGACAAAGCGCCCATCCGGGGAGAAACCACATGCTCTTAGTGAATCTGTATGACCTTCCAGAATGCGTAAAGGCTGACCGGTGGCGACTTCCCATATTCGCAACGTCTTGTCCAAACCAGCGGAGGCGATGAGACGCCCATCCGGCGAGAACGCACAAGCCTGCACACTACTAGTGTGACCTTCCAAGATGTGCAGCGGCTGGCCAGTGGCAGCCTCCCATACCCGCAGCGTTTTGTCTTCGCTGGCGGAGAGGATGAATCGTCCATCCGGTGAGAACGCACATGCACTCACAGGATCGGTATGGCCTTCCAGGGTGCGTAAAAGTACGCCAGTGGTTGCATCCGACAAACGTAGGGTATTGTCAAATTTCTTAAATTCCAATACCTGACCAGAGGCAGAGACAATCAAGTGTCCATCCGGTGAGAATGCACAAGCATGCACCCAACCAGTGTGGCCTTTCAGCGTGTGAAGCAGTAGACCGCTGGAGGTCTCCCATAACTGCAGCGTTTTGTCATGACTGACCGAAACGATGAAGCAGCCATCCGGCGAAAATGCAAATGCGCTTCCACCAGTATTCAGGATGCGTAATTGCTTGCCAGTGACAGAATCCCATAATCGCAGTGTCGAATCCCCGGCGGAGGCGAGGAATCGCCCATCCGGTGAAAACGCACAGGCCATCACACTATTCGTATGTCCTTCCAAGGTGTAGAGCAACTGGCCGCTGTGCGCATCCCATACCCGACATGTTTCGTCAAAGCTAGCAGAGATTATCCGTTTCCCATCGGGCGAGAACGCACACCCCATAACAAGATCGGTATGGCCTTCCAGGGTGCGTACCAGCGCATCGGATTCCCGGTAGGGGGTTTTGAGCCGCAGCCAAGGCCTGGCGCCCGAGGCGCTGCGGTGGACTAGTTCCGGCGCAAGGGTCTGTTTTACTTCATCCCCTTCCCACTGCAGACGGTTGTAGAGTTGTTGCCAGAGAAAACCGGGGTCCTTTGTCAACACATGCGCTTCGCGCCTGAGGGCGTGGGAGAAGGCCTTCAGCGTGGTTTTGTATTCGCAGGCGATGGTTTGCTTAGTTGGGTCAGTCATGTCTGCTATCCTACGAGCTCTGGATTACGAACGGGTTGACCTTCAACCGGGTGGTGCAGTCTGGCTGCGAGCAGGAAATTTCGTTACCTACGCTGTCTTTTTCAATCTGAAAACGATGCTGGCAGGCCGGACAGCGCACCTCAATCCCTTGCTCCCCCTCATTCGAAGTGACGATGATCGGTCCGTACTCAAGCCCGACCAGTTTCAATAGGTATACGGCACCACCCTCATCACCGCATACCATTTGCGGTGCCTGCGGATGCAGCCCCAGCGATTGGACGGCGCCGGGAAACGGAAGCTCTCCAACCTCCTCCCCCGTGATGGCGTCCCATACCCGCAGCGTCTTATCCTTGCTGGCGGAGACGATAAAGCGCCCATCTGGTGAGAATGCACACGCTATTACCTCTTTGGTATGACCTTCCAGGGTGCGCAGCGGTTGGCCGGTGGCAGCGTTCCACACCCGCAGAGTCTTGTCCTCGCTGGCGGATACAATGAAGTGCCCATCCGGCGAGAACGCACACGCCAAAACCCAGCCGGTGTGACCTTCGAGGGTGCACAGAGTCTGCCCGCTGGTGGTGTCCCACACCCACAGCGTTTTATAACTTGCGGAGAGGATGAAGCGCCCATCCGGTGAGAACGCCCGCACCATTACCATGCCGGTATGGCCTGCCATGGTGCACAGCACCTGCCCGCTGGAAGCATCCCACATCCGCACTGTGGTGTCGTTGCTGGCGGAGGCGATGAGATGCCCATCCGGAGAGAACATACACGCCCTAACATCGCCGGTATGACCCTCCAGAGTACGAAGCAGATGCCCGGTGGCGGCCTCCCATACCCGCAGCGTCTTGTCGGCGCTGGCTGAGAGGATGAAGGACCCATCCGGCGAGAACGCACAATCCATCACAACATCGGTATGGCCAGCCAGGGTGGCTCGCTCCAGCCCAGTGCGCACTTCCCACACTTTGAGGGTCTTGTCGGAACTGGCGGAGACGATTAAGCGCCCATCCGGAGAGAATACACTTGCGTTCACCCAGCCTGTGTGGCCTTCCAGCGTATGCAGCGGTTGACCGGTGATGGAATCCCACACCCAAAGTGTCTTGTCCCTGGCAGCGGAGAGGATTAAGCGCCCATCGGGAGAGAATGCACACCTAAGCACATTGTCGGTGTGGCCAGCGAATGTACTCACTGGGTGGTCTGTCGTGACATCCCACACCCGCAGCGTGTTGTCCACACTGGCGGAGACGATGGAACGCCCATCGGGTGAGAACACAAACTTCATCACAACGTTGGTGTGGCCTTCCAGCGTGAACAGCGGCTGGCCGTTGGCAGCCTCCCAAACCTGCATCGTCTTCCCGATGGAGGAGACAATGAATCGTCCATCCGGCGAGAACGCACAATCTCTCACAACAGTGGGGTTACCCAGACGGTCAAGCAGCACCTGTCCCCTGGCAGCCTCCAACACCCGCAGCATCTGGCCACTGGCGGCGTTCCACACCCGCAGAGTCATGTCCTCGCTGGCTGAGAGGATAAAGCGCCCATCCGGAGATAATGCGCATGCTTTCACAACGGCGGTGTGACCTTCCAGGGTACATAGAATCTGGCCGGTGACGGTCTCCAATACCAAAAGTGTTTTATCAACGCTGGCGGAGAGGATGAAACAACCATCTGGAGAGAACGCAAAGGCCTTCATTCCGCCTGTATAGCCTTTCAGGGTGTGAAGCAGTTGCCCGGTGGCAGTCTCCCACACTTGCATTGTCCTCCCGCTGACGGAGACGATGAAGCGCCCATCCGGCGAGAACGCGCACGCCTTCACCCACCCGGTATGGCTTACCAGGCTGCGCAACAGCTGGCCAGTGGCGGTCTCCCACACCCGCAGCGTCGTATCCTCGCTAGCGGAGAGAATGAGTCGTCCATCCGGAGAGAACGCACACGCGTCCACAGATCTGTAGTGCCCCGCCAGGGTATGCAACGGTTGTCCGGTAGTGGCATCCCACACCCGCAGTGTCTCGTCCGCGCTGGCGGAGAGGATGAAGCGGCCATCTGGAGAGAACGTACAAGCATGTACCCAACCGGTGTGGCCTTCCAGGGTAAACAGTGGCTGGCCGGTGGCGGTCTCCCACATAAGCATCGTTCTCCCGCAGACGGAGAGGATGAAGCGCCCATCCGGCGAAAACGCACACAAGCTCACCTCCTCGGTGTGGCCTTCCAGGGTGCGCACCAGCGCTGTGGACTCCCGGAAGGGGGTATTGAGCCGCAGCCATGGCTTGGCACCTGGTGCACTGCGCCGGGCAAGCTCCGGCGCAAGGATCTGCTTTACTTCTTCCCCCTCCCACTGCAGCCGGTTATAGAGCTGCTGCCAGAGCAGGTCAGGCTGTTGGGTGAGCACATGCGCCTCGTGTTTGAGCGCGCGCGAGAAGGCTTTCAAAACCGCTTTTTGTTCGCTGGCGACATCTTGGGCACTCAGGTCGGTCATGCTAGTCACCCTGGGAACGCTGGATCACGAACGGATTGATCTTCAACCGGGTGTTGCAGTCTGGCTGAGGGCATGTCATCTCAACGCCTAAGCTGTCTTTTTCAATTAGAAAATGATATTGGCAGGCCGGACAGCGCACCTCAAGCCCCTGCTCTCTCTCAACCGCAGTGACGATGATCGGCCCGTACTCCAGGCCGAGGATTTCACACTGGTACACGGCGCCGCCCTGGTCACCGCACACAAGTTGTGTTGACCTGGGATGCAGTCCAAGCGATTTGAGGATACCTGGGAGTGGTAGGCTGGCCACAAGCTCACCGCTGGAGGGATTCCACACATGCAGAGTCTTATCCTCGCTGGCAGAAATAATGAAGCACCCGTCCGGCGAGAATGCACACGCATCCACCCAGGCAGTGTGGCCATCCAGGGTGCGTAACGCTTGGCCAGTGGCGGCCTCCCATAGCCGCAGCGTTTTGTCCGCGCTGGCGGAGAGGATGAAGCGCCCATCCGGGGAGAATGTACATGCGTACACATAGCTTGTGTGACCTTCCAGGATGCGTAGCGGCAAGCTGGTTGCGGCATCCCATACACACACTGTTTTATCCACACTGGCGGAGATGATGAAGCGCCCATCCGGGGAGAACGAACATGCTCTCACAATATCTGTATGGCCCTCGAGAGTGCGCAACGGCTGGCCGCTGGCAGCCTCCCAAACCCGTAGCTTCCTATCAAAGCTGGCGGATACGATAAGGCGCCCATCCGGGGAGAACGCGCACGCGTTTATCCCGCCAGCTTGGCCAGGCATAGTGCGAAGCGGCTGTCCAGTGGCGGCGTCCCACAACCGTAATTTGTCGTGCGAGTCGGCGGAGAGGATGATCCGCCCATCCGGGGAGAACGCACATGCGTGTACATAGCTGGTGTGACCTTCTAGGACCCGCAGCAGTTGACCGGTAGCGGCCTGCCACACCCTCACCGTCCTGTCATTGCTGGCGGAGACTATACAGCGCCCATCCGGAGAGAACGCACACGCATTAACAGAGCCGGTATGACCTTCCAGAGTGCGCAGCGGTTGACCACTGGTGGCATGCCAAAGCCTCAGCGTTTGATCACTGCTGGAGGAGAGGATGAAAAGCCCATCCGGGGAGAACGAACAGCCTCTCACTGCGTCTGTATGGCCTTCCAAGGTGCACTGCGGCTGGCCAGTGGTGGCATCCCACACTCGCAGTTTATTGTCCCAGCTGCAGGAGAGAAGAAAGCATCCATCCGGCGAGAATGCGCAAGCATTTACCCCGGCGCCATGGCCTTCCAATGTGAGCAGCAGCTTACCGGTGATGGCAACCCACAGCCGCAGCTTCTTATCTGCGCTGCCGGAGAGGATCTGGCACCCATCCGGCGAGAATGCACAGGCGTTGACATTGTTGGTGTGGCCTTCCAGGGTGAGCTGCGGCCTTCCACTGGCGGCATCCCACACCCGAACCGTCTTATCCTCACTGGAGGAGACGATGAGGCACCCATCGGGTGAGAACGCACACGCGTACACTCGCCCGGTGTGGCCTTCCATGATGCGCAGTTGCTGGCCGGTTGCCGACTCCCACACCCGTAATGTCATATCAAGGGTCCCGCTGGTAGAGACGATCAAGCGCCCATCAGGTGAGTAGCACACGCCCTCACTTCGTCTGTATGGCCTTCCAAGGTGCGCAGCATCTGGCCGGTGGCGGTCTCCCAAACCCTCAGAGTTCTATCATAGCTGGCCGAGACGATGAAACGCCCATCCGGCGAGAACGCACATGCAGAGACACTACCGGTGTGATCTTCCAAGGTGCGGATCAGCGCCTCAGATTCCCGGAGGGGGGTGTCGAGCCGCAGCCATGGCCTGGCACCCGGGGTGCTGCGCTGGGCTAGTTCAGGCGCAAGGGCCTCTTTTAAGTTTTCCCCCTCCCATTGCAGGCGGTTGTAGAGCTGCTGCCAGAGCAGGTCAGGCTGCTGGGTGAGCACATGCGCCTCGCGGGTGAGGGCGCGCGAAAAGGCTTTCAGGACTGATATTTGTTTAATCACAGAATCCACGTCACTCTTCCCGTCCATGCCGGCCTCACACTTCTCTTTTAACGGTGAATGGGTTGATCTTCAACGGCGCCTTGCAACTCTCCTGCGGGCAGGCGATCACGGTATCCAGTATCTCCTTCTTAATGGGCGAGTACTTGTTGCACACCGGGCAATATACCACCAGCCCCTTGCTGGTCTCCAGTGCGGTCAGGATCAGCGGGGCACGCTCGCCCATGCCGCCTTCTCCACCCGGAATTACTTGCATGGCAAGTTCGTAATCTTCCTGTAGTTGCAGGACGCCGGTATAGGTTCTGACCGGGTGCCCCTTATCATCCTTGCGCTCCAGCACACCCACTTCGGCGGCCTTGTGCTCCAGGAACTTGAAATCGGTCAGCGTCTGGTAGACTTCTTCGTATCGGGCTGCCCGGGTGAGGTGGTAAGGCAGTTCGCTCAACCCGTGGGGAGATTTGCCCGTCCAGCTCCGGTCAGCGGCGGGATCCGCTTTGAAGCGGAAGTAATCTGCCAGCCTTTCGTGGTAGGGCTGGTCCTTGCCCCCGGCCAGAAAGACCTCTGTTGAAACATCCCCCAGTTCGCGGTGATAGAAGTTCAGCAGCGGGCTGCCATCCACCATGCGCTCGGTCAGGTAGGGCGCCAGGTCGAAGGACAGGCGCGACCAGAGCACCACCGGCAGGCGCGGCCCGTCCACTTTGGGCAGCATCTCCCTCAGGAAAGCCGCCACCTGCTCCGGTGGGTTGCGGATCTCCTTGAGCCATGCCAGCGTAGCTCGTTCTTCATCCTTGCCGGGTGCTCCGTCCTCTTTTATATCCTGCATTATCTGGTTGCGGCGGTATCGAATCGCCGACTGGACCAGGTCTGCCGGTAAATGGTAACTCTTCTTGAAGAACCATTCGTAAACCTGCAGGTCGCGCGAGAGCAGGTCGAGCAGCTCGTCTTCCGCCAGGCCATTGCGGGAGGCAGCCAGGTATCCCAGGGCATGCGCCACCAGCGCCTCGCCATGGTTGCCCTCGTTCTTCAGGCGGTCGATCATGTTCTTCCTGATGATGCCTTTGACCCCGGGCTCCAATTGCTCCTGAGGCTTGTTCGGATCGGAGGTCCACAACCGGGCCTCTTCGAAGGCCAGCTTGAGATAAAGCGGGTTCCCCGGCGACAGATCGGGATTTTCCGGTAAATCTTTGCATTCGAATTTATCCAACACCTCTTCGCGTTGGGCAGGTTGGAGTGTGCGCCAGACGCTGGCCAGCCATTGCGACAAAAGATCGTCGCCCTCCTGGCGGGAGAGACCACCTAGCGTTTCCTGGCGAACCTGCTTCGCCTGCAAGGCTTTGATGAGCGGTTCCTCCGGGCGGGTGGAGACGATGACTGACACGTGTTCAGGTAGTTCATTCGGCAGCCAGATCAGGCTGCGGGCATCCTAGCTAGCGGAAAGCTGGTCGAGCGAGTCCAGGAAGAGCATCAACGGTCGGTCTGCGCTGGCCAGTTGCATGCGCTTTCCCAGTTCGGGGACCAGGTCGCGGTAATCGGTGGGGATATTGGCTTCATCCGCCCCGTAACGACGGGAGATCTCGTGGCATAGGCTATCCAACAGACTGCGCCCGTCGGAAGAGCCGGGGGTGGCGCCGATGAAGCGGTAGATGATCTCCGCTTTTGGATGCGACTCCCGGGCCTGCTGGACGGCTTTGGCTATTAGCGCCGACTTACCTGTGCCGCCTGCCCCGACGATCGCCAGGCTGCGGTGTCCGCTGGCCTTCAGATAATCGGCGATTTCCGCCAGCATCTCCGTTCGCCCCACAAAAAAAAGCAGGCGCTCTTCCGCAAATTTATGATGGACGAGACCCTCCGCATCCAGCGCTTCATCGGGTTGGATGTGAACCACCATCTCTTCCGCCGGGATGATCTCGTGCGGGCGCTCGATCTCTTCCAGGAGGATGTGCGCCAGGGAGTTATAGACATCCTTGCACAACTGGTCGATGTGCCCGGTGGAGATGCTGTCGCCGTTCCAATGGGCTTGATAAATTTTGACATTATTAGGGACATACTGCTGCAAACG
>Ga0105152_10000293_pt1 | contig 14002 bp, 9 predicted proteins | sample LakBais05cmmetaG_FD_81534 | JGI IMG/M metagenome (GOLD analysis project Ga0105152, IMG submission 81534) | Lake sediment microbial communities from Lake Baikal, Russia to study Microbial Dark Matter (Phase II) - Lake Baikal sediment 0-5 cm | ecosystem: Environmental > Aquatic > Freshwater > Lake...
CCCCAAACGCTGCCGCCAGGCTCCACAACGACCAGGCCTGGTAATAGAACTTGAAGATGGTGTTCATGCGGTTGCTGAACTGGTCGCGCAGGAAAACAAATTCGGGAGCCAGCACAAGAAGTGCACCGAGAAGAATAAGAAAAAAGATAAAAGATGAGGGATGAGGGACAAAATGTGAAGGGTGTTCCTCTTTTTCTTCAACCTTCTCGTTTTTCTGCCCGCCCCCTTCCGCTTTCAAAAGAAATGCCAGCGCCGCACCGAGCAGGACAAGCAGCGTCAGCAAGCCGTCGATAAAAGAGAGACGGCGGAGCGTAGCCGCTGAGAAATACAGTGCCGCGCTCAAGAAGCCCTGGTTGGCCAGATAACTTGCCACGAAATCGGGCATCTTTAGTTTTGCCAGCAAACCAAGCAGCCAGGAGAAAATCCACAGGAGCACAGCCAGAATTGCCGCCAGACCAAAACCGAATGTCCACTTTGCGGGACGCTTTTCGGCGCGCCAGAGATAGATCAGGTATGCAATAATCGCCAGGAATAACGGGCCAAACATGATCCACAAATGGGCGCCGCGGGTCGGGTTTTCCAGGTTGGGCAGGATGCCACCCGCCTGGGACGAGAAACCCACGTAGAACGGCAGGTAGAGCAGGATTGCCAGCAGACCAAGCGGCACGCCCAGAGCGAAAATGTCCTCCAGCCGTTTCCAGGCCCAGCCGGATTCCAGTGCCCGCACCAGCGCGTACGCACCAACGAGCAGGGCAAAACCAATCAGGATATCCCAGGTATTCAGGAAGGCCAGTCCGCCCAAAACAAGCGCACCGAAGAACAGACCCATCGGGCAGACAGGCAGCCGGTAAAATCCCAGATTCGTTTCCCCCTTCCAGCCACCCAGGAACAGGTTGAGCGCAACCCCCACAGCCAGCAGTCCGAACGGCATCGCCAGGACGTGCGGGTGCAGGTCACCGAGCAGGTAGGAAAAGAACGGGAATTCGTCAATGATTTCGTTCCAGCGGTGGGCCAGGTTATATTCCGTAATGACACGCGAGGCGCGCCACCACCAGTAATACCGTTCCGGCATCCAGCCGAGAGGCAATGACGGCGCATCGCGCAAATTCTGCAAGTCAAGCCATTTCCAGAAGTCCGAGGTGGCTGTGCCATCCGCGCCGAATTTCCAGAATAGGCCAAGGCGGTGGAGGACTTCGAAAAAGCCCTCGAAGTTGGAGACTATCAGGAGGAATAAGGGGCCAAGCAAAGGCAACCCTGTCAACGGGCGGCGTTGGGCGGGCGATGAGTGATTCTTCCGCCAGGCGGCCAACAGGTTATAGAGCACACCATACGCCCCCACCGCACTCAACGCGAACACCAGCGACAGCATCAGGTTGAAAGCCACACTGCCCAGTGTGCCGGTCGCTTTGGCAAGCATGGCGGTCATCACGTAACCAAAGTAATAGTACGAGATGGCATAACCAGAAAGCCACGGGTCGTGCGGCGGGAAAGTTGGCGAGTGCAGGATGGCATTGATGAAGGCCAGTTCCATCGGTTTTTCAGTACCGGCGATCTCCGGGTTCCCAGCGCGGACAAAGGCCAGGAAGGCAAAGGTCAGGAAAAACAGGATTTCAACCGTTACCATCAAGCGCCAATTGGATCCAATCCACTCCCCCAGCGACTTGCGCGTCTCCTTCCGCACCAAACCGGACCCGGAAACTGCCGCCAAAACCACCAGCCCCAGCAGCAACCCGCCGCCGTCATTCTGGACGATTCCCAGGGAGGCCATCATCCAGAAGGCGTAACCCCACACCAGCATCCCAAAGGTGCGCGCCAGGCTGAAGCCCCGATCGGCAAGCGCGGGGAAAAGACGAAAAGCCAGCGGGAAGGTCAGCCAGCCGAGGAAAGTGACGAGGAGATACCAGAGGAAAAATTGGGTCATATTTAGTGGTCAACAGGTGCGAGAGGCTGAGGAAGATGAAATTTCCCGTCCAATCCCGGCTCGTAGTCGAGCACACACACTACGGCTTCCAGGTTGAGCGGACCGTAGATATGGGGGAACATCTCGTCGGCTTTATCCGTGCCCGCTTCCCAGCGGACCTCGGGCTTGAGCTGTGACGGGTCAATCACCAGGATCACCAGTCCGCGCTGATTGGCGAAGACAGTATTGGCTACGCGCAAAATTTGGCATATTTTGGAACAATGGATGAAACCTTCGCTCGTCAATGAATCGGCCGAATACGCGCCGGACTTTTGCGCGGCAGACCAGGAGATCCGGGAAGTGATATGAAAGATGGAATCGGTCACGGGTTCACCTCGCCCCCGCGGGGACTTCGTAGATCACCGTCTGCCCGTCACGGTAGACTTCATTCCAGAAGATGCCGTCGAACTGCTCGAATTTCAGCAGCCCGTTGGGGACAGCCGGGTCGGCGGGGGTGTATTTGCCGAGTTCCAGCTGCCCGATGATGATGTAGCGGACGTTGTATTTCTGGAGGAAGTCCACAGCAATATTGATGTCGGTGGTATTGTAGAAATTATCCACTTCTACCCCGCGCTGGACGACCTGCCCGGAGAAGTAGACGCGCTGCTGTTGTTCGTGCCATTGCCAGCCCACCACCGAGGGCAGGCCGGTGTAGATGGAGAAACGTGAGAGCCAGGTATATTGCACTCCTGCCGGGGCGGCCTCGACAATAACAGGCGAACCCTGGACGTTTTCCTGCATCCAGACGATGGCGCGGTAATCCTCGGCGGTGGTGAAATCGCGGCCAAATTCAGAATAGAGAGCATACTGCATGTAATCCATGCTGTCGAGCGTGTGCGGAATTTCGCTGACCCAGCGGTCACGCACTTTGTTGACGCCGGCAACGAGCAGGAAGAGCGACGCTCCGATGATCAGCAGGGTGGCCAATACCTGCCAGATGGCACGCCATCCGGGCAGCCATTTGCGCAGTTCAACCATGAGCCAGCCGAAACTGGCCGCCGCGCTGATGCCCAGTAAAACCCAACTCTGGACGCCAAATTTATAAATGGTGTTCATCCGTCCTACGTCGCCGGCAACGACGACCAGCTCAACCATCATGGTCAGGAGCAGGCCGGTGCCGGTCATGAAGAGCACCAGCCGTTTCATGTCTGAAATACCGGGCCGGAAGAGAAGCAGCACCGCCGCCCAGAGCGCCAGCGGCAGGGCCAGCCAGAGAATGGTGACGCCCTCCCAGGGGGGAGTCTGGTTGGGGAGCATCACCCATACCTGCTGGACAACCAGGGCCAGCAGGACGACAACCAGCGCGGCAAGGATCAAGTCACGGTAGGGACGCAGTTTCCTGAGCGCAGAGACCGGCGTTTCGGCCAGCCACTGGCGCGTCTCCCAGGCCATCCAGGAAACGATAAAGAACAGTAGTAAACCCCACTGCACAAGGTACGTGGACAAGGGGGTGCGAAGGCCTGTCCATTTATTGATGGAAGAATAGGCCTGCCCGAACCAGTGCGAGAATGGCTGGTAGAACAGGAGTGATAACCCCGTCAGGACAACCACCGCACCCCCAGCCAGGGAGAGGCGTTTTACCCAATCCGGCAGGCTGGGGAACACATGATCCACTTTGGAATACCGGGCAAGTGCATAAAACAGGGCTGCGGCTCCAAAAACGAAGTAGGTGTAGAAATCCCAGGTATTGGCCGGTTTCAAGGAACCGATGACCAGAGCGCCCAGGAAGAGACCGAGCGCGGCATCGGTTTTGCTGCCCCACTTTGCTTTGGACAGCAGGAGCGAAACCACCCAGGCGATCACCAGGATTGTCAGCATATAGGCAATCAAATGGGCATGCAGGTCTGACCAAAGGAAAGTAAAAGCGGGGAATTCATAGAATTCGTCGTGCGGGTAGGCGAATATCCGGGTGGCAAACCAATACCAGTCGCCGGGGCTGTAAGGCAGGGGCAGCCCGGCCAGGGTCAGGACAAAGCCCTTCACCGTCCACCAGATTTTCTCGAGCAGGTTGGCGCCTTCGATCACGCCGCCGGGCGCGGCGTTGCGCTGGAAGCCCAGAACGAACAAGCGCACAACGCCCAGGTTGCCGAGCAAAACCATCACCGCGGAAGCGCTGAAGCCGGTCAGCAGCGGCCAGGAGTCGGTTTTCAGCGACCAGCGATCCGGGTCTGGAAGGCGGGGTTTGATGAGGTTATAGCCAACGGAGAAGGTCGCAGTTGCCACGATGGCAAAGAGCGTCGGCAGGATGAAGTTGAAAGCAATCGAGGGCACAATGCCGAGCAGTTTGACCGGCGTGCCGACGATCACCTCGCCGAAGTAGTAGTAATTGATGTACCCGCCCGCGTACCAGGGATCATAGGGCGGGAAGGTAGTGCTTTTCAGGATGGCATTCAACTGGGCGAAGTTCATCGGCCGCTCGCCGCCCTTTGAGGGGTGCCACAGGTCGGGGTTGCCGAGGCGGATGAACAGGTCGAACAGGAAGAAGGCCAAGAAGAGGAGTTCGAGGAACAGGTACAACTTCCAGCGGCGGCCCCACTCTTCTTTCAGGGCGCCGCGTTGACGCCAGGCCTGCCATGCCCCAACCAGCGCTACCACACCGAGAGCAACCCCGATGGTCGTCTTGCTGAAAGCAATCCCGTTTGAACCGGCCAGCCAGACCAGCCAGGCCCACAGCAATAGACCGGCGATGCGCGCCAGCGGATAGCCCCCGTCTGCCAGACCGGGCAGGGCGGCGCGCACCAGCGGGAAGGCGAACAGGCCGACGAGGAAGATGACAATATACCACAGCACCAGCCCCAGGCCGGGGTATTTGTTCTGGAGGGCGTCGCGGTCGAAGAGCTCCGACCAAGTGCCGCCGGCCTGCTGTTCGGCCAGTTGGTCATCGGAGAGCGACAAATCTTTATAATCATCGGCCTGGCCGGGCGTCAGGTGGATGGCACGGCTGTAGTCTACTTTTCCGAGTACAGACTGTACTACCACCGGTTCGTAATCGGCGTTCTTCTCGAAGATCAATACTTTCGGATGGTCGTAAAAAGTAAAGGCTTCTTCGGCGGCCTGGTCGTTAATAACCAGGGGACCGATGTTTGGGTAGGATTCGAAAGTGGCAACCAGGTCAAAGCCAAGATTACCGTGGAACATGCCCGGCTCGGCCACACGGAAGCACCAGATGATATCCTTATCCGCCGGGCAACCAATCAGTTGGCGGTAGTACTCGGTCGTCAACGGATAGCGTTCGGGCAGACGGGTAATCTGGGCATACTGGTGGTTGGTGGGGATGAAGATATAATCGGCCTGGTCCAGCACACTCTGGAAGAGGGCCAGCTTATCGGCGTTATCGTCCCAATAGACTTGCAGGTTCAGGCCGCCGCGGTAGATGCCGCCAAAAGCGTCATAGGACGCGGTGCGGAAAGGCAGGGGGTAATCGTAGTCAGTTTCGTTGGCAACGGCGGAACCAATCAGGGTCAACACCCCGCCGGTCGTTTGGATTTGCAGGTAATAGGTAACGCCGCGCTGGAGGCTGGCAGGACTATCGAGTGTCAGCGTGACCGGGCCACCGCGCGGATCGTCGGTGGGAGTAAAGTCCGCCGTCACGGCAAGGTTGGTCAGCACCTGCTGCGGCTGCGGGTCGGATGCAGTGGAGAGGATCACGCGCAGGGTCTGCGCGCCGGAAGCGGAAGAATCGGCCACGTGGCCGAGCAGGATCGAGGTCAACGCGCCGTCGCTTTGGGAAACAAAAACCATCTGGTAGGGAAAGCCGGATTGGATGACCGCGTCGGTGGAAAACGGCAGCGGCTGCTGGTAGGTTGTACCATCGGCAGTTTGAACTTGCAGATTAATTGGGCCGGGTACATTCTGGTAAATCCAGTTCGATGCAGCGATGCGCGTCTCCGGGCGGACGTAGATGCGGCTGAAAGCATAGGCATAAGCAGCGGTTGCGGCAAGGACCAAAATGCCGACCGTTGCGACCAGGAAAGCCCGCCAGTTGAAGCGCTTCAGTTCCGACAGGCGGGGCTGTGCCCAATCGTAAACCGCCCAGGCCGCCATCATTGCCAGCAGCGGATAAATGGGCAGTTGGTAGCGCATGGTGGGGTTATATTGCAACGACTGCCAGAGAAAATATATCGCCGTCCAGCTCCAGAGGAGAATATGTTGCCGCCACTCGCCTTTCAACATGCGCCAGCCCATCCACAGGAACCCGGCCCAGGCCAGGGTGCCGAGCGGCAGGCCAAGGCCCCAGACGGTCAGGTTCTGAAAGGAAAAAAGGTGGTTGCGCCGCGCCCATTGCAGGGCCCAATTCAAGTCAGCGTTAGGGCTGGCCTGGAGAAGTTGCTCACGGACTTTTTGTACCCATTCGGGGTTGAGCTTGAAGCCGAAGAATCCCGGACCGCTGAAGGCATAAGGTTGGAAAACGCGGAATGCCAGCAGGGAGACGACCGCACCGATAACCAGGAAGATAATGGCTTTGGAAATGAAATCTTCAACCGGCGTCCGGTCCATCCGCTCTTTATCTGGATCAGATGTCTGGATGGATTTTCGCTGGTGCGACTTGAAATAACAGACCACCAGTGCTATCGGAAGTACCACCGCCATGGCAGCCGCATTAATCTTGGATGCAACCGCCATGCCCAGGGTAATCCCAAAAGCAATGGTCAAATAAGTAAGCGGGTCATTCAGAAGGCGTAACAAGCAATGCCGGACGTGAGAACTGAAAGAGGCTTCCTTCGTATTCGTCTCTGACTCGTCACCCGGTCCTTTCCATTCTCCAGTGGCAATCATCGCCGCGACGGACAAGGTCAGGAACATAAAGAAAGTAGAGAAGCTATCGGTGGTATAGAAGTGTGATTGCTGGATCTGCATGACAGCCAACGCCGAGAATGCCGCCGCCAGCAACGCTACACGCGCCTTATAAAACCGCTTCACGATGAAATATAAAAGTGCAATTGTGCCCAAATCCGCCACTGCTGAAAGCTGCCGCCCGAATAACGTCACGGCGTTCAGTTTCCCAAACGACTCGGCCAAGTAGTGGACGATAAAAAGCGGCAGTGTGCCATACACATAAGCCGGGTAGCCGACAACAGACGGATTGAGTGTTGACTGGGCGGTATTAAAGTAGTCAGCCAGACTATGCACCGGCTGGATGCCAAGGGTGACCGATGTCATGAAGTTTTCATCCGGGTGCTGGATGTTAAGCTGGCCCCAGTCACTGCCGGTCAGCCGGAAATACGCCCCCGCCAGCAAGACGACTATCAGCAGTACATCGTACAGCCAGGTGAATTTCTTCTTGGGATTTGGAACGGCAGCATCAATCATAAAACCTCAATCATTGCTCCGGCGGGACAAAGAAAATCATAAAGTCCTTGCCCTCCAGTTTGGTCTTGGAAACAAAACGGCTCCAGACGCCATGCGAGTACAACGCCTGTAATTGGTCCATCGCTACCGCATCTTCCACATCGACAATAAACAGTTTCGGCCCCTGCACGTCCAGAGTGGCATTGAAGTTTTCCGGCCAGACGGCAAAGTCGCGGTTCGGGATACCCGCCCAAACACCCGGCAGGCGCGTGTCCACCCAGTAGGGATACGGCACGATCCAGGCATTATCGGTCGAGCCATAGGTCTGCCCGAACTGCTTGATGACCGCGCCCATCTCTGACGAATTCCAGGCCCCAGCGGCATACTGCCTGGCAAATTGATTGAAGACCAGGTCAAAGTTCTGGTAGGATGACCAGCCCGCCAGGACAAGAACCAGCACCCAGGTCAGAGCGGTTCCGGCCTGGCAGCTCATCCTGGACGCTTCCCCCTTCGGGGACGATGCGACAGGCTCAAGGCAACGCCCGATGCCTGCCAGCAGTCCATCCAGCGCGAATGCCACGAGGAGGAACGTGGGTACCATCGCCCCGGCTGCCCGGTTCAGAGCCGGGTTCTCCCCAGGAAAAGCCAGGGAAAGGATCGAGGGAAGTTGCAACAGGGGAACGGCCAGCAAAAGGAACAGGTCCTGCCAGTGTCGCTGGCGGATGTAGCGGATCAGCACCAACACCACGCCGATCAGGAACAGCGCCCCGGAGACCACGTCCAGCGCCGGGCGATGCGGCACCGAGTGGACCCAGATTTCCCCGTTGTCCCAGTTGAACATGCGCAGGGCATTCCAGGTATTCGAGAGGAAGAGCTGCCACGCCGGGGCAGGTAGAGGCGACTCAATGGAGCCAAGGCGCGAAAAGGCCCGGTAACTAAACGCCTGCGGGTTGTCCGACCAATAGCGCGCCAGCGGCAGAAAAACGATCAGCGACATTATAGCCAGAATGGACAGCCAGATAATGGCCTGCTTGCGGCTGCCATTGGACTGGGCGTGCAGCAGGTACAACCCGACGGCAATCACCACCACGAACGGCATGATGCGGAAAGGACTGTAACCGTGCAACCCCAGGCCGAGGAATAGGCCGGAGACGATAAAGTCGTTGCGGCTGCGTGTCCGCAGGCCGCAAAAGAGGTAGTAAAGCGTGGGAGCCATAAAAAGCGGATAGAGCGGGAAGCGCAGCCCCGCCCGGCTGATGATATTCGGCCAGTAGGCAATCCCTGCAAAGAACACCGCCAGCAGAGCGAGCCGCTTGCCGCCGAACTCTTTGCCGAGCAGGTACATGTAAGGCAGCGTCGCCAGCCCGCAGAAGACCGTCCCGATTTTCAGGCTCAGGAACGACAGCCCCGTGCCAAAGATCCACGAGGCAACCAGAGTGAGATACATCTGAATGGCTTCGCGGCCGGTATTGCGTGGGAAGAAGATGTGCGTCTGGCCCTGGGATACATCGTACACATCCAGGATTTTCTCGGCGTGGTCGCTGAACGGCTCGGATGGAACTCCCCCAATATTGTAAACGCGGAAGAAGACAACAATGGCTACCACCGCCAGCACAAGCAGGGTCCAGCGAGTGACTTTGAGCTGCCAGCTATCGCGGCTGAAAAAGTCCTTCACCCGCGGCCAGAACGGCGGCCGGTTTTCGCCCGGCAGCCAGAAAGCCCAGACGAAGAAAATAATCGCAAGAACCCATAACGTCACATTCAACTGCGTGAACAGGTTGTCACCGAGGGTCAGGAAAGCTGCCACTGACAGCACGATCCCCAGGATGAGCGGCAGCCGCCGGACCCGCAGTGTATCGGACCCGGTACCTGTTTCCGGGTAAGGAGTGAGAGTCCACTCTTTGCGCAGACAGGCCAGGATGAGCCAGGCGAGGCCAAACCCATAGAGCACCAGCCCGGTGATAACGGTCCGGTTGGGAGAAGGCTCAAAAGTTCTCTGTCCAAGAAGAGCAAAGACAAGGGCGAGCAGCGACCGCCAGGGCCAGCGATTCGCTTGCGCGGTCTTTTCCCGAGGCTTTCCTGCCATCTCCGGAGTCTCTGGCTGCGTTACCGGAGACTCTCCTTCAACCGACTGAGGCGATGCCGGCTCTAGTGCATACAGTTCAACCTTCTGCTCGCGTTCCCAGAACTTCAGCTTTGATTTCAGGTAATCAAGGATGCTGGGTTCTTCCATATCAGGATGGTTTTTATCTGAGTTCATTTATTTTTTATCCGTGGTTAATTTCCTGGCGACCACCATGATACTCTCACCCCAGCGCATTGGCAAGAAGGGCAAACCAACGATCGCCTGGAGACCGCCGAGGGAACCGAAGACTAATTTCTGCAAAACCTTAGGCACCACCTGGATATATGGCACATCCCAGAAACCATCCGAAAATATCTTTAGCAGACTGAAGTCCGCGTTCCGGATCATGTCCAGCCATTCGGCAGGAGGCTTGAGCGAAATATGCGTAGGGTCCTGGTAGCCAATCCATTTCTCGCCTTTCCAGAGTTTCAAAAGGGAAGAAAGATTGGGCGTGGCAAGGATCAGCACGCCGCCGGGAGCGGTGACACGTCCCAGTTCGGCGATCGCTTTTTCGGGGTGCGGCAGGTGTTCGACGACATGCTTGATGATGACCACCCCGAAGATACCCTCGGCGAAGGGCAGCTCCTCGGCGCTGGCAGCCTGCAGCGAGGTCCGCGGCGCGACCGGTTTCGACTGAACCAGCGCCCAGTGGTTGATGTCGGTGGCGTAAGTCTCGAACGTCCCTTCCAATTGACCGTTGAGATGCCCCAGCCCGGAACCAATTTCCAGCAGGCGTGCGCCTGGCTTACCGTAGCGGTGGGCCAGGATGGCGTAAAAACGGTTCGACCACCAGTACTGGCTGTATCTGGCGAACGAAACGTCCCTGTAGGTGTGGGTGCTGAAATATTTTTCGTCGAAGGACATGTTATAAGCATTAGTAACGACTTGCCCTAAAGGGTGCTTCGCGAAGTCGTTACTACATCTTTCTGGCAATATAAAACGTGAACGTGCCATCTTCGATCGGCTCGGCGGAGGCATACCGCCGGACGAATTTCTCCGTCAGCCAGAGATTCCATTTGGCGGGAGCAATCACCCATTTACCGGTCAGTTTGCGGGCCGCCAGCGACGGCAAGCCAAAATAATGACCCCATTCTAACACGCGCATGGCAGACGGGGAAAAGTAGTGCCACCAGCGCTCCAGCCGGAACCCGGCCTGCTCCAGCCGCTCCTGCCAGACTTGCGGCCCGTCGGTGTGTGCGACGCGCGAGATGCGCCGGAACCATTCGGTGTAACCCTTCCCCAGCAAGCGGGAGATGGACAGTTCGGAAAGATAGCGTTCGTTCGGCACGCAGAAGTAGAACGGCGCGCCGGGCCTGAGCACGCGAGCGGTTTCCGCCAGAACGGCATCGATATGCGGAATATGTTCCAGCACAGAGTTGCTGAATGCGCTGGAAAAATATTCATCCGGGAACGGCGACTGCGATCCGTCCGCCTGGACGAGCAGGCGATAGCAGCCGCGTCGCCCGGCCTCGTGGATGGGGCCGGTCCAGGGGTCGAGGCCCACGTCAATTTTGCGGCCGAAGGTCAGCGAAGCAAAATGCCCGTCACCGCAGCCCACATCAAGGATCGGCGCGGGCAGGTCGAAGGTCTGGTAATAGGCCGCTTCCACGGCGCGGACAAGGGCGCGGAAGTAAGGCAGGTCACGCAGATGGAGAAATAGAAAGTTTTTTTCGGACATGGTATAATGATAGCACTTTCTTGAAAAGTGATAGCAGGAGCAGTCCAATGATCCGAACGATGGTTCAACTAACCGAAGAGCAGATGAAGGCACTGAAAGAACTGGCAAAAGCGAGGAAAACCTCCGTTGCCAGACTGGTGCGCGAGTCTGTGGCGCAGTATGTGGTTGCCACAAACAAAGAGGCCGAGCGTGAAGAGAAACGCCAGAGGGCGCTGGAGTTTATCCGGAAAATAAAGAGCGGCGAAATCCAGTTCCATGATATTGAAGGTAAAACCGATGTATCAATCAACCATGATAAATATTTGGCGGAGATTTACGGCACATGAAAATCTTCGTAGATACATCTGCTCTTTACGCTCTGGTAAGCATTAAAGATATCAACAATCGGGTCTCCGTCGAAACTTGGGAGGAATTCACTCAGCAACGCAGGCGGCTTACAATAAATAATTATGTGCTTGTCGAGTGCTTTTCCTTACTCCAAAGTCGTCTTGGTCTGGAAAGCACAGTCTGTCTCCAATCTGAAATTGTGCCTTTCCTTGCTATCGATTGGATTGAAGAAAAGCAGCATGATGCCGCAATTAATCACCTTTTTACTGCTAACCGCCGCAACTTGAGCCTGGTGGATTGTGCCTCTTTCGAAACCATGCGCCGCTTGGGAATCGAGACCGTCTTCACTTTCGACGAACATTTCCGCGATCAAGGGTTCAAGGTCATACCGTAAGGGCGACTTTCATGGTCGCCCAGGGCAGGGATGAACCCCGCCCCTACCCCATCAACTTCTCGAACAACTTTTCATACTCCGCCGCGACCGTATCCGGGTCGTAGAGTTTCGCCAGCGCCGCTGTGTCACAGCGGTATTTTTCTTTCTTGGCGAAGATCTCCAGCAAAGCCTCAGCCAGCGCGGACGAGTCGCCAATCGGCACCACTTTGCCCATGGCGTGCATCTGCACCGGGCGGCGGACGCCCGGCAGGGCCGAGGCCACGCACGGGACATTGTTCATCATCGCTTCCACCTGCACCAGCCCGAAGGCCTCGGTCGAGTTTAAGGATGGAACAACCAGCATATCCATATTGGGATAAAAAGCAGCGAGTTGCTGCTGACTGAGATTGCCCAGGAACTTCCAGCAGCCCATTTCTTCGTATTTCTTGATACGCGGCATCAGCCGGTCAGCGTACGCCTGTTCGCCCATCACATTCTGGTACTGACCGGCGCACAGCACCTGCGCATGTGGATATTCCTCCAGCACGGCAGGCAGCGCGTCGAGCAGGACCTCGATCCCTTTCTCCGCGGCGAAGCGCGTTACCATCCCGATTACAGGACGCTGTTGCCGGGTCTGGTATGTTCCGGCAAAGGCTTCGACGGAACCGAATTCAGCAGGTGGGAGTACCACCGGCGGGAGGAAGGGAGTCAGTTTACGGCGGTAACGGGAAAGGTAGGCGGAATTATCAGCGTAATCCTGGGTATACGTGACAAGATGGTCCGCCAGCAGTGCCGCCATGTTGTTCTGGAACTGCACCACCAGGTTGACGAAGCGGTTGAAGAGGCTGGGCGGCAGGAGCAGGTCGCAATGATAGGTCAGGACGGCCGGCTTGCCAAACAGACGAGCGCGGAAGGCCACGCCGGGGGCGTCAAACTGCGGCAGGTGTAACTGGACCACATCGTGCTGCCAGACCAGTTTCGTGGCTACCAGGCCGAAGGTCGGGGCAATGACGCCCTTGCTGATGCGCAGCACCACCGGGACACGGATCACCCGCACACCGTCCATCATCTCTTCGCGCGGCAGCGACTTATCGTACTGGGTGGTCATCACGGTCACCTGGTGGCCGCGTTTGGCAAAAGCACGCGCCAGCCGTTCGGCGTAGATGGTCAGACCGGAAGTGTGGGGACGGTAGTAGGTGAGGACGGTAAGAATACGCATAGCTAATGGTTGTGGTTGTTGACGGTAATATCGCAATACAGGCCAACAGGGGCACAGTCCATGCACTCCAACTGAAGTGTAGCGTGGGTGATACCGTAATGATGCGCCAGCATCCCCCCCACCGCCGCCCGGACTTTCGCCCCTACGCTAACCTGCACATCATCGGTGATCAGGTGCGCCGAGAGCGTGCGCAGCGAACGGGTGATGCTCCAGACGTGCAGGTCGTGGACGCCGCGCACGCCTTCGACAGCCAGCATGTCACGCCGGAGGGCATCCATGTCAATGTCAACAGGAGTGGATTCCATCAAAATTTGCACCGATTCGCGCAGAATACCCCAGGCGTTCCACAGGATGAGGAAACCAATCAGCACGCTGACCAGCGCGTCGAGCCAGTTCCAGCCGGTGAAGCGGATGATGACGCCCGCAATCACCGCCCCGAGCGTGGACAGCACATCGCCCATCAGGTGTAGGAAGGCGCTGCGCAGGTTCAGGTCATGTTCACTGCCGCGCCGGACCAGCAGGGCTGTCACCAGATTGACGACGACTGCCGCCGTCCCGACGCCGATGAGGATATTGGCTTCGACTTCAGGTGGTGTGACGAAACGCTTCCAGGCTTCGTAGAAAATCCCCAGGGCGATGAGCGTCAGCGTGGTCGAGTTGACCAGCGCGACGAGGATCCCGGCACGGTGGTAGCCGTAGGTCTTGCCGGAATTGGCCGGTTTGGTTGTAATCCACAACGCCCACCAGGTCAGCGCCAGGGCCAGCACGTCGGTGAGGTTATGCGCCGCGTCGGTCAGCAGGGCCAGGGAGTTTGCGAATACCCCGGCGAGGATTTCGACAACCACAAAGACCAGCGTGATGCCCAGCGAAAGCGCTAGCCGGCGGACGGTGGAACGGGAAAGGTTGGAGATGTGTTCGTTTGCCATAGGTCAGGACTGACCGATTATAACCCAAGGGAATTAAAACTTCCGAAGTGTTCAGCTTCGGAAGTCCGGTTCCTAGAACAAATCCTTGTTCTCCCTCACCCACTC
>Ga0105152_10000296_pt1 | contig 13980 bp, 18 predicted proteins | sample LakBais05cmmetaG_FD_81534 | JGI IMG/M metagenome (GOLD analysis project Ga0105152, IMG submission 81534) | Lake sediment microbial communities from Lake Baikal, Russia to study Microbial Dark Matter (Phase II) - Lake Baikal sediment 0-5 cm | ecosystem: Environmental > Aquatic > Freshwater >...
GGAACAACAGTTCCGACTTTTCCGGATGCCGTCATCTTGGAAAGCCGGACATGGCTCCCGGACTTTCCACTTATGCGAAACCCAAAGTGATTGCATAATACTTTTACGACTTCTTCACCTGACGTTTGTTTGAGTATTTTACTCACTTGGGGTCACGTCCATCTTTGGGTCGATTATTTGTGGCTGAATCTCCCCATCTTACTTATGCGTGAAATACGCCATCACGCCGTCACTTAAAACCGCATCGATCTTTGCAAACCCGACACGCTCAAACTGCACGACGTTTCCCAGTTCATGTTTCACGGCCGGCTCGCACACACCGCGGATATCACCATCCGGTGTCCGCAGCGTGCAACCGATCTTCTCCTCGACCGGCAGCCACTGGATGATGGGTGCCTTTGCCGCCCGGGCATCCGCAAGTGCATCACCGGCGTACTCAAGGTTCGGGATATCCTTGTTCCACGTAACCTTCACATTGAAGAGGTCTTTTAACCGTATCATCGGAGTACCTTGAACAATCTCTGCCTTCGGGAGTACGACCGGGCCGGTGAATGAAAAGGTCCGCGTGCCCCGTGCTGCGTCAGCGGGGTGGAGCAGTGCATGTGCGGTGCGGGGTTGGGCGCCGCTGATGCGAAGTTCGATGGGATCGGGGACAAAGAAGTACCGGTTCGCAACCGGGTCGACCAGCTTCCGGTTCTCTGAGTACAGGTTGTCCCACGAGAAGGAGATGTCAGTCTCTCCGATCCCGATTGCAAGCACCGCGTTTTTCACTGCATCCGGCGTTATGCCGCGGCGGGCAAGCGCCCGCAGGGTGCCAAGCCGGATATCGTCCCAGCCGGTGTACGTCCCCTCCCTGATGCCGATCCGCATCTGCGATGTGGAAAGCACAACGCCCTCAATCCCCATCCTGCCATAGTGCCGGTAGAGCGGCACCTTCCAGCCAAAATGGTCGTAGATAAAGCGTTGCCTGCGGGTGTTGGCGATGTGGTCCTTGCCCCGGATCACGTGCGTCACGCCGAGCAGGTGGTCATCGGCGACCACCGAGAAGTTCATGAGCGGGTAGACATGCGCCTCTACTTTCGGGTGAGGCGGTGAATCGAGGATCCGGAACGCGGGGAAGTCACGCATTGCCGGGTCGGGATGGTTGAGGTCGGTCCTGATGCGCACCGACACTTCGCCCTCGGCAAAGGCGTGGTCGAGCATCTTTTCCCATAATTCAAGGTTCTTTTCGACCGGCTGGTCGCGGCACGGGCAGGCAGTCTTTGCCATCTTCAACTCTTTGAAGCGCTCGTTGTCGCAGGTGCAGACATATGCCCCGCCCCGCCCGATCAGTTCTCTGCAGAGATCGTAATAGAGGGGCAGCCGCTCGCTCTGGGTCACGGTTTCAGTAATGCCCAGCCCAAGCCAGCGGATATCCTCTTTGACCGTCTCATATGCATCAGGGTCAACCCGCTTAGGATCGGTATCTTCGATGCGGAGGATATACCTGCCACCGTACTGCTTCACATATGCATCATTCAGCACTGCCGCACGGGCGTGCCCGATATGGAGAGGTCCGGAGGGGTTGGGGGCAAAACGCATGACAACGCCGCCCTGAGCCTCTTCAAGATCGGGGAGCACCTTTTTGTGTTCGTGCTTTTCAGAAAGCGCTGCGACCATCTCAGGCGCGATCTCTTCAAGCGTTGCGAGCCGCTTTTCAGGGCTGAGCGCCGCCACATCAGCGATCACCTCTCTGGCAAGTGCCGCCACCTCCTTTGCCCGCGTGCGGAGTTCCGGATGGGCACCCATAGCCATCCCGATCACCGCCCCGCTCTGCGGCACTCCGCCATGCTTTACCGCGTTCTGGAGCGCACAGCGGTAGAGCATCTCCCGCAGGTTCTGCCCTGCCATCTAGAAGCTCCGCGTCACAAAGAACTCGCCAATATTTTTTAACAACTCCCGTTCCGGAGAGGGGGGCAGCATATCGAGCATCCGGTTACTGCCTGCAACAAGATCATTGGCGACCTTCTTCACCTCGTCAATGACTCCAGAATCCTTAAGCAGCCTGATCACTTCATCAACTTCAGTATCTGAAAGGTCGCGTTTGTACTGCGACAGGTCGATCCCTTTCTCCCGCGCCTTGATCCAGATCAGCGTCTGCTTCCCCTTCCGCAGGTCTGAGGCCCGGTCCTTACCGCTCCTGTCGCTGGGAGTGAACAGGTCGATGAGATCGTCCTGGATCTGGAATGCGATGCCGGTGTTGAGCCCGAACTGGTAGAGTGTTTTTGTCTGGTGCGCATTGCCCCCGGCAAGGATCGCACCAATACCGGCAGCGGCAGCATAGAGCACCCCGGTTTTCTTTCTCACCATCTCAAGATACTCATCTTCGGACACGTCATCCCGTTTCTCAAATGACATGTCTAGGTGCTGTCCCGCGCAGACCTCAGCACAGGCACGGGCCAGCATGGAAACCGCCCGCAGCTTGGCATTCTCGGTGGCGATCGCAAGGCAGAGAACCTCAAATGCCCGCGCGTACAGGACGTCTCCTGCGAGGATGCCGGTCGGTATGTCCCACTTTACGTGGACGGTAGGTACCCCCCGGCGCATTGAGTCATCGTCCATGATATCATCATGCACGAGCGTGAATGTGTGAATAAGCTCAAGGGCAAGAGCGGCCGGTATGATGTCTGAAGAACTCCCGTGCTTCACCGCATCGGCAGCGAGCATCACGACCGCGGGACGAAGGCGCTTGCCACCCGCGGCGAGCAGGTGGGCGCTCGCTTTGTCGAGGTCGTTTGATGAATCCCCGAACGACCGGTCGATCATACTGTCGATCTGTTTTGCGACTGAATCCAGGTACGGTGCGAGTTCCATAGCCCTTTCCTCTAATTCAACTTGAGGCGCTGCCCGTTACGAAGCATGTGCAAATCGGAGTGGAGCGTGTAGCCCATCTCTGTCGCAAAGTCCGCATAGCTCGCAGAAAGCTTCATATTCCCATGGGCGGGGATGATATGCTGCGGGTTTAACAGGTGGACGAGCTCGTAGTGGTCCTCACAGTACGCGTGCCCGCTCACGTGCAGGTCCTCGAAAATGCGGACTCCGGCGAGTTTTAAGTGCGCTTCCACCATGTAGCGCTGCCCGAAGTTCATCGGGTTGGGGATCACGGTTGCCGAGAAGATCACCTTATCGCCCTTTGTAAGCTGGTAGGGGGTGTCTCCTGTTGCAAGCCTGGTCAGCATGGAGCCAGGTTCGCCCTGGTGCCCGGTGATGATCGGCAGGAACTGGTCCTTGCTCGCCTTCATCATCCGGCGCAGCGTCCGGTCGATCGTACGCCGGTTGCCAAAGACGCTTGTCGTCGAAGGGAACGAGACAAGCTTCATCTGCTCGGCCGTCACCGAGTACCGCTCCATCGACCTGCCCAGAAGGATGGGTTTTCTCCCGATCTCGTGGGCGCACTCAGCAATTGTTTTAACACGCGAGATGTGTGAAGAGAACGTAGAGACGAGGATTGCGTTCTTGTCGTCCTCGTAGCTGGTGATGGTGTCCCGGACAAGGTCGCGGGCGATCCGCTCGCTGGGGCACCTGCCCGACCGCTCGATATTGGTACACTCAACGATCAGTGCAAGTACTCCCTCTTTACCAATCTGACGGAGCCGCGCAAAGTCCGGCGGTTCACCGATGACCGGGGTCCGGTCCAGCTTAAAATCCAGGGCATAGACAATCGCGCCGTGCGGCGTATGGAGCACCGGCATCACGGTGTCAATGATAGAGTGCTGCATCCGGACGAACTCTAAGACGAGCGTCTGGGAAAGCGTGTACCGCTGCCCGGACTTGAGCGCGAAGAGCTTGTTGTTGACCCCGAATTTTTGTTCTCCGGATATCTGCTGCCGGATCAGTTCCGTCGTATAGGGCGTCGAGATGATCGGCGCGTTATACCGGTGCGCCAGTTTCGGGATCGCTCCGATATGGTCAAGATGGCCGTGCGAGCAGACAATCGCCTTCACTGTCCCCTCGACCGCATTCATCAGCGTATCGTCAGGAATCGCCTTGATCTTGATCAGATCAAGGGAGTGCATATTCTCGATCTCCGCGTCCTCGTGGATCATTACCTGATCGAGGCGGAGTCCCATGTCAAAGATGACAATTTCTTTTCCGCAGCGGACGGCAGTCATATTCCGCCCGACTTCATCGTATCCGCCCACTGCAATAATTTCTATATCCATATACTGTCTCCTGTCCTGTTGTTGTGTCTGGTTAAAACAAATTTTTAAAACATTTATTCTGACAGCATTGCCGGATTATCCCGGTCAATCATCTGTCGTGTCCTTCCGGTGACAAACATCCGTGCTTTTTTCAGGTCGGATATCCGTGCCGAACCGGTAAGGAACATCGCCACGTCCAGCTGCCGGTGGATCATGTCAATCGTCTGCTCCAGTGCCTCGTCACTTTCGAGTGCGGGGGGCAGCAATGGAAGCGCCATGCCGCACAAATCGGCGCCGAGCGCAAGTGCTTTTGCCATGTCAAGACCGCTCCTAATCCCGCCGGACGCAATCACGGGTCCTCCCGATGCGAGCACCTCGCAGAGGCTCACGACCGTGGGAATGCCCCATTCGGCAAAATCCTCGCCCAATGCCTTCTTATGCCGGTCCGCTTTGTTCCGGCTCTTATCGGCACGCACGCTCTCTACTGCCGCCCATGAGGTGCCTCCGGCACCACCAACATCGATGGCGGCAACGCCCGCACCCAAGCACTTCCGTGCGGTCTCCGCAGAGATGCCGGAACCGGTCTCTTTTACGATGACCGGCACCTTTTGCTCCCGGCAGAGCAACCGTATTGCATCGAGACATCCTGCCGCATTATGGTCTCCTTCCGGCTGGATCGCCTCCTGCAGAAAGTTGAGGTGGATTGCAATCGCGTCAGCACCGATCATCTCGATCGCACGCTCCGCCCACCCGATTCCGTGGTCGCGGAGCTGTACGGCGCCGAGGTTTGCGACAAGGAAGGCGTGGGGAGCTTCGTCCCGCGCCACCGAGAACGTATCAGCAAGGTCAGGGTTTTCAAGGGCTGCCCGCTGTGATCCGACACCCATGCCGATGCCATAGCGCTCAGCCGCCCGTGCGAGCCGGGCATTCACCGCTTTCGTTTCGGGGTGCCCGCCTGTCATCGCAGAGATGAAGAGCGGGGAAGAGAACTTGCGGGACATAAACCGCGTGCGCCGGTCAATCGCCGCCATATCGCACTCCGGCAACGCGTTGTGCACGAACCGTATGTCAGAAAAACCGGCATCGCCGCGCTCAATGTCCTCTTCTGCGCAGATCCGCAGGTGGTCGAGCTTCCGCGACGATGTAAAACGCTTCTTGTCTCGCATAATTATCTTACTTTCTCGCGCTCACTTTCGTCCCGCCGCAGTCCCGCCCCGAAAGGAAATCGGGGATGCGCGAGACGTGAAATATTTCAGACCCGACACCCGCACGGGCGAGGTCGAGCAATTCGTTAATCTTTCCTCTCATTCCACCGGTGACATCGGTATGGGATGAGATGCCGATCTGGAGTTTGCGGACAGATGCCGGTGTAATCACCGGCACCACCGCTCCCACATCCAGCACTCCCGGTACATCGGTGGCTATTCCCACGCGGCTCATGGCGAGCAGCGGCGCGAGATAACGTACCAGCTGGTCACCTGACACGATGCAGGCACCGCGGGCACAGTCCATCACCACGTCACCGTGGATCACCGGGACCATCCCCAGCAGCAGCATCTGTTCGAGATGCCGGTGCTCGAAGCCGACCAGCCTGCCGCCATCGGCAAACGCGGCATGGAACGGATGGATGCCCGCCGCCTCCACCCCCTGCTCCCGCAACGCCTCGACCACCGCTGCGTTGAGCCTGGAAACCGCGTGGTGGGTTACTGCAATCCCTTCCGCGTGTCCGGCGGTGGCGCCGCGGTCGAGACGGTACCGCTTCGCTTCAGGGTGCCCGCAGGAGCCCGCACCATGGACGATGACAAGCCCGGTCATCCTGCATCCGGCAACGGCTGTTGCGATGGATGCGAGCTGCCCCAGGTTGATGGCACAGTCGCCGCTCTTGTCAGTGATCACGCTCCCGCCAATCTTGAGCATCATGCGGTCAGACATGCTTCTCCCTGCGTGCTCCCTCGGTGTCGATACTGGTCACGATTGCCCGTGCATTGCACGACTCGATCGCCTTTGCCACCCTTTGTTTGAGCCCCTTGGGGCAGACGGCAACCATGCATCCCCCGCCTCCAGCACCGGTGAGCTTGGCACCAAACGCCCCCGCTGAACGTGCCGCAAGCACGAGCCGGGTGAGCGCAGGGTGACCGACCCCAAGAGCGTCCAGAAGTGCGTGGTTCATGTCCATGTACCGTCCCAGCTCCCTTGGATTGTTGAAATAGTGGATTGCATTCAGGCTCACCTCCTCGATTGCATCAAGCAGGTGATTCACGATCTCGGGGTGCTTGCTTTTGAGCTCGCTCACCCGCTCCACCATCTGGGAGGTATTGTGAGAGACAAGCGTGTCGCCGATGACGATGTGGAGGTCCTGCGGGGGCAGGCGCCGGCGCGATGAGCCGGTGATGAGGACGATGCCGCCATATGAAGAGACGGTTGTATCCGTTGGGCTCGCCCTGCCCTTCTGCACCTTCTTTTCTATATCAAACGCCATATTAGCAATATCTTCCCGGGTTTTTTCAAGCCCGAATTCATCATTGATGGCGCAGAGCGTGGCAACCGTGACCGCCGCAGACGAGCCCAGCCCCGATGAACTCGGGATCTGCGAGTTGATGTACACACTGCCGGTGACTCCCATCTCTGTAAAGCAGTTCTGGATGTAGGGCGAGCTCACGGAATGGGGGTGTTTGCTCTTCCGCACGGTCACAAAGACACGAGGTTTTATCGCCATGGCGATCCCGGGCTTCCCGTACACCACCGCATGTTCGCCGAACAGGAATACCTTGCCCGGCGCACTCCACGTTGCCAACCTAGATCACCGCAATGGCTGCGTACCCCACGACCTCGCGGCGGTCACCAGTGATCTCACCGCTTGTCGTGTACCGGATGAGTTTTCCTGCGGTTGCCCCCATCGTCCGGCACGCTGCAGCCATGGCGGCGATCGGGCCGTATCCGCAGGCAGAGACATTTCGTTCTTCGATCCTGCGGTAGAACTCTTCGGTATCAAGTGACTGCAGAGGTTCGATTGCGTAGAGATCGTTCTCCCGTGCAATGGTTTCAGGTACATAATGGGAGAAGTCGCTGGACGCAACGATCCGCACGTCCCGACGCGTACCCTTCACCGCAGAAACGATCTTTTCGGAGAGCAGCTTTGCGCTCGTTTCGCCCTGCTCGCCCATCATCACCGGCGCAATCCGTGCCCTTGGGAACCGGAACTTGATGAACGGCATCTGCACCTCGATTGAGTGTTCATCTGCATGCGAGAACTCGTCCGTCTCGATATCAAGCGCTTCCACAAACGCCACATCAGTATCAAGCACCCCGAGCGGTGTCTCCCAGGACACCGATGAAACCGCCGTCATATACCCGCGGTGGGATGGTCCGATAACCACAAACGTTCCCGAAAAGTCAGCGGGGACTGCGGCGTATGCCCGTGCCGCGACCTCGCCCGAGTAGATGTACCCTGCATGGGGTGCTACGATGCCCTTTGCATCCAGCGCCACGTCGCTGCCAGAAAAAAACCGCGTGAGCAGCTGCTCCAGATGATTGGGGTCCCTTGGGTAGAACATGCCTGCCACTGCGCATGTACGAATCTTCATCGAATCAACCCTCTGGTCAAACTGGTATATCTAGAGATCGGTTGATGGAACAGGGACACACGGTCTCAGATATCAGTCTCGAAGTCCTCAGCGGTGAGTGCCGTTGATATGCCGCGGAGCCGGAGCATCTCACGGGTGAGCAGGAAGTACACCATCGAGAGCGCCTTTCTTCCCTTGTTGTTGGTCGGGATGACAAGGTCCACAAACTTCGTCATGTTGTTCGTATCGCAGAGCGCGACAACAGGGATTCCGCATTGCACCGCTTCGTGGATCACCTGGGCGTCCCCGATTGGATCGGTGACGACGACGACTTCCGGCTCGATGTAGCCATCGAGCACAGGATTGGTGAGCAGGCCGGGGATAAACCGTCCGGTCGCAGACATCGCACCCATCGTGTCGGCGAACTTTTTCGCAGGGTATTGCCCGTACTGACGGGAGGTGACGACGATGATGTTGGGTGGCTCATACTGGTTCAAGAATTTCGCCACGGTCTTGATGCGGGAGTCGGTCTCGCGGATGTCCAGGATATAGAGCCCATCACCGCGGACACGGTAGATGAACTTCTTCATATCCTTGCTCTTCTGCTGCGTGCCGATGTGGACACCTGCCGCAAGGTAGTCCTCGACAGGGATGAGAGGTTCTTTTAATTCGATTTCCATCTCGGTAATTTGTGTCATAGCTGTTCCTCAATGCGTATCAGTTCGTTTAATTTTGCAATGCGTTCCCCGCCTACAATACCGGTCTTTAAAAATACACAGGAAAACGCGGTTGCGAGGTGTGCAATGGTATTGTCAGTGGTCTCACCGGACCGGTGGCTCATTACCGTATCCAGTCCATTGGTATGGGCAAGCCTAACTGCATCGAACGTGTCGGTCAGGGTGCCCACCTGGTTAGGTTTGATGAGCACACAGTTTGCTGCGCCCATGTCAATTCCCTGTGAAATATATTCGGTCTGGGTGACAAAGAGGTCGTCCCCGCAGACAAGACAGCGGTCGCCCACCTGCGTGGTGAGATCAGCAAAACCGGCAAAGTCCTCCTCGTGCAGCGGGTCCTCGACATACACCAGCTCATACTGGTCGACCAGCTCGGCGATGTACGCGATCTGCTCTTCCGTCGATCTTTTCCTGTCACGGTACTGGTAATACCCGTCGTTCCAGAGCTGGCTCGCTGCAACATCAATACCCATATCAACCGATACATTCATCTCGTCCGCGATGCTGCTGCAGGCTTCGGCAACGATCTCGAACGCGAGTGCGTCATCGATCTGCGGCGCCCACGCACCCTCATCACCCTTGCCGCACACCTTGCCGTGTTTCTTTAAGAGATCCTTTACCGTGCGGTGAACTGCGGCATTGGCAAACACCGCCTCCTGCACATCCGCGGCATCGCCCGTTACCACCAGAAACTCCTGGATCTCAGTTGCATTCGCAGCATGCGCCCCGCCGCCGATCACGTTGCCGAGCGGGAGCGGCAGTTCATCAACAAACGCCCCGCCAAGGTAACGGAAGAGTTGCATGCCTTCCGATGCTGCTGCAGCTTTCGCGTTTGCAAGTGAAAGAGCAACGGCGACATTTGCGCCAATGCCGGAAAAATCAACAGTATTGTCGATATCGCGGAGCTGTTCGTCAAATCCGGCTTGATCGGATGCATCCAGACCGATAAGCGCGGGGAGCAGGTTTGCCGTGGCGTTCTCCACCGCCTCCTTCGGAGCCCGGACTTTTGCCTCCCGTGATCCGGTGCTCGCGCCCGCAGGAGCTGCAGCCCTGCCAAAGCCATTGGTCGTATGGACATCGGCTTCAATGGTCGGATTCCCCCGGCTGTCCAGGATCATCCGGAGCTCGATTGCTTCGATTATCGTCATAGACGTGGTCACTTCCTCTTTACTGTAATGGGGATCTTGCGGTGTGCGAATTCCTCAAGAGCGATCTCGAGGGGGTCAATTTTTTCCGTCTTGATAAGCAGCGGGGCACCCATTGATATCTGCAGAGCTCTCGCTCCGATAATTCTCGCCCGTTCATACCGGGTGTACGTCTGCGTTTGCATGTGTTCTCCTCATTGTATAAAATGGGGTCGCTGAGATTCGAACTCAGGTCACTGCGTCCCGAACGCAATAGGATAGTCCAGGCTACCCCACGACCCCTCTGAAATGTCCTTCACTGGTACGGGTTGAGCTCATCAATGATCTCATTGTGTGTGAGCAGCATGCGCCGGCAGCAGTAGCGGGTCAGACCGAGGTCATCAAGGATCTTTTTGGGATCCTCGCCAGCACCCCGCCGCTGTTTGAACTCTTCATATGCCGTGGAGATTGTCTTCCCACAGGTAAAGCATCGTACGGGTATCACGATTGTCGACCTCTCATCATTTCTTTTATCCTAACGATAAGACTTTTGGAACTTCTTGCGGGCACCGCGTCCGTGCGGCTTTTTGGTCTCCTTCTGCCGCGAATCATTGACAAGCAGCGTCCGGTCGTACGTCAGGTACGTGTCCTTCATCTGGGGATCGTTGTGCCATTCAAGGATGCCCCGGGCAAGAGCGGTGCGGACCGCTTCCGCCTGCCCCATAACACCGCCCCCCTCCACATCGATAGAGACATCAATCCCGTTCACCGCATTGGGCACGAGAAGGAGCGGTTCTGAGATCTTCATCCGGACAAACTCGGTTCCGTATTTATCCAGCGGGACGGAGTTTATCCTTATGATACCTTTACCTGCCTTCAGCGTCGCCCGTGCGATTGCTGTTTTGCGTTTTCCGCTCGTGTTGATGATCTTGACCATTGCGACCACCCGTTAGAACTTTGCCCCCAAAAAGGTGCAGACGGCACCCAGGGTAATAAACTGTGCATTGTTCAACCGGTCCATATGTGCCTCGACAGGCACTTCCATCTCTTTTCCTGCAAATTCCACGGGAACTCCGACGTAACATTTAACGCGCTTCATCGCATCCACACCGCGGGGGCGCTTGTACGGGAGCATACCCCGGATCGTGCGCTTCATCAAGTGGTCCGGTCTGCGCGGGACAAAAGGCCCCCAGCCGGTTGAACCACGGCTGCGCTTATGCTGGTAGTTCCCGAGCACACGCGAGCGGCTTCCGGAGATGATTGCTTTCTCTGCATTGACGATTGCGATCTCTTCTCCCGCAAGCGCCCGCTGCGCAACGACACTGGCAAGCCTGCCAAGAAGCATTCCTTCACCGTTGATTACTGTCACCATCGTTGCCTCACCTCAGGATCCGGACACCGCTGCCCTTCGGGTTGTCCTCGAGCAGCTGCTCAATTGTCATGCACTGTCCCTTTGCATCCCTGATCTTGCTCGTTGCTGATGCGGAGAAGTTCAGCGCCGCCACTTTCACGGACTGTGAAAGGGCGCCGCTGCCCAGTACTTTACCGGGGACGATGATCGTCTCGCCATTCTGGGCGTACCGGTTGATCTTGGACAGGTTGACTTCGGCGTAGTTTCTGCCCGATGTCTCCAGTCTGCCTGCAATCTCGCGCCAGATCTTTGCCTCATTCTCCCGTGATGTATTCTTCAAGAGCGAAATGAGGTTGCTCAGACGGGGGTTCGTCTTTGCCACGGTTCTTGTCATTTCTTAACATCCCCTGAAATTTCGTGTAACTGTTTCTCCAGCTCGTCTGACTGCCCTTTGATGTGCTGCAGTGCACGTTGCATGATCTCCTTTACCGGAAGTGACCCGTCACCCTCGACCACGAAAATAAACCGGTCGAGTTCAGAGGAGATCCTGATTGCCGGTTCGTCCCCGATTCCGCTTGCCACGCACGCCAGTTCGCAGAGCCTGCACATGGAGCAGTCGGGTAGCTTGCTATCGACAACCTCGACTTTCTTGCCCTTCGCGATGAGGATCTCCCGGGGGCACTCATCGACACACATGCCGCATGCGTCGCAGACATCGCTGATCGCGATAACGGGGTAGGTCTTGTACCCGCAGACGACCGTCGGCTGCCATTTGGCGTGCTCTTTGCCGGTATTAAGCACCGCCCGGGCTTCGAGGACGAGCTTCTGACCCTTGGTGAGTTTGACGATCGGGATGTTGTCATGCACCGGCACCGCTTTCGGATCCTGCGGGATCAGGTCGCCTGACTGGACCGTCTTGGGACCTTCGACACTCAAGGTGTAGGTTACCGAACAGCTCGGGCATCCCGCACCGTCGCACGCACAGCTCTCTTTAAAGGAGTATGTCGCAAGATCGGTTTTAATCGGGATAAGCCCGAGGCGGTGGGTAAGCATCTCATCGAAGAGTGCGCTCGTGTTGTCATACATGCGCACCTCCTCGATTGCAAGCGTCGGCACATCCGCGATCATTGCCCTGCGCAGTGCGTTGGCAAATGCCGGGCTTGCACTGGCAAGTGTGAATCGCGCAACAGCATCATCAAAACTGGCAAACTGGATCTCCATCACACTCTCCTTCCTCGTCTGCCACCCTTCGGGCGGCATGAATCGTGGGGGATTGGGGTGACGTCTTCAATCCTGCCTATGCGCATGCCGGCGCGGGCGAGTGCACGGATCGCTGCCTGCGCTCCAGGCCCGGGGCTGCGCTGTTTGCCCTGTCCCGGGGCCCGTACCTTGACGTGAACACCGACAAACCCCTTCTCCTTTGCCGCTGCTGCAACGTTTGCCGCCATCTGCATCGCCGCGTACGGCGAGCTCTCATTCCTGTCCTGCTTTACCACCATACCGCCCGAGCTCTTGGTCACTGTCTCAGCGCCTGAGAGGTCGGTGATGGTGATGATCGTGTTATTAAACGAGGCAAAGATGTGGGCGATACCCCATTTCTCCTTCTCCCCTGTCGTCATCTCACTTCACCCCTGCTGCTTTCGTGATCCGTTCCCGCTCCGCGTGGGAATCGGTGACAAACGGTGACTTGCCGTAGTAGCTGATCTGCGTCTCCTCGTTGCGGCTCACGCGGTAGCCGGGGACGCCCACCCGTCTGCCTGCGATCGCGATATGCCCGTGCGTGATGAGCTGGCGCGCCTGTTTGGGCGAGCGTGCGAGCCCCTTGCGGTACACAAGCGTCTGGAGCCGGCGTTCGAGCTGCGTCTGCACCTTCAGCGAGAGGACATCGTCAATATCCGCATCCGGCCCGAGCAGCCCTGCACGCTGCAGCGATGTGATCAGTTCGGAACGCTTTGCTTCAAACAGCACCCTGTCGGCACTGCTGGACATCAGGGCAAGGAGAACACGGGCACCTTTGCGGTATTTCCGCAGGATGCTCTGCGCCTTCCAAACCTCGCGCTTGTTGCGTAATCCGTATTCGATAACAAGGCGGGTCTCCTGCTCTATCCGTGTCTTTTCCCACGGGCGCTTGGGGGTCTGGTATGACTTATGGTTCTTTCCCGGATATCCCATGGATTACGCACCGCCTACTTTCTTCTTGCTCACACCGACGGTAGATCCGGTCCTTCCGGTGGACTTGGTGCGCTGCCCGCGGACCTTCTGTCCCGTCTCGTGGCGGATACCCTTGTAGCAGCGGATCTTTCTCATCATGTTGATGTCATCGTCCCTGACCATTGTCACATCGGGACCCAACAGGTGTTTTGATTCACCGGTGTACACGTCCTTAGGACGGTTCGTCATCCATGACGGCACTTTCGTACCGTACTGGTCGACAACAGCACGGAGCCGGTTGATCCCGTCCTCATCGAGACGACCGAGGGTCGTGTATTCATTGACCTTTGCCATGCGGGCGATCACGCTGGACGTGTGCCTGCCCACACCCTTGATGCCGGTGAGGGCAACACGCACAGACTTAGTGCCGTCCAGATCCGTCGTCCCAATCCGTACAAAGTATTTTATATCTTCTTCTGAAGCCATCCAATTCCCCCGATTGTGAGATTACCTCTTGAGCGCTGAGGGAGGGATTTGAACCCTCGAGTCCCAGGGGGACACAGGTTTAGCAAACCTGCGCCATACCAGGCTTGGCTACCTCAACAGAGAATCTCGCATCTTTCGACACTCGCGGCGGAGATCCGCCGCTCCATGAATGGTGCTCTACACTATGGGAGTGACAGGGTAATAACTGTTTGCCTGTCCCCCTCTGCAGGCGGATCATCAGCGGGTTTGTGATCAACCATCCGTCATTATCCGGTACCTGTCTTTCGGCACGCGGATCCCGAACCGTACACCCTTCCCGTACTCGCCCGTTTCGGCAATCGTGATGCCGGTGATGGAGAGGATCTCGCGGATCAAAAACAGCCCGAGCCC
>Ga0105152_10000297_pt1 | contig 13977 bp, 14 predicted proteins | sample LakBais05cmmetaG_FD_81534 | JGI IMG/M metagenome (GOLD analysis project Ga0105152, IMG submission 81534) | Lake sediment microbial communities from Lake Baikal, Russia to study Microbial Dark Matter (Phase II) - Lake Baikal sediment 0-5 cm | ecosystem: Environmental > Aquatic > Freshwater >...
GCATGTATTAAGCACGCCGCCAGCGTTCATCCTGAGCCAGGATCAAACTCTCCGCAAAAAAATCACCCTTGCGGGTGTAAGTTACGGAATAGAACGACAGGCTTACTTCCTATCACTTTTCAGCTGTTAAGGTCCGGTAAACAAAGCGGGCTGCATTTTACCCGCAAGGCCCTCCACTGTCAAGTCCCAGAGAAACGAAATCGCCGATGTTTTTGGTTCGACATCGGCTCGTCAGACTGCCAAACCTACTGGTTTGTGTCTCTGACGTGAGACGTTGCTCTGTTGTCAACGATCTGTCCGTGTGGACGAGATCTGCGTGGGGGTCATTGTGCTTCCCTATTATACGCATTCGAACTAAGTTGTCAAGGAATTTGCACCCCCAATTTGGACTCTTTAAGGTTACGACATCTCCTGCCGCCCGGATAGGGCTCGCAGCAGCGTATTTTGGTCAGCATATTCCAGGTCACCGCCAACCGGCAGGCCGCGCGCCAGCCGCGTCACACGCACACCCAGGGACTGAAGGCGCGGGTGCAGGTATTGCGCCGTAGCCTCCCCCTCCATGGAAGGATTGGTCGCCAGGATGACTTCCTGCACGCCTCCGCGCTGGATGCGTTCCAGCAATGGCTTGATCTTCAAGTCATCCGGGCCGATGCCCTCAATGGGCGAGAGAACCCCCTGCAAGACGTGGTACTTCCCTCTGTACGCGCCAATGCGTTCCAGCGCCAGCATATCCAGCGGCTCCTCGACCACACAGATAATCGCCCCGTCACGTTGGCCGTTCGCGCAAATCTCACAGCGTTCGCGCCCGGCGGAGGTGATATTGAAACACTCCTGGCAAAAGGTGATTTTGGTCTTGAAGTCAGCCAACGCTTCAGCTAGTTGACCAGAAACTTCCTCCGGGGCGCGCAGGAGGTAGAATGCCAGCCGGGAGGCCGTCTTCGGGCCGATGCCCGGGAGACGTTCGAGAGCAAAAACAAGGTTTTGAATGGGTTCGGGAAGCATAATTGTCATCCCGTAGGCACGACCGGTTGGCCGCCCCTACAAAATCCTAAAAAGGCAATCCGCCCGCCAGCGGACCCATGACCTGCTCCTGGAGTTCGCGCGACTTCTCCAGCGCCAGGTTGACCGCTGTCAGCACCAGGTCCTGGAGCATTTCGGCATCCGTGTCTTTAAGCAGAGCCGGGTCAATCTCGACCGACTGGCATTTCTGGTCGCCGGTCATCGTGACTTTGACCGCGCCGCCCCCCGCCGTCGCCGTGACGGTTTCCTGCGCCAGGTGTTCCTGCGCTTCAGCCATCTGCTGTTGCAGGCGCTGAAGTTGCTGCATCATTCCGGCTTGCCCCCCACCACCGGCAGGACGATTAAATCCTTTAGCCATAATTACTCCTGAATATCTACGATTTCGCCGCCAGCTTTGAGCGCCGCAGCGACCATACCGTCCGCTTTGACATCCGGCGGAGTAGCCTGTTTGGCATTTGTGACCACACATTTTACCGAGAGTTCACCACCACATACTTCCACAATCGCCTTACGAGTAATTTCTATCTGCTCCGGCATATCCACTTTCGACCGAAGCAATTCGCTTGCAAATCCAATCACCAATACGCCATTTTTGACTTCTAGCAGTCTGCAAGAATTGAGCAAGCCATCCAGCGATGGACTCTGCGGTTTAATCAGCGCTCGAATTTGCTTCCAGGCCTTCGTCAACTGTTCAAGAGAGACATTGCCGGTTTCTTCGACGGGCTTTTCGGCTTCCTTCCCAGGCTTGCTGCCCGGTTTCTCCGCCTTCGTTTCCACCAGAGCTTTCGCCGCAGGCCGGGACTCGGTCGGCGCGGCCGCGGCAGGGAGTTCCATCACTTCGGCCAGCGCCAATTCCAGCGGCAGAGACGGCTGCCAGCCGCCGCGCAGGTCGGTAGCAGCGATGTTGAAGGCTTTAATCATGCGCAGCACATCCGATGGAGAAAAAGCCTTGGCATGTCTCTCGGCCTGGGCGCGCGTATCCGTTGCCAGGTCCACCTGCGAGGCATTGCCCATCTGGACGAGCAGCAGCGCCCGCAGATAGTCCACCACCTGACGCGCCAGCAGGCGCGGGTCAGTGCCGGAATCCAGGGCGGTGTGGATCGCGTCCATACCGGCGGCTGGTTCCCGATCCAGCACCGCACCGACCAGCTCAATGACGGTTTGGCTGGTGGCTGTGCCAAGCACGGTCTGCGTCAGGCCAAGTGTGATTTCTTTTCCTGTGGAGGCCATCTGGTCAAGCAGGGAGATGGCGTCGCGCATTCCTCCCGCAGACTGGCGGGCGATGAGCGTCAGCGCTTCAGGTTCGGCAGTGAGTTTTTCGTTGGTGACGATGTTCTGCAACTGGCCCACAATGTCGTCCACCGGGACGCGGCGGAACTCATGACGCTGGCAGCGGGAGAGCACCGTCGCCGGGATTTTGTGCATCTCGGTGGTGGCCAGGATGAAGATGGCGTGGGCGGGCGGCTCTTCGAGGGTTTTCAGCAAGGCATTGAAGGCCGCCATGGAGAGCATGTGGACTTCGTCAATGATGTAAACTTTGTATATTCCCTGGTTGGGGGTGAAGTTGATTTTGTCGCGCAGGTCACGCACGTCTTCGACGGAGGTGTTGGAAGCGGCGTCAATTTCGATGAGGTCGAGGAAGCGGCTCTCGTTGACCGCTACACAGTGGGTGCACTCGTTGCATGGACGGGCCGCCAGGTCTTCGTTCAGGCAGTTGACGGCCTTCGCCAGCAGACGGGCGGCAGTGGTCTTGCCGGTGCCGCGCGGACCCGCGAACAGGTAGGCGTGGACGACGTGGTTGCCAACGACCGCATTGCGCAACGTCTGGACGACATGCTGCTGTCCGACAATTTCGTCCCATTTCTGGGGACGCCATTTATTATAGAGAGCCTGGGTCATAAGCAATGTCCATTATTTTGTCAAGGAACGCGATAAAAGGCACGTGCAATGTTCTGTGTATCGTAGAGGGCAGCCAGTTCGCCGGATTCCCAGACCTCCTCAGAGCGCCCCCAGTAAAGGTCTGCGGCGGTGTCGGTTCCGGGTCTCGTATGGACCTGCACCGTGCCACCGGGGTAGAGCGTCAACTGCGGAAAAGTGTAGGTGCTGCCCTGGCTGTCTTTGAGCGTCCAACCACTCAGCAGGAGCGCCGCCTCGCCGTTGTTCTGGATGACGACGGACTCGCTGGCAAGCGCCCCCGCGCCGGTGACACTGACGATGTCCGCGTTTACGCCGCCGGAAGCGAGTGTGGGGACCGCCTCGCTCGTGCCGCAATCCGTTTTATGGTTGGCACGATCGTAAAAGAACAGAATTGCCCCTGACACAAGAACCGAAACGAGGGCATTCAGCAGGAGGTAGAGTACCAAACGGCGGCGCGTCATCGTGTCCGTATGATAGCACAAAAATGCTGAAGGTTTACCTTAAACCTTCAGCACAGGGAAAGCAAACGTGAATCTTACGGCACCACCAAGGGATTGAGCATATCCCAGTGAACACCGCCATTGCCTGTCTCGACCAGGGCATTTTCATTGCTATCGTTGATCACGGAAGCCCAACCCTGATCGGCATTGACGAAACTGAACTGCCCGGACCAGAAGACCTGCTGGACGAAAGTCCAGGCCTGGCCGCCGTCCGTGGTCTTGTAAATCTTGCGACCAAAGGCAAAACCGTTCAGCGGGTCAAAGAAGTATAAGCCTTCACCCAGGGAATAATCCGCGGGAAGTGGATAAGAGGTCCAGGTAGCGCCGCCATCGGTGGTGGAATAAATATAGTTTTTCTGAGTCGAGTAGTCCGCCATACTCAGGCACTTCATCGCCATGATGACCGAGTAGGCCGAGAAGGGGTTCGGGGAGGCCATGTCACAGGCATAGTCGGTGAACAGGGTCGGGGAACCGGCCGGCGCGGGCGGTTCGATGCGCATCCAGGTAGCGCCCCCGTCAGTGGTCCGCATGATGTGCGGGGTCGGGTACAGGCCTTTGCATTCGCGCGCCAGCCAGCCGTTCTGGGCATCGAAGAAGACCATGCTGGTCTTCGGGCAGCTCTGGATGTCATTGCTATCCTGGGGCGTGACCAGCGTGTTCCAGGTCAGGCCGCCATCCGTGGTGCCGAGCAGGGCAACGTAGTTGTGGTTCATCCCGGCGCCGAGATAGACCAGCAGCCAGCCGTGCATGGCATCCGCGAAATCAATAAACCAAGGGGTGAAGAACTCTGAAGAAATGGATGTGTCAATGGTGCTATATTGCCAGTTTGCACCGCCATCGTGCGTATACCAGATATAGAGACAAACAGGAGGTGGAACCACCTCAGTCCCATAAATGACCCATGCGGTTGAAGCATCCCGGAAATCACCAATGGCGATAGCCGCATCACCGGCTGCCGGGGCTGGCTGCGGCGGTGTGACATCCCGCCAGGTCACGCCGCTATCCTGGGTGCGGAACACATGATCCTGTGCCTGGCCTAGACTGCCAATCCCCCAGCCGCTGAACGGGTCGAGCATGTGGATTTTCATGATGCTAATGGCCTGGCCAGCAGGCACATGCGCAATTGCCGGGCTCGGCAAAGTGAGTGTAGGCCCGGCAGGAACGGGCGGTGTATTGGTGATCGTCAGGATGGGCGGCTCGGTGGCAGCTGCCGAAGGAACAGGCAGGTTACAGGAAGCCAGCAGGAGCGAAACAACAGCCAGGAAGGCAAACAAAGTCAACCTTGTTTTCATGGAACACCTCCTTACTGAAAGCAATTACCGCACCAGCAGCGCCACCCAGTCCCCTATCTGGCACTTTTCCACCAATTTTAATCCATATTCTTCAACAGAGGAAATCACCCCTTCGGCCTGCTCTGCCAGGATACCCGAAAGGATGAGCCCCCCGCCCGGCGATACCAGCTCTGCAAGACCCAAACCGAATAGACGGATGATGATCGGGGCAAGGATATTTGCCAGCACCAGCGGGGCATTCCGGACCTGGAACCTGCCAGCCAAAACCTCCGTCACCGAACCCAGGCCGATGGCAAACTGATCCACGGGGATACCGTTGGCGTCCGCGTTCTCACGACTGGCCTTGACCGACGCCTCGTCAATGTCTACTCCCAGGGCGAAGTCTGCGCCGAGTTTCAGCGCGGCAACCGAGAGAATCCCCGATCCGCAGCCGACGTCAATAACATCGCCGTCTTTCGGTGTATAGGACTCCAGCAACTCCAGGCACAACTGCGTCGTTGGGTGTGTCCCCGTCCCGAAGGCCATGCCAGGGTCAATTCTGATAGATATGCGGGAGGCATCCGGCGATTCGAGCCAGGCCGGAACGATGATGAGTCGCTTGCCGATCGGGATCGGCTGATAGCGCACCTTCCAGGCTTCCATCCAGTTCTGGTCCGCCAGTGGTGTGAAGACCGGCGCGGGCAGCGGCTGGATCATGCCCAAATAGTAGAGGGATTCTTCCAGTTTCTGGCGCGTCTCATCGAGTTTTTCATCCGCCGGCAGGTAGGCGCGCACGGTAATCGGTCCGACCGGCGTGCCCTCGTCCTCATCATTGACAAAATCCACGGTCTGCTCGGTAGTCACACCATTGGGTGCAAAACGCGCCAGCACGCCGGCCACGGCTTCCGCCAGTTCTCCATTGACGGTCAAAGAAACTTCCAACCAGCTCATAGGATCATCTCGCTTCAGCCTTCAGGATAGCCAGGGCCCGCTCTATGGTGATACGGTGCTCCTGGAAGAAATCGGGCAGGTTATGGGTGTCGAAATAGCAGATCTCCGAGACTTCCTCGTTCGGCACAAAAGCACCGCTGACGCCGGTACACAGGAAAGTCAGGCTGAGGTGGTGGATCTCCTTGGAACTTTCTACCAACAAGAGCCGGATTTCTTGAACCGAAAGACCGGTCTCCTCCAAGAGTTCTCGGCAGACTGCATCGGCCGGGTCTTCGCTGAACTTCAGGTCACCGCCCGGCAGTCCCCAGGGATGCAGGCGACGGTAGGTATGCTCGCACAGTAGGAGTTGCCCCTGTTCGTTGAAGATTATCGCATCGACCGCCACCTGGTAATGTGGTTGGATGATGGCAGCCGCGATGCGCTGCACCCAGAAGGGCAGGATGCGCCAGATTTTGAGAAGTAATCTTTTCATGCTGTTATATTTGCCGCTTATTCCGCTTCAAGCGGGCAAATCATACCACAGGAAAACAAACCCGCCTCCAGACGAGACGGGTTGCTTGTTTGCCCAAACTTGACCGCCGACTACCCCCCTAATGCCTCATTCACCCAATCCAGAAATCCCTTTTCCTTCGGCTTGACTGTCGTCCCCAGCGTAGCCGCCAGTTTCTCGAACAGCTCACGCTGTTCCTTCGTCAGCTTGGACGGGATGTCCACGTTGATGAGCACCAACTGGTCACCGCGGCCGCTCTTGCGCAGGTAGGGTATGCCGCGCGCCTTGAGCGTGAACACCTTGCCCGGCTGCGTCCCGGCAGGGATTTTGAGTTTTGAAGTTCCATCCACAGTCGGAACTTCCACCTCCGCGCCGAGCACGGCCTGGGCCACGTTAATGTCCAGGTTGAGAAGGATATCGTTCTCGCGGCGTTTGAAGAACTTGTGCGACTGGACAGCCAGCAACAGGTACAGATTGCCCTGCGGTCCGCCCAGAATTCCAGGCTCGCCTTCCCCTGCCAGACGGATCTGCGTGCCATTGTCCACGCCTGCCGGAACCTGGACGGTCTTCTTGACTGTTTTCCGTTCCAGCCCGGACCCGCGGCATGTATGACAGGGCGTGGAGATAACCTCGCCGCGTCCGCCGCAGGTGGGACACGGCCCGGACTGCATCATCGAGCCAAAAATCGTCTGACGCACCTGGCGGACTTCGCCGCGCCCGCCGCAGGTGCCGCAGCGCTGCGGGCTGGTACCTGGTTCAGCACCGGACCCGCGGCAGGTCCCGCAGGTTTCGTTGCGCGTCACTTCAACGGTCCTCTCGGCGCCAAAGACGGCTTCCTCGAAGGTCAGGTCCAGGCGCACTTGCAGGTCGCGCCCCCGCCGCGGGCGGCGCGAACGGCCCCCGCCGCCCATGTTAATCCCGAAGAACTGCTCGAAAATATCCGAGAAGTCCATCGTGGCGTAATCTGGCATGCCGCCCATTTCACCCAGGCCGGCGCGGCCGTACTGGTCGTAGCGGGCGCGTTTCTGCGGGTCCGAAAGGACGCCGTAGGCCTCGTTAATTTCCTTGAATTTTTCCTCGGCGTCCGATTCCTTGCTCACATCGGGATGATACTGGCGCGCCAGTTTGCGGAAGGCAGTCTTGATGTCATCCGTAGAGGCGTTCCTGGGAATGCCGAGGATTTCGTAGTAGTCGCGATTGGTCATAGGTCTACGGGAACAGGAAATAGTGAATGGGGCAAGCCATTCACGATACCCTATTCACTTCCTTTTCCTTCACTTTCAACCGTGTTCTCACCATCGGGGTTTTGCGGACCGGCTTCCGGTCCGGGCTGTTCCGGGGCCTGCTCGTAAGCTGCCGCGCCGACTTTCTGGACGACCTGGCTGAGAGCATCCACCGCCTTGCGGATGGCCGGCTCGTCTTCGCCCTCTTTTACTTTCTTGACTTCGTCCACGGCTGACTGGACCTCGGTCTTGATCTCCGCCGGTACCTTATCACCGAGTTCGTTCAAAACCTTCTCAACGCCGTAGACTGAATTATCAGCGGTATTCCTGGCCTCGATCAAATCGCGGCGCTGCTTGTCTTCGGCAGCGTGCACTTCGGCTTCCTTGCGCATGCGTTCCACTTCATCCTTCGCCAGGCCAGACGAGGCCGTGATAGTGATATGCTGGCTGCGTCCGCTGGCCTTGTCCTGCGCATTGACTTTCAGGATGCCGTTGGCGTCAATGTCAAAGGTCACTTCAATCTGAGGAATGCCGCGCGGGGCAGGCGGGACGCCGTCCAGGATGAATTTGCCGAGCGACTTGTTATCCACGGCCATCGGGCGCTCCCCTTGCAGAACGTGGATTTCGACCTGTGTCTGGTTGTCGGAGGCAGTCGAGAAGACCTGGCTCTTGCGGGTCGGGATGGTGGTGTTGCGCTCGATCTGCGGCGTGGCGACGCCGCCCAGTGTTTCGATTGAAAGCGACAGCGGGGTAACATCGAGCAGGAGGATGTCTTTCACATCGCCGCTCAGCACACCCGCCTGAATGGCTGCGCCGACGGCCACCACCTCGTCAGGGTTGACACCTTTATGGGGTTCCTTGCCGAAGAAACGGCGGACGGCTTCCTGTACGGCGGGCATACGGGTCATGCCGCCCACCATGACCACCTCGTTGATGTCGGAAACCGAAAGACCGGCATCGGCCAGCGCCTGTTTGAGCGGGGTCAGCGTTCCTTCCACCAGATCAGCGGTGAGCTGTTCCAGTTTGGCGCGAGTCATGGTCATCACCAGGTGCTTTGGCCCGGAGGCGTCGGCGGTGAGATAGGGCAGGTTGACCTCGGTTTGCATCATCGTCGAGAGTTCGATCTTGGCTTTTTCGGCGGCTTCGCGCAGACGCTGGAGTGACTGCCGATCCTGGCGCAGGTCAATGCCACTCTCTTGCTGGAACTCCTGGGTGAAATAATCTATGATGCGCTGGTCGAAGTCGTCACCGCCCAGGAAGGTATTGCCGTTGGTGGAACGGACCTGGAAGACGCCTTCGCCCACATCGAGGATAGAAATATCGAACGTCCCCCCGCCCAAATCATAAACCGCGATGATCTCGTTGGTTTTCTTATCCAGGCCATAGGCCAGCGAGGATGCAGTCGGCTCATTGATGATACGCAGTACGTCTAGGCCGGCAATCTTGCCGGCATCCTTCGTCGCATTACGCTGGGCGTCGTTAAAGTACGCCGGGACGGTAATTACCGCCTGCGTAACCGGTTCGCCGAGATAGGCTTCGGCATCGCGTTTGATCTTGGCCAGGATCATGGCCGAGATTTCCGGCGGGGAATAATCCTTGTCATCCATCTTGACGCGCACATCGCCGTTGTCGGCGGGAAGCGCTGTATATGGGACCCGCGGCAGGGTGCGCTGAACTTCCGGGTCTTCGTACTTGCGACCCATGAAACGCTTGATGGAAAAGATAGTGTTCTGGGAATTGACGATAGCCTGGTTGCGGGCCACCCGTCCCACCAGCCGCTCGTGATTTTTGTTGATCGCCACCACCGACGGCACCAACCGCTCCCCTTCTGAGGACGAGATAACGACCGGTTCAGCCCCCATCATCACCGCCCCCACTGAGTTCGTTGTTCCCAGGTCGATTCCAATAATTTTTGACATGATGATTTCTCCAAATAACGGATTCTCGTAGGGACTGGGCTCGCACCCGCCATAGGCGACCATCGCATCCCCGAAGGGATAATAATCGCCCCTACAAATCATTGCGCCACCCTCACCTGCGCCGGGCGGATGACTCGCTCACCCAACATATAGCCGTTCTGCACGACAGCGATAATCTGTCCGCTTTCGTGGTCTTCGCTCGGTTCCTGCAAGATGGCCTCGTGGAAGTTCGGGTCGAACATCTGCCCCTCGGCCTCAATGCGCTTCAGACCCTCTGACTCCAGGATAAATTGCAGTTTACGGGAAATCAACTCGATGCCGTCCACCCAGGCCAGGTCAGCAGGAAGCGCCGCCAGGGCACGTTCCATATCATCCAGGATTGGCAAATAACGTTTGATGATGCTGCCGACCGCATTCTGGTAGGTTTCAGCCTTTTCAGCTTCGACACGCCGCCGGTAGTTCTGGAAGTCGGCCACTGAGCGCTGCCAGCCGTCCTTGTATTCGGCAGCCTGGGACTCAGCTTCGGCCAGTTGTTTTTCGAGTTCGGCGAGAGCAGGGGAAGTGTCCGGCGCCGCTTCGGGTCCAGGAACCGCTGCCGGCGCGGCGGCAGCCTCGGGCGTACCCTCCGCCTCGGGTTCACTCTGGTGCAACTTCTCTTTCTTACTCATTTTCTTCTCCTACCATTGTTTCAGATACCAGACCGCTTAACAGATCAGCCATAAAGCGGACGGTGGGGATGGTGCGAGCGTAGGGCATGCGCATCGGCCCGAAGACACCCAGTGTGCCGGTGACGAGGCCAGGAATGCCATAGCGGGCCAGGACAACCGAACATTGTTTCAACTCTTCCCATTTGCCCTCACCGCCGATCAACACCTGGACACCGCCCACCGTGGCATTGTTGGTGGTGCGGGCCAACAGGTCTTGTAGCAGCGAACGCTCCTCAAACAGATGCACCGCCCGGCGGGCATCGCCGGATTCGAGGAATTCGGGTTCGGAGAGAACATTGGTCAAGCCGTCCAGATAGATTTCGCCGGAAACGCGCTGTTCGCCGCGGTTCATGTCTTGGAGGACGAGGGCCAGAATATCCTTTTCGAGGGAATCAGCACGCGGAGGAAAGGCCGCGATTTCTTCGGTGGTCTTTCCCAGGCAGACCTGGTTGAGCCGGTCGGCAGCGGCAGACAGGCGTTCCTGCACCACCGGCTCGGCCAGGGTCAGGATTTGCTGGCTGACCTCCCCGCCGGTTATGACCAGCACCATCAGCACCTGCCGTCCCTGGGTGGAGATGAGTTCCACGTGTTTGTAGTGCGAACGCTCTGAATGCGGCGCGGTGACGATGGAGGCCGCCCGTGAATGTTGCGCCAGGATGGAAGCCGCCAGCGGCATCCACTGCTCCACATCCTGACGGGCCTGGTAAAACTGGTGCGAGATGGTGTCGCGCGCCGGTTCGGGCAGATCGGATGGGTAGACCACGTGGGTGACGAAATAGCGGTAGCCTTCCTCGGAGGGAACACGCCCCGCTGATGTGTGCGGCTGGCGCAGGTAACCGGACTCGGTCAGCACGGCCATTTCGTTGCGGACGGTGGCGGTGCTCATATCAAGTTTGTAACGCTCCACCAAGCGCACTGAACCGACTGGCTGTGCAGTTTCAGTATAGTGACGCACAACAAGGGCAAGGATCAGGCGCTGGCGTTCGGTGAGGTCATTCATTTTTAATTCGAGGTATTCGTGTTTGCAGTTTTAGCACTCTCAAGGCGAGAGTGCTAATTGAACGTGAATAATGATACCATGTCCAATCGAGGGGCGTCAATAAGAGGGGTGTTAGAATTTTGGAGGCGCGTTGTCCCAGGCGGGAAATCCCCTGAAAAAGGAAACCTATCGCCAGAACTGGAACTGGCTCAAACCCAGCATGGCCAGCGAAAGCGGAATCTGCAAGCGGAGCGAAATCCAGTCCACCGCCAGCCAGAAAAAGTTGTTCACGAACGGCACGTACCACAGGACGACAAAAACAACCATCATGATGATATTGCTGTACTGGTCAATATTGGAGCGCAGTTGCCGGTTGAGGAACGGCCCCAGAGCGCGGTACCCGTCAAACGGCGGCACAGGGATCAAATTCAGCACCAACGCCGAGATCTGTAACAGCGCTAGGAACGCCAGTCCCGGCCAGATGCCGCTGAAGGTGACTGGCTGAAAGTTCAGAACGATCGCCAGGAGGATCGCCAGCACCAGGTTGGATGCCGGTCCCGCCAGCGAGACTGCGCTCTCCCAGCGCTTGCTGCGCAGCCGCCAGATCTCGATGTAGACTGCCCCGCCGGGCAGACCGATTCCGCCCAGCAGCAGGAAAACCATCGGCAGGACAATCGAATAAACCGGGTGGGTGTACTTGAGCGGGTTGAAGGTCAGGTAGCCCTTGTCCTTGACGCTGGTGTCTCCGCCGTAATATGCCACCACTGCGTGCGAAAACTCGTGCAGGCACAGCGAAATAACCCAGCCCACGATGACAACGATGAAGGTCGTTGCTTTTTCCATTAGTTATCCTTATAGCCTTGCGGGTGTGTGCGGTGCCAGTCCCAGGCGCTGGCAACGATGTCGGTCAAATCGGGATGACGCGGCGTCCAGCCCAACTCGCGGCGGATTTTTTCAGACGAAGCCACCAGACGCGGCGCGTCGCCCGGACGGCGCGGGGACTCGAGGACCGGGATCGGGTGACCGGTCACGCGGCGGGCAGTCTCGATCACTTCCCGGACCGAGTACCCGCTCCCATTGCCGAGGTTATAGACCAGCCGGTCACGTTCGCCCAACGCCTCCAGCGCCAGCAGGTGCGCCGAGACCAGGTCAGCGATGTGGATGTAGTCACGGATGCAGGTGCCGTCCGGCGTGGGATAGTCCGTGCCATAGATGGAGGCGGCGTCGCGCAGGCCAAGGGCCACTTTTAACACCAATGGGATGAGATGCGACTCGGGCAGGTGCGCCTCGCCCCGTCCCGGCAGGGCACCGCAGGCATTGAAATAGCGCAGGGCGGCAAAGTGCAGTCCGTGGATCTTGCGATACCATTCCAGGGCCTGCTCGATGGCAAGTTTGGTGAAACCGTAAGCATTGGCTGGGTCAATGGCAGAATCTTCATTTAACGGTTCATCATTGGATGCATAGACTGACGCCGTGGACGAGAGCACGAACCGTTCCACTCCGGCGCGTGCCGCGGCTTCGATCAGTTGCAGCGAATTTGCCAGGTTGTTTTTGAAAAACTTGCCGGGGTCTTTCATTGACTCGCCTGCCTCGATGAAGGCTGCGAAGTGCATCACCGCCTCGTACTTTTCCGAGGCCAGGGCAGCTGTCAGGGCGGCGGAATCGCCGAGGTCGGCCTGGATGAAGCGCGCCGCCTCGGGTACGGCACCCCGGTATCCGGTCACGAGCGAGTCGTAGACAGTGACAGAATGTCCTGCATCGAGAAGTACTTCTGCAGTAGCCGAGCCAATGTACCCTGCCCCGCCGGTAACGAAGATCTTCATAGTTTCTCCAATAGGAAAATTATATCGTACTCTCTGCTTGACGGGCACACCCGTTACGCATTATACTCACGCCGTCCGGGGTGTAGCGCAGCTGGTAGCGCACCGCGTTTGGGACGCGGGGGTCGGCGGTTCGAATCCGCCCACCCCGACTGACCGCCGAGACCACCCTGGTTCTCGGCGGTTATGTTACCGCATGATACAGATATTCTAAAGCATGATATTCTCAAGCATCATATGCTACAATAGCAAAGAGGAATTCAATTATGGCCCGAAAGAAATTGGATGGTGTTATAGAAGCTGTCCATTATTCAGCGGGCGGCAAAATTGCCGTCGTACGCGCATATGAACGCCATGGTGTAGTGTGGTCCGACCACGTATTGCTTGAACGCAAAGAACTGTCCGAAAAGCTCAAGCAGGGCAAACGCTTCGTGGTCGGGGAACGCAAAATCTATCTCGGCAGCGTTTTTGAAACCGGTACGGCGGTACGTCAGATAGAAGGCAATATCGTTACCGAAGGGCAGACAAGTGCGCGCGATCTCCTGACCGGAGTTCCGGTTTTCTAACCGCTTTCCCTGGAAGACTGTCCCATGAAAATCATTGACCAAACCCCATTCTTTAACAACGAGACCGGCAAGATCAGTATCCTCGACCGCGGTAGGGCAATGATGAAATACGGTGCCAGTTGGATTAAAGAAGTTGAGGCGCAGAAACAGGTCATAACCGTACTGGGTAAGGTGCTGGACAGAAACTATACCCTCCTGCGCAACGTTACGCCTCCCGTCCTGGAAGCCAGCTTCCCTTTCATTTTGGTCGGACCGGCCGGGGTGTTCGTCATGTACGTCACCCCGCTGACCGGCATATTCCGCGCCAAAGGCGACCTATGGGGCACCATTACCGGGAATACCTTCAAGAATGAAAAACCCAACCTGCTGACGCGTACCGAACGCATGGCGCGCGCCATCCAGGTATTTCTACAGCGTCAGGGTTACTCGGTGATAACCACAGTAGATCCCATCCTGCTTTGCTCCGACCCATCCGTCCACGTGGACAGCATTCGGCCAATTATCCGCGTGGTCATGCGCGACGCATTGGAACGCTTTGCCATCTCCATCATGCAGGCACGGGTTGTGCTCAGCCCTGAATCCGTCCAGGATGTTATCGAGCGTATCCTGAACCC
>Ga0105152_10000298_pt1 | contig 13966 bp, 8 predicted proteins | sample LakBais05cmmetaG_FD_81534 | JGI IMG/M metagenome (GOLD analysis project Ga0105152, IMG submission 81534) | Lake sediment microbial communities from Lake Baikal, Russia to study Microbial Dark Matter (Phase II) - Lake Baikal sediment 0-5 cm | ecosystem: Environmental > Aquatic > Freshwater > Lake...
CTGAGGGCGACACTGGTGCTGGTGCCGGTGGAGATCCAGGAGGCGGTGCAGGCATTGTCGTTGGTGGTATCGATGCAGTACTCGTAATAGACGGCACTGCTACTGGCTCCCCAGCTCAAGATGGGATTGGTGGGCTGGTTGGTGGCGCCGTTGGCCGGGCTGGTCTTGTTGAACGCGCCGGGCTTGCGCGTCACGGTGAAGGACCACGAAGCGGTCAGGCTCCCGTTGGCATAGGTGGTTCCGTTAATATTCCTGGCGCGCACCTGCCAGTAGTATTTGACGCCCGGGGTCAGGCCGCTGAGAGCCTTGCTGGTGGCGCTGCCCGTGGTGACCCAGGTACTGGCAGCCGTACAAGCGGCTGTACTGAGGCAGTACTCGTAGGAGGCGGCGTAGCTGCTGGCTCCCCAGCTTAAAGTAGGATTGTTCGGCTGTTCCGTGGCGCCGTTGGCCGGGCTGGTCTTGTTGAACGCGCCGGGCAGTAAAGCGAAGTTGGCCGTGACAGACCTGGCCGCACTCATCGTGACGCTGCAGGTGCCAGTGCCCGTGCATGCACCGCTCCAACCCGTGAAGGTCGAGCCTGTCGAGGGCGTGGCGGTCAGGGTCACAACGGTGTTGTAGTTAAAGGCGTGAGAACAGGTCGAGCCGCAACTGATGCCGCTCGGACTGCTGGCCACCGTGCCGATGCCCGTCCCGGTCTTGCTGACGCTCAGCAGGTAGGTTTTCAATGTGAAGTTGGCCGTGACAGACCTGGCAGCACTCATCGTGACGCTGCAGGTGCCAGTGCCCGTGCATGCACCGCTCCAGTTCGTGAACCCATACCCTGTTGCAGGTGTCGCCGTCAATGTCACCACCGTCCCGTCCGTGTACTTCCCGCCCGGACAGTTCGAGGCCGGACTGGTCCCCACACTCCCACTTCCACTCGGATCAACTCCCGTCGTCAACGTGTAACAGGCGGTTACAGTTATTTCAACCGTGTCGGTGCTGGTCATACTATATGCGTCTGTCACTTTCAACCCAACCGTATGAGGGCCGCTGGTCGTAAAGATGATATCCGGGTTGACGCCGTCGGCATCATCATACAGGCCATCGCCATCCACGTCCCATTCATAGAGCACGATGTCATTGTATGGGTCGGTCGAGCCGCTGCCGTCCAGCGTGAGGGTGGCGCCTTGCAAAACAGTGCGGTCCACACCGGCATTCGCGCTGGGAGGAGCGCTCATGTTGTACAGCGGCAGGGTGGCCAGGTCGGTCATCACGATTATCTGGACCTGCGCGGCATAGGGAAGCACTTCCGCACGCGTGCGCAGCGGGCTGAGATCCGTCAGCAGTCCGTCCACGTCAGGGTTGTTATATTCCCCATAGTTCTGAGGGTTATCGGATTTAAACAACCACATAGTGCCGACATCCACCCCAAAGTCGGCGTTCTCGTCGCCTATCCAGCCGAACAGGATGATATCGAAATCGTGCGTTTCCATGTGCTCAGCAATATTCGAAACGATATGCAGTTCGATATCCACACCGATGGTCGCCATGTTCTCTGCAAAGACCTGGGCGGCATGGATCCGCCCCGCCTCATCCCTCATGTAGACGTCAAGATGCAGAGGGATGCCGCCTTTTTCACGGATACCGTCGAGGTCCAAATCCTCCCAGCCGGCAGCCGTCAATATGTTGCCAGCCAATATCGGGTCGTAGCCATAGTGAGGCAGGCCGCTGGAAGGATACGACCAGCTACCCTGGGGGATGAAGCTGTCCATAAGGGGAGAGCCAGGGGCAACCTCGTTGATGATGCGCTGGCGGTCGGTGCCATAGGCAAGTGCCTGGCGGACAGCCAGATCGCCAGTGATGGGCCGACTCATGTTGAAGTCGAAGTGCATGTAAGCTGGGGCAGGGGTGGAATAGATCAGATTCACATCGGCCAAATGCGTGGCTGCATCGATCTCAACCCGGTCAGCATTTTCATAAATGTTGTTCGGATAATATGAGCGGGAGAACCAATTGCCACCCACAGAGCCCATTCCCACCCAGATGCGGTAGGAGCCGGGCGTGAGACCGCCGCAGGAATAGCTGCCATCCGGGGCAGTGAGGGTGGTGAAGAGCGACGCGTCGGTATCGAAGTCATCGAAGTTGATCATCACCCCGCCGACCGGCGTGCTGCTGTCCAGTGCATAGAGATGCCCCGAGATGGTATCGCCGGGCAGGCATGGCATTGGACCGCCAGCAACAAACTCAAAGATTGTAGAATCCCGATCATCGTCATTTACTGTAATAATAATATTCTTCCCCAAGGCAATATCCCTGCTGCCGGAGAAATCAACCGTCCAGGCTCCGCTTACTTCCGAAGTCACGGAGCGCGTCTCTCCTTCCACGGTAACATCCACCTGGGTATTCGGTTCTGTAATCCCTGTGACGGTATCCAGGTCCAGGTCCACCCCCGTGACCTGAATGGTGGAAACGACCATTGTCTTGGTGTTCGTCCCATCCGTCATGCTGATCTCAAAGCCGGGGGCAATCCCGGGAGAGGGGAGAAATTCCACCCAGCCTTTCCCATCCGCGCCCTGGGTTTGCTCAAAGTCAGGATCGTCCGGGGTGGACGGATCGTCCACGCTCACGGTCACATCCGCACCCGGGATGAAATCGGAGCCCCTGACGCGGTCGGTCCACACCTCGGCTTCGATACGGGTGTTGGGGATGTTCCTCCCATACATCGTCCGGTCGCCGTCATCATCAAATTCTTGTGAGTCGACCCAGGTGCCATAGACCAGATCGAACGTTTCCCCCTCATCGCCCTCATCACCCGGATGGAAAAAGTCTGCGTTCCAGACGCCGTGCTCATCCGCGTCCACATGCCGGTTGACGCAGTGGGTATCGTCACAGGCCCATACATCCACGCGTACGTTCGGGTTGGCAATACCCGCGACGGTATCCACTTCAATATCCATATCGGTAAACGCCAGGTTGGTGACGGTATGTATCTTCGGGGTTATCCCATCCGTCACGCTGACCACGAATCCGGGTTGGATGTCAAAGACTCCATTCAGGTCAAAAGAAGCATAGGTCTGGTTGGGATCCCACGGATTCACACCAACGACCCGCGAGTCCGTATAATCCACGCCCGGCCCGTTTGCGGGATCGTCGATCTCCAGGGTGACCGTACTGTCCAGCGGCCACTCATAGGCCTCGACCTGGTCGCCAAACTGCGCCCGGACGGAGAAGTTCGGGTTGGGCACATTCCAATATTCCAGCGTGCCGTCATCGGTGCCATCGGGGTTAAGTTGGATGGCGCGTCCGTTGTCGCCGAGGACAATATTCGCGATATCCTGCTCGTTATCTCCAATCCCTGGATTGGAGTAATCCACTGACCAGTTCCCATTTGAATCTGCGATAGCATGACGCGCTATGCCGTTCTGTGACCCGATGTTGACCATCACCGTTGAGCTCGGATCTGCCTCACCGCTCAAGGTATCGTTTTCCGCATTCACCTCCGTGATATGCAGAGTTGAGATTTGCACGGTTTTACTGACAATTCCATCTGTCATGGTTACATACTGACCGACTTCCAAATCGAATATATTCTGCAAATTGAAGCACGGGTCGCCACAACTGGAATCATCGCCAACTAACTTGGTTTGGCTGTAAAGCACACTGCTGGGATCAGTATCGTCATCAACGATCAAGGTGACAGTATCACCTTGCGGCCAGTCATGGCCATGGGCTTCATTATCTTTGATGTTGACATGCAGGGTGTAATTGAGCACGCTCCAGTCCACCCAGGTGCGGTCTCCGTCAATATCATCTTCATAGACCCAGCCGTTGCTGCCGGGCCCCAGGTCAACCGTGGCGGTGTCATCCGGCGGGACGCCCGCCACGCCGTAAAAGGCAGTCCACAAACCGGTGTCATTGTCCGCAGTCACCCAGCGGGTGATACAGTTATTGGGAATATTTGCGCAGACATGCAGCTGGGCTCCCAGGGTGGCCTCACCGGAAACAGTATCCAAAGCCGGGTCAACCGCCGTCACGGTCAACGCTGAGATGATCAGTGTTTTCGAGCTGCCATCCCCGTCAACGGTCACGATAAATCCGGGCTGCAGGCCAATATCCGGCCAGGCGAATTTCGCCAGAATATCATTCGGGTCACCCGGATTATCAGGATTGTGCTCCACGGTAGCCGTCCCGGTGTGATCAACACCCTCGCCGTTGGAGGGGTCGTCGATTGTCAATGTCACCGGCGTTCCATCAGGCCAGCCGCGCGCCTGGATCCAGCGGCTGTATGGCGCAGCTTCAACATAAGGATTCGGAACGTTCGCTCCGAACCTCGTGTAGTCGCCATCATCATCGCCCTGGGATGAGTCGATCCATGTTCCTGGGACAATATCGAAGGTGTTTTGTTCATCGCCTTCGATACCTTCATGGCCAAAGTCGGCGACCCAAACATCGCTGCCATTTGCGTTCACATGGCGGTTGTAGCAGTTGGAATTGTCGCAGGCCCAGACATCCACCCGCGAACCTGCTGCGGCGGCGCCGGTGACCGTATCAAGATCAACATCAATATCTGTAAATGCGAGAGATGTGACCGTAAGCGTTTTCGTAACAGCGCCATCTGTGGCTGTCACCACAAAGTTTGACTGGATATCTATCACGCCAGACAGGTTAAGGTCGAAACGGTATTCTCCCGGGTTCCAGGATGCTTCATAAACGACTGTGGTTCGGATGATGTCCGGTTCTTCCGGTGTACCCGGATCGTCGACCGTCACTGTAATCGTCGCGCCCAGCGGCCATTCCGAGCCTTCGAGCTGGTCATAATTGGCGCGCACAGACAAGCTTGGGTTGGGGACATTCCAGTTGACAGATGTGTTATCGCCATTATCGTCCGGTGCATTGATCGTGCCGGATGAGCCCGGGCGAATATCTTCGATGGGCTCGTTATTTGGTCCAAGCTGGCTGTAATCCACTTTCCAATCACCGTTGCCGTCTGCCTGGAAATTGCGGCAGCAGTTGCCGGAGGCGTTGTTAAAGTTCATCCAGAGCTGCTGATCGGGCCCGGCTGTGCCTGTTACAACGTCAGTAGCCGGATCAACAACAGTGACCGCCAGGTCTGAGACCACCAGGGTTTTGATTATGCCGGAGCCCGTTACGGTAAGCGTCATGCCAGGCTGGATATCAAACGCGCCATTCAGGTTGAATTGGCCTACGGTTGTTGTAACTGAATACTCTGGATCGCCATCAGCCGGGATGGTGGCGTCAATGTCCAGCGTCAGGAGCGTGCCAGTGGGCCAATCATAGGTATTTATATTGCCATCTTTGTACCACGCATCAAAGCGGGGGTTGGGCACGGTCCAGCCATAACTGGTACTCCCGCCACCATTTGTCTGGGAAATTATCATATTCAGGCCGGGATAAACATCGGCACTATCCTCCCCGGGTTCATCGCCCGGCACGCTGAAATCCGCCACCCAGGTGCCATCCTCAGCAACCGTCTCACTGCGATAGACGCTCCCGCCCAAACTCACGCCGACACTACTGCCGGGTTCAGCCGTGCCGGCAACGATATCATTCACGGCGTCCACCTGCGTGACGCGCAGGGAGGTGATGGTATGGGTCAAGTTCTTGGTTCCGTCAGTCATTGTGACCACATCCCCTGGATGAGCCGTGATACCGCCAATATCGAATACCAGTTGTTTTCCCCCCCAACCATAGTCTTCCATGTACGCAACGCGGGTGTAATCGGGCGAAGCGGGTGTCGTTGGATCATCGAGGGTCATGGTGACCGGAATGCCCAACGGCCAGTTATAACCATGGATATCCCACAGCGAACCATCGCCCGCCAGCCAGACGGCAAAGTGCGGGTTGTAATCCGAGCGGCAGGTTTGGTTGATATCAATGACACCGTCAATGATGTCCTGCCTGACGCCGGCGATATAATCCTTGACACTCTGCGGGATACTGGCATCGGTCTCATGGTAGGGAGCCAGTCCAACGCCACCATCGGCAAGAGAATACCAGACATCTCCGGAGGTGAAGCTGCCATAGAGATAGTCTTCAATGGTCTGGTAAACACCAAAGTCAACCGCTTTCATGGCGCTGGTAAGCAGCATATCGGACCCGTCCACCGTGCCGTCCCCAAAAGTGGACAGGTACTCGTCAACATCCACTCCAATGCTCCATTTATTATTCTGCGCACTGTACAGGATGGCGCCCTGCCCGGTGAGCCCTCCAACGCCAAAAATGGCATCCGCACCCTGGGAGAGCATGTCCGCGGCGGTGTCGGCGCCGAGGGCGGAATCAACAAAGGTGCCGGTGTAGTTGACCAGCACATTGACATCCGGGTTGGCACACTGGGCGCCATTGCGATACCCGTTGACAAATGCCTCAACCGGAGGGATCTGCATGCCTGCCACCGTGCCAATCACGTTGCTGAGGGTCATCTTGCCCGCCAGGGCACCCGCCAGGTAGCCCACCTGGCCGGAGGCAAAGGTCAGCCCGCGCAGGTTGGATGGTGGTGAGTCCAGCGACACATCGTTGATGGCAAAGGCGGTGCCGGGGTTGGCGAGTGCGACGGTATTGATGGCATCGTAAAGGAAGAAATTAGAAGCAATACAGACAGCATTGCCTTCGTCCACGCACTGTTGCAGGGTGTTGACATACTCTGCCTCACTTGTGGGAACATAAAGCTTGCCAATTACACCCAGGTCGGTTTCGGCCTGCAGCAAACCTTCGTTGCTGAGAGAGTTGAAAGGGTTATCGACCAACCCGCTGGTATCGGTGACCAGGCCGACTTTAACAGAGTAAATGGTCACGTTCACTGTGATGGTATCCGTTCCCCCATTCCCATCATTCACTTCTACTACGAATGAATCCGAACCTATGTAATCCGTATCCGGAGTATATCCAATTACCTTTAAATCGCCCGTCCCGCTGGCGCTGGCCGTGCCGTGATCGGCAGGAGTGAGGATGCTCCAGGTCAGGGTGTCATTGTTGGCGTCGGTGGCGTGTAGGGTCAAATCAAAGGCTGCCGGCAGGCCATTCATGGACATTTCCACGGCCACCGGGTCGCTTTCCGTGATAACCGGCGCGGACGGAGGTGGGAGTTCGGCATAGAGATATTGCACCGGTACAATCTGGTCTGCTCCACCGGGCCATGTCCAGTACAGGGACAGGTTGGCGCTTCCCCCTCTATTCTTGTAATTCATGGTGATCGGGTAGTACTCCCCCTCGACGAGATCCATTTCGATCGAATATCCATCACCGCCGGAGTTATCCGCTATATCGGTCACGCCATTGATGGTAATTTCCAGATAATCATCAATCCAGGAATGGAAAGTATACGTGCCCGTAACCGGAGCCTCAATATAACCGGTTAGCGTTTCCTCCATCAGGCTCCAGCCATCAAAGATGCCTGCCCATGACCCACATTGACTCTCGTAAATCGTGTCACAGGAACTACTCCAGCCGTGGTCGATGGGGCCTTCCTCGGCCACGGTCAGAATTGTTTCCGTGCCTCCCAGTTGCCTGTATTCCGCATACAGGCCATTCCCACTGGCGGAGACCCCCCTCACATCGTTAGACCCCAGGCCGTTTGCGGTCGGATTAGGGATGTCAGTGGTGATCACGGTCGTGGTCTCTTCTGTTCCAGCCGCGAAGACCGGCTGCAACGCTGCGCCGAACTGGCTAAACACCAAAGAAAATAACATCAGAATTCGAACAATTTGTATTGTGGCCTGCGCAACTCTGTTTGTTTTCATGTCGACCTCCCGATCAAATAAGAAAATTAAAAGACGGTTTTAGGCAGTCTTGACCTAAAACCTTTTCCAGTTACAGAGTACTGTGTAAATATCTGCACCAAAATCCTATTATTTTCGAGCCCTTCGAATAAGGAAAGTCCATGGATTTATGCAAGAAGCAGTAGACTTCAACCTGATTTCACCGTTTTTTATCTCAGCTGTCGTATGACTGCCATAATATTCTCTTCCCGCCCCGGACACAAAAATTTTACCAAGTTCCACCCCTTCGACATCCAACTTGGAAGTCGAAGTCTGCTGGTCGATCTTTTTCGGTTTGCTAAAAAGTCAGCCTTGCCGGGTTAACTTTTAGGTCCGATTTTCTATTTCATCAAACCTGTGGGTAACTCTAAAGCAATTTGTCGGCTCTGTAGTATTCTTCATTTTGAGGTTTTGAGTGGATTGCATACCAGTTCGCGACCATGACGGATCACTTTACCCTTCTACGTTGGTGGATGTATGTAAGCTCTGTTCTGTTTCACGGCGAATCCCCTCATCAATGAGTTCTCTTTTAAACCGCCAGGATTTTCCCATCCGTAAGGCTGGCACCTGGCCTTCATTCGCCATTCGATAGACTTTAGCTTCACTGAAATGCAAATAATCAGCCACAGCATGGACCGTCATGATGCCGATATCGACGTCAGACCCTTTAATCATAGGTTCCATCGACCCTCTATTCCATGGATGAACATAAAGGCCTTTCTGTAAAAATTATGCGAAATAAACCAAACACCTTCGGAACCTTGAGTCTAATTTCACATATTATTATACATAAATCCGCGCGTGAAGTAAATAGGCAGGTTGACATTGTTAGGTTGTCACCCAGGTGGAGGGTCATAACAATCTGTCCCATTTACTGATTCTGTAGCAGTTTGCAAGTAATTTTTTCTTCGCTTTTGGCTGTAATAGAAGAGTAAAATATCAGATGAGGATAATATGAAATCTTACCGCAAGGAACTCTGGTTCAACATTTCATCCCGGCGCGGGTTTGTCAACATCACGGCGGAAGTGGAATCTGCTTTGCGTGAAAGCGGCATCCGCGAAGGATTGTGTCTGGTAAATGCCATGCACATCACTGCCTCGGTTTTTATCAATGACAACGAGTCCGGCCTGCACCACGATTACGAAGAATGGCTGGAAGGACTGGCCCCGCACGAGCCGGTGGGCAAGTATATGCACAACCGCACCGGCGAAGATAACGCCGATGCCCATCTCAAACGACAGGTGATGGGCCGCGAAGTGGTTGTCGCGGTGACCGAGGGCCGCCTGGATTTTGGTCCATGGGAACAGATTTTCTACGGTGAGTTCGACGGACGCCGCCGAAAGCGCGTGCTGGTGAAAATCATTGGTGAGTAAAGCAATAATCGGTATTCGTAAGTGTTCCTCATACAAGAATTTACTTATGCCAAAGGAGGAGTCCTCATGAAGAAACTGCGCTGGTACGATCATCTTTCTGTCAACCTGTTCTGGCTTGGGATGAACATCCGTAACACCGCTGTCGGGTCGGTTTTCACACCGTACCTGGTGGCTCTCTTTGTAGCGGAGGGGAGGCGGAATACCGCCTTGGGGTTCATCAGCACGGCGGGACTGGTCATCGCCATGCTGGTGCAGCCGGCCGCCGGTCTGCTCAGCGACCGGTCCACTTCACGCTTTGGCAGGCGCCGGCCTTACATTTTCATTGGCACCCTGTTCGACTTGGTTTTCCTGGCAGCGATTGCCCTTTCCGGGAATTTTTGGATGCTGTTGGTCGCCACGCTCTTGATCCAATTTTCCGCCAATGTCTCCCACGGCCCGCTGCAGGGTCTCATCCCGGACCTCGTGCCTGAGGAGCAGCGCGGACGTTCCTCCGCCATCAAGGCGGTCATGGAATTGATCCCCATCGTGCTGGTTGGGTTCACGATCGCCCAACTGGTTGGCAAGGGACATCTTGGCTGGGCGGTCTTCGTGACCGGCGCGGCGCTTCTCGTCACCATGCTGCTGACGATGGTGCTGGTCAAGGAGCAGCCGCTCAAGGAGAAACCAGCCACGTCGTTCAAAATTCCCATGCTGCGCGTACTCGGCGTGTTGGCCGGGATCGCCCTCGGTGCGGTTGCCGGTTTGATCGGGGGCGGCGCGGTTGGCGGGCTGGCTGGACTGATTGCCTGGTCTTTCGTAGGCAAGGCAACCGCGTTGGCCGTAATGGTTGGCCTGGGTGGGGTGGTGGCGATGGTTGTGGCAGTGGTCTCAGGCGTATGGTCCGGCGCGTACGCCACCCTGGGCCAGGATGCCCGCCGGAATTCCCCGTTTACCTGGTGGGTGGTCAACCGCCTGCTATTCCTGGCGGCGGCCACTTCGTTCCAGGGCTTCCTGCCGTTCTTCCTGATGTATGCATTCAAGGTGGACGCCGAGAAAGCCGCGTCCATGAACGGCACATTGATGACGATCATCGGCCTGTTCATAATACTGTTTGCATTCGCCGGAGGCTGGATCTCCGACCGGTTTGGTAAACGGCGCGTGGTGGCCCTGAGCGGGCTGGTGTCCGCCGTCGGTGCGTGCATGATACTCGGGGCGATCTGGGTACCTAATATGTCGATTATCTATGCTGCAGGCGGCGTCATCGGCCTGGGGGTGGGAATATTCATGACCGCCAACTGGGCGCTCGGCACTGACCTTGTGCCTGCCGAAGAAGCCGGGCGCTACCTCGGCATCTCGAACCTGGCCGGGGCTGGCGCAGGCATGATCGGAAAAGGCATTGGCGGCCCGATTGCTGACTACCTGAATGTTTACCATCCCGGGCTGGGTTACTTTGCCATCTTTGCAAGTTACGCGGTCCTTTTTGCCCTCAGCGCGGTCAGCCTCATCTGGGTGAAGAAAACAGCAAAATGACCGCGCTTCTCTGGCTGCTGCTCCCGGTAGGATTGGTGCTGGCGGTTGGACTGGCTGCCTCGTTCTACGTGACCAGCCGCCAGCCGCGCACCGCTTTCCACAGTCCGGCGGAGTACGGCCTCGAGTTCGATGAAGCCACGTTCAAGGCCGCGGACGGGTTGCAGTTGCAGGGATGCTGGATCCCGGCCACTGGTTCCGAACGCGCCGTGATCCTCCTCCACGGTCACGGTGGCAGCCTGGATTGGGACATCCACCGCGCCCCGGCCTTGCACGCAGCCGGGTTCAACGTCTTCCTGTTCGACTTTCGCGCCCACGGTCGCAGCCAGGGCCGCCTGGCGACCTTTGGCTATCTCGAACGGCAGGATGTGCTGGGTGCGGTGGAATTTCTCCAGCGCCAGGGCGTGAAGCGCATCGGGCTGCTGGGCTTTTCCTACGGCGGGATGACATCCATGCTCGCCGCACCGATTTGTCCTGATATCCATGCGGTGGTAACGGATGGAGGTCCGGCCCGGCTGCGGACGGCGCTCGCTGCTCGCGCCGTTGAAATGCATCTGCCGCGCTGGTTCGCCGTACCTCTGGCCTGGCTGACCGTCGCGATAACCTCCCTGCGGCTGGGAGCGAATTTGTTCCACTACGAGGCAGTCCGCTGGGTGGACAGAATTGCCCCGCGTCCCATCTTCTTCATCCAAGGCGAGTTGGACCAGTACTGCCCCGATTTCAATGATCTGTATGCTGCAGCGGGCGAGCCGAAGGAAGTGTGGCGTCTGGCAAGGGTCGGTCACACCAAAGCGAGCGAAACCTACCCCGAAGAATTTCGCCGCCGCGTGATCGAGTTCTTCGACCGTAATCTTTGACCGATGAGCCTGCGCTTACGCTTTTCAGAATCAGATTGGGAACGCATCGCGCGTGACTGGTCGGCCTGGTGGGCAGGAGAGTTGGACCGTCCGCTGGTGGTGCTGGAGTGTATCGAGCGTCAGGACAGGTATGATCTCCACTACGCAAGTGTTTTTCTTGGCAACTATCCATTGGATATGCCTGCCGACGAACTCCTGAATGAATTCGTCTCGCGTCTCGAAAATACGCATTATTTTGGGGATTCCTTCCCGCGCTTCTGGCCGAACTTTGGACCCGGTATCGTCGCCGCTTTTGCCGGGGCGCAGGTCCATCCCGCCTGGGATACCACCTGGTTCACACCCGGACAATCCGGTCCTATCGCCGACTTGCGCGTAGCCAATGACTGGGGGAAGTCCATAGTGGCGGCGCGTTTACGAAATCACGCAGGCGGCTGTCAACCGCTGGGGGCGGGAATTGGCGGTGGGTTTCACCGATCTGGGAGGCAACCTGGATGTACTTGCTTCCCTGCGCGATACACGCCAACTCCTGATGGATTTGTTGAAATCGCCGCAAGAGATTGACCGGCTGGTGGGGGAGACCACCCGCCTTTGGCTGGCGTGTTACGACCGGTTGTATGCCAGTATTGCCTCCGCCGGAGGCGGTATCACTTGCTGGGGACCGTGCTGGTCAAATGGCCGCGGCTACATGCTTCAGAGTGATTTCTCCTACATGATTTCCCCGAAGATGTTCGAGCGTTTCGCCTTGCCGGACCTGGAAGCCTGCTGCGCCGTTATGGATTACGCTTTTTATCACCTGGACGGAAAGGGGCAACTCGTCCATGTGGATACTCTCCTTTCCATACCCCGTTTGCGAGGAATTCAGTGGGTGCCGGGTTACGGCAAACCGCCCTGCGAAGAGTGGCTGCCTTTGCTCAAGAAAATCCGCGCGGCTGGAAAACTCTGCCAGGTGACGGTCTCACCAGAGGGCGCTTTGACCATCATCCGGGAATTGGGCGGAAAAGGTTTCGCTTTTGTGATTGACGAACCGCAATTGACCCCTGGTCAGGGGCAGGCTTTCCTGGAAGAGTTGGAGAATGTTTTACTGCTTCTTGCATAAATACGTGAACTTTGAACGATAAAAATACAGGTAAGTACAGCAATTTTAGTTCACATCTTTGTGCAGTACCCTGTAAAGTAATCGGGGGGACAGTCCACAGCCGGTCGCCCGATCGTTTATTTGTTGATCTCGTCCGGGAAGAACAGGTCAAACTCGTTCTCCTCTCCTTTTCGGGCGAACATCTCCTGCCCGACCACGGTATCCCTGAACTTCAGGAGATACAGGGTTTGCATGTGAAACTCACGAGCGGCCATATCCCGGTAGACCTCGAGCAGGCTGAAATGCGACGGGTCTTTCTTGTCTTGAAACACTTCGAAGCGCAGGATGCCTTCTTCCTGGATGCTCAGACGGGCGTCTTCAAGAATGGCGGCTTTGTAGGCTTCGATGAATTCAGGCTTGAGGTAGTGGTGGAATTGATAAATGACCATGTTTTTTTCTCCTTGGCTTCATGCCGTTGCGACGACTGCGAAATGTGCTGTGCAAGCAATCTCATCTACAGCCGGGTTTACTCTTATCCCCGATCTTCCTCTTCCGACAATAGCATCACTTTATACGCCTCGGCATATTCCAGCCCGTGTTCCTTGCCTTCTTCTGCAGCCCACTCGCGGATCATTTTCTCAGGGTCCCAATCTCCCAACTGGCTGCCATGTTTCTTTAGCGCAGAGATTTTAATCCCAATCGTTGCGGCGATGTCAACCCAGGTGTCGGACTTCTCCGACCCGTGGACGTACAGCCGTTTAACTTTGTGCGGTTCATAACCGTCTCTGAGTAAATCGGTAAAGATGAGCCGCGTCTCGGAGGACGGGAAGACTGCGTACAGGGCGGCCTGGGCCGCGGCGCGGTGGTCGGGGTGGTTGATATAGCCGTTGCCATAGAATACGCCCTGCGGGTCACCGGTTACGACTGCCTCCGGTTTGTACCGGCGGATGAGACGCGTCAATTCGCGGCGCAGGCTCAGGGTTGGTTCCAGTTCGCCGTCCGGATAATGCAGGAAGACGGTCTCCCGGATGCCAAGTTCGGCGTTGGCGCTGGACTGCTCGGCTTCGCGCAGGCGGGCAAGTTCCGGCTTGTAGTCTGCATCCCTGGTCGGTGAGTTCGACCCGGCCTCGCCGCTGGTCACCATGACGGACACCACCTCGCACCCGGCCTGCACCCAGCGAGCCAGCGTCCCGGCGACGGTGAATTCCTGGTCGTCCGGATGGGCGTGGATTGACATCGCTCGTTTGGGGAAGTATTCTTTTTCGCTCATGGGGATGATTTTACCCGATTCATCCTGCGAAAACAAAACAGAGACCAACGAAGATCTCTGTTATCGGCGGCTGGCGGGGGGGCGGGCGCTTTCCTATAACCCACTGCTTCTTGCATAAATACGTGAA
>Ga0105152_10000299_pt1 | contig 13959 bp, 12 predicted proteins | sample LakBais05cmmetaG_FD_81534 | JGI IMG/M metagenome (GOLD analysis project Ga0105152, IMG submission 81534) | Lake sediment microbial communities from Lake Baikal, Russia to study Microbial Dark Matter (Phase II) - Lake Baikal sediment 0-5 cm | ecosystem: Environmental > Aquatic > Freshwater >...
GCGCCGCGGTGACCTCCAGCTTGAAGCGGCTCAAGTCCGCGCCACTGACCGAGGCCGGATTTGCCGGATTGAGCGCACGGCGCAGGTTCTGGCGGTGGTCGAGAGCGAGGCAGGTAAAGGTGCCGCGGGAGGAATTAATCCGCTGGAGGCCGCACAGTTTGCCGATGGAAAGTTTCATCATGGCTATATTTTACCGGCTACCTGCCGTTTTGGGCGGGTAGCCGGTCAGTGAATTTTTGGTTTTGGCAGTGGTTATCGGGCTTCGTCCGCGCCGAGATCGATGGCGATGCCCTGAACGCGCAGCTGGCCGTCTATATCCAGCGGGCCGGCTTCGGTCAAAGTCTGACCCCGGTCAATGGCAGGGGAAGTGGACTGCAGGTGCAGGTCCGGCGTGGCCGTGCTGACGAAGAGTGGATCCACACTGGCCAGGCCGTTGGCGTCGTTGCCGGAGGCCGCTTGGTAGGCAGCGAAGGTGGTGTAGGTCACATTCTTCCAAATCCATGTGCCGTTTGTCCCGCCGCCGACCGCGAAATACAGGTTGTAGTCCACCACTTTGGCGGTCATCACCGTGCTCCAACTTTCAATGAAGCGGCGCGCGTCGTTGGCAAAGATGATGTTGTTCTTGACAACGTTGTAGCGCGTGTCGAACTGGATATACAGTTCAGCGCCCCAGTCCCGCTGCGTGAAGTTGTTGTAGAGAGTGTTGTTGACAATGGTGCAATACTGGGTGCTGCCGCGCCGTTTGTCGTAGCCGCCGAAGGCGATGCCGGCCTGGGTGTTGTTGTACACAAAGTTGTTGCGGACGGTGATGTAACTGGTGTCTTTTCCAGCGTGTTCGCTGGCCAGTTCGATGCCGAGGTTGGTATCGTGGATGACGTTTCGCTCGATGAGGATGCGGGTGCCGCCATCCACGTAGATGCCGTCCGCGCTGCGCTCGTTGCCGTAGGCAGGATTGCCGTAGGAATTGATGTTATACACTAGGTTCCCGACCACTGTGCCGTCGCGGGCGCGGTCCACGGCCGGATTCGGGTTCTCGCCTTCGAAGCCGATGAAGTCAATCCCGATGTTGTCGTTGTCGTGGACGATGTTGTTCGAGACGGTGAACTTCTCCACGTTGCCGTTCAGCACCATGGACTCGCTCCAGCCAAATTTGCCGTTGTATACCTGATTCCCGTCAATGATGATGTCGTGGATGGAAGCATTCGGATCGCGGCCATAGACGGCGATGCCGTGCGCCCCGCAGCGGCTGCAACTGTTCTCGATGTCGTGCACCACGTTGTTGCGGATTTCGAGGAAGGCGCCGTTGCCTCGGATCCAGATGCCGGCCGGGAAGGCCGCCGAGACGCCGCCCGCCTTCAGGTTGCGGACCTCGAAGCCAATCACCTTGATGTAGGCTTTGTTCTCGATGACGATCAATCCGGTCTCGCCGCTGATGGCTATTCCGGTGCCGTCAATCACGGGCGTGTTCCCCGGATAGTTCTGCAGCGTGATGTATCCGCCGCCGGCGGAACCGGAATTATGGAAGGTCACCGTCTCGTTGTACACGCCAGTCATCACGTAGACCGTGCTGCCTGGGCCAACTTTGTCCACCGCGTACTGGATGTGTCGCCAGGGAGCGGCCTGGCTGCCGGGATTGCTGTCACTGCCGCTGACGGAAACGTAATAACTGCCCGGCGGCAAGGTTGGGATGGGCTTGGGCGTGCGCGTCGGCGTGGGAGTTGCTTTGCCCAGGCTGGGCGCAGCCTGCACATTGGTTGAATTCACCATCTACAGACTCGCCAGCAGGACCACGATCAACAGCGTGGTCAAGATGAATTTCTTGCGTTGAATCATTGTAGACCTCCTGACTGAAAGGAAACTGATACCCGCGACACCACCATCGCGTGCCAGACAGGGACACGGATATCAACGGACGCACCCCGCCACGCGCTGCATTTGGTTTGACAATCCTTTGGCGTGACCCCTGAGCACCTCCTTTACACCTCAAAATGCTCTAACTGCGGCAGATGTGATTTATTCTGCTGGAACATCTCGTTGACCATGGTTTTGATCTCAGCCAGCGAGAGCACCGCGGCCGTCAGCGGGTCGTGGCAGATGGCGCGGTAGACCATCGTCGGGTCGCCGGTCAGGGCGGCGGTGATGGCCATCTCCTCGATGCCGCTCGAGAGCTGCGTCAGCAGGGCGCACTCGGGCGGCAGCGCGCCGACGTGGATGGGATGGAAGCCAGCCTTGTCCACGTAGACCGGAACCTCGACGCAGGCGCCCTCGGGCAGGTTGGTGATGAGGTGAGTGTTGCGGACGTTGCCGTTGAACTTGAAGGCCTCGCCGCCCTTGAGGGCGTTGATGATGTATGCGGCATATTCCAGGCCGCGCTGGATGTCTGCCAGGGTCAGCGGGGCGGCCAGGCGTTCCTTGACGATGTCCTTCCAGGTGGCCTCGGCGTTCTGGTATTCCTTCAGGATGTAGGCGTACTCGCCGGGGTTCCAGCCGGTGCCATGAGTGCAGTACTTCTCGATCAGGTCGGGGCGCTTGCGGAACCACCAGTTGTACTCCGAGTTGTGCCCGCTCGACTCGGTCACGTAGTAGCCGAGCGCCAGGTACATCTCGTTGCGGACGATTTCCTCGTTGTAAATATCCGGGTTTTCAGTGATGGCCTTGTGGATCAGCGGGTAAGCGTCCTGGCCGTTCACTTCGTATTTGAGATACCAGGCCTGGTGATTGATGCCTGCGCACAGATAATTGACTTCGGGGTACAAGGCGCCAATCCAGATCGCCAGCATAATGGCAGTCCCCTGCACGGAATGGCACAGACCGGTGACGGGGATATGTGTGGAACGTTGGAGAGCGCTGCACAGCATCGCCATCGGGTTGGTGTAGTTGAGCAGGACGGCATCCGGGCAGACTCGCTCCATGTCGCGCAGGATGGTCATCATCGGCGGCAGGGTGCGCAGGAAGCGGAAGATACCACTCGGTCCGCGCGTATCACCGACATTAATATCCACGCCATATTTTTTTGGGATTTCAATATCATGCCGCCAGACTTCTGTTGAACCTGCGAGGATCGTGGTTAATACGACGTCTGCGCCTTTGAGCGCCACTGCTCGATCAGTCGTCGCTTCCACTTTTGCGGGACGGTTACCCGCTGTTATCAATTTTTCAATACCCTTTTTCGCCCATTCGAGTCGTTCCGCGTTGATGTCCATTAAGGAGATGGTCGCGTCTTCCAATAATGGAAAGGTGAGAATGTCGCGCACGAGTTCGCCTGTGAAGCCGAGGCTGCCTGCGCCGATGAATGTGATTTTGGTCATATTGTGCTCCTTTATAGATTCGAATTTCTTTTCAATGTTAATGAACCATCTGGATTAAGTGACTCGCGGCATGCCCAACGCACGGGATGAATCACACCTTTGACAATTAACTCCGCTTTGAGACGCGTCCCTTCCCAGCCGACGCCTGCTGGCAAAACAAGACGCACTTGTCTCACCTTGTGCGGGATTGGATACCCCGCGTCGAGTGTGCCGCTGACGAGGATATTGTTACGCTCATCGAGCAGGGTTAAACGGAGAATGCCAGGGACGCCCGCAATGCCATCGTTGACGAGACCAACCACAAGTCCTGATCGATTCGAATGATCGTAAGTCCAAATCCATGAAGGACGGATGCGATACCCAATACAACGATTCAATCCATCAATTCCATCGGGATATTGGCGATAGTAGTTCATCACATGCTCGGCGTGGATGTTATGCCAGTTCCACAACGACCAGTAATTCGCGCCCACATCTTTGACATGCGCGATGATATTTTCGGTGTGCGGTATTCCGTTTTCGAGTTTGAGCGATTCGGGCGTGCCGTCCGACATGCCCACTTCACAAACTGCGGCGATGTGTGCGGGACGATTGCTCAACGCTTCGATCTGCTGGTTCTCGATAAAGATGGTGTCGGTGCGAATCCAGTTGCCCGTGCGAATGGTGCGCTCAAGCATTTCGGCATTTCCAACGTGATTGTTATCGGGCTGGGTGTTGGTGACGAGCGGAGTCTTGTCCCAATGCGCGCGCTGCATTTCAAAAATGCGGATCCATGTTTCGAGCGCAGTGGCATGGTCGGGGAAAGGCGAGATGTGATCGAAGGGCCACGAATGACCTTCGCCCCAAAAGCCATACATGTACGTATCCATGAATTCAATGTCCGCGTGACCGTTGTATTTTTCTGCGAGCAGGGCATCGAACTCTTCAAGGGCTTCGAGAAAATATGGATGATGATAATGCGGCAAATGATGCTCGCGGCGTGCGCGCACATCATCGCCCTTTACGCCGCCTTCCTCTTCCCAGCCTGTGCCAAGATGAAACATGGGAGCTTTTTCAAGAATGAAATCGGGGAGCGATTCTTCTTCGATATCTGGGTTCGCAAGCATGATGCGGAAGCCGACGCGCTTGTTATACTTCGCCGCCATTTCCATTGTCACTTGCCAGTGTTCGAACAAATCCAATTTGCCGCGCTGGCTTTGCATCTGCCGCCACGTGGGTCGGATGTAGAGTTTGCTCGCCATCGGGATCTGCGCGATCTTTTCAATCGTCTCACGCACGTTTTCGCCATTCTTTCTTTTGGGCAGCAAATCGCCGATAACATAAGCCATCAACCCCATGCCATAATTCGGCGCAGGCTGATCAGATGGCATGGTCGTCATCACCACATTCCAATTCGGGACAAGCTCCGTCGGGAAGGGTCCTTGATACAGTCTGTCGGCGCGGTCGTTCGCGCTCCAGTTATGCGAATCCCAGTTATGTTGAGGCGTGGATTCGGGGAAGGCTTTTGATTCCATCTTCGGATTCACTTTCTCTCGATTCGGAACAAGACCGAGCCTGCTTTTGTTATCTTGTAGCGGGTTGCCAACTCTGACGGACGCTCGGTGAAGTAGATGGGACGCGAGTCAATGTTGGCTTCGATGTATGCCAGCGTGGAGTCTGCAAGACGGCTGACATCTTCCTGTGGGTAGGTTTCGTGGAAGTCCATTTCAGTGCGCCCTTGTAAAGCGTGAGCGACGTAATAATAATTGTAGGAAGTATCCCAATCAGTGAAGATGATGGCGTTATCTTCAACCTGTTCGAGGGTTTGCTCTGCTTCGAGTCGGCGCATATCTGGTGAAGTAAATAACTCGGCTTCGTAATCATCAACGAAAGGGGGAATGCGGCTTTCCCATGACGAAAGAGCATCAGGGAAAGAAAACCATAAGTTCGCAAGGATCAAAACACTGGTTACGATGACAGGAACAAAGTTTGGAATCTTTGGAACTATTGAAATCACTTCAGCCACTGCGCTAAAACCCAATCCAACGGCTACGGTCAGCGGCAGAATCGCGGGGATATAAAAAACGTAATAATCGTCCACATCATAGGATGCGGCGAACAGGAGGAAGGTGACAAATGCTGTCAACAACAAAATCGCTTCGCGCCAGCGTGAAGCAGAATCCTTGCGCGAGATGAAAAGAGAGACAATGCCAACCAATGCAATGAGGACATTCCAAGAAGCACCGAGGAAAAACTCTGTCAAGCGTTCCTGCATCATTTCGCTGGAAACTGCCAAAAATTGTCCGCTGAATTGGGGAGGAAAATAAAGAAAGGCGAGCCGTTCAAATGGTGAGTCGAAATCAGCGGCTGTCATCCCCCACACGCTAAGCGCATGACGGACAACAGTATTGTAGTAACCTGCGGAGGCGTTGAGGAAATCAAGAAAGAGGAAAGAGGAAAGAAAAACAATGACGCCAATAAAAGCGCCGAGCGAGGCTTGATACCAGTCAACTCGCTGACGGGTGGAAAGAACGAGATAAAGAAGGATTGCAATTCCACTCAACGCCACAGTTGTATGAATTCCCAAACTCAAGCCGCCGAAAAGCCCAGCCACGAAGAGCCAACGCGAATTGCCCGACTCTTTCCAGGTGAGAACGCAATAAAAGATAAACGCGAGGCACGCAGCGGAGGTGGTGTAAATTTCTGCGATGGCGGCATGTTTCCAAAATAACTCCGCAAATGCCAGCATAAAGACACTGAGAGCGGCAGGGATTTGCCACGCGCCGAGTTTGCGAAGAATGAGGTAAACCAGTGAAACGGCCAGCGCGGCGGAGACGGCGGAAAGCAGGTTGACTCGATAGGCGATATCACCAACAGGCAAAAACGTGAATAGTTTTGCAAGCAGGATATAAACGGGATATCCTGTAGGATGACCGATACCTAATGTGTAGGCAATCGTTTGAAATTCTGCCGAGTCACCATATAACAAAGATGGGGCGAGCGTGCGAATATACAACGCCAATGACGCGACGAAGATAGAAAGGGCAATACCAGCATCAAATCGTTTCATTTGAGTGTGTAGGACTGTTTGCTTGTAGCAAACACTGTATCCCAATTCGTGTCCACGAGTTGGAAAACAATATCAATATTTGCGAAATCACCAAGCGCGGCGCGGGGGAGAGTCCATTTTGCGATTCGATTTTCGTTTGAATATGTGAGTTCAGTTTCAACAGGAGTCCATGCCCAATCACTGCCCGAACCAGAATAGACGTTGAGCGTGTCATTCTCCAGCAAAAAGTCCGCGCCGATGCCTTCGATGGACATACCCGTTTTGGGATTCTGGTCGGCATCCAACAAAACTTGAAATCCGTTATAAGAAGCAACATCGCCTGCGAATTCAAATTGAATCATAAGATTGTCTGCGTCGTTTTCAACATTGGCATTGCTGATCAATTCAGCAGAAGACGATTCGGGGGTGGATGCTGGCAACGCGGATACAACGCTTCTTTCCACCGAGGAAGTTGATTCTGTTACCTCAAATTTATCTCCGCTTTGAGAGTTCCCGCCCGCGCTTTTGTCCACGCTGACTGTGCCGAGGATGTTGTAGCCCATTGACTCATCCCACACGTTTTCATTGGCGAATTGAATCGCATAAAGCGGATTGTCGCGTAATGATTCATATCCATCAGGGAGATGGTGGCGTCCGTCAACAGCGGGAAGGTCAGGATGTCGCGTACAAGTTCGCGGGTGAAACCAAGGCTTCCGGCGCCGATAAAGGTAATTACGGTCATGGTTGCTCCCTTTATCTATGTGGTTAATTTTACTCTCTAAGGCTTTGCTCTGACGACCTGGTATAACATGATTCCGTCCCTGTTCACGACGGTTATCTCGTAACGGCGGATGATTGTCCCGGAGGGACGCTCGAGGAAGTAAACCGGGCGCGTCAGGAGGTTTGCTTCGATGTAGGCTGCAGTCGACTCGGCAATCTCGGTTACGCCTTCCTGCGGGTAAGTCTCGTGGAAGTCCATCCCGGTGCGACCCTCTTCGACGTGAGCAACAAAATAGCAGGGGAAGAGCAGGTCCCAGCCCATGAAGACGATGGCATCCTCTTCGACAGCCTCCACCAGGCCCTGGGCCTCGGCGTGCGGAGCCTGCGGGTCGTCAAGCGGATAGGGGTATTCTTCGAACTCGGTGCCGCGCATGAACACCACGGCTTTCGCCTCCCAGGTCTCGACGGCCATTCCGACCCAATACTGGACCGTCAGCCCGAGGACGACGACTCCAAGCAGCGCGGCGGCCGGGACGGCCCACTTCTCCAGCCGGAGGCGCTTTACGCCCGCGGCGATGACCTGCATCAGCGTCCCCAGTCCAGTCCCAATCCAGAGCGCCAGGAAGATGAAGGTCGGGACGAAGAAAACGACCACGTCGAAGATGTTGTAATTGGTGATGAAGACCATCCCCACGCCCCAGCCAGTGAGCAGCAGCAGCCCCTCGCGCCAGCGCGGAAAGAACAGGCCAACCAGTCCGAGTCCCATCAGGGCGAGCGAGAATGGGGCGAAGACCATGTTCACCACGTCGCGGTAAATCCCGAAGGTGAACGGCATGATCTCCGCCGAGTTGCTGAACATGGCGTAGTTGAACTGGCGAGCGGCGTACAGGAACCGCAGCCGCTGGAGGGGCAAGTCGAAGTCCGCTTCGGTCATGCCCCAGACGCTGAGGGCCGGCTGGACGGTGGCGTGGTAGTAACCGGCATCCGGGTTGGAGGCGTCCAGGGCCAGGAAGGCGGCGAAGGCCAGCCCCACGCCCAGAAGGGCCCCGCCGACGGCGGCCAACCATGTCTGCCCCCTCTCCCTTTTAGGGAGAGGGCGGGGGGAAGTCCCACGAAATGGGATGAGGGTCGTAACCGCCAGATACACCAGCACGCCCGGAGCGGCCAATGCCACCGAGGAGTGAACCCCCAGGCTCAACCCGCCCAGCAAAGCGGAAGCAGCCAGCCAGGGCCACTTGCCGGTTTGCCGCCAGAGAAGCAGAAACAATATCATTCCGCTCAGGAAAGCGCAGGCCGGGACGTAGAGTTCGGTGATGATGGAAAAATACCAGAACAGCGGAGTGATTGCCAGCGTCAAAGCAGCAGCCACCGCGGCCAGCCGCCAGCCAGCAGGCGGACAATCAGGTAGATACAGGCCACTGTCAGCGCACCCAGGACAGCGCTGAACAGGTTGACCCGCCAGGCGAGGCCGCCGATGGGCAGCAGGGTGAACAGCCTGCCAAGCAACACGTAGACCGGGCAGCCGGTCGGGTGGGTCATGCCCAGGCTGTAGACCACGGTCTGCAACTCGCCCGAGTCGCCATAGAGCAGGCCGGGGGCCAGGGTGCGGACGTAGAGGCCCAGGCTCCCCGCGCCGAGCAGGCAGGCCGGGATGGCATCGAGGCGGGTGAGCGGGGACAGGTTCGCAGTGGAGGGTTTCATAGGCCTGACAACGTCAGGATGGGTTATGGGGTCAGGGTGGGGAAGACCCACTCGCTGGGGTCTTTCTCTGGCTCGAAGCCAGGATTGATGCGCAGGCGGCCAAGCGAGCGGTCGGTCACGTAGGGGATATAGCCGCGGGCGTGCGAACGGGCATAAGCATCGGCGATCTGCTCGGGGCGGGCGGTGTAGTCAATGGTCAGGACGAGTTTCCCGGCCGCGACCCACTGATCAAGCGCAGCCTCGCGCTCCGCAGTCCATTCGGGTGGACTGGGTTCGTGGTCGCGCGGGTAGCCGTAGTACAGGTCTTCCACACCGATGCCGGTCATGGCTGCCAAAAAGTCGGGAAACAGGATGCCCAGTTCCTCGGCATTCTGTGGGAAGACCCCGAACCCCGGGGGTTTCCGCCGGGCGTATTTGGTGAAGTTCAGGATGAAGTCCACCATCTCACGGGCGGCTGTCGCGCGACCCTGATCCTGAAAATACCAGTAGGCATCCACCCGGTCGAGGTAGACACCGTCAAAGCCCAGGGCGAGGATCTGGTCGAGGTAACTTTCGGGCGTGCCGTAGATGATGCGCTGCCACTCCGGCATCCAGTATTTCACCCAGTAATCCCCAGCCCAGGTCTCGTCTGGTTTTTCCAGCCATTCGGGCGGGTTTTTGATCCATTCCGGTTTCCAGTACCAGCGGTAGTTCTCAGACTGGCCTATGCTCATGTAACACAACACAATCTTGGGGCCACCGGGGCTGTTTTTGAGGGCGGGGATGACCTCCGGCGAACTGCCGGCCGCGGAAATGGGCACCACGATTAAGTTGAAGGCGGTTTCACCAATCCGGTCCGGGTCGGCATGTTGGAGTTGATAGAGGAAGTTTTTCACGGAATCCCAATCCGGTTCATCGGCCGGAGCGGAGGGCTGGCAGGCGCTCAGCAGCATTGAAAGAATAACCAGTACGGCCAACCCCAAAAGTGTGCGCGGCATATACTGCTCCTATTTGAAGCCTGTGGTGGTGAAACCCTTGACAATCCAGCGCTGGAAGTTGACGAAGACCAGCAGGATGGGAACCATGATTAAAACCGTCGCCGCCATCACCAGCGCGCCCTGGCCGGTATGGGTGGAGTTGTACCAGGTCAGGATGATGGGCAGGGTGCGCACCTCGATCTTCTGCAGGACGATCATCGGCCATAGATAGGCATTCCAGTTGCCCATGAAGCCCAGGATGCCCAGCGTGGCCAGCGGGGCGCTCAACTGAGGCAGGACGATACGGATGAAGATCTGCCATTCCGAAGCCCCGTCAATACGGGCGGCATCCAACAGTTCGTTGGGGAGCGTCTCGCAGAACTGGCGGATCATGAAAATCCCAAAAGCATCCACCGCACTGAAGATGACCAGTCCCCACAGCGAGTTGATCAACCCAAGTTTGGACAGGATGAGATAGCTGGGGATCATGGTGATATGCGAGGGGATCATCATCAGGGTCAGGAACCAGCCGAACAGGATCCGCTTGCCGGGGAACTGGAACTTGGCGAACATGTAGCCGATCAACGAACTGGTGAAAAGCGTGGAGGTGACGTTGAAGACGGCCACGAAGGCACTATTGAGATAGAACCGCAACAGGGGGAGTTTCGGGTCGTTGAAAATGGTGCGGTAGTTATCCAGGGTGGGGGTCTCTGGCAAAAAGGTGGGCGGGACGCGCAGCACTTCCACATTGGTTTTGAAAGAACTGGCAATCATCATCAGGAAGGGAAGCAGGGTAAATAACAGGCCGAGCGTCAGCAGAACATAGGAAAAGATGCGGCTAGTGAGCACCGACCCGCGCCTCGGTTTCACCTTGCGGATATAGGTCGCCTCGGGAAAGGTTCTGGTCGCCATTTTAGTACTCCCAATCTGTGCGCAGCAGGCGCATCTGGATGAGGGTCACCCCCATGACGATCAGAAACAGGACGAAGGATTCAGCCGCCGCCCACCCCAATCGCTGGTAGCGGAAGGCGTTTTTGTAAATATCCAGCATCAGCACCTGGGTCTGGTTCCCGGGATCGCCGTTGGTCATCACCTGGATGATGTCGAAGACCTGGAAGGAGGAGAGCATGGTCATCACGCAGACGAACAACATCGTCGGGCGGATGAGCGACAGGGTGATCTTGGTGAACACCTGCCAGGGGGTGGCCCCGTCAATCATGGCCGCATCTTTGAGTTCCTGGGGAATGGCCTGCAGGGCGGCGATGAAGATGACCATGTTGTAGCCATAATCCTGCCAGAGATAAGCCAGGATGACTGCCCACATGGCCACCGAGACGCCCATAAAACCGGCGCGCGGATCGGAGAGCCAGGCGACAGGCGTCCCGCCGAAGAAGCGGATAATGGCGTTGATCCAGCCTGCCTGGGGATCGTACATGCTCATCCAGATCAGGGCTACGCCGACTGAGGAGGTCAGGACCGGCAGGAAATAGATGGTGCGGTAGAAGGCCTTGAAGCGTTCCCCGATCGACTCGAGCAGATATGCCAGCGGCAGGGTGATGACCAGGTTGAGCGGCAGGATTGCAAAGGCAAATATCAGCGTGTTTTTCAGGCTTATCCGGAACAGCCCTGCTTCCACGGAAGTGCCCTTGACCATCTCGATGAAATTGCCCAGCCCAACGAAGGGGTTGCTTCCTCCCAACCCAAGGATTGGACCGCCCAGGCGCCCGGAACTGTAGTTGAAAAACATCAATATGAACGCCCAGCCAAGGACGAAGACCCCGAGCGACTCGTAGAGCAGCAGAGGGATCGTCACCCCGAGCACAAAGCGGCTCTTGGCGATGGCCAGTCCTCCTTTTGACCGTTTTTCTCGTTTCCGACCCGGATTCATCGCGCGCCTACTGCAATAAGATATGAAAAATCAATAAAAGCGGCGGGGGCATGGGATGCCATGCCCCCAATGATCTGGTTTACTTGAAAGTAGAGTTCGCTTCAGTGTCAATGGCTTCCAGAGCCTGGTCGATCGTCTCCACACCCTGCAGGGCGTTCAGGATGTGCGGGTAGATGATCTCGTACATCACCAGGTCGCGGTCGGGCATGTTGCCCAGGTACTCGCCATTGGGCAGGATATCCAGGGCTTTGGCCACCCAGAGCATCACCTCGGCAATCTCAGCCGACTTGGTGACCTCCGGCATGGCCGGGATGGTGCCGCTGGCTATGTTGAACTTCAGGGCGTTGGCGGGAACGGTGGTGACGAACTTGACGAAGTCCCAGGCGACATCCTGGTGCTTGCTGTTGGGTGAAACCGTCAGGCCCCAGCCCGAATCCGCGACGAAGACCGGGGCGCCCTGGATGGGCGGCAGGTAGACGTAATCCCACTCGTCAGTGAAATCCGGGAAATTGGTCCGACCCTCGGCGATGGCCCAAGTACCGATGTAGCCGATGCCAACCTTTCCCTGGAAGAAGGCATCGATGACGAAGTTGGTGCTGTCGTTGAAAACGATTGGATCCACCACGCCCGCATCGACGGCATCCACCATCCATTTCAATTGGGCACGCGCTTCGGGGGTGTTGAAAGTGAAGCCAGTATGGTCGGCATTCCAGTAGTCACCGCCGCGCTGCTTGATACCGGCCAGGAAGGAGGCTGAGATCGGGTCAGCGGACGTGAAGTGGAATCCGGCTACGCTTTGCATTCCAGCGTCATCCTTTTTGGACAGCGCCTGTGCGTCGGCCAGCACATCGTCCATCGTCTGCCATTGGGGCGGGAAGGCCAGTCCGGCCGCTTCGAACTTGGTCTTGTTTACCAAAACGCCGCCGTACTCGCAGTTGAACTCCTGTGGGAAGCCATACAGCACACCATCCACGATGTAACCGCCAATCGGCGCGGCGTAGAAGAGTTTCTGGGCATCCGCCAGCGTCATCACATTCGCCGGAACCGGCGCCAGGCGCTCGTAGTACTGCGAGGTCCAGGTGCCGAACAACTGGAGGATATCGGCCTCCTCTCCGGCGGGCATGGCCGTCTGCAGGGTCTGCAGATAGAGTTCGTAATCGAATGACTCGCGCTGGATGGTAACATTGGGATGCTCGTTCTGGTAGGCGGTGATGAGGGCATCATACCCGGCGTTGAAGGCGTTGTTGGTGTGTGTCCACAAGCGCAGGGTGACCTTGCCCTGCTCGACGGTTTTACCACCGCAGGCTGAGAGCAGCAGGGCCAGGATCACCAGCACAAACAGAATGGTCTTTCTCATTTCTTCCTCCTATTTGGAATTATGGTTTGATTGTGAGCTCCAGAAGACAGAGGTTCTGGAAAGCCTTTTGATGAGTGAAAGTTTGTCTTTTTCCTTTGTCATCCTCCTTACTTGTTTTGGTCATGATAGTTTGACCACCGAATCCAAGTTGTTGGGTTGATCCGGGTTGAGTCCCTTGGAGAGCGACCGCTCGAAGGCGATCATCTGGCCGACCGGCAGGTAGAGGACATTGCGGACAGCTTCGTCCAGCCCCGACTCAAACCGGACATCCGCCTGCTCTTCGCCCACGGTCAGGACCCGCCCCCCCAGGGCTTTCACGTCCGCCAGCACCGCGGCCTCCTGTGGACCGTTGACCGTTGACTGGAGACCGATGACTAAAGACGAGGGCGTGATCATGCTCTTCGGCCCGTGCCGGAACTCCATGAAGTGGAACGGTTCGCTGTGGCTGAGGGACATTTCTTTCATCTTCAGGCTGAGTTCGCAGGCCAATCCGTAGCGCGGGCCGGAGCCGAGCCAGTAGAAACGGTCAATCGAGGCGTCACGGCCCAACTCGGCGGCGAGGGAAGCGTAGGTTTTCATGAGCCGCGCCCCGGCTTCGGACAGACGGGCGAGGCCATCGGACAGGTCGGCGCGCCTGGCCCACAGCGCGGCGATGGCCATGGTGGCGAGGTAGAGCGTAGAGAAGGCGCGCGTCTGCGCCACCGACTGCTCCTGCCCGGAAGGCAGGACGATGTTCACCGCCCCCATCTTCGCCAGCGGCATCTCGCCGTAGCAGGAGAGCGTCAGCAGACCGCCGCGCTCCCCGGCGAGGAAGACTTCGCAGGCGCGCAGGGTCTCGGTCGTCTCGCCGGAGCGGGAGACGGCCACCAGCAGGGTTCTGCCGTCCACGTAGGACGAGCAGGGAGACAGCCAGAGTTCGGAGGCGGGGAAAGCGCGCGCCGGGAGACCGGTCAGTTCCTGGGTCAGGGCGGCGGCGGCCAGGGCCAGGTAGTAGGTCGAGC
>Ga0105152_10000300_pt1 | contig 13902 bp, 10 predicted proteins | sample LakBais05cmmetaG_FD_81534 | JGI IMG/M metagenome (GOLD analysis project Ga0105152, IMG submission 81534) | Lake sediment microbial communities from Lake Baikal, Russia to study Microbial Dark Matter (Phase II) - Lake Baikal sediment 0-5 cm | ecosystem: Environmental > Aquatic > Freshwater >...
ACCTTCAGTGGGTCAATCACGCCAGCCGTGAGCATGTCACAGTATTCGCCGGTAATGACATTGTAGCCGAGGTGTTTGTTGCCCTGTTCCTTGGCGAGGCGGCGGATGTTCTCGATGATGACCGCACCATCCTGACCGGCGTTCTCAGCCAGTTTGCGGATGGGGGCTTCAAGCGCCTTGCGGACAATGGCAACGCCGATGGTTTCGTCGTCGCCGGTCATCTTGACCTTATCAAGGGCCGCGACAGCGTTGATGAAGACGATTTCACCGCCGGGGACGATGCCTTCTTCAATGGCAGCGCGGGTAGCGGAGAGGGCATCTTCGACACGGTGTTTCTTCTCTTTGAGTTCGGTCTCGGTGGCTGCGCCAACACGGATGATGGCAACGCCGCCGGAAAGTTTGGCCAGGCGCTCCTGGAGTTTCTCTTTGTCGTAGTCGCTGGTACTCTTGTCGATCTCGACGCGGATCTGCTCGATGCGGCCCTTGATCTGGGCAGTATCGCCCTTGCCGCCGACGATAGTGGTGTTGTCTTTGTCGGTGACCACTTTCTCGGCCCGGCCGAGGTCTTGCAGGGTGGTGGTTTCGAGTTTGCGGCCGGTCTCTTCGGAGATAACCTGACCACCGGTCAGGGCAGCGATGTCTTGCATCATGGCCTTGCGGCGGTCGCCGAAGCCCGGGGCCTTGACGGCCAGCACGTTCAACATGCCGCGCAGTTTGTTCAGCACGAGGGTCGCCAGGGCTTCGCCGTCAATATCTTCGGCGATGATGACCAGGTCACGCTTGCCAATCTGGACGAGTTTTTCCAGCACCGGGACAATGTCCTGGGCAGCGGAGATTTTCTTGTCGTAGATAAGGATGTAAGGCTCAGGGATCACCGCTTCCATGTGTTCGACGTCGGTGATGAAGTAGGCCGAGATGTAACCGCGGTCGAACTGCATACCTTCGACGTACTCGGTCTCGAATTGCAGGGACTTTGACTCTTCAACGGTGATGACGCCATCTTTGCCGACTTTGTCCATCACGTCGGAGATCAGTTTGCCGATTTCGGGGTCAGCGGCGGAGTTGGTGGCGACTGAGGCGATTTCTTCCTTAGTCTCGATCTTTTGGGACATCTTGCGCAGGGCAGCGACGACCGTTTCCACGCCCTTGCTGATGCCAAGTTTCAGGCGCATCGGGTTGGCACCCGCGGCCAGGTTCTTCAAGCCTTCGGTGACAATAGCGTGCGCCAGAACGGTGGAGGTGGTGGTACCATCACCGGCGATGTCATTGGTTTTGGTGGCGGCTTCCTTAAGAAGCTGCGCGCCCATATTGGCAAAGGGGTCTTCCAGTTCGATTTCCTTGGCAACCGTCACGCCGTCGTGGGTGATGGTGGGGGAGCCAAACTTGCGATCCAAGGCTACGTTGCGGCCCTTGGGACCGAGGGTGGTGCCAACAGCATTGGCAACCACGTCAATACCTTGCTGAAGCCGACGACGGGCGTCTTCGGAAAAGACGAGTTGTTTTGCAGCCATAATTCATTCCTCCAATTAGACTAATTACTTCTTAACGATGGCGAGGATGTCACTCTCGCGCAGGATGAGCAGTTTTTTGCCATCCACTTTGATTTCCGTGCCGGAATACTTGGCGTACAAGACTTTGTCGCCGACGGCTACGTCCATGGCGATACGCTTTCCATCTTCGTCGCGGTCGCCAGGGCCGATTGCCAGAATGTTGCCCTCTTGGGGTTTTTCTTTGGCCGTTTCGGGGAGCGCGATACCGCCCTTGGTGATGTCTTCCTGCTCGATGGGATCGATCACCACACGACTGCCCAAAGGTTTGAGATTAAGTGCCATATATGCCTCCTGAAATAGTGGATTACATCCAATTTAGCACTCCAGCATGCTGAGTGCTAATTGTTATGATACAAGACTTCTGGATTGTCGTCAAGAGTGGGTTGTGATGTTTAACAAAACTCTGATATTCCCCCGCTGCGGGCCGGACCCTTTCCGTGCCCTTACGGCCGCGGCGTGTAACCCGGCATCGGCGTGGTGATGATCGTGGAGGCCGGCATGGTAACCGGTGTTGGCGTTTGAGTCTGTGCCGCAATAACGTTAGCGCAGATGGACAGGCCATCTGCAGCATTGCGCAAGATGATCTGGTCAGTACTATAGGTTTGGATGAGCAGCGTCAGCACTCTCACGGCCGCATCACAGTTACCGGGCTTCTGGGGAGAGAAAGCCGCCAGCACGGAGCCATAGTCAAGATAATAAGTAGCACTTCTTGGCGAAAGCGGAAGAGGGCTGACAGTAACGCCTTCATCACCCGCCGGGCAGCCATTGCGTGCCAGACAAGATTCTTCTGGCGTGCAGCCATCCACAGCACATTGCAGAGCGAAGATAGCCGTTTCATAATTACGTCCGCGTTTATAAATATTCCCTAATTGCCCGTAAAGGTCGGCGTTCGTTGGATCCAGTGCGATGGCCTGCTGGGCATTCAAGGCAGCCGCGAAGAATTCGCCCTGCTGGGCATATGTTTTGGCAATGGCGAGATAAGGCGAAGGGTCGAGAATATTTTTTTGTTCATTCAAGCGGACAGCCTTGGCATAGCTCTCCAAAGCCTGGTTGTAGAGTTCCGTCTGCTGGGACCCCGGGGAACTGTAAAGAGCAAGTGTGCGGTAATTGTGTCCGATGGAAATATACAGGAATGTCAGATTCGGATTAATCGTCAGTGCTTGCTGGTATTCTTCGATTGCCTGGCGGTAATACTTGATAGATTCAAGATAATAACCATAAACCCGATGAACATCCATCACCTGCGGGCCAAGTTGAAGCGCGGATTGGATATACTGCTCGGCCTGGGTCCATTTCTGCTCGTCTATGAGGATTTCTGCATAGAAGGCCAAGGCCAGCGGATTCTGGCTGTTCAACGAGATGGCATGCAATGCCTCCTGATCGGCTTCAATGATAAGTTTGGCGGCCAGCTTGTCCCCGGTCCGCAAGGCATCCAAATTTGGATCGGCGTTCCAGTCCAGAACAAAGGCGCGGATGGCAAGAACATTGCTATCATCAGGTGCGAGGGCTTTTGCCTGGTCTGCGGATTGCTGCGCCTCAGTCAGCCGGGTCAGGCGGTCGGTGTCATTGGAAAGCAAACGCGAGGAATAGGCCTGGATGCGCGCCAGTTCGGCCAGAGCTTCAGCATTATTCGGATCCACCTTTGTGGCTTCCTGATAAGCAGTGATGGCGGCGGGCAAGTCCCCGGCGTTAAACGAGGCTTCCCCTTCCAGTACCCAGGAATTGATCGTCCGCGTAGATGTCGGGGTCGGGTCGAAGGGGTTGCGGATCTCACCTTTATTCAGCCGTATAACAATCCAGACCCCGGCCAGGATAAACAAGGCCAGGGCAAACAGGCGATACAGGTTCGAGGTCCGGCGCTGATAAAATAGGGCGCGGCGGCGGTTCACTTTCATGGCGTTGGGGATTTCTGGCTCGCGGGGGTGGCAGTTGGCGCTGTCTGCGTTCTACCTCCGCATATGCTGATGGCATATTGCGAGTTGCTGACTGCAAATTCATCTGAAGGAAGCGCAGCCATGATCTGCTGGGTGAGTGAAAGCATATCTCCACAGCGTTCCATCAACGCAAGGAGAATCGCATAGGTATAGTAATAGCGCGAGACCCAGGCATCGCCGCTGATGGGCAGAGGCACAATTGTTTGCCCATCTTCGTTCAGACCGCCATGGATTGCGAGTGAAAACTGCTTATCGGCGCCCACCCATTCATTTATTTTAAAGAGCATATACCCCCAGTTGCCGCGCAGATAAGGATCGGTAGGATCGTTCGCAACCGCGCTCTCAGCGTACTGAGCAGCCTTGGCATATTCACCAATGGAAGCCAGGGCACGCGAACTGTACAGGGATGGACGGGTATCAGAAGGGTTATAAGTATTGGCAAGTGTGTATTGCTGAAGAGCCGATTCAATCACGCCCAGCCCCTTATAGGTCACACCAAGTTCCAGGTGGATTTCCGAAATATTGGGGTTAATCTGTATGGCCAGCAGATATTCCTGGACGGCTTGTTCGCGGTTATCGGTGATCTGGAGGATATATGCGCGTGCCCAGTGCGCTTCCAGGCTGTTGGGGGCCAATGTAACCGCGGCTTGAGATGCTTCAATGGCAACTGTGATCGGGTCAACGTATGGGCCGGCGTTATTTTCGTACATCTTGCCATACAAGAAAGCCTTGTAAGCCTGGATGAACCCGTTGGTGGGGTCCAGTCGCAGGGCTTCCTTCAAGGAATCATCTGCCGCAACATAGTCCCCCTTCTGAGTCAACGCCCAGGTGCGCACGGCGTGCGCCATCGAGTTGTTGGGGTTGAGCAGCAGAGAATTTTCGGCATTGACCAGCGCCTCGTCATACTTCCCGGCAAAAACCTGGACGCGCGCCAGGGCAATATAGAATGACGGGTCATCCGGTTTGATGCGGATCGCCTCCATGTAGGCATCAATCGCCTGAAGTAATTTCCCTTCAGCAAATAAGTTCCCCGCATCCGTGACGTAAGACTCCGGGTCACGGGTGGCCGTCAAAGTCGCCACGAACGGCGTCTGCGCCGTTGGCAGAATGAACCGATCAACGTAAGTGACAATGGCAATAAGAATCACCACCACCACAACCAAAAACCAATTGATGTGCGGGCGCCGCTGGCGCATGCTCCATTTCGAACCTCGCAGGTACATGCAATCATCTTACCATCCTATACAAATGGGCGTCAATCCCCGCCCAGGCCTCTTGTCAGACAATCCGCTTGCGGCTAGAATAAGTACATGGAGTTCGACGTATTCACGCTGCTCCCAGAAGTTTTCCCCCCCTATCTCAATAGTAGTATTTTGCATCGTGCCCGCCAGCGCGGGTTGATTGACGTACGCATCCACAACATCCGCGACTGGGCCGCAGACAAACACCACGTCACTGACGACGAACCGTACGGCGGCGGCGGCGGAATGGTAATGAAAGTCGAACCGGTCTTCGCCGCCGTCGAAAGCGTGCTCGGACCCGAAGCCTGCTGCCCGGTCATTTTGCTCACCCCCCAGGGACGCGTCTTCAGCCAAAAAATAGCGATGGAATTTGTCCGGCACCCGCGCCTGGCCCTGATCTGTGGCCGCTATGAAGGCGTGGATGAGCGCATCCGCGAACACCTGGTCACGGACGAGATCTCCATTGGAGATTTCGTCCTGACCGGCGGCGAGCTCCCGGCACTCATCCTGATCGATGCCATTTCCCGTCTCATCCCCGGCGTGCTCGGTGATCCTGACGGCGCGATGGACGACTCACACGCCGCCGGTCTGCTCGAATACCCGCACTACACCCGTCCACCCGAATGTCGCGGCTGGGGTGTGCCCGAAATCCTGCTCTCTGGCGATCATGCAAAAATCGAAAAGTGGCGCCGCGAACAATCCCTTCAGCGGACTCTGGAACGCCGGCCTGATTTGTTGGATAACGCTCCTTTGAGCGATAAAGATAAGAAGTATCTCGAAAAACGAAACCGTGCATCAGAACCTATTAATTCATAGAAAAGGAGAAAAACAATCAATGGAGAAAAAACGATTTCCGTGGGGAAGGACCTTTTTGTTGGGCTTTGGTTTCCTGGGAATCAGCATCATCTGGCCAATCTTCAATCAATATATTCCTCTCTTCCTGCAGGCCGGTAACCCGGAGTTCGAACGTCAACTCCTGGCAGAAGGCCGGGAGCTGCCGAAAATTGTCGGTTTTGGCCTGGCTCCCAGTCTGGCGATGTTCATCATGACATGGGATAACCTGTTGAACATGTTCATTGCCCCGTGGGCGGGTAGTGTCAGCGACCGCACCTGGAACAAACTGGGCCGCCGTAAAATATGGATCCTGATCGGCGCGCCGGTGGCTCTTCTGGCCTTCGTGTTCGTGCCGGTGGCGCAAAGCTTGCTGGCCGTTTTGGTTTTTATTCTCATCACCAATTTCGGCATGGCGCTGTTCCGCTCACCAGCGGTCTCCTGGCTGGGCGACCTGTTTGAACGGAATGATCGCAGCAAAGCCAATGGCGTCATCAACTTGATGGGCGGCGTTGGAGGTTTGTTGGCCTACTTCGGCAGCGGGATGATTTTCAACGCATTCGAAAACTCTTCGCCGGAGACGGCCCGACTGATGCCCTTCGTGGCCGGTGCCATTGTTACAGCTGTAGCTTTGGCAACTGCCCTCATTTTTGTTAAAGAGCCACGCACGTTGCCCGGAGGAGAAGACCGCGAGAAGGCCAACGTACTCAAAAATGTTCGCATTCTCTTCTCCAACCCTGATAAGAGCGGCGTGCTTGTACTGGTAAGCATCCTGTTCTGGTTCATGGCTTTCAGTGCTCTTGAAACTGGCTTGTCATCTTTTGCGGTCTTTTCACTGGGCATGCGGCCCGGGACCGCTTCCATTTACGCCGGACTGGTGACGATTTTCTTCATCATTTTCTCCATTCCGGCCGGTTTCCTGGGGACGCGCTTCGGGCGTGGACCGATCATCCGCATCGGGTTGATTGGGTTGATTGCCCTCCTGTTGTTTGGTTATTTCTTCGTTCAGGGAAGCCTCCTCTTTGCTATCGTATTGATCGTAACCGGCGGGTTCTGGGCCCTGGTCAACGTCAACAGCCTGCCGCTTGTCTATGACCATGGAGATGAGCGCCGGATTGGCGCATTTACCGGGCTATATTATTTTTCATCCCAACTGGCAGCCGTACTTGGCCCGACGCTGGGCGGGTTGCTGGTGGATGCTCTGGGAAGTGAATATCGCTGGCTGTGGTTGTTCAGCTTTGTGTTCATGACCCTGGCTTTGCTGTCCATGCTGGGCGTGAAGCGCGGCGAGGCGCAAAAAGCCACTTAAACGGCGTGCAGGATCTCGGTCCGGCCTGCCGCTTCGTGACATTCGTCCAACCGAATCGTGAGACCTGTTCAGGCCGTTTTCTACGCGCGGGCTTGCGAAAAGGGTCAAGAGGCTGTATACTACTTTTAACAGATGTCTCAATTCTTTCGAGAGGAGGAGGTATAAGTCGGCAAAAACAGTTAACCCTTCTTCAAATTCTACCATCTGTAATCCCGATTTTCAACTTTCAAGAGGAGAGGAACAAATGAAGAAACTGTACGTAGTAATTGCCATTTTCGTAATGGCCGCCCTGCTCGTCCCGGCCTGCACCCCCACGGCCCCCGATTGCACCAAGCCAGATGTTTTTTGCGTTGGCATGGTAACCGATGTCGGCAAGATCGACGACAAGTCCTTCAACCAGTCTGCCTGGGAAGGTCTGCAGAAGTCCAAGACCGATAAGGTTGCTGACTGGGTTCAGTACCTCGAAACCACCGATGCCAAGGACTATGCCAAGAACATCGCCACCTTCGCAGATGCTGGTTACGATGCGATTGTGACCGTCGGCTTCAACTTGACCGAGGCAACTGCCGCGGCTGCTATTGCCTACCCGAACATCGACTTCATTGGTGTGGACCAGTTCCAGGCTTGGCCGTATGATGCTGACACCACCAATGATATTGCCAACCTGGTAGGCCTGAACTTCCCTGAAGATAATGCTGGCTTCCTGGTGGGTGCTCTGGCGGCTATGATGTCCACGACACACAAGATCGGCGGCGTGTTCGGTACCGATGCGGTTCCGCCCGTCTGGCGCTTTGGTGAAGGCTACCGGGCCGGTGCAGCGTATGCAGATGCCCAGCTGGGCACCACCACCGAACTCTACGTGGTCTACCACAATGACGTCGGCTTCGACAAGACCTTTGTTGACCCCGAATGGGGCGCGGCGACCGCTGATACCATGATCGACAACGGCGCGGACGTGATCTTCGGCGGCGGCGGCAAGACCGGTAACGGCGCCGTGGTCCAGGCAGCCACACGCGGCGTTTATGCCATTGGCGTGGATACCGACCAGTACTACACCCTGCCCGAGGCAGCTCCCAAGATGCTCTCCAGTGCCATGAAACTCATCACCCCCGGCGTGGCCGATTTGCTCGTTCTGGCCAAGGCTGCTCAGGCTGGCGGCGCGGCCTTCCCGTTCGGCAACTACATGGGCGATGCCACCTATGCTCCGTTCCATGACCTCGCGTCTGCGGTCCCGGCGGATGTCAAGACCCGCATGGAACAGATCAATACCATGCTGTTGAGCGGCGAACTCCTGACCGGCGTTCCGGCCATGAAACCGTAACCATTCTTCTGCCCGTCAAGTGAAGGGGAAAGGGAATGTCCCTTTCCCCTTCTTGTTGTCACCACCTAAATCGAAATGGGTGAAGATTGAAATGCAGCCATCCAAGGTAAGAAACTTTTTTAAGAGTGCGTTATCTTCGGCAGTGGAAACCCTCCTGGTTCCCCTGCTGGCCGTAATAACAGCCGTGATTGTCGGCGGTATCGTGATCGCGGCTGTGGGCGGGAATCCTTTTTTTGCCTACATCGGTCTCATCCAGGGTGCCTTTGGCTCGGCCAAGGCCCTGAGCGAGACAGCCGTTTGGGCAGTTCCTTACATATTCGCCGGACTGGCCGTCTCGGTGGCTTTCAAGGGCGGCCTGTTCAACATCGGCGCGGAAGGTCAATTGGCCTTTGGCGCCGTAATCGCTGCGTTGGTAGGTTACGGTCTGCCCAATTGGCTTGGAATCGATCTCCCCGCAATTATCCATATTCCTCTTGCGGTTGGCTTGGGAGCCCTGGCAGGCGCCCTTTGGGCAGCTATTCCAGGTTTTTTGAAAGCTTATATGGGCGGTCATGAAGTCATCAATACCATTATGATGAACTACATCGCCCTCAACATGACCAGTTACCTGCTCAATGGCCCGATGAGGGATCCAAACCCGAACAATGTATCGGCGCGCACTCCTGAAATCGCAATGAGCGCCCGCATCCTACCCCTTTTTGAGGGCTTGCGCATTCACTGGGGTTTCGTCCTGGCTCTGCTTGTAGCTTTTCTAGTCTGGGTTGTGATCTGGAAGACCACCGTCGGTTTCGAAATCCGTACTGTTGGCTCTAATCCTGATGCTGCAAAATTTGCTGGTATTAATGTTAAGCGCACTATTATCCTCAGCATGGCCTTTTCTGGACTCTTGGCCGGCCTTGCTGGGTCGATTGAGGTCACCGCCCTGAATTATCGCCACGAACTCGGCTTCTCCATCGGGTATGGTTTCGACGCCATCGCAATTGCCCTGCTTGGCAAGACCCATCCGCTTGGGGTAGTGATCGCGGCAATCCTGTTTGCGGCCATGCGCAATGGGGCAACCCGCATGCAGTTCCTGACGCAGATCCCGGTGGATGTCATTTCGGTCATCCAGGCACTCATCCTGCTCTTTGTCGCCGCGGATGCCATCATCCGCTACATCTATCGCATTAAGAGCCGCGGCGAACGCGTGGTGCTGACACGCGGCTGGGGTGGGTAAAGGAGACGGCATGGACTGGAAACGCTTCGGCTTTATCGCAATTGTAATTGTCGGTCTTTTCACCGTCGTTGTGCTGGTGGGCAGTGCGGTACAGAAACCTATCCTCATCATTGCCAGCATGTTGGCGACAACCATCACTGTAGCGACTCCCCTCACCCTGGGAGCCCTTTCAGGCATTTTCTGCGAACGCGCCGGAGTAGTGAACATCGGCATCGAAGGCATGATGCTCTCTGCCGCCTTCTTCGGCTGGTTTGGGGCGATCTACATGAATACCATTCTGAATATTTCACCGATGCCCAGCCTGTTAATTGGTGTACTGTGCGCCCTGTTAAGTGGCCTTCTGATGGCTTTGCTTCATGCTGTCCTTTCCATCACTTTCAAAGTGGACCAGATCATCGGCGGAACAATCATCAACATTCTTGCCATCGGAATTACCGGCTTCCTGAACCGCCAGTTGTTCTTCGAAAAAAGCTCGATTTTTGGCGGAAACGTTCCGCATGCACCTGGCACACTCCCCACCATCCATATCCCGGTCCGGGAAGGAATTGAGGCGATCTGTGGGCTATTCGGGAATTCAGAGGGCTGTCTGACTGTGGCAAAAGCCATTGGCAGGGTTTTTGACCAGCAGCCAATCGTGATCTCCGCCATCCTGTTGGTTTTCATCACCCACATTGTGCTTTTCAAGACCCGTTGGGGTCTGAGGACACGCGCGGTTGGTGAACATCCAAAAGCGGCCGATACCGTCGGCATCAACGTGGAAAAGATGCGTTACATTAACGTCCTGATTGGAGGCCTGATGGCTGGGTTGGGCGGCGCTTACTTTACGCTTGAATCAGTCCCATCCTTTGAGCCCCTGATGACCAACGGGCGCGGTTTCATCGCCCTGGCCGCCATGATCTTCGGCAACTGGACTCCCTTCGGTGCATGGGCAGCATCTCTCGTATTTGGTGCAGCGCAGGCCTTGCAGATTAATATGCAGGTCTACCGTGATGTTATCCCGGCCCAGTGGGCCATCCTGCAGAACTCTTACGTAGTCGGCCTGACCCCCTATATTCTGACCATGGTTATCCTCACCGGAATCATTGGCAAGACGATTCCCCCGGCTGCTGACGGCCAGCCCTACGAGAAATAGGAGGCCGCCATGTCACAGAATCCCATCATCCTTGAAGCAAAAGGCATCACCAAACAATTCCCTGGCGTGCTTGCCAACGACAACGTTGATTTTGACCTGCGTCACGGTGAAGTTCATGCCCTGCTGGGCGAAAATGGCGCCGGCAAAACCACGCTGATGAACATCATTTACGGCCTATACAAGCCGGAATCTGGCCAGATCATCGTCAACGGCCAGCCCATTGTTATCCATTCGCCCAAAGATTCCATCCAGGCGGGCATTGGCATGGTGCACCAGCACTTCATGCTCATCCCGGTCTTTACCGTATCCGAGAACATTATGCTGGGTGATGAGACGACCCGTTACGGTTTCCTCGACGAGAAAGCTGTCTCACAGCGTGTGCGCGAACTCTCCAAACAACATGGTCTGGATGTGGAACCGGACGCTTTGATTGGCGACTTGCCGGTTGGTGTGCAGCAGCGTGTGGAGATCGTCAAGACCCTGTACCGGAATGCCCAAATCCTGATCCTGGACGAGCCGACAGCCGTCCTGACCCCTCAGGAAGCAGACGAGCTCTTCGTTATCATGCGCAAACTGACCGAGCGCGGCGTTTCGATCATCTTTATCACCCATAAACTCAAGGAAGTGTTGGCCGTTGCTGACCGGATCACGGTCATGCGCGCCGGAAAAGTCATTGGTACGACCACCCCGAAAGAAACCAACGAAGCCAAACTGGCCGCCATGATGGTCGGACGAGAAGTCATCCTGAAAGTGGATAAGGGTCCGGCCAAATCTGGCGATGAAATCCTAAAAGTGGACGGGCTGAAGGTACGCGACATCCGTGGCCTGGAAGTTGTGCGCGGCGTCTCCTTCCAGGTACGCGCCGGGGAAGTCCTGGGCATCGCCGGGGTGCAGGGCAACGGGCAGACGGAACTGGTGGAGGCGTTGACCGGCTTGAGGCCCATGGCAGGCGGGATAATGTGGTTCTCCGGGAAAGATATGACCGGCAAGCCGCCGCGTCCCATCACCGAGACCGGTATGGCACATATCCCTGAAGACCGCCAAAGGCATGGTCTGGTACTTGTCTACACCGTGGCGGATAATATGGTCCTCAACACATATTACCAGCCGCCCTTCGGTGTGCACGGCTTGCTTCAGCCCGCAGCAATTGACACCAACGCGCGTAAATTGATCCAGGATTACGATGTGCGCACACCTTCCCCGTATGTACCGGTGAGGAAACTCTCCGGCGGCAACCAGCAGAAAGTGATCGTGGCGCGCGAACTCAGCCACCCGGTCAAACTATTGGTCGCCAACCAACCGACGCGCGGTCTGGATGTTGGCTCCATTGAATACATCCACAAGGAGATTATCGTCATGCGCGACCGCGGCGTAGCCGTCCTGCTGGTCTCCGCCGAACTGGACGAGATTATGGCGCTTTCCGACCGGATCGCCGTCATGTACCGTGGTCAGATCGTCGCCACAGTAGACGCCGCAAAAGTGACCCGCGAACAGCTCGGCCTCTGGATGGCCGGCGCCCACCCGGAAGAATAACCGGTTTCTTCACAACTCTTGGATCGGGGCGGCCGGCTGGCCGCCCCGATGCTTTTTAAAATATGCGCGCCCGTCTCTGGCTCATTCTTTGGCTCCCTGGCATCCTCTTCCCGATGGCCTTCCCGGGAACTTTCTGGCCTGCTTTTCGTCATCTGTCTAACGCTGTCTTTGCTTCAGGCTGGATACACGTGATCATGCACACTTTCCTGTACGCTGTGCTGGGGATCTTGCTGACGCATTGAATCAAATCGCTTTCCATCCAATCTGCATTGATCATTCTGCGAATGGCTTTGCTGGTCGGCTGTTTCCACGAAGGCCTGCAAATCCTGACAGCCGGCCAATGGCCGGGATGGTGTACCGAGATCTATGACTTGAGCGTGGATTTGGTCGGCGCGGCCATCGGCCTGGCACTAGCCCGGTTCTGGGCACGCCGAGAGGAGCAATCGCCATCTCGCCTGCCAAAGCAGTTTTCAGGTCCGTAACGATAGTCCTCTCCAGCTGTTAATAAAAGTGGCGTAGTGCGTCAAAGCAATGTTACTTTACTGCTCCTAGCATGAATTTCTGAACTGAAGCGGCCAAAAAGTAAGGAAAAAACAATGATTTGGGTTCAAATATTCATGCAGTACCCTGTAGGGGTATCATTTCCTATAATATGATTCTGTTATAATGAAAATACTTGTAACGCCGATAGATATATCCCTTGCCCCGTGCTGGAACCGGGACTACCACGAAAGCAAAAGACTTGTTATGGAGGAAAGAATGTCACGTCTTACCAAACTCACCTGGCTCTTGATGGCCTTCATTTTGTTTGGGCTGGCCGCCTGCGGTGGAGGAACGCCGACCACTGACCCATCACTGGCCATTACCCAAATCTGGCAGACCGTTGAGGTGGCACAAACTCAGACCGCCCTGGCTGCATCCCCAACTCCAAGCATCACCAACACTCCCGCCGTCAGCCCGACCCTGCAAGCCACCAACACGCCTCTCATCACCAACACCCCACTGCCTGGCGTTCCATCAGCGACGCCTTTTACCATCTCAACACCCGCTGGCACACAATCTGCTGCCTGCGACAACGCCATTGGCATCACCGATGTGACGTATCCGGATGGCTCGGAAGTCGTTGCCGGGGCGCCGTTCATCAAAACCTGGCGGGTGAAAAATCTCGGCCCCTGCACCTGGGACCAAGACTATAGCCTTATCTTCGGCTGGGGCGGAGTTGGAACAAACTGGAACACGACCCGGCCTTCGTACTTCACCGCCATCGTTCTGCCAGGCGAGACACTCGAAATCTCTGTCACACTGACAGCCCCCACCGCAGCCGGCAACTACGCGGCTTCCTTCCGCCTGCAGAACAACAAAGGTTACAACTTCGGTCCGGTGCAGACGGTAGTTGTCACAGTCAAGTAAACAGGAACTGCGTGTCCCTCACCCAGGCAGTCAAAAACGAAGCCCGCCGCCTGGGATTTCCCCTGGCGGGCGTCACCACGCCTGAACCTCCGCTCCATTGGCCGGCCTATGAACACTGGCTGTCCATGGGGCGGCATGGTTCCATGGACTACCTGGCCGACCCCCGTCGCGCCGACCCGCGCCTGGTTCTGCCCGAATGCCGTTCCATCCTGATGCTCGCCGTGAGCTACCCGGACCCGGGACCTGCCGCGCAAAACCTTTTTCCGCGTCCGGCTGGACGCGTCGCCGCCTACGCCTGGGGACGTGATTACCATCTCGTTTTGCCCGAACGCCTGAAAACGCTGGCCTCCTTTATCGAGACACAGGCTGGGAGTCCAGTGCCGCACCGCTGGTACACGGACACGGCTCCACTACTGGAACGGGAC
>Ga0105152_10000302_pt1 | contig 13867 bp, 15 predicted proteins | sample LakBais05cmmetaG_FD_81534 | JGI IMG/M metagenome (GOLD analysis project Ga0105152, IMG submission 81534) | Lake sediment microbial communities from Lake Baikal, Russia to study Microbial Dark Matter (Phase II) - Lake Baikal sediment 0-5 cm | ecosystem: Environmental > Aquatic > Freshwater >...
TAGTAATCATCGTAAAGGTCAAAACCCTGGTCCAGGCCGAACCGGGAATCCAGGGGAAAGGCGCCGATAAAAGCGGCCGTTTGATAACCGTGGCGCCGCAGGTATTGCGGGATGGTCAGGAATTTTTTGTCCAGTTTAAAGCCGGTGTTGTCACTGACGCCATGGTAAAGGGAGGTGGTTCCGGTCAGGATATTGATATGAGAGGGCAGGGTGACCGGGTTGTGGGCGAAAGCCCGGGTGAAAACCAAAGATTTTTCGGCCAAAGCGTCCAGGTTCGGGGTCTTGACATGCCGGGGATCCAAAATGCCGACCCGGTCAAACCGCAGGGTATCGACCGTGATCAGCAGCACATTGAAAGCCGGTTCCTGACTTTTAGCCGGGCCGGGAAAAAGCATGGAAACCGCTCCCGTCAAGACGGATAAAAATAAAAATATCAACCTCCGGGACCGGTACATCGCCATGGATCCGCCTCGACGACAGCCTTTATTTCACCTTCGAAAAAGCGTCGACGATGGCTTTCGCCGTTCCGAAATCGGGAGAATCGGGGGCCAATTCCATGAATTTTTTCAACGCTTCCAAGGCTTCGGGGATTTGGTTCAAAGCGGTGTGGGTCATACCCAATTGGTAATAGGCTTCAGTGAAATCAGCGTCTATTTCCACGGCCCTTTTAAAATATTTCAGAGCATTGTCATTTTTATTGTTGTTGATCAAGTTGGCGCCGATGTTGAACAACGTATTGGTATCCTTGATTTCTTCAAAAGGAATCTTTTGATACCATTCCATCGCTTTTTCCATGTTCTTGGCATTGGCATAGGAATTGCCGATCAAGGTCATCACTTCGGCACTCTTGGGCTGTTTTTCAAAGAGTGCCTGGTACTGTTCAATGGCCTTGTCATAATTTTCCATGGCAAAATAACAATTGCCGATATTCTTCAAAATAATGAACACGTCCGGATTTTTCTTAAAAATATTCTCAAATTCGACCAAGGCTTCTTGATATTTTTTTTCACCGAACAGCAAATTGCCTTTTTCCAATTCGGAAATGATGTCTTCAGTGAGGGCGAAGCCTTCGATTTTTACGAGCTTGATCTCGATTTCCGGGGATTTGGCTCCCGGCGTTTCATCCACACGGTAGCTGATTTTCTTTGTTTCATAACCTGTTTTTTCAAAATCGATGTTCCAGCCGCCGCCGCGCAGGTACAGGATCCGCCACCGGCCATCGCTGCCAGTATTCGGGGAAGGGAGGTAATAGGATAAGGCCTTCACTGAATAAAGTTTGACCGTTACACCTTCCAAGGGTTGCCCGGTTTTTTCATCGAGCACGATACCTTTGATTTTCCCTTTTCCTGAATTCGCGGATTGGGCAACAAGAGTTGCGGCCAGGAATGCCGCCAGCACCGTTATGATCAACGCTTTTTTCATTTATACCTCCTAAAAAAAATATTATATCACCAATAAAAAATAAAATAAAGCGCCATTTGCAGCCAAGTTGATTAGACGGACGGCGGCCGGGAATTTTCAATAAGCCCGGACCGCAAAGCTCAATAGGAAAATCAGCCAAAAGGCATTGAATCCCAGCCGCCACAAGAAAGGCTGCTTTTCCTTCACATAATTGTACAGGAGCGAAGGGGCGAAGACCGCCAGCTGAATGACAAAAAACAAAAGCAGCGCCTGCAGCACATTCAGAGAATTTTCAAAAAACACATTCAGGCCGGGGCAGAAAATGGAATTGAAAATGACGAACAGGTGCAGCACATACACGAACAGGGATTCGGTCCCCGCTTTTTTCAATATTCCCAAAAAGCGGCCGTTACATCTCCGCAGCAACCAATCCGAAAGCCACAACAGCAGAAAAACACCGCCGGTCTTGTTCAGGTTACCGGACAAGGTGAGTTCGGCTTTGAAATAAAACTGGCTGGACTGGAAAAAAAACCAGGGGAAAAACAGAACACCCAGCAGTAGGATCATTTTAAAGAAAAATTCCTTTTTCAGTTTTGTATACAGGAAAGCGGCAAGTACCCCGATGAACAGATATCCGGCCCAGGGGAAAAGGGAGAACAGTGAAACCTCGTAATTGAAATACGGATCCACGGCCGGGTGCAGGTGGATCGACTTGACGGTTTCCGGCAGCAGGAAGAAAAGCGCTCCGGCCAGGCCGGAAAAAAAGACGACCGTTTTTTCGTTCTTGATCAGTATGGCCAGAATCGTGAACAGCAGAAGGCCTGAGCCGATACACTGCAGGATATCGACCTTTAAAAACTCACTTGCCTTGCCCTGGGAGGCATACTGCAGCGTTTTGCGCAGCGAGAGAAAGGGGAGATGGATCCAATAGCCGATGGCGAAGACGAACAGGATGCGGCGCAGGCGCTTGAAAAAAGCCCGGTCCAGGTGGATGTAATTCTGCCGTTTGTTGTGAAAGGAAAGAAAAGCGGCAAAACCGGCCGCGAACAGAAATCCCGGCGCGACCAGCCCATGCAGGGTTTCGTGAACCTTGTACCAGTGTTCCTGGCGGATCGCCGGCAGCAGGTAGGCGCGGAACAAGTGCCCCTGGATCATGAAAAAAAGCACAAAAAAACTGAACAGGTCCACGGCCTCTACCCGCTGGATCAACCCAACGCCTTCGGCTTTCCAATCGCTCCATTTCATGGTTGTCTCCCCCGGAATGGTACCTGTAAAAAAAACAAAAATCAACCGCGCTTTTGCAAGAAAAAGCCTGGAAATTTGTTATGGGCAATGTCAAAACATTTTTTGGTCGAGCAACGTAACACCAATTTGAAAGCATAACAAGGCATCGGGTATAATGAGACTGACCCAGGAGGAAATCAATGGGCATGAAGAGTGGTAAAAAAAAATTGTTCATTGGAATAGTGGCCGTGCTGCTGATCGCGGCGCTGGTCTGGTTTTTCACCCGCAACGGAAAAGAGGCCGAAGGGAAATACACGATGGTCAAGATCGACCGCGGCGACCTTGAGGCTGTGGTCTCCAGCACCGGCACGCTCAGCGCCGTGACCACGGTCCAGGTGGGCACGCAGGTTTCGGGGCGCATCGCCAAGCTCTACGTGGACTTCAACCAGGCTGTGAAGAAAGGCCAGCTGCTCGCCATGCTCGACACCTCTTCCCTGCTCATGTCCGTGTCGGAAGCCGAGTCCTCCTATGACCGCAGCAAGGCCCAACTGAAGCAAAGCAAGCAGGACCTGGACCGCATGCAATACCTATTCAAGGAAAATATCAAAACCAAGAATGACCTGGAACAGGCGCAGGTCAATTTCGAATTGGCGCAAGCCACGCTGAAAGCCGAGCAATCGAGCCTGGAACGGGCGCGGATCAACCTCAGCTATGCTTCCATATACGCCCCCATCGACGGCATCGTCATCGCCCGCAACATTGATGTCGGCCAGACCGTGGCCGCCAGTTTTTCTTCACCCACATTGTTCTTGATCGCCAACGACCTTTCCAAAATGCAGATCCTGGCCAACGTCGACGAAAGTGATATCGGCCAGATCAAGGAAGGCCAGGGAGTGCGCTTCACGGTCCAGGCCCAGACCGACAAGAAGTTTTCAGGCCTGGTCAGCCAGATCCGCCTGGAACCGACCACGGTGAACAACGTGGTCAATTACATCGTGGTTATCAACGTGGCCAACAACGAGGGGCTGCTCCTGCCCGGCATGACCGCCACCATCGATTTTCTTGTCGGCCAGGCCAAGAACGTCCTGCGCGTGGCCAACGCCGCCTTGCGCTTGAAACCCAGCCAGGAAATGCTTGCGGAACTGATGAAGGAATTTGAGGCGAAAAAAGACCGCCGTTCCGGAACAGCGACTGGCGGCGCGGCCGGACAGCCAGCCTCGACAGCGGGCAGCGGCTTTTCAGGATTCTATTCCAACAACAACGGCAATGGCAAAAAACCGAAGGATGCGGCCATGCTCTGGTATTTCGACGCTTCCGGCAAGATGAAAGCCGCCCGGGTCAAGACGGGCATCAGCGACGGCCAGATGACCGAGATCAAATCGGATGAGATCAAGGAAGGGATGGAAGTGATCAAGAGCATCACCCTGTCGGCCGAAGAGCAGGCCGCCCAAGGGCCGCCGCGCATGAGGATACTGTGATCCGTTTCAGGAAAGGAACATGAACATCAAGGAAGCCGTCATCCGCACCGAGCGGGTGACTAAAATTTATGACAGCGGCGAAGTGCAGGTGGAAGCCTTGAAAGGCATCGACCTGGTCATCAACCCCGGCGAACTGGTGGCGATCATGGGCGCTTCCGGATCGGGAAAATCGACTATGCTGAACATTTTCGGTTGCCTGGACTATCCGAGCAGCGGCGATTATTACCTGGACGGTATCCATGTCAACGACCTGGACCGCGACCAGCTGGCCGACATCCGCAACCGCAAGATCGGTTTCGTCTTCCAGGGCTTCAACCTCCTGGCCAGGACCACCGCTTTTGAGAACGTCGAACTGCCTCTGCTTTACTCGCGGCAGCAGGAAAGCGGAGACTTGGCTCAGCTGACCCGGCAGGCATTGGAGCGGGTAGGGCTGGCCGACCGTGCCCATCATTATCCCAACCAGCTTTCCGGCGGCCAGCAGCAGCGGGTGGCCATCGCTCGCGCCCTGGTCAACCAACCGACCATCGTGCTGGCTGATGAACCCACCGGCAACCTCGACACCCGCACCAGCATCGAGATCATGGCCACTTTCCAGGAGTTGAACCGCCAGGGCATCACCATCATCCTGGTCACCCACGAGCACGACATCGCCGCCTACTGCCGCCGCGTCATCGAATTCCGCGACGGCTGGATCATCCGCGACCAGGCGCTGCCGCAGCCCCATGACGCCGCCAATGACCTGGAAGCCCGCCGCGTGACTGCGGCGGCCGGCCAAGGAGAGCGCCCATGAAATGGAAAAACCTGATCAAAGTGGCTTTCAAATCGATCGTCAAGAACAAGATGCGCACCCTGCTCACCATGCTGGGCATCATCATCGGCGTCGGTGCCGTGATCGTCATGGTGGCCATCGGCAAGGGGGCCGAGCAGAGGATCCAGAACCAGATCTCCAGCATGGGCACCAACCTGATCATGGTATTCCCCGGCTCGATGCAGCAGCGGGGCGTGCACATGGGGCCAGACCAGGGGGTGCGGCTGACCCTCGATGACGTGGACAAACTGAAAAAAAACAGCACCCTGCTGGATGCCGTCTCGCCGGTGGTGCGAACCGGCGTCCAGGTCATCGGCGGCAGCGGCAATTGGAATTCGTCGGTCTGGGGGGTTTCCGAGGAATACCTGGAGATCCGCGACTGGAAAATGAGCTCCGGCGATTTTTTCTCGGCCAGCGACATCCGCGCCCAGAACAAGATCTGCATCATCGGCCAGACCATAGTGAAAAACCTTTTCGCCAACGAAGATCCCGTCGGCCAGCAGCTCCGCCTGCGCAATGTCCCGTTCAAGGTCATCGGCGTTTTAAAAGAAAGAGGTCAGAGCGCCTTCGGCCAGGACCAGGACGACGTGATCATTGCCCCGTATTCCACCGTTTATTACCGCTTGAGCGGCGAACCGCACATCCACCAGATATTGGCCCGGGCCACATCCCTGGATCAGATGGAACAGGCGCAGGCTGAGATCACCTCCATCATGCGCGAATCCCACAAACTCCAGGAGGGCGAGGACGATGACTTCACCGTGCGCAACCAGACCGACATCGCTTCTACCGCCCAAGAGACCACCCGCGTCCTGACCATCCTGCTGGCCTCCATCGCCAGCATTTCCCTGCTGGTGGGCGGCATCGGCATCATGAACATCATGCTGGTCTCGGTCACCGAGCGCACCCACGAGATCGGCATCCGCATGGCCATCGGCGCCCGCAGCCGCGATATCCTGGTGCAGTTCCTCATCGAGGCCATCGTGCTCAGCCTTTCCGGCGGCCTGATCGGCGTCCTGATCGGCTTTGCCGCCACCTACATCGTCCACCTGGCCACCGACTGGAACACGGTCATCGCCCTGGAAAACGTGCTCCTCTCCTTCGGTTTCGCTGGAGCCGTGGGCGTGTTTTTCGGTTACTACCCGGCGCGCAAAGCCGCCGCCCTCAACCCCATCGAAGCCCTGCGCTACGAGTGAGGAGCCGCTTCATTTCTCGCATTCCTTGGCGCCGGCCACGCTGAAGGGCAAACGTTTCTTGCGCTCGCCAGCGTCTTTTTTCTTGGCGCCGATCGCGCCATAGATGACGATCTTCCCCTCATCAATATAGCGCCAGTCGACTTCCGCAGTGTCGATGTCGGTGGTGCCCGGCGGCAAAGGCTCGACCCGGATAATGGTGACCGAGCGGGTCGACGAGCCGGCATTGTGGTCCCAGTTGGCCCGGTACGGCCAGAGCACATCCTGATCATTCGCTTTGCTGGACTGGTCGGGAGGCGACGGTGTCTTTTGCGGCACGATCACCCGGTAGGGGCCTTCCCCGTCCAGCTTGTTGTCTTTGGAGAAAACAGCCGGGAACAATGGCTTGCCTTCCCGTTTGAGCGCCAGCAGCATGCGCAGGCCTCCGGGCACCTTGATGGTTTCCCCGGTCTTGCGGCCGGCGCATGATGGAGCGTCATAATCGCACCACGAAGCCGCCTTTGGCGAAAAATGATATTCGGCCTCGGGATAAGTGCCGAAAACAGGGTACATAGCCGGGTTGTCGAGCGGATGCAGAGGGTGATATTGCGACCAACCGTCGGGGGCGAACACCGTGATGCCCGTGGCCGAGGCGAGGATGCCGGCATCGCGCATGAGCGCTTCCATGGGCACGCCGGAAAATTCGGCGTATTCATCGCTGCTCTTGGAAGCGGTCTGCAGTAAAAACTGGCTGTGCTGCGGCAGGGCCTCCAGCTGCTCCCGGGTGTAGACCCGGAATGGCGCCGTTGTTTTTTTCGGATCATCGTTCGCATTCCCGGGAAAACGGTCGGCCGCTATCTCATCCCGGTTGCGGAAGCCATCGTTGTCGGAATCGAGGGCAGCGACGGCCGTGACCGCGGCGGCGTCGCGGCCGCGCTTGAGGTAGTCCCGGCCGTAGGCGTTCAAGGTCTCGGTCAGCGGCCCTTTCCTGTCGTAGCCGTACTTGAAATGGCACCACTGGCAGCTGCCGAGAATGACCTTTGCCCCGTTCTTTTCTAACTGGCCGCCGCTGTGGCACAGGGCGCAGTGGTCCAGCTTGCCGCCAACCTTGTCCGGGTGGACCTTCAGGAAATTGGCGCTGTCGCGCTCGCCCTGGTGATGGTAAGCGGCGAAAATATACAAGGCTCCCATGAGCAACCCGATGACAAAAAAAACTCTAACTCTTTTCTGCATGTTTCGCCTCGCTATCTGCGCTTTGATCATGAACAAAGAGATTACACCTTTTTTCAACCGCGTTCAACTTGAAACAATGATGGGATTTGACCGGAGAGGGCTTTTTTGCTATGATGGGATTTCTCCGAGTTTAAAGAGCTAAAGCCCGAAAGGACCAGGCCTTTGAACCGCCAGGGTAAAGCCGGAAACGGCCTTGCCTCCCGGAATTGGAAAGGAGAAGGCCATGAACCACAAGAAAAACAAAACTCAGGACAAAGAAGATAAAAGCCGCGAAAGACCGCTGATCAGCGTCGAAGCGGCCGAAAAAATTCTCGCCGAATTCCCGGTTGCAGTATCCATTGAAAGCGTACCGCTTTTGGCCGCCCAAAACCGTATTCTGGCCCAAGACATTTCCGCCCCTTTCGCCGTGCCCGAATTCGACAAGTCGGCTATGGACGGTTATGCCTACAATTCCGCCGATCAATCCCCGGCTTATCTCGTTCTGGAAACCATCGCCGCCGGCATTCCGCCCAAATTCACCATCGCTCGCAGCCAGTGCGCCAAAATCATGACCGGAGCCATGGTACCGGCCGGTGCAGACCGGGTGGTGAAACGCGAATGCACCTTGGAAAAAGACGGGGTTATGCAAATCACAGCCGAGGATAAAAACAGCAACATCCGCTTCAGGGGCGAAGATTTGCAAACCGGACAACAGGTCCTGGCAAAAGGCACCCTCCTGCAGGCCGCGCAGATCGCCCTTCTCGCTTCGTTGGGACTTGCTGAGGTGCCGATAGCCCGGCCGCCGCGGGTCGGCATCATCACCACCGGCTCGGAGCTGGTCGAACCTGGAACCCAAGCCGGTCCCGGGCAAATCTATAACAGTAATTTTTATTCCCTGGCCGCCCAGGTTAACGCCTGCGGGGCCACACCCTTGGCCATGGGCCGTATCGCCGATGATCTCGAAGCGACCACCGCGCTCATCGCTGCGTGCCTTGCCGAATGCGACTTACTGATCATTTCTGGCGGAGTTTCGGCCGGGGATTTCGACTTCGTTCCGACGGCCATGAAACAGGCGGGGGTAACCCTGATTTTTCAAAAAATAGCTATGCAGCCGGGCATGCCCACGGTCTTCGCCACCAAGGGCAACAAGATCGTTTTCGGATTGCCAGGCAACCCGGTTTCCACTTTCGTGATTTTTGAAATATTCATCAAACCTTTAATCATGCGCCTGATGGGCCATAATTTCCAACCCATGATATTGAAAACAACCCTGGAAAACGATTACCGGCGTTCACAGGCCGTGCGCAGCGTTTTCCTGCCGGTGAGTGTTAAAAACAGCCGGGCCGCCATTATTGCCTACCATGGTTCGGCCCATCTGCACGCCCTGAGCCAGGCCAACGCCCTGCTGCGCGTACCCGCAGGGCAGCTCAGCATCCCCGCCGGGAGCACCGTCGATGTTCGATACCTATAACCGCCAGATCAATTACCTGCGGGTATCGGTGACCGACCGCTGCAACCTGCGCTGCACTTACTGCATGCCCGAGGCCGGCATCGAGCTGAAGAGCCACGCCGACATCCTGCCCTATGAAAAGATCGTTCACATCGTGGCCGCGGCGGCAAAAATGGGGATACACAAGATCCGCCTGACCGGGGGCGAGCCGCTGGTCAGAAAAAACATCGCCTTTTTGGTTCGCGAACTGAAATGCGTCCCCGGCGTCAGCGAAGTGAGCATGACCAGCAACGGCACGCTCCTGGACCTGCTGGCCACCAACCTCAAGCAAGCCGGGCTCGACCGCCTGAACATTTCCCTGGACACCCTGGATGCCGGCAAATACCGGCAGATCACCCGCAACGGCGACATCGAAAAGGTTTTTGCCGGGATCGGTGCCGCCCGGAAGGCGGGTTTTACCGCCACCAAGATCAACATGGTGCTGATCCCTGGATTCAATGACAACGAAGTGAAGGCCATGAAAAAATTCTGCCGGGAAAACGGCCTGCTCTTGCAGCGCATCCACCATTATTGCCTGCAGGACCTGAAAACCGCCCAGCAGGAATTAGCAGCCGAAAGGCCGCTCTCCTGCCATGCCTGCAACCGCCTGCGCCTGACCGCTGACGGCAAATTGAAGCCCTGCCTGTTCTCCGACCGGGAGTTCGCGGTCGATTTTGCCGATATCCCGGCCAGTTTGGAAAAAGCTGTCCAGGCCAAGCCGTATCATGGGGTTGCCTGCCGCAACCGCGAAAACTGGCAGATAGGAGGATAAATGAAACTGAGTCATGTCGACGGTTCCGGAAAAGCGCAGATGGTCGATATCAGCGGCAAACCACCTATGCACCGGGAAGCCGTGGCTGCGGGCAAGATCATTCTGTCCGCCGCGACCCTGGAACTGCTGAAAAAAAATCTTTTGCAAAAGGGCGATGTCCTGGCCGTGGCCCGCGTCGCCGCCATCCAGGGCGGCAAGAAGACATCGGAACTGATCCCCCTCTGCCACCCGCTCTCCATCCACCAGCTGGACGTGCAGTTCCAGATCATGGCCGACGGCATCGAGATCACCGCCAAAGCCGTCAGCGAAGGCAGAACCGGGATCGAAATGGAAGCGCTGACCGCGGTGAGCATCGCCGCCCTGACCATCTACGACATGTGCAAGGCGGTCGACAAGAACATGATCATCGGCGCCATCGCTCTGTTGGAGAAAAGCAAGCGTGAAATTCAAGGTTGAATCGGTCAACATCGCCGCCGAAAAGGGCGTTGCAAAGCACGAAGTGCCCGAGATCGTCCTGCGGGAAAATTTCGGCATCGAGGGCGACGCCCATGCCGGCGCTTGGCACCGCCAGGTTTCGTTCCTGGCCGGCGAAGCCATCGACGCCATGAAAGCCAAGGGCCTTACCCTGGCTCCCGGCGCCTTCGGTGAAAACATCGTCACCCGCGGCGTGGATTGGAGCCGGGCCAAGGTCGGAGAAACGATCGCTATCGGCGAAGTCAAGCTGCAAATCACCCAGATCGGCAAGGAATGCCATAGCCACTGCGCCATTTACTATGGGGCCGGCGAATGCATTATGCCCAGCCAGGGGATTTTTACAAAAGTGCTTAAGGGAGGAAAGATCCATGCTCAAAGTAGCGGTGATTACCGTATCGGATAGGGCGTCCAGGGGCGAATACGCCGATCTGTCCGGGCCGCGCATCCACGAGATCCTGGAGCAGCGTCTGCCCGGCGCCGACATTTCTCTGACCGTTGTCCCGGACGAGGCGGAGGCGATAACCCAAGCCATAAATAGCAATCTCGACAGGGATTATATCCTGACCTGCGGCGGCACCGGGCTTTCGCCCAGGGACATCACTCCCGAAACCTGCGCCCGCATCTGCGACCGCGATATCCCAGGCATCAGCGAATGGCTGCGCCGCGAATCGGCTAAGGAAACCCCGCACGCCATCTTTTCCCGCGCCTACAGCGGCATGAAAGGCAGCACGGTCATTGTTAATTTTCCCGGATCGCTACGCGGAGCCGAACTCTGCGCCGCCCTGATGGCCGGCATCATGCCGCACGGCCGCGACATGGTCCACAGCGGCGGGCACGAAACGTTCCGCTCCTGAAAGCCTATTTTTTGCTTTTGTTGCGCGCCCAACTGATCAGTTCATCCAGGTCCTGGTCAACGGATCTGCCATCCTGGTTTTTGTGATTTCGCCCCGGCAGGGGGGCTTCCCCGGCGGCCGGCTGGGGATCGACCTTGTCCGCGCCGCGGCCGAGAAAATGCTCGATCTTGCTCAGCAATTCCGTTTCGCGGAACGGTTTTTCAATGAAATCATCGGCCAGCCCTTTGTGCACATACATGCGCAGGTTGACATCCTTATAGACCCCGGTCATCAAAATTATGGGGATATGCCGCAGATCATCGTTGCCTCTGATCTTTTCGCACAAGGCGATCCCGTGCATCCTGGGCAGAAGGATATCGGCCACAATTATATCCGGCTTTTCCCGCACGATCAGCTCGAAACCGCTGATGCCGTCGGCGGCCAGATGGACGACGTAACCCGCGTCGGTAAAAAGCTCCTGCAGGGAATCCTGGATGACCCGGTCATCATCAATGATCAATATTTTCTTACCCATCTTGCCCCTTGCCTCTCTCCAAGAATCGTGGTGCCATTATAGCACAAATAAAAAAATCAAGTCAAAAACGCCAAAATATTTTCAACGGTTGCTTTTCCCTAACAAAGCAAATTATAATGCGTTTTGCATAACTGGAAAAGATTCAATGGATAGAATAGTCATTTATTGCGACGGGGCCTGTAGCAACAACCAGCAGGCGCAGAACCGCGGCGGCTGGGGAGCCATCCTGCAATACCAGGGCAAGGCCAGGGAAATCTCAGGGGCTGAAAAAAACACCACCAACAACCGCATGGAACTGCTGGCCTGCATCAAAGCCCTGGAGGCGATCAAGAATCCCGCCCTGCCGGTCTCGGTGTTCACCGACAGCGCCTACCTGCACAACTGCCTGGTGCAGAAATGGTACCAGCGCTGGCAAAAGAACGGCTGGCTGACGGCCAACAAAAAACCGGTGGAAAACAAAGATCTATGGCTGCGGCTGCTGGCGCTGAAAGACAGATTCCCCCATATCACGTTTCACAAAGTGGCCGCCCACAGCAGCATTACTTTGAATGAACGCGCCGACAAATTGGCCAAGCAGGCCATTCTCGATCTGGACTGAACTGCTTATCCTAGACAGTTCAAAATTGATTGATCCTCATGATCTCGGACAAGGGCAGGCGTTCGGGCCTGGATTTTTCGATCTCCGCCTGCTGTTCGTTCAAAAGGGAGTCGGCCGGCAGGAGATGGGCGCCGACATTGATCAGGGTGATCAGGCGCATGTCGGCAGGAATTCCAAGGATTTCCTTGGCCTTGTCCTCATCAAAGCCGGCGATGGGATGGGCGACCAGGCCCAGTTCCGTGGCCCGCAAAATCAAAAAAGCGGTGGCCATGCCGGTGTCGAAGAGATAATATTCCCTTTCCTTGACCAGGCAATCCAGGTCCCTGCGGCTGGCCACGGCGATGATCATGGAGGCGGCCCGGGTCCATTCGTTGCCCTTGTTCATGGCTCCCTGCAGTCGGCTTAAAACATCCTTGTCAAAGGCGAACAAGTAGCGCCAGGGCTGCTTGTTGAAGCACGAAGCCGACAGCGACGCGGCCGTTGCCAGGTCGCGGACCAGTTCTTCATTGATCTCCACCGGTTGCAGCGAACGGTAGGCGCGCCGATTCTCGATAATTTCCATCAATTTCATGCTCCCTCCTGAATAAAATAAATTCGCGTTCTCTTACAAAAGTTTTATTTTTTAACCAATTCCCGCTTCATCAGGAAGATCTTGCGCAGGTGGCCCATCTCCTCGTGGATGATCTTGTCCACGGCAGCGGAATTGCCCCTGGCGTAAATTCCCTTTAATTCGGAAAAAAAGACGATCGAATCCTTCTCAAAGCCCATGGCCATGTCCAGGACCTCTTCCAGGCCGGACACTTTGCTGAGCTTGGCGTTGACCGTCTCAGGGTCGGCCAGGGAATGGCTTTTGCAGAATTCCCGCAGGTAGGCCTGGTATTCGGCGTCATGGCTGCCACCCTTGAGCTCGCCGCTCTGTTCCAGCAATTTCTTAAAGATCTTTTCATGCTTGAATTCCTCGTCAGCCAGGTACTGGAAAAGCTCGGTGATCCGCGCTTCGCTGAATTTCTTCATGGCCCCGACGTAGAACTCGTAGCCCCTTTCCTCGATATAAACCGCGAATTCCAAAATTTCCTTTACATCGAGTAAATATGACATTTTTTCACCTCTGGCAAAACTTCATGTTTCGCTTAAAAACTCGAATTGAAACCATTCAGGTTTAAAATGATACTATAGTACAATCCACTTTTTTTTTCAATTCTTGCCCGGCATGGTCCCCGGCCCGAAAAGAATCCCGAAAACCAAAACACTCATTCAGATATCGTGACCGTTTGCTGGCAGGAATCGCTGTCACCGTTGTTGTTTCTGACTTTCAAAATAAATTGTCAGCATCCTATATCGAGCCCAGATCCCGATTTCTCACTGTGTCAGCAGAAGGCTCCGGATCAATGGCCATCACTTTCTTCAAGCAGTCCTAATTCTATCAGATTCTTGCTTATCAATTCTGAGAAGTTATTGGCTCCGCTTTCGTTCAAATGCTGAGCATCGTAAAAAAAATATCCGGCCATTTTGTCATGAAATCTTTGGTTGTTGAGAATATAGATATGAGAATAATGCGAGGTGATAGCCCGAATACATTCATAGTAGTGGTCAATAGACATGAGATTTTCAGCAATGTGTAGGTATTCGGGAGTAACAGGTAATTTTAACAACACAACGTTGAGATTATATTGACGAGCCAAATCCAGGATCTTTTTAAAGAAAAAAATCATTTCCGGACTGAAATTGTTGAAACCTCTCAATTGGCGAAAAGCCCGCTTTTGGCCACGTAGCACACTATGTTTTTTGAAAAAAAAACCCTTTTTTGGGAAAAACCCCCGGTCTATATTCGAAACAAATTTAGTCTGGTGACCAAGAATATAGTGTTTAAA
>Ga0105152_10000303_pt1 | contig 13797 bp, 8 predicted proteins | sample LakBais05cmmetaG_FD_81534 | JGI IMG/M metagenome (GOLD analysis project Ga0105152, IMG submission 81534) | Lake sediment microbial communities from Lake Baikal, Russia to study Microbial Dark Matter (Phase II) - Lake Baikal sediment 0-5 cm | ecosystem: Environmental > Aquatic > Freshwater > Lake...
CAACTGCCTCACGAATACCGGTCAGGGCTCGTTTCTCGGCCATGTCCTTTTCGGGAACTTCAACCCGCGCCGCCAGGAAAGCCATAATACGCATCACCGAAGATGTCTTCATCGCGATCTCCCGGTTGTTTTCCGGCATATTACCTAAAACTATCTTGTACTGGTCTGTTGCCGGATCGAGTCCTAAAAGGTCGCAAAACTCTCTCACCAGTGCGGAAACTTCCGCATCAACCGCCCTTGATGGAAAGGATAATAAAACGCTGTCGTGGGTGTCCTTTTGATTGATAATTTTGACGTTAATGGCTCCAGCCATTTGCAGACTATTCATTATTTCGGTGACGCGCACGAATTTCGCTTCTGGTGGAATGTAACCCTTAATGGTAACATTTTCGTTTCGCAGACCGTTGATTGAACTTACCCCCAGCTTGAAGATCATTTCCGCCGGCACGCCCGACTGAACGGCAAATAGAACTTGTGACGGAAAGAGCGGGGTCATCAGGCTTCTGATGAAGGCGTTGCCGGTCATCGGCGTGTAGGTAATGGTAGGCCGGTCCGTGTATTTTCCGGAAGCGCCGGCCTCGATCGAAGACGAACTGCTGAAGTTGGACAGGGTGCCTTTGCCGAGCAGGTTGACACCTGTTTCCAGGCTGTAGCCGGCGATAATCTGACCGACATCCACGAAGGAAAGAGGCTCGATGTATCGTGTTTTAACAATGTTAAGCAGGATTTGATGCTTCCATGACTCGCTGATCGAGGTAACATAGTCGAAGCGGTCGCGGGAAACCGAGCCGGGGCCTATCGATGCGCATCCTGAAAGAACCAGAATCATCAGCCCGAAAAAAATGATGCCGCCGCGTGTCCTCATGATGCCTCCTCCTGAATGGTCATGCACCAGCCTTGACGCCCTCGTAAAAAGGCGCACCCCGTCACACCGGCGAATCCCGGATCGGGGTCCGGGACAGGCGCCGGTGTCCAGGATATGTTGAAAATACTGGATTCCGCCCCGGTTTCCACCGGAGTGACGCACCGGAATGACAAAACGATACGAAATCCAAAATCAGTCTACTTGAATACATCCTCCAGCCAGTCGAACAGAACCTGGCTCACAAGACTTCGGTTCTCCATGACGCAATGGTTTGTGGCGCCTTCGACGGTCGGCGTGATCACCATTTTCTTCAAGGGGTTGGGGAAGTTGTCCATGCAGACCTTTTGCTGCCGCTTGACCTCCTCGCTCTTATACTCACCCTCGCCAACGATGATCAGGGCCGGAACGGCAATTTTGGCCGGGTCAAAGGTAAACCCTTTATTTGCCTCTGCGAGGCCGGAAGGCTTGTCCATCGGCACACCCCAGCGCCAGCAAATCGCCTTGACGATGTTGCCATGAAAGGCTGTCCAGGAAGCTATTTCCTTTTTTGATGCCAGATCTACCGGCATCGTGGAGAAAAGGGGGTAGGCGTCAACGACTGCGGAATTCATGGCGATCGCCTTGATCCGGGGGTCGTGCATGGCGGCCTGGGGCACAAACCCGCCGCCGCCGCTGTATCCGTAAGAGGCCAAATACCTGGGATCTACATCAGCACGGCTGAGGGCATAGTCAACGACTGCCTTCATCGGAACATTCATATCCGGCCGGAAGGGTTTCCCAAACATGGGAAGGAGCCCCTGCCCCGGCAGATCCACGGTCATGAAGTTATAGCCGCGGTCATAGGTCTGGGGAGCGATATAGAAAAAGAGATCCTCGGCAAAGGTTTCACCGCCGCCGATCATAATCAGGGTCTTCGCCGGTTTTGTTCCTGGGGCGGCCTTGCGGAAATATCCCGGAAGCACTGTTCCTTCGAAGGGAATCTCGAAATATTCCAGAGGTGGATCAAAGAGTTCTCCTGCCTTTTTCAGGAGACTTCGACTCTTGAGCGCCCTTTCCTTCATGCGCGGATCATTCGGCATTATTGAGAGGAGCGATATACGATAGTAGTAGGAAGCGCGCTGCAACTGATCGCGGGCGCTCACATTGTGGCCGCCGGCAAGGGATTCCTTGCCACGGGCCTCGGCCAAGCGCGCCATTTTGAACCACTCCTCCTGCCAGCTTGCGGCGTCGCCGTCCTTTATCTTGGACGCGACATAGAAGGCCTCTCCAATCTCGACGCCGTGGTTTACCGTGGAACCGAGAACGAGTGTGCCGAAGTTGAAATCCATATCCGTGTCATTAAAATGGTAGCGAACGCCGGTATCGTGGGCGTCGAAGACTTTTTTACTCTCCGTGCTTTGCACCGGTTTTGCTTTCGTGTTCTTTTTCTTTTCCGCTGCATGGGAGACACCGGTTCCCCCGCTTGTCAGGACAACAGACACCAGGAACATGACCGCAACTGCTAAAATTCTCTTGAACATTACAACCTCCATTTCTTTCGAATCTAATACCGCTGTTTTTCTGTTTTCGCCTCAGGGCACCGCCGAGTAGCAGGGGGCCCTTCAAAGTCAAATACTTCCCAGAGCTGTCAATACTGACGACTTCGTAAAAAGTCGTCACCCCGGCGGAAGCCGGGGTCCAGTGCTTTTTTAACCCCTTGATATTTCTGGATGCCGACGCCTGTCCCGGACCCCGATCCGGGATTCGCCGGTATGACGTTGCGGGTCAATTTTACACCTATGACGAGTCCGTCAATACTGGGACTGGAACAATTGTGTCGTGGCCTTGCCTATGCCATCCAGCGTCCTGAAGGTGATGATTGCGTTGCGATTGGCATTGGTTGTGTTCTCGTCCACCGTGATATTCAGCCGCTTGTTGGCCCTCTCGACCCGGCACCACGGCTGGTCGCAAAACGCCACCCATTCGCGATCCACGCCGATGTCCATGGCCTTGGATTGGCCGGCCTTGCTCACGCTCAAATTATTATCGACCATCATGACCGGAGGGTAGGGCAGCGGCACTTTTATTTCATAAGGGTCCGTCTGGAGGATGGTTACAGGATCGCGCGACACCCACCATGCCCCAACGTCGCCGTGTGTGGTTATGCGACGTTCCGTTATAAACTTCGCGCGGAACGATTGCCCGTCGGTATGGCTGCGTACCATGGGCGCGAATTTCCAGAGCCAATTGTTGACCGGCTGGAATAAGCCGCGCTGCAGGTAAGAAGGATCAGTCAAGCCCTGCCACAGAAAATAGCGGATCGGCCCGACGACCGTATTGAACTGATACAGCCACGCGGCGTTATTGAGTCTATCATAAGAATTGTTGAAAACATCGCAATCGTATACATCGAACGTCGTTTCATTGCTAAATTTAACTTTGTACCCAAAAGAAATGGGAAACGCTCCCTTCTCAAATGACACGTCAGGTCCGAACTCATGTTCGATGCCGCTTTTCACTTCCTTTCTTGAAATATCGTTCGCGGGCGAGGGTGTTAACAGACTTATGTAAGTGTCCCTCCCACTAAAAAACCCGCCCATCCAGTTGTCCATCGTGTAGCTCCCCATATATACGGCTTGGGACCCATAATCATCGATCGCGGCGTTGCGGTAGCCTGGTTTGGAGTTGAGCGCTCCAATCTGTTTCACGTAAAACCAGTCACTCATATCCTCGAAGGAGTGGACAGCGTAAATTGACCAGGTCATCTTGTATATGTTTCTGCCCGCTGGAAAAGTATAGTCATGATTATAGCCGTGGATGATTTGTTCATACTCCGGGGTCGAAGCTTCGGCGGCAGCGGCAAGGGCTTTAGCCGCCTCCTGCTTGCCGGCCATCACTTTTTGCGTCATGCGGGTTCCATTGGTGGAAATCCAATCGCGAAAGAGCTCCGTACGCACAAGTGGATCATCCGGGGTGTCGGGGGAGGCGTTACTCTGCTTTTGCGGATACATAGACCACGCAAAGGTTATGCCGCCCTCTTTGTCGATGGCGAACAGTTCCGCGTAAGGAAAGCCTTCCGGCAAAGTGTAGTTTTGTGCAAGGCCGAGAATATCAAGCAAGGCGTTTATTTCCGCCTCACCCCCACGAACGACAATAATGGGGTAGGAGTTCCGATACGTGTCCTGGAGCCCCTTCCGCATGGTATCGCTCAGCGATAACACCTTGTCTGCCGCAATGAAGATCGGGGCATCCGCAGATACGCCGTCATACGCGACGCGGTTCACAAAAATCTGTTTCGTTGCCTCGGCCGGACCTTTGATCTCTGAGATTTGTTGCGTTGCACTGCCCGCCGGGTCTTTGATTTCTCCGATGACATAGACCTTTTGCTGGTATTGTTCGACCGGACCGCTCGAAACGCTCGACCCGCATCCCGAGAACGAAAAAACCACGATCAACGCCAGGGCCGCCATTGCCGGCGGAACCAGTCTCTTTAAACATAAGGCTTTCATACACACCTCCCTTAATGACAGAAACTTTTCGTTATGCATCTTCCTACCCTTCTTTCGGTATCGATACCTATTAAAATACCTGATTTTATTTATGAAGCAAAGTTTTTAAATTCACTTCCGTCCAGTCGCTGTATGTCATGGCCTTAATCCAGATTTTCAAATCCGTCGGCACCGCCACAAACTGATAAATGTTTTTATCCTGCGGCGTGGCGCCACCTTTATCTATTGGAACGTCCATTATAGCCATCATAATTGACGCATCAATTTTCCCTTTATATTTTTCCGCCAGGGTTTGAAGATTATCATACCTTATTTTTGAATCCTTTATGCCGTCCTGATATTTTGAAGGCGGGGGCTTCCAGCCGGGACTGATAAAATGATTTGTGCCGATGAGAAGTCCATCTTGCCCCTGCCGTCTTTTGACATCGAATGTCGTCATTTCATAATTGGCAGCCCCGCCAGGGTAACCAATGTTGTAAATAAGCGGGTAATGCATACGTGAAGTTACCAGCGCCGCATCCAATGCGTCATAGGTCGAATGCTCAAGCATTGCGCCTAAATCCTTTACCATGAAAGGGATTCGTTTGCCAAAATAGTGTTCGGTATCGCCACTGGCAATGCCGTTATTATTTTCCAGAACCAACCCGCGACTGTTAAAAGCCTGAATTGAGCCAATCTGGCCCGGGTATGTTATTACTGCCGTTGAATTGGAGGCATCTGCGGGGTTATAGGCAACGATGGTGATATACTTATTAAACGCTCTGTAGAAGTTGGGGAAATCAAAATTCCTGCCCATTACCAGCGCTCCGTCTTTGGAATACTTGTCCCAGGCCAAAATCGCGGAGCAGTTTCCACTATTACCTGATGAGGAATGGACAGAACACTTTAGGTAATAATCAAAAAATTCATTCAAGACGGCAATCTTATTCAAATTCAGACCGGAAGTTTCCGACATGCCTTCGGCCAATTCCTGAAAACGCCTGGGATAAAGCTGGAACAGTTGCTGTGAAAAATCGTCCAGGCTGATATCGGAACAAACAATCCCGTTTTTTGCATACTGACTGACGACTTCCGTGTACATTTCCTTCATGGGACCCGACATGAGGCGTCCATATTGGCGACCCATCTGCCGGTATGTTCCCGAGAGTTCCAGGACACGGAATTTTCCCGCAGCATAAAGCTTGCCGCCTTCAAAAGTGGAAAGCAGGGGCATGCCTTTTTGTGAAGAGGGGCTTTCTTTCGCGATATCGCCTGCATAGATAAAAGAGCAGGAAAAACAGACCACAACCAATGACAATACCGCAACCTGCATCCAGGCGAATCTTTTCCTGAGATTGTTTGCCTGGGGAATTATCTTCATCATTGTCTTTTCTCCTTTTTTTTGCCCTGACGGGCCATGTCATCATTCTCAATGGCCATTCAAGTAACCGCTATGTGTTGATATTTCACTCTCTCGGTAAAATGCTTGAAATCCGAGCCAAATGGCTCGCCCGCCCCCCTGCTGAGGCATCTGCTGATTTTCCTTGCAGCGTTCGCCTCAGGGCAGGCGTTCCCAGACCAGGCTGACCATCCCCTGGACGCCGCCGAGGAGCAGAGGGCCCTTCAGGGTAAGATATTTCCCGTCATATTCAAATTGGCGGCTCTGGTCTGTCCCTGCCCAGTCGGGGCGGAGGGCGGCCTCGATGTGGTGCACGATGGTCCGTTTGTCGGGATTGACTGAATAGGTCCCGTAGTAGGCGGTATATCCGCCGAACGCCGCCCGCACCTCGGCCTCGGACGTGACAAGGGGGTCATCCGACCTAAACCCGGGACGGTCTGGGTTCATGAGCTGTACGGCCATACGCCCATCCGGTTCATAGATAATCCTTCCCCGTGCGTCCTTTCCGAAGGGGTATGTCGTCTTTCCGTTTGCGTCCTGACAATGGAAGGATACCAGTTTCCAGGAACCGGCCAGTTCGGGTATGACTTCGCTGCTCATGCTGTGAATCCTCCCCTTCGCCGCATCCGCTTTCCTCTCGCCCTGGTCATGATTTATACCGGCGCAGCCGCCGATGAACAGGACAACCATCGAGATCAACAGATAAATTGATTTAATCATGGCATCAAGTTGACAATCACTTCAATAAACCCCACCTTCGCTATTTACTTTGCTGGTTCTTTTCCGGCGAGATGTGCTCTCGCGCAGTGCGCTTCTCCTCTATGTTCTTGACCGTCAGCTTGTAGGCGACGTAATATTTATAGATATTGCGGACGTAGGTTGTGGTCTGCAAACCGTTCCTCTCGGCGATCACCACCTCGACGTTGTTGAACCACTTGTCCGGATCGAGTCCGCGCTTCTGGGCCAGTTTGCGCATCTGCGAGATTTTCCCCGGCCCGGCATTGTAGCTCGCAAAGGCGAAGAGCGTGCGGTCTTGTTCATTGAACCTGTTGTCCGGGAAGTAGCTCGACATGAGTGAGTCCATGTACTTTGCGCCCGCGTGGATGTTGGGTTCGGTCTCCCTGATATTACCCACCTTCAGAGATGCCCCGGTCACCGGCATGATCTGCATGATGCCTATGGCGCCGACAGGGCTGCGCTTGTTCTGATCCAGGGCGGATTCCTGGTAGCCTTGTGCGGCGAGCATCATCGGGTCGAACTGGTACTTCTGTCCGTACTTCTCGAAGAGGGCAAGTGTCTGCTCGAACCGCTTCCACTCAGCCGTGCCCGTCGGGTTCTTCATCTGCTTGATGCGCTTCTGGTATTGCGCCAGGCGGCTCTCGATGACGCCCTGTTTCTTGAGATAGTTCCTGCAGAAGTCTTGAATTTCAGCTTCAAGCTGCGGGCTGCCCTTTCGGATTGCCCACCCTATCCTGCCGCCGCTTCGGAGCACGATGTCCTCCCGGACCTTGATCTTTGGCAGAACTTGAGCCCATATTTTTGCTACCCAGTCATCAACGACGAGGGATTCAAAGAGCCCTGCGTTGAGCATCTCCATCAGATCTTCATCCTCAAGGGCGTCGGGAACGAGGATAATTTTGACCGGCGCCTTTCTGTTCCGCGACCAGAATCCTCCCTCCTTTTCAAAACGCTTGTTCAGAGACAACAGGCTCTCGTAGTAGCTTGATGACTTGCGCACGTGCACGGTCTTGCCGGCAAGATCGTCGATTACGCCGACAGCGGGCGACTTCGGCCCCGTCACCAGGACTTCCGACACACGCGGCACTTCCTCCGGCGCGACGAAGTCCACTGTCTTCAGACGCTCCTCGGTCACCGTGATATCGCCGGCCGCGATGTCACCGAGGCCCTTGGCCACGCCCGTAAGCAGTGCATCGCGCGTGCATGGAACGATAAACACCGTCAAGGGACGCTTTTCGAGTTTTCTGGCATATTTCTTGTTGAGGTAGTGCTCAAAATCCCGGACGGTGTCCCCGGTCACGCCTCGCTCTCGGCCTTTGTCGTTAAAGTAAAGCGTGCGACTGTTCGGCACGAGTACTCGTATCCTCCGGTACGCCAGCATTTTATCGAAGTCCCCAGTCCACTCTTTGCTGGTGAGAACCAGGCCGTGCCGGCCATCCTCGACAGGCGCCGCCGCCTTGTTCGTGAGTTGTCTGAACGCAAGGTACGACACGGCGCCGATCACCAGAACGGCCAACCCCAGGTACAATCCGTAGACATGTCCTTTTGCTTTCATGGACAGTTTCTTCAGCCTCCCGGATCCTTCGCCTCAATCTGCGGCAAACGGACATTTCCATTTACCGAAAAAACTTCTTGCGAAGCCGTCCTATTTGATGTCCGCGTGGTAGCTCTGCAGCGATTTTGCCCGGCCGTGTCCCTTCCGGAAGGCGGCAATCCCCTTGGCGGCGGCAATAGCCGCCGGAATCGTTGTGATATAGGGAACCTTGTACTTGATGGCCGCTTTACGGATGTAGGAATCGTCGTGCTTACTGAGCTTGCCGCTGGGCGTGTTGATAACAAGCTGTATCTCTTCATTTTTAATGCCATCAACGATGTTGGGCCGGCCTTCATGCATTTTCAGGATGGGGTCGGCTTCCACGCCGTGCTCTCCGAGAAAGCGATGCGTACCGTTGGTGGCCTTGATTTTGAAACCGAGGTCCCTGAAGGCCCTGGCCACTTCGAGGACGCGTCCCTGATCACCCGGATTGACGGTAATCAGGACCGTGCCCTTGTCGGGAAGGACCTGCTGCGCCGCCTCTTCCGCCTTGTAGAACGCGAGGCCGAAGGAATCGGCGAGTCCGAGCACTTCACCGGTCGATCGCATTTCCGGTCCCAGCAGCGGGTCCACTTCCTGGAACATGTTGAAGGGGAATACGGCCTCCTTGACGCCAAAATGCGGGATCATCCGGGTTTTCAGGTCGAGATCGGACAGCTTTTTACCCAACATGATCTGCGTGGCCAGACGGGCCATGGAAATGTTGCAGACCTTCGAGACCAGCGGCACCGTCCGGGAGGCGCGCGGATTGGCCTCCAGGATGTAAACCACGTCGCCGGCAATCGCGTACTGAATGTTCATGAGACCGACAACATTGAAGGCCACGGCGATCTTGCGGGTATAGTCGCATATGGTGTCGATATGGCGTGCAGAGATGCTGATGGGGGGAATCACGCAGGCGGAGTCTCCGGAATGGATCCCGGCAAACTCGATATGCTCCATCACCGCCGGGACGAAGGCGTCCGTTCCGTCGGAAATGGCGTCCGCCTCACATTCAATGGCGTTTTCCAGAAACTTGTCAATCAGGATGGGGCGCTCCGGTGTCACGCCGACGGCCGCTGTCACGTAGCGCTTGAGCATCTCTTCGTCGTGCACCACTTCCATGCCGCGCCCGCCCAGAACGTAGGACGGTCTCACCATCAGGGGATAGCCGATTCGCCCTGCGAGCACCAGCGCCTCGTCCAGCGTACTGGCCATGCCGGAGGGCGGCATGGGAATGCCGAGCTGCTTCATGAGCTTGCCGAAACGGTCGCGGTCTTCAGCCATATCAATGGTTTCAGGTGATGTCCCGATGATATTAACGCCTGCCGCCGCCAGTTGGGCGGCGATATTGAGCGGCGTCTGCCCGCCGAACTGGCAGATCACGCCTTCCGGCTTTTCCTTCTCATAGATGCTCAGCACATCTTCCACTGTGAGCGGCTCAAAGTAGAGCTTGTCCGAGGTGTCGTAATCCGTCGATACGGTTTCGGGGTTGCAGTTGACCATGATGGACTCGATGCCCTCATCACGCAGCGTAAAGGCTGCGTGGACGCAACAGTAGTCGAATTCGATGCCTTGGCCGATGCGATTGGGCCCGCCTCCCAGCACCATGATTTTTCGCCGGGAGCTGACGCCCACTGTGTCGGGGGCGTTGTAGGTGGAAAAATAGTAAGCCGCGTTTTCCACGCCGCTGACCGGGACGGCTTCCCAGCTCTGTCCCATGCCGATGGCCAGGCGCTGCCTGCGGAGATCTTCCTCGCGGCCACCGAGAATCATGGCGATGTAGCGATCCGAAAACCCGTCCTTCTTGGCCTGCCGCAGCAGCGCATCGGGCAGTTTCTTGCCTTTATATTTGCGAATCTGCTCTTCCAGCTCAACGAGTTCTTTCATCTGCCCGATGAACCAGGACTTGATAAAGGTCCGCCGGGAAAGGGTTTCCACATCGGCGCCCTTGCGGAGGGCTTCGTACATGATGAATTGCCGTTCGCTCGAAGGCTGCGCCAGGAGTTCCATCAGGTCTTCGAGGGATTTATCATGAAAATCTTTTACGAATCCCAGCCCGTAGCGACCTTTTTCCAGCGAGCGGATGGATTTTTGAAAGGCCTCCTTGTAGTTCTTACCGATGCTCATGACCTCGCCCACGGCCCGCATCTGCGTGCCCAGCTTGTCTTCGGCGCCGGGGAACTTTTCGAAATCCCAGCGGCAGAATTTTACCACGACATAGTCCCCCCAGGGGGTGTACTTGTCCAGTGTCCCTTCCCGCCAGTAGGGCATTTCATCGAGCGTCAATCCACCCGCCAGCATGGAAGAGACCAGGGCAATGGGAAAACCGGTCGCCTTGGAGGCCAGCGCCGACGAACGCGACGTGCGGGGGTTGATCTCGATGACCACGATCCGGCCCGTCGCCGGATTGTGGGCGAACTGGACATTCGTGCCTCCGATAACCCCGATAGCCTCGACAATGTCATAAGACATTTTTTGCAGGCGCTGCTGAACGTCCGGGCTGATGGTGAGCATGGGCGCCGTACAGTAAGAGTCGCCCGTGTGTACGCCCATGGCATCGACATTTTCAATGAAGCAAACTGTGATCAGTTTGTTTTTGGCGTCGCGAACCACCTCAAGTTCCAGTTCCTCCCAGCCCAGAACCGATTCCTCTACAAGAATCTGCCCGACCAGACTGGCGGCGATCCCCCGGCTCGCGACCGTGCGGAGTTCCTCCAGGTTGTAAACGAGGCCGCCGCCCGTGCCGCCCATCGTGTAGGCGGGGCGGATTACGACTGGATAGCCGAGCTTCGCGGCGATCTTCTCCGCATCTTCCACGGTGTAGGCCGGTTCGCTCAGGGGCATCTCGATGCCCAGGTGGTTCATGGTCTCCTTGAAGGCGATCCGGTCCTCGCCGCGTTCAATGGCGTCCAACTGGACGCCAAGCACCTCGACATTATATTTTTCCAGGACTCCCGCTTTCGCCAACTGCGAGGTCAGGTTCAGACCCGTCTGGCCGCCCAGGTTCGGAAGGATCGCGTCGGGCCGTTCATTTTCGATAATTTCCGTCATTGTCTGCAGATTGAGCGGTTCCACATAGGTTGCATCGGCCATACCGGGATCGGTCATGATCGTCGCCGGGTTGGAATTCGCCAGGACGATTTCATAACCCATTTTTCTTAAGGCCTTGCAAGCCTGGGTTCCCGAATAGTCAAACTCACAGGCCTGTCCGATGATGATGGGACCGGAGCCGATGATCATGATTTTCTTGATGTCATTGCGTCTTGGCATAGTTTTTCCTCTCTTCAAGGGGGGATATGGTTATTCCGACTCAACGGCGCCTCTCTGATGGTGTGCGCCATTGCCGCCGGGTAGAAAATGGACCGGGCAGGGCCGCACGCCTGTTGAGATGCGGGATTGTTTCGTTTCGGCGAGCGACTATAGGAAAGTTCAGACATTCTGTCAAGATTTTACGTGAAGCCCGCCGAAAGAGGCGGCTTGACAATGAAAACATTAAGATTTATGGTTTTTCTGAAAACGATTGAAATCGAGGGGGCTCAATGGCATCTCAGTCAGGTCAAAAACAGGAAGGTGATATTCATTCCCCGGTTGTGGCGGGCCGCTTCTATCCGGGATCCGCTTCTGCACTGGAGAAGACGATCGAGAAGTTCATGGCCGATGCCCGGCCGGCACAGGTAAAAAATCCGCTGGCCATCGTCGTTCCGCATGCCGGTTACATCTTTTCCGGCCAGATTGCCGCCGACGGCTTCCGGCAGGCGGCAAACCACCCCTACGATGTCGTCGTCATTCTCGGGACGAATCATACGAGCGGATCTTTCCGGAAAATTTCCATCTATCCCGGGGACGGCTTCAGCACGCCGCTCGGCACAGCAATGGTTGACAAAGAGGTGGTCAAAGCCCTGCTGGCCGCCGATCCCGATTGCGTCCTCGATAAATCCCTGCACGATCAGGAACATTCCGTGGAGGTACAGATTCCCTTTATCCAGGTCCTTTTCCCTGAATCCCTGATTGTGCCGGTGGTTGTCGGTTCACCGGATATCGGCCTGTGCACCCGGTTCGGCGAAGCGCTGGCCGGCGTTTTGAAAGACCGCCGCGCCCTGATCGTGGCCAGCGCCGACCTCTCCCATTATCCGGATGCGAACGCTGCGGAGGATGTAGACGGCAAGACGCTGGCGGCCATGGAAAAGCTGGACCCGGCGCTGCTGCAGAAAGTCACTCAGGCCCAGATGCGGCGGGGAATTCCGAACCTTCACACCTGCGCCTGCGGCGAGGCGGCCGTCATGGCGGCCATGAGCGCGGCCAAAGCCATGGGCGCCGCGGGCGGCAAGGTCATCCGCTATGCCCATTCGGGCGATGTCCCGGTCGGCGGGCGCGACCGAGTCGTGGGATACGGCGCTGTTGTTTATTACGCGGATCCGGCAAGCGCCTCGGCAAATGAATTCGGCCCTCCGACGGCGGCAGCATCCGACGCCATGCTGACCGATACCGACAAGAAAGCTTTGCTGGCCTATGTCCGGGAAACCATTGCCCGCCGCCTTTCCGGACAGAAGGCTTCCACGCCACAAGGGCTCGGTCCCGGGGTGCAACAGGAGCGGGGCGTGTTTGTGACGCTGAAGAAGCGCGGCAATCTGCGCGGCTGCATCGGCCGCATGATTCCGGACAAGCCCCTCCCTGAACTCGTGGGCGCCGTGGCGCTGCAGTCTGCCCTTGAAGACCCGCGCTTCAGACCGGTCACGCTTGACGAACTCAAGGATCTGGAGATCGAAATCTCGGTACTCACGCCCATGGTTCCTGTCCCCGGCGCCGACCACATTGTCGTCGGCAGGGACGGCGTCCTGATCCGCAAGGGGGGCCGCTCTGCCGTTTTTCTGCCCCAAGTTGCCCCGGAACAGGGATGGGGGCGTGCAGAGATGCTCGAGCATCTCTGCCTCAAGGCGGGACTGCCTCCGGGAAGTTGGAAAGAGGGTGCAAAATTGTTGACCTTTCAGGCCATCGTTTTCGGTGAAGCGGACTTCAAGTCCGGTTTATCCGGTTGAGGGGAAAAAGACGGATCTCTTCGTGCGTTTTTCCACAGTGGCCTGCGAGCGCGGAGTGGCAAACGCGTTGGGCATTCCGCTTTCGGAAGTTCCCAAAGAGCCCGGCATCCGGCCCGCACCGACAAACATCAACAGGGGGTTGACCGTTTCAGGATTGGGCAACCCCCTGTTGATTATTCTGCCTGTTTGAACTTACAGTGTCAGGCTTATCCACCCAAAACTTCCCGGACCTTCCGTGAGAGTTTTTCCAGTTGGAAGGGCTTCTGGAGGAAACCGCTGCAGCCACGATCCAGTATCTGCCGCGCCTTGCCCTCGATACTGTAACCGCTGGAAAGAAGCACCCGGATCTCCGGATCGATCGCCCGCAGACGGTCGAAAGTCTCTCCGCCCGATATCCCCGGCATGATCATGTCCAGAATCACCAGGTCAATTTCCTTTTGCTTCTCCATGTAAACGGCGATCGCCTCCTGACCGCTCCCGGCCGCATAAACCCGGTACCCCAGGGATTCCAGCATCTCCCGGGTGACCTCCTCCACCATCTTCTCATCATCCACCAGCAGAATCGTCTCCGTTCCCCTGGCGATGCTTCCGGCTGCCGTCTTTTCCTTCACCGCCTCCTTCTCCGAAGCGGGCAGATAGATGGTGAAGGTCGTCCCATGACCGGGCTCGCTGTACACATTGATCATGCCCTTATGACCCTTGATGATCCCATAGAC
>Ga0105152_10000304_pt1 | contig 13788 bp, 14 predicted proteins | sample LakBais05cmmetaG_FD_81534 | JGI IMG/M metagenome (GOLD analysis project Ga0105152, IMG submission 81534) | Lake sediment microbial communities from Lake Baikal, Russia to study Microbial Dark Matter (Phase II) - Lake Baikal sediment 0-5 cm | ecosystem: Environmental > Aquatic > Freshwater >...
GGTGGAGGCCATCAACCATTCCCGGGTAGCCGGGGTCCCGATTATGGTGGCGATCAACAAGATGGACAAACCGGGAGCGGACGCGGAGAAAATCAAGCAGGGTCTCACACAGTATCATCTGGTCCCGGAAGAATGGGGGGGAGATACCATCTTTGCAGAGGTCTCCGCCAAAATGAATCAGGGGATTGAAGAGCTGCTGGAGCTGATTCTGCTGCAGGCGGATATCATGGAACTCAAGGCGGACCATGACTTGCCGGCGCGCGGCGTTGTCATTGAGGCCAAACTTGACCGGGGACGAGGTCCGGTGGCAACCGTGCTGATTCAGCAGGGAACCTTGAAAGAAGGGGATGCCTTTGTCTGCAAAACGGAGTCCGGGCGTGTGCGGGCCATGATCAACGATCAGGGCCGGCGGGTTCAGCAGGCGGGGCCGGCCATGCCCGTGGAGGTCATCGGATTTTCCAGAGTGCCGGCTGTGAGCGCGGAATTTGTCTGTGTGGAGGACGAAAAAAAGGCCCGCAATATCGCCGATTACTGGATCCGGAAGGAGCGGGAACGCGAACTGTCTGCAACATCCAAGATTACACTGGAGCAGTTGTATGAAAAAATCAAGGAAGGCGCCAAAGACCTCAACATCATTGTCAAGGGGGATGTACAGGGGTCTATCGAAGCCCTGACCGAAGCCCTGAACAAACTCAGCACGCCGGATATCAAGCTGAAAATCATTCACTCCTCCGCCGGAACCATCACCGAAACGGATGTCATGCTGGCATCGGCGTCCAACGCCGTCATCATCGGCTTCAACGTCCGTCCGGACAGCCGCGTTACGGAGATTGCCGAGCGGGAAGGCGTGGACATCAAGCTTTACGATATTATTTATAACGTGATTGCCGATGTGAGGGCAGCCATGGAAGGATTGCTGGATCCCGTTTTCAAGGAAGTGGTGCAGGGCCGGGCTGAAATTCGCGATCTGTTTAAAATTACCAAGATCGGGACCATTGCCGGCTGTTCTGTGCTTGACGGAAAAATCACCCGGAATGCCGGTCTCAGGGTGATCCGGGACGGCGTCGTGGCCTTTGACGGGAAGATCGCATCCTTAAGAAGGGTGAAAGACGATGTGCGGGAAGTAACCGCAGGCATGGAATGCGGCATCGGCATTGAAAATTTCAACGATATTCGTGTGGGCGATATTCTGGAGGCCTATATTAAGGAAAAAGTTGATAGAAAGCTGTAGTTTGCCCCATGATCATCGGAACAGGCGTGATTGAATTGTGGATTGCGGAAAGTCATTCCCTGAAGGATAAAAGGGCGGTTCTGCGCAGGATCCTGAAGCGGGCGCAAAACGAATTCAATGTCTCCATCGCAGAGGTGGGAGACAACGATCAATGGCAACGGGCGAAAGTCGGCTTTTCCATGGTCGGAAATGATCAGCGCTTCATTAACGGCAAGATCGATCACCTCTTGAACTTTATCGAGCAGTTGCAGATTGCCGAGGTGATTCATAGCAGGATTGAAATCACGGGGTTCTCCGGGGTGACGGAGTCCTCTGAATTTTCAACGGAGAAATATGACGACGTTTAAGCGGGCAGACCGTGTGGCGGATCTCATCCGGTGTGAAATCTCTGATATTCTGCTGAAGCAGATCCGGGATCCGCGCATTCGCGCCGTCACGATTACCGGCGTCAAGATAACCGATGATCTGCGCCTGGCGGAGATTTATTTCGTGGAGCTGGCCCAGGATACGATTCATGCGGAGACGCTGACCGGGCTCGAAAAGGCGACCGGCTTTCTGAAGCGGGAACTCGGAAAGCGCCTGCATCTGCGTTGCGTGCCGGATCTGATCTTCAGGGCGGACGCCTCCTTTGCCTACGGAAGCCGCATCGAACGGCTGCTGGCGGAAATCAAACAGGAAGAGACGGGTGATGATACCCAGGATCATTGACATCATAAACCGGAACGCGACTTTTTTGATCACGTCCCATGAACGGCCCGACGGCGACGCCCTGGGGTCAGAGCTGGCCCTTTACCACATGCTGGCCGCCGGAGGAAAGTCGGCTGTCGTTTACAATCAGGATGAGACGCCCTGTCATTACCGCTTTCTGCCGGGCGCCGCCGTGATCGTCAACAGGCTGCCGCCTGCCGAATCCTTTGACGCCGCGTTCATCCTGGATTGCAGCGAGTTGGAGCGGGTGGGTCGTAAGGCCGGGCAGATCGGGAAAATCAGGCAAATGGTCAACATTGACCACCATGTATCCAATGGCGGTTTTTGCGACGCCACGCTGCTCGATGCCGAGGCCAGTTCCACCGGAGAGCTGATTTACAGGCTGGCGGCGGCGATGGCTGTGAAGCTGACGCCGGAGATGGCCACGAACCTCTATGCTGCCATCCTGACCGATACGGGCGGTTTCTGTTACGGAAATACCTCCCGGGACTGTCTGCTCATCGCCGGGCGGCTCGTGGAGAGCGGCGCCAGTCCGCAGTGGATCTCGGAAAATATCTATGAGAACGCACCGCTGGTGAAAATCCGGCTTCTAACCGTTGTGCTGGAATCCCTGGCGCTGGACCTGGACGGCAAGGTCGGGTCCATGGTCGTGACGCAGGAAAACTTCGCCAGGACAGGCGCCCTGCAAGAACATGCGGAGGGGTTTGTGGACTTGCCGCGCACCATTGAAGGCGTTGAAATTTCTATTCTCTTCAGTGAACTGGAGGAAGATTATTTTAAGCTGAGCCTCCGTTCCAAGGGGCGTCTCAACGTGGAACGCGTAGCCGGTTTGTTTGGCGGCGGCGGACACATTAATGCGGCCGGTTGCCGGATCAGGGGAGATATCGCTACGGTCAAGCAGCGGGTTCTGGCCCAGATCAAGGCTTCAGGCTGAATGAACGGGGTCGTTGTCATTGACAAACCTGCCGGGATGACGTCTCATGACGTCGTGGACGGGCTCCGGCGCGTGCTGGGCATCAGAAAGATCGGTCATGCAGGGACCCTGGACCCTCTGGCGACCGGCGTGCTGCCCGTTTGCATCAATGAGGCCACCAAGTTGATTCCGTTCTTTGAAAGCCATCGCAAGGATTATCTGGCGACGATGCGTCTTGGCGTCGAAACGGACACACTGGATCGGGAGGGCCGGATCATCGCTCAGCGGACACCGTCTGTAGCGCCCGACGAGGTTGCCGGGATCCTGCAGACATTTGTGGGTAAAATCACGCAGATCCCCCCGCGATATTCTGCGATAAAATATCAGGGGCGTCCCCTGTACGCCTGGGCGCGCGAAGGCGTTGACATCGAACCGCTTCCCCGCACAGTGGAAATATTCAGTATCGCGGTGGACCGGATCGCCCTGCCCGAGGCGACCTTCCTTGTTTCCTGCGGCAAGGGCACTTATATCCGCTCTCTCTGTGCGGATGCGGGAAAGAAACTCGGATGCGGCGCCTGCATGACCGAGTTGCGCCGCACGGCAAGCGGCCCCTTTACAGAAAAATCGGCATTGCTGCTCGATGGACTGGCGACAGAGCGCCAGCGACAAATGATCGAGGCAGGCCTGATACGCCTGGCGGATACCCTGCCGGGATTGCCGGCCATTGTAGTGGATGCGGCTCTGCTGGCCGGATTGAAAACGGGCACTCAACCGACGGCGGATGCGCTGCGGAGACATGATATTCCTTTTCTTGCAGAGGGGGATATGGTAAAGTTCATCACGGTCGGGCATGACCTGGTTGCGGTTGCAAGGGCGCTTTATGCATCGCAGGAGATGCCGACCATGGCTGAAAATACGCGGATTTTTAAAATATTGAGAGTTTTTAACGAAATTTGATCAACGGCAATACAGTGTGAAAGGGAGGGAAATAAGCTGTGTTAGATGTAGAAAAAAGAAAAGGCATTATTGGTAATTTCCAGTTGCACGCGTCCGATACGGGGTCGCCGGAAGTTCAGGTTGCACTCCTGAGCGCTCGCATCACCTACCTGACCGATCATTTCAAGGAGCATAAAAAGGACCACCATTCCCGGAGAGGTCTGTTAAAGCTCGTCGGCCAGCGCAGACGGCTATTGGACTATATGAAGAAAAAGGATCTGGAACGTTATCGCGTGATCATCCAGCGCCTTGGATTGAGAAAATAACTTCGGCAGTACGGCTGGGCTAACGGCAAATGGTTAATGGCAAGAATAAATAGGGACAGAAACCCTATTTTCCTGCTGGGATTTAATAGGGACAGAAACCCTATTTTCCTGCTGTAAAATAGGGTTTCTGTCCCTATTAAATCCAAATCCTATCCTTGTCCTTAACCATGGGCCTTTAGCCTTTTGCCATCAACCACGATGAAAGGAAAAGGAATCTTATGAAAGAAGTCTTCAGTACGGAGTTTGGGGGGAGGACTATCTCCCTGAAAACGAATTATGTTGCCGCGCAGGCCGACGGCGCAATTTTTGCCACTTACGGCGATACCGTTGCCCTCGTAACGGCGGTGTCTTTGAAATCTGGCCGGGAAGGCATCGATTTTATGCCCCTGACGGTCGATTACCAGGAGATGACCTATGCAGCGGGCAAGTTCCCGGGCGGGTTCTTTAAACGGGAAGGGCGTCTCAATGAACGGGAAATCCTGACGTCCCGCATGATCGACCGGTCGATCCGCCCGTTGTTTCCCAAGGGCTATCGATTTGAAACGCAGATCATGGCGACGCTGCTGTCCGCGGACAACGAAAACGACGGCGGCGTGGCGGCCATGCTGGCGGCCTCGGCCGCTCTGGAAATATCCGATATCCCCTTCAAGGGGCCGATCGCCGGTGTGCGTGTCGGGCGCCTGGAGGGTCAGATGGTCTGCAATCCCTCCCAGGATGCCTTGAAACTAAGCGATTTCAATCTCTTTCTTGTGGGCCGGAAAGTTCCTTCAGCAACCGGCGCCGGGTATGATGTCAACCTGGTGATGCTGGAAGGGGAAGCCTCAGAAGTGGATGAAGATGTCCTGGTGGATGCCATCAATTTCGGCCTGGAGAGCCTCCGGCCGGTCATCGACCTGCAGGACCGCATGCGCGAGGCCATCGGCAAGGAAAAAAGAATATTCACGCCGGCTGTTGTGGACGAGGGGCTGGCGTTGAGGGTTGAGGAGACATCCTTGCCGGCTTTGGAGGAAGCCTACCGGATGCCCCGCAAGCAGGAGCGATACAGCCGGCTTGACCAGATCCGCGAGCAGGTGATCGCCGCGCAGACGGCCGACGCCGCCGCTTCAAAGGGTGCTGTCGCCGCGATTCTGGAACGTATCGAGCGGCGCGTGCTCCGCACCATGATTCTCAAGGAAAAGAAAAGGATCGACGGCAGGTCGATGGCGGAGGTCCGTCCGATCAACTCGGACGTAGGCATCCTGCCCCGGACCCACGGATCGGCGCTCTTCAACCGCGGCGAGACGCAGGCCCTGGCTGTCGTGACGCTGGGAACGTCCTCGGACGAACAGCGCATGGACTTTGTCAGCGGCGAAGAAAGAAGATCCTTTCTGCTGCACTATAATTTCCCGCCCTACTGTGTGGGTGAAGCCAAGCCCCTGCGCAGCCCGGGCCGCCGCGAAATCGGCCACGGCAATCTGGCCCGGAAGGCCATGCTTCCCGTCCTGCCCGCTCCGGAGGTCTTTCCCTATACGATCCGCATCGTCTCCGAGATCCTTTCCTCCAACGGTTCGTCATCCATGGCAACGGTATGCGGCGGCAGTCTGTCGCTGATGGACGCCGGCGTTCCGGTGAAGGCGCCCGTCGCGGGGATTGCCATGGGGCTGCTGAAGGAGGGCGACGATGTCGTTGTCCTGTCGGACATCCTGGGCGATGAAGATCACGCCGGGGATATGGATTTCAAGGTCTGCGGCACCCGCAAGGGCGTCACGGCCATGCAGATGGATATCAAGATCGACGGGTTGACGGAAAATATTTTGAGAAAGGCCCTTGCCCAGGCCAGAGAGGGACGGCTGTTTATCATTGGAAAGATGGATGAGACCCTCAGCGAACCGAGGGCGGACATTTCCCTGTACGCGCCCCGGATCACAACAGTCAAGGTAAGGCCTGAAAAGGTTCGGGACGTCATCGGCTCCGGCGGCAAGAATATCCGCCATATCATCAGCGAAACCGGCGTCACCATCGATGTGGAGGACGACGGTACGGTTACCATCGCCTCCAGCGACGCCGAGGCGGCCGCCCGCGCCGTGGCCATGGTAAAATGGCTGACGGAAGATGCGGAAATCGGCAAGATCTATGTGGGAACGGTGAAGAAAATCGTCGATTTCGGCGCCTTTGTGGAGATCCTGCCCGGTACGGAGGGTCTCGTACATATTTCCCAACTGGCCAAGGAGCGCGTCAACAAGGTGACCGATGTCCTGCAGGAAGGCGATGAAGTGACCGTCAAGGTCCTTGAGATCGACAAGCAGGGAAAAATCCGCTTGAGCAGAAAGGAAGCGCTGGGCGTCCATGTACAGAAAGACGATTCTCGATAACGGGCTCCGCGTCATCTCTGAAGAAATCGATCATGTCCGGTCCGTTTCCATCGGAATCTGGGTGCTGTGCGGCTCCCGTCATGAGGACCGCCATACGAACGGCATGGCTCATTTCGTCGAGCACATGCTGTTCAAAGGCACCCGGAGCCGGACGGCCTTCGACATCGCCTCGGCCATCGACTCCGTGGGCGGGTTCATGAACGCATTTACCGGCAAGGACCTGACCTCCTTCTACATCAAAATCCCCGACTATCACCTGGCCCTGGCCATCGATCTGCTGGCGGATATCTTCAATAACTCGCTTTTTGATCCCGAAGAAATCGCAAAGGAAAAGTCGGTGGTGCTGCAGGAAATCAACCTGCTGGATGATTCGCCGGATGATTATATCCATGATTATTTCGATGAAAACTACTGGAAGGACCATCCTCTCGGCTACCCGGTGTTGGGGCGCCGGGAGCTTGTGGAGAGTTTCGGCCGGGATGCAATTGTCGGTTTCGTGAATGACTGTTACCGCGGAGAAAATGTTGTTCTGACAGCGGCCGGTCATTTAAAACATGATGTTCTGACAGAGCTGGTCAGCCGGGCATTCGGTTCTGCTAACGGCCACGGAAGGCGGAATGGCTCCGCCCCTCCCGATGCTTCCGCCGGGATATCCGTTCTTAACAAGGACCTGGAGCAGGTCCATATGATCGTGGGCTGTCCCGCCCCCTCTTCCACCAGTCCGCGCCGCTATTCCGCTTTTCTGCTCAATGCCGTTTTAGGCGGCAGTATGAGTTCGCGCCTGTTTCAGGAAATCCGGGAAAAGCGGGGCCTGGCCTACGCCATCCATTCTTACCTGACCTCTTATCAGGATACGGGCATGCTGGGGATTTATGCGGGGACCAGCGGGAACCATGTACGGGAAGTCGTCGGTCTGATCTTTGACGAATTGCTGCGCATGACAAATATTTCCCTCACCGAGCGGGAATTGAACTCGGCCAAGGAACTGATTAAGGGTAATTTTCTGCTGGGCATGGAAAGCACCGATAACCGGATGACCCGTCTGGCCACAAATGAGATTGCCTTCCGGGAACATATCCCCGCCGAAGAGGTTGTGCGGCAGATTGATTGCGTAACCTCTGAAGAGATCCGGGATCTGGCCGGGGAGATGTTCAATCCATCGGCTATCGGCCTGGCGGCGATCGGTCCGATTACCGAAAAGGATCTGACGCTGGGCATCCTGAAGTGCTGATATTTTGATATCGCCGGTTGGGCCTGTGATCGAAGACGTTAAGGTTGCCATTCAAAAATTGCCGGGGAATGAAGATCTGCCGCTTCCCCGATACATGACGGAGCACGCTGCCGGCCTGGATTTATATGCGGCGGTCCGGCAGGACATTGAGCTGTCTCCCGGGCAACGGGAGATGATTCCGACCGGGCTGGCAATCGCCCTGCCGGTGGGTTACGAGGCCCAGATCAGGCCCCGCAGCGGACTCGCGTGGAAGAACGGCGTCACGCTCGTGAATGCACCGGGCACCATCGATGCCGATTATCGGGGAGAGATCGGCGTTCTGATGATCAATCATGGCGATCACGCCTTTGTCGTCCGCCGGGGAGATCGGATCGCGCAGATGATCGTACAGCGCGTGTGCCGCGTCAGTTGGGATGTCCGGACTGAACTGAGCAGGACATCCCGGGGCGATGGGGGATTCGGACACACATAAAAATTGAGGACCATATCCCATGAAAAAACGTAAAACCGTTAAAACCATTCAGGAAATCAACGAAAAAATCAAACAGGGAAAAGCCGTCGTGGTCACGGCCGAGGAAATGATCGACATCGTGGAACGGCACGGAAATGCGGAAGCCGCCCGCCGGGTCGATGTGGTCACCACGGGGACCTTTGCTCCCATGTGTTCCTCCGGCGCCTTTCTGAATGTAGGTCATACCGCGCCCCGGATCAAGGCCGACAAGATGTGGCTCAATGATGTCGCGGCTTATGGCGGTCTTGCCGCGGTCGATTGTTACATCGGGGCGACGGAGGTCGCCGAAGGCGATCCCAGAAACAGCGTCTATCCGGGCGAGTTCAATTACGGCGGCGGTCATGTGATTCAGGACCTCGTGGCCGGCAATGTCATCCGGTTGAGAATGGAAGGCTACGGCACGGACTGCTACCCGGCGCGCAAGCACGAAAAGAATATCACGCTTCACGATCTGCGGGACGCCATCCTGTTTAATCCGCGCAATGCCTACCAGAACTACAGTTGCGCCGTGAACATGTCCGACAAAACGATCTACACCTACATGGGAATGTTGCGACCCCGCATGGCCAATGCGAACTACGCGACATCGGCACAGTTGAGCCCCCTGTTCAACGATCCCTATTACAAGACCATCGGCGTCGGAACGAGAATATTCCTGGGCGGCGCCCAGGGTTTCGTATCCTGGCCGGGCACCCAGCACAACCCGAACGTCCCGAGGAATAAGAACGGTGTTCCCCGTGAAGGGGCCGGGACGATTGCCGTCATCGGAAACCTCAAGGAAATGAGTCCGGAATGGCTGGTGGGCGCCAGCATGCTGGGATACGGGGTGTCCCTCTATGTGGGCATCGGCATTCCCATCCCGATTCTCGATGAAGACATGGCTCGCCACACTGCGGTTAAGGATGAAGACCTTGTCACACAGATTTATGATTACAGCATGGACTATCCGAAAGGCGCCCCGAAGAGCCTGGGGGAAGTCAATTACAAGGAACTCCGCAGCGGCGCGATCATGCTGAATGGGAAAAAAGTGGCCACAGCACCTCTTTCCAGTTATTATAAAGCCAGAGAAATCGCCAATCTCCTGAAAGAGTGGATCGAGCGCGGCGATTTTCTGCTGGGTGAAGCACAGCAGCTCCTGCCGTCGGCAAGGTTCTGAATGGCTAAAATGGCCTTGATTTATGTAACTGGCCGTTATAACGGGCAAATCAACAAACGGATCAGGCAGCCGGGTCATTTACAAAAACCATAGTATTATTAATTAGTTACGTGCATCATGGCCGACATCCCGGTGTAAACGTTGCGTTTTTTAATCAAATAATTGACAATAACATCATTTTTTTGTTGTAATTTGCTGATTTTTAAGCTATCAGGCAATTACGAGACACCAAATCCTTCTTAAGGGCAGCTTAATAAATGAAGGTTGGCCGGTACCTTGCTGGTTTCGTTTTGATCATGGGATTTCTGATTGCCTTCGGAAACAGGGGGCTGGTGGATAATTATATGATGCATGAACGGCTGGCGACCCTCAAGAAAGCAAATCAGGATATTGCGAGGGAAAACAAGGAACTGAAAAAAACTAATGTGCTCCTGCAGAGCAAGCTGCCCTATGTTGAAATGGTGGCGCGCAATGAGCTCGGCATGGTTAAAAAGGGGGATCTTGTTTATCGATTTTCCCGGTAGCTCAGGGTCCCAAAACGCTTATCCCGATCGAGCGGTGGCTGTATGTCGAAGTTGACGGATTTTTTTTCACGCGGGAAACGATCCAAGGCGGCCGGAAACGGGCCGGGCGGACCGCTCAAGGATTCATCGTCCGGCGGCGCGCAGTCCGCAACGGAAAAACCATCCCGCATCAAAGCGCCGGCAAAGCTGAGCGCCATCCTGAACTTTCTTCCCCATCTCAAAGATATATTCGCAGGTAAAAAACAACTGGTCGGCCTCGATGTCGGCTCCGGTTCACTGAAACTTGCCGAAATTCTGGAGACCAAGACCGGCTATCTTCTCAATCATTTTTCAGAGATTTCTCTCGATAAGGGGACCATTGAAGACGGGATTCTGGTCGATCCGGATGCCCTGACGGAAAAGGTCAAGCTCCTCTTCAAGGGAACCGGGCTTCAGGGGAAAGCGCTCGTTGTGTCGCTTTCCGGACATGCCGCGATCGCCAAGAGAGTCACCTTCCCAACCATGGAAGATACGGAACTGCGCGATATGATCCATGATGAAGCGAACAAGTACCTGCCCTTCGACAACATGGACGATGTCAATTATGATTTTCAGATCCTGGGGCAGAACGAATACAACCCCAATCAGATGGATGTCATGCTCGTCGCCGCCAAGAGGGACGTTATCTCGGATTATATTGACGCCATCGAAAACGCAGGGTTGACGGTCATGATCATGGACGTGGACACCTTCTGTCTGGAAACCGTTTACGAGGCCAATTACGATTTCGAGTCCGCAGACATCGTGGCCATGGTCAATATCGGCGCCAGCATTACCAACATCAATGTCGTCAAGGGCGGCATGTCCATATTCACGCGTGACTTCACCCTGGCCGGCAACACCGTCACGGAGGCCATCATGTCCGGGCGCAATTTGACTTTTGAGGCCGCCGAAGCCATGAAAATCGACGGACCGGACGCGGACGGCGCGGCCCGGGACGCATTCCGCAACGCCCTGCTGGGCTATGCCGACCCGATCTGTACGGAAATCGAAAGATCCATTGATTATTTCCGCTCCACCTCGGGCGGCGATCAAATCAAGAAAATTCTCATCTCCGGAGGCGTCGCCGCCATTCCCGGGATCACGGCCGACCTGACGCAACGGCTCGGAATCGAGACGGAGATTTTGAACCCCTTCAGAAAGATTGATTGCAATAAAAAAGCTCTGAACGCCGAACGGATCGATGAGATACGGCCCGTCGCCGCCGTCGCCGTGGGCCTGGCCCTGCGCAAAGTAGGTGATAAATGATCAAGATCAATCTTCTTTATCGTTCTGTCAAGGAGAAGGAAAAAAAGACGAATATCGCGCGTCAGCTGGCCATCGTTGTCACCGCCACGGTGATATTCGCGATCCTGATCGCTTCCGTCCAGCTATACATGATGCGCAGCATCGCGAATATCGAGTCGGATATTAAAACCAGAGAAGCCCGGCTTGTCGTTTTGAAAAAGATCCTCGGTGAAATCGACGACATCAGGGCGGAAAAACAGACTCTGGAGAAGAAGCTGGCCGTCATCAAGCGTCTCGAAGAAGATCGCCTCTATCCGGTGCGCCTGCTGGATGAGGTAAACGCCCTGGTCTTGCCAAAGGATATCCGGCTCACGAAATTGTCGGAACAGGGGTCCCAGCTTAACATCGAAGGTGTGGGCCGGGACAATATCGCCGTGGCGCTCTTCATGAAAGATCTTGAACTTTCCAGATACATACAATCGGTTGATCTGGTTTCCTCCAAGCAGGTGACGATATCCGGCGTAAATGTCCATCAGTTTTCCTTGTCCTGCGTGAAAAAAAGGTCGTAGCCCATGGCAATCACCGTTGACAGTTTAAAAAACATGTCCCCCAAGATAAAAGTGATCTTGCTGGCGGTTGCCTATGCGCTGATCGGCTATTTTTATTATTTCCTTGTCTTGCAGGGCGATATTGAAAAAAGGGCATCGCTGCAGACCAAGCTTGCCGATCTGCAGGAGCAGGTGGACAGGCAGGAACGCATTGCCTCCCAGAAAACAAAATATATCAATGAGGTGGCGGCCTTGAAAGAGGCCTTCCAGCAGGCATTGACCAAGCTTCCGGACAAACGTGAGATTCAGCCGCTCTTCCAGTCCGTAGCGACAAACGGAAAGACCGCCGGACTGGACTTCCTGCTTTTTGAGCCGAAGCCGCCGCCAAAGCCTCCGGAAGCCAAACCGAGCGTCAAGGATAACCTCAAGCCATCGGATCAGCGGGAGGCGCAGAAACCCGCGGCAGGCGCGCCGGCCGCTGCAGGCGCGGCAGGGAAAGCGCCGGTGAAGCCGCCGGAACAAGTGAAATTCTATGAAGAAATTCCCGTAACGGTAACGATCAGCGGTCGTTTCCACAACACCTTGTCCTTTTTCGAGCAGGTCGCGAGGCTGCCGCGCATTATCAATATTGAGAACATTACCATGGGAGAAGGCGCCGAGGTCAAAGGACGGGGCTATGTGATAAAAACAAACTGCATCATCAAGACCTATATGTTTGTTGAAAAGGGCAAATGAGAGAGATTTGCATATCTGGAAAAAAATATTTTTGTCATTCCGGCGAAGGTCGGAATCCAGTAAGGTCTCAATGAGAATAACTCGTAAGACAAGGAAATTGAGAGCCGCGTTTTTCTGGACAGCACTGATGCTCGTGCCTGCGGGACCGGTTGGGATCGCTGCCGCACAGGGACCCGCCGCACCGGCAAAGCCTGCCGTTCAGGGACCCACTGCACCGGCAAAGCCTGCCGTTCCGGCAACCGCCGCGCCGGCGCCGCAATCGCCTCGGGAGGAAGCCTACCGCTATAATCCGGAGGGGCGGATCGATCCCTTCAAGCCCTTCGTCGAGCTCGACGCAGTTGCAAGAAAGAACGCCGAAAAATCCAAGGCCCCCCCCCTGAGTCCGTTGCAGCGGGTGGGCATCGAACAGTTCAGACTGGTGGGTATAATCGAAGGCAACAAGAGCCGGCGCGCGATGGTGCAGGATGCGTCGGGCAAGTTTTATCCGCTGGTCCAGGGGGCCCAAATCGGTGTGAACAAGGGGCGCGTAACGGCTATTAACAAAGACAGCGTGATCGTCCATGAAATGGTCGCGTCGGATGAAGGAAAAATGGAATCACGCAGACAAGTCATGAAACTTCGACAGGATGAGGTAAAACCATGAAAACATACCGGTCGCTGATGGAGACACTGATCATAGTCGGGTTCTTTATATGGATCGGAAGCGCAGGCGCCGCGCAGGCCGCAGCGACTGACCCCGTTGCGGCAGAGCCGGCAAAGATCATGGCGGCCGACGCCGGCTATCTTGAAAACATAACCTTCGAAAAATTGAAGGGCAAGGAGCGCGTGGTTTTGATGCTGTCCAGGCAATCCGGCGCCGCAGCAGAAGATCAGGGAGAAAAGGCCATTGCGATCAATGTAGAAAATCTTTTTATCCCCCAGGACCTGCGCCGGGCCATGGGAGAAGGGTCTCTGGACAATCTCATCCGGGTTACACCCGCCCAGCGGACCACAGGCAGCAAGCCGCAGGCGCTGATCGTCGTGGAACTCAACAGACGGGTCCCGTACAGCGTCCGCCAGGACGGACATAACGTGATCATCGATTTCAATGTGGCCTCTCTGCCCGAGAAGCCCGCCACTGCCGTCGACAAACCGGCGCCCCCGGAACAGGCGAAGGTCAAGGCGGCCGTCCCCGCACAAAAACGGTCGGCACAGAAAACGCCCGCACAGCCGAGTGTCGTCCCGCCCTCATCTTCCGGCCGGCTGGTATCCCTCGACTTTCAGGAAGCCGGCATCAAGAGCGTCCTGCAACTGCTTGCGGAAGAAAGCGGCGTCAACATCGTTTCCGGCGACGACGTCAAGGGCAATGTCAC
>Ga0105152_10000305_pt1 | contig 13765 bp, 13 predicted proteins | sample LakBais05cmmetaG_FD_81534 | JGI IMG/M metagenome (GOLD analysis project Ga0105152, IMG submission 81534) | Lake sediment microbial communities from Lake Baikal, Russia to study Microbial Dark Matter (Phase II) - Lake Baikal sediment 0-5 cm | ecosystem: Environmental > Aquatic > Freshwater >...
AAAAAAGCGCTCCGCCTTTGTCAGGCTCGGTCTCGCCCTCGTCGACCGGCCCGGTCTTGCCCTTCGCCGCGGCCTTCTTCTTTTCCCCGCCCTCTTCGTCTTCGAGCTCGAAGTCCTCGGCCTTGACCCCGCCCTTCCCATCCTTGAGGAGGATCTCGACCTTCCTCTCGGCCTTGTCGAGCTCGGCGCGCAGGAACCGGGCCAGCTTGACACCCTTCTCGAACAGGGCCAAAGACTCCGTAAGCGGGATCCCGCCCTTCTCGAGCTTGGCCACGGTCTGCTCCAGATCGGCCAGCGCCTTTTCGAAACTGATGGTCGTCATGATTTCTCCTTTGCCAGCCTGGATTCGAGGGTCCTCGTCTCGTCGACCTCCCGGACCCGGCAGGCGAGTTCGCCCTCGGCGAAGGAGACGATGATGTCGTCCCCCCCGGCGACCTCGCCAGGCTTCCGGACCAGGCGGAAGCCCTCTTCCTTCCAGCAGAGCGTGTAGCCCTTTTTCAGTATATTCAGCGGGCTCATAGCGTGCAACCCCACGGACAGGGTCTCCCAGCGCGCCCCGAGCGCCTTGAGTTTTTCGAGGATCCTGTTCCGGAGCCGCTCGGTCGCCAGCAGGACCGCCGCCTGCTTCTCGGCGATCGCCTGCTTCTCGGCCCGGAGGACTTTCCAGGCGCGCGTCTCGAGCTCGTCCACGCGCTGTTCGAGGCTGAGGATCTTGACCTTGAAGCCCTGGAAGATGCGGTGGTGGGTGAGGGTGACGATCGCGTTCTGCCGCTCCTGGATCAAAGACTTCACCGACCGAGCGGCCCGCTCGGCCAGGCCCGTGATCTTCTCTTCGAAGGCCTGCTCCTTCTCGATGACCATCTCGGCCGCCGCCGACGGCGTCGAGGCGCGGATGTCCGCCACGAAGTCGGCGATGGTGAAATCGACCTCGTGGCCGACAGCCGAGATGATGGGCACCGGGCAGCGGTCGATGGCCCGGGCGACCGGCTCCTCGTTGAAGGCCCAGAGGTCCTCGATCGAGCCGCCGCCGCGCCCGACGATGATGACGTCGACCCCCGGGAGCGCGCCCAGGTAATCGATCCCCTCGACGATCTCCGCCGCCGCCCCTTCCCCCTGGACCTTGGCCGGGTAGATGAGGATGTGGAGCCGGGCGTAGCGCCGCTCCAGGATCCTCAGGATGTCGGCGATGGCCGCCCCGCGCGGCGAGGTGACGATGCCGATCGTCCGGGGCCGGAGCGGGAGCGTCTTCTTGCGCCCGGGATCGAAGAGGCCTTCGGCCCGGAGCTTCTCCTTGAGCTGTTCGAAGGCCAGCTGGAGAGCGCCCTTGCCCTTGGGCTCGATGACCTCGGCGACGATCTGGTATTCGCCCCGCGGTTCGTAGACGTTGATCCTCCCCCGGCAGACGACCTTCAGGCCGTCCTTGAGGTCGAAGGCGATCTTGCGCGCCTCGAAGCGGAACATGACCGCCTTGAGCTGGCTCTTGGCGTCTTTGAGCGTGAAGTAAAGGTGCCCGGAGGAGTGGCGGTGGAAGTTCGAGATCTCGCCTTCCACCCAGAGGACGGGAAAGGCGGTTTCCAGCGTGAGCTTGATGATCTCGGTCACCGCCGAGACCGAATAGATCGTATCCGGCTTCACCAGATCATTGTTCGTCAATGTTCTCCTCGACCAAAGTGCCTCTCTTAATGGACTGGGCCCGCCCGGTCTTGGCGTCGACCTCGATGAACACCCAGGACAGGGCCAGCCCTTCCTTGGACGGCTCGAACCGCTGGGGCCGGCCGGTGAGGAACTTCTGCAGGGCCTGCTCCCTTCGGATGCCGATCACCGAGTGGTAGCCGCCGCACATGCCGGCGTCCGTGACGTAGGCGGTCCCGCCGGGGAGGACCTTTTCGTCCGCGGTCGGAACGTGGGTGTGGGTTCCGATGACGGCCGAGACGCGGCCGTTGAGGTGCCAGCCGAGGGCCTGCTTCTCCGAGGTCGCCTCGGCGTGAAAGTCGATGATGATGATGGGCGTTTCCCGGCCCAGGGCCTCGACCTCCGCGTCCGCCCTGCGGAAGGGACAATCGATGGCCTCCATGAAGACCCGGCCCTGGAGGTTAAGCACCGCGATCTTGACGCCGCCGCCGTCCTGGTAAATATAACTGCCGCGGCCGGGGTTCCCCGCCGGGTAATTGGCCGGACGAAGGAGCCGCGGCTCGCGCTCGAGGTAGGGCAGGGCCTCCTTCTTGTCCCAGATGTGGTTGCCGGAGGTCAGGACGTCGACCTGCAGGAAGAGGTCCCGGCCGATCTCCTCGGTGATGCCGACGCCGCCGGCCGAGTTCTCGCCGTTGGCGATGATGATCGCCGGCGAGAATTTCTTGACGAGCTGGGGCAGGAACCGCTGGACGGCCCTCCGGCCCTGGTGGCCGATGATGTCCCCCAGAAAGAGGACGCCGGTCTTAGCGGGCATATTCCACCGCCCTCATCTCCCGGATGACCGTGACCTTGATCTGACCCGGGTAGTCCAGTTCGTTCTTGATCTTGGCGGCGATGTCCTTGGCGATGAGCGACGCCCGGTCGTCGGAGACCTTATGGCTCTCGACGATGATCCGGATCTCGCGCCCCGCCTGGAGGGCGAACGACCTGGAGACGCCCTCGAAGCTGTTAGCCAGCTCCTCGAGCTTCCGCAGGCGCTCGATGTAGGTCTCGAGAAGTTCGCGCCGCGCCCCGGGCCTGGCCGCGGACAGCGTATCCGCCGACTGGATGAGGACGGCCTCGATCGACGGGAAGTCGACGTCCCGGTGGTGCGAGGCAATGGCCTGGATGACCTTCTCGTTCTCGCCGTATTTCCTGGTCAGCTCGACGGAGAGCTCGGTGTGCGTGCCCTCGACATCCTTGTCCACGGCCTTGCCGATGTCGTGGAGCAGGCCGGCCCGGAGGGAGACGTTGACGTCGGCCCCGATCTCGCGGGCCATCAAAGCCGACAGCATGGCCACTTCCTTGGAGTGCTGGAGGACGTTCTGGCCGTAGCTCGTCCTGTACTTGAGCTTTCCCAGGAGCTTAATGAGCTCGGGATGGACGTTGTTGACCTTGAGCTCCAGAACCGTGGATTCGCCCTCCTCCTTGATCTTCTGTTCGAGGTCCGCCTTGACCTTCTCAACAATTTCCTCGATCCTGGCCGGGTGGATGCGCCCGTCCATGACGAGCTTCTCGATGGACAGGCGGGCCAGCTCGCGGCGGATGGGGTCGAAGCTCGACAGGATGACGGCCTCGGGCGTGTCGTCGACGATGATGTCGACGCCGGTGGCCTGCTCCAGGGCCCGGATGTTCCGGCCCTCGCGGCCGATGATCCGGCCCTTCATGTCGTCGGAGGGGAGATCGACGACGGACACCGTGCTCGCGACGACGTGTTCGGCCGCCGAACGCTGGATGGCGTTGACGATGATCTCTCGGGCCGAGGCCTGGGCCTTCTCCTTCGCCTCCTCCTCGATGCGCCGGACGGTTTGAAAGGCCTCGAGCCGGGCCTCGTCTTCGATATTCTTAATGAGGGTGGCCTTGGCCTCCTCCTGGGTCAGTCCGGAGATCCGTTCCAGCTCGGCCATCTGCTTCTGGACGGCCTCGCCGATCTTCGCCTCGAGCTTTTCGAGCTCTTTTTCCTTGTCCTGGAGCCGGTGCTCCTTCTGGGAGGAGTCGCGCTCCTTCCGCTCGATGGATTGGAAACGCCTCTCGAGGTTCTCCTCCTTGTTGATGAGCCGGCGCTCGGTCTCGCTGATCTTTCGCCTCTGTTCACGTGTATGATTCTCAAAATCGGCCTGGCGGGCCAGGTCCTTCTCCTTGGCTTCGATGGCCGCTTCGCGCTTGATCTTCTCGGCATCCCCGGCCGCCCTGGCCAGGACCGCTTTGACCTCTTCCTCGATCTTGACGGTGCGGCGGGCGGCGTCCTTCCTTTTCAGGGCAAAGATGATCACGAGCGCCAGCAGGATGACGATAACGGCAGCGCCGGGGTAAACATAGATTGGAACGTTCACGATTGTCACCTCCTTCTAAGATCCGAGGAGACGATCGAATGGAGGGAGGGGAAACGAGTCACATGCGAAGGAACGGTTCCGAGGAGGAAGAGCGCCCGTCCGCAACCCCGGGGATCCTCACGGGAGAGTCCACGGCGGCCCCGCGGCGGCGCGGTTCAGCGTCATCTATGTATGTCCGGACGACGGGTCCGAAACTAAGATGTGACTTTTCCCAGGCTTTTGTATGTATTTTCATCTTCTAAAAGATGAACCTCCAAACTTTCGATCTCCGTCTCCATGTGGCCAATGGCTTCGTTCAGTTGATCGAGTCTCTTCTGGCTCAAGAAAAGCTCGTCAGCGATGTTGAGGGCCGCCAGAACGGCGATCTTCGTCGTGTCCGCGGACTTGGATTTCACAGCCACCTCGTGCATCTTCTGATCGACGGCCGAAGTCAAGTGGCCGATATATTTTTCATCCTCATCTCCTTTGACCCGGATTCGGTATTTTTGTCCGTAGATCTCGATGTCGATGATCTTGTCAATCATATTCCGAGCTGGTCGATCTGGCTGATGATGGCCTCGATCCTCCCCTTGATGGATTCCCTCTCGCCCTCGCACTTCTTCAGCTCTTCGTCCAGCCGGACGACCTTCCGGCCCTGCTCCTCGAACTCCTTCTTGTCCGTCTTGAGCTCCTTGAGCTGCTGGCGGAGCTTGTCGTTCTCGGCCGAGAGCTTGTTGATGTACTCGACGACCTGGGAGATCTTCCCTTCGAGTATCTTAATTCTGTCAATCTCGGTTGTCAATTTTTTCTCCCTCTCTGGGCTGGATTTTCAGGACCGCCTTCAGGTGGCCGACGATGTCCTGCTGGGCTTTGTCGACCTCTTCGGCAAGGAGCGTCCGCTTGGGGCTCCGGTAGCGGAACCGGATGGACAGGCTGACCTTGTCCCCGGGGATCGACGGCCCGGTGAAACGGTCGGTGAGCTCGAACCCCTCGAGAAAGGGGACCGATAATTTGGCCACCGCCGTCCGGATGTCCTGGTAGGACAGGTCCCGGTCCGCCAGGAACGAGAGGTCGCGGCTGACCCCGGGGAACTTGGCGACGGACGTGAACCGGAAGGGCTTCGGCTGCTTTTCCATGAGGCCGGCCAGGTTGATCTCGGCGGCGTAAACCGTCCCCTCAAGGGAATACAGGTCCTTCAAGGGCTTTTTCACAACGCCGAGGTGGCCGACCGTCTCGCCCTTGTAGGCCAGGGCGAGCGAGGCGCCCTCCTCGAAGAAGGGGTGGACGGCGTCGGCAAAGGAGAAGGGTTCGTACTTCAGGGCGGACATCAGGGCTTCGACGGCCCCTTTGAGGACGAAAAAGTCGGTCTCCCCGGCCCGGGTCTGCCAGTGGGGCCGGCCCAAAAGGCCCGTCGTCAGCAGGCCGAGCGTGAACTGTTCCTGATAGGCTTCATCCTTCCGGAAGTAGATGTTGCCGAACTCGAAGATGTGGACCCCTTCGAGCCCCCGGTTCAGGTTCCAGGCGACGTTCTCGAGAAGGCCCATGATCAGGCTCGTTCGGAGGCTCGCCGACCGGGACGAGATGGGGTTCCGGATCGCAATGGGCTCCCGGCCGCTGGCGACACCGGATTCTTTTTCCGGGTCCGAGAAGCTGAAGTTGATGACCTCGTCCAAACCCTGGTGGAGGAGGACCTGGCGCAGTTTCCGGACCTTCTCCCGCTTCTTGTTGACGGGCAGCTCGAAAGACATCAGGGGCGTCACCTCGCAGGGGATCTTGTCGTAGCCGTAGAAACGCGCGACTTCCTCGATGAGGTCGGCCTCGCGTTCGATGTCCACCCGGAACGACGGGACTCCGGCCCGCCAGACGCCCTTCCGGCTCTCCTCGACCTTGAAACCGAGGTCCTCCAGGATGCGCAGGACCCGGTCCTCGGGGACTTCGACGCCGAGCAGGTCGGAGATGCGGCTGTGGCGAAGGATGACGGACTTGGGCTTCCGGGGCTTCGAGTAAACGTCCAGGATGCCCTTGGCCGCCTTCCCGCCGAAGCCGCACAGGAGCGAGGCCGCCATCAGGGCCGCCCGGGGCGGAAAGGCGATGTCCGATCCCCGCTCGAAGCGGTAGGAAGCGTCCGTGGAGAGCCCCGTCTTCTTGGCGGTCATCCGGACCGAGACGGGATCGAAGCAGGCGCTCTCGATGAAGACGTCCCGGGTCGCTTCCGTGACCCCTGTCTCCTCGCCGCCCATGACGCCGGCCAAGGCGACGGGCCCGGCCTCGTCGGCGATGACCAACATCTCCGGGGCGAGTTCGATCGTCGCGCCCTCGAGCGTCTTCAGGGTCTCGCCCTTTTGGGCCTTGCGGACGATGATCCGGCCGCCGCGGAGCTTGGCGAAGTCGAAGGCGTGGAGGGGCTGGGCCGTGGCGAAGAGGACGTAGTTCGAGACGTCGACGACGTTGTTGATGGGCCGGAGGCCCATGGCTTCGATCCTCCGGCGGAGCCAGTCGGGCGACGGGCCGACCTTGACGCCCTTGACCAGCATGGCGCAGTACCTGGGGCAGAGCGTCTCGTCGTAGATCTGGACGTCGGTGAGGTCAGAGATCTTCTCCGGGAGCTCGTCGACCGGCCAGGTCTTTTCCGCGAGCTTTTCGCCCAGCATCGCCGCGACCTCGCGGGCGATGCCGAGATGGCCGAGCGTATCGGGCCGGTTGGCGTAGGTCTCCACTTCGACGACCGTGTCCCCGTCCCTCTCCTCGGCATTCTCGGCCACCAGGCCGATCATGGTCAGCCGTTCGAGGAGCTCCGGCGTCGGGAGGTCCGCCTTCACGTATTCGTTGAGCCAATTCAGACTGATCTTCATTTGAGGTTGAACTGCCTTAGGAACCGGAGGTCGTTCTCGTAGAAGAAGCGCATCTCGGGGATCTGGTAGGACAGCATGGCCGTCCTATCGATCCCCATGCCGAACGCCCAGCCGGAGTATTTCTCGGGGTCGATATTGACGTTCTTGAAGACCTGCGGGTCGACCATGCCGGCCCCCAGGATCTCCTTCCAGCCCGTCCCGCCGCAGACCCGGCAGGACTTGTCCTTCTGCCCGCAGACGATGCACTCGATGTCCACTTCGGCCGAGGGCTCGGTGAAGGGGAAGAAGCTTGGCCGGAAGCGGACCTTGAGCTTCTCGCCGAACATCGTCCTGAGGAAGTATTCCAGAGTCCCCTTGAGGTGGGCGAAGGTGACCCCTTCGTCCACGACCAGGCCTTCGACCTGGTAGAACATCGGCAGGTGCGTCGGGTCGGTGGTCTCCCGCCGGAAGACGCGCCCGGGGATGATGATCCGGATCGGTGGCTTCTTCTTCTCCATGACCCGGATCTGGACGGGCGAGGTGTGCGTCCTGAGGAGCAGGTTGTCCGTGATGTAGAGCGTGTCCCAGCTGTCCCGGGCCGGATGGTGGGGCGGGAAATTAAGGGCCTCGAAGTTGTAGTAGTCCGTCTCGATCTCGGGCCCCTCCTCGATGGCGAAGCCCATCCCCATGAAGATGTTCTCTATCTCCTGTTGAAAGATGACGACGGGATGGGGCGCGCCCCAATAGAGGCTCCTCCCGGGGAGGGTCAGATCGACGGACCGGGCGGCCCGGCCGCGCCCTGAGAGCCCCCCCGCGAGGAGGGCGAGCTTTTCCTGGACGTGGTCCTTGAACTCGTTGATGAGCTGTCCGGCCCCGGGCTTCTCCGCGGCGGAGAGGTCCTTCATCTCCTCGAAAAGGGACTTCAGGCAGCCTTTCTTCCGGCTCAGGAATTCGTTCCGGAGTTCGGCCAGACCCTTTTCGTCCCGGACCCGGGCGGACTCCTCCGCGAACTTTTTCTTGGTTGCCTCGATCTTGTCCTTGAGGTTCGTCATGTCGCCGGATCAGGCCACGGCCGCCTTCGCCTTCTCCGCGATGACGGCGAAGGTCTCGGGCGCCCGGACAGCCAGCTCGGCCAGGACCTTCCGGTCGAGTTCGATGTTGAGCTTCTTCAGGCCCTGGATGAAGCGGCTGTAGGTGATGCCGTTGACCAGGGCGGCCGCCTTGACCCGGATGATCCAGAGCGTCCGGAATTCCCTCTTTTTGGCCCGCCGATCGCGGTAGGCGTATTGGAGGGACTTCTCCACGGCTTCCTTGGCCGTCCGGTAATTGCGGCCCTTGGCGCCCCAATACCCTTTGGCCAGCTTCAGGATCTTGACCCTTCTATCTTTCCTCTTGGTTCCTCTTTTAACTCTCGGCATTTTTATCTCCTTCGTTCAGCCGCGAAAGCGGCGCGGGGCCTTCAGGCCTCGTACGGAAGCATCTTCTTGAGCATCCTCCGGTCGGCCGGGCTGGCCTCCGTTTTCTTGCCCAAGTTGCGGAGCCTCTTGGACGATTTTTTGGTGAGGATGTGGCTTTTGTTCGCCTTACTGTGCAGGAATTTCTTTTTTGCCGTCACCTTGAACCTCTTTTGGGCTCCCTTGTGTGTTTTTAACTTTGGCATTTTTTCCTCCTGTTTTCGACGGAATGAGCAGGGCCGAAACCGACCAACCCTGTTTTCGGATGTCTCCGTCCTGAGCGCCGAGGCCCTCCACCTGCTCCATGACCTTGTCCAGGATCTTTATCCCGAGCTCGGGCTTCTGTTTTTCCCGGCCCCTGAGCATGACCGTGATCTTGACCTTGTTGCCCTCCTCCAGGAACCCGAGGATGTGGCGCATCTTGAAGTCGTAGTCGTGCGTTGAGATCTTGGGGCGGAACTTGATCTCCTTGACCTGGACCTGCTTCTGGTGCTTTCTGGACTCGTGTTCCTGCTTGTGGACCTCGTAAAGGAACTTGCCGTAGTCCATGATCCGGCACACGGGCGGCGCCGCCTGGGGCGCGATCTCGACCAGGTCCATGCCTTTTTCCCGGGCGATCGCCAGGGCCTGCATCGGGGTCAGGACCCCCAGCTGTTTCTTCTCGTCGTCGATGACCCGGATCTCATTGGCCTGTATCATTTCGTTGATCCTATGTTGCTTCGCTTTCACATTCATCGGCCGGAAAGACTGTCGTCTTAAAATGTTCGTCCTCCTCTAAAAATTCACGACTAAAGACTTATTCTTGACGAGCTCCCCGACCTTCTCGAGGAACCCGGCCACTTGGACTTCGCCTTTGTCGCCGGCCGAATGGACGCGGAGCGAGGCCGTGCCGTTCCCCACTTCCTTGTCGCCGACGATCAGGATGAGAGGGACCTTCTGGATCTCGGCATCCCGGATCTTGCGGTTGACCTTCTCCCGGCTCAGGTCGACCTGGGTCCGGAGGCCGGCGGCCTTAAGCTTCCCGTCGAGCTCCAAAGCGTAAGCTTCGTGCCGGTCGGCGATGGGCAGGACGATGACCTGGACCGGCGCCAGCCAGACCGGGAAGCTCCCCTTGTAGTGCTCGATGAGGATTCCGAAGAAACGCTCCAGGGAGCCGAGGAGCGCCCGGTGGACCATGAAGGGCCGGTGCTCCTTGCCGTCCTCGGCGATGAACGTCATGCCGAACCGCTCGGACATGTTGAAGTCGAACTGGATGGTCGTGCACTGCCAGAGGCGGCCCAGGGCGTCCTTGACCTTGATGTCGATCTTGGGGCCGTAGAAGACCGCCTCGCCCTCCATCCGCTCGTAGGCCAGGCCGCGGGCTTCGAGGGCCTTGACGAGGGAGGCCTCGGCCCGGCACCACATGTCGTCGGTCCCGCAGTACTTGGCCAAGTTCCCGGGGTCGCGGACGGACAGCTCGATCTTGTTGTCGGTGAAGCCGAAGGCGGCCAGGATGCTGATCGAGAAGTCCAGGACCCGGAGGATCTCGGCCTCGATCTGGTCCGGGGTGCAGATGATGTGGGCGTCGTCCTGGGTGAAGCCGCGCACGCGAAACAGGCCATGGAGGGTGCCGCTTCGTTCATAGCGGTAAACGGTCCCCAGTTCGGCCCAACGCAGGGGCAGGTCGCGGTAGGAGCGGAGCCTGGATTTATAGATCTGGATATGGAACGGGCAGTTCATCGGCTTGAGATAATAGTTCTGCCCGTCGATGTCCATCGGGGAATACATGCTGTCCTTGTAGAAACCGAGGTGGCCCGAGGTCTGCCAGAGGACCTCGCGGCCGATGTGGGGGGTGTAGAGGACGTCGTAGCCTCCCTCCCAGTGCCGCTCGCGCCAATACTGTTCGATGACGGCCCGCACCCGGGCGCCCTTGGGGTGCCAAAGGATCAGGCCGCCACCCAGGTCCTCGGAGGTGCTGTAGAGGTCGAGCTTGGCCCCAAGCCTGCGGTGGTCGCGCTTCTTGGCCTCCTCGAGGAAGACAAGGTAATCGTCGAGCTCCTTTTTGGTCGCAAAGACCGCGCCGTAGATGCGCTGGAGCTGTTTTCCCTTCTGGTCGCCCTTCCAGTAGGCCCCGGACACCGAGAAGAGCTTCACGTGCTTGAGGAAGCCGGTGAATGGGACGTGCGGACCGAGGCAGAAATCGGCGAACCCCCCCTGCTCGTAGACGGTCACCCTGGCGTCGCCCTTCTCCCGGATGAGTTCGACCTTGAGGTCCTGGCCCTTCTCCCGGAAGAGGCGGATGGCTTCTTCCTTGTCCAGGACGCGCCGCTTGACGGGAATGTTCTCGGCCGCGATCTCCTTCATTTTCTTTTCGATGGCTTCCAGGTCCTCGGGGGTGAATGAGGTCTCGCGCAGGAAGTCGTAGTAGTAGCCGTTCTCGACCGCCGGGCCGATCCCGGTCTTGGTTTCCGGATAGAGGTCCAGGACGGCGTGCGCCAGGAGGTGCGCGGCGCTGTGCCGGAGGACGTCAAGGGACTCGGGCGAGTCCGGGTAGACGAGGCTGACTTCCATGTCGGTCTCAACGGGAAAGCTCAGGTCCAGGAGCCGGTCGCCGGACTTGGCCAGCATGGGCTTCCGGCCCAGGGTCCGTCCGGAAAGGACCTTATACAGAGGAGTGCCCTTCTCCGCGGAAAATGCAGAGTCCTCGATTTTGATCTTTATCTGCTCGCTCATCCAAATATTAATTCAATAGGGGCAGGCCCTTCAAAAGGCGTCACGGGACGCATTTGGGAACACGGGCACCCGGATTCATATGGTAGGCGCGGAGGGAATTGAACCCACGGCCTCTTCCGTGTCAAGGAAGCGCTCTACCACTGAGCCACGCGCCTATCCTCATCTTTATAAAGCCTTTATATATTAAAGAAATCGAGGCAAACTGTCAACAGCGAAATCGGGCCCAAAATTGCCGATAGGATTCTTTCTTAGGAAGGTGAAGCAAGATGGACTATAATGACCTTGTGATCGGCATCCTTGAAGTCGACATCATCGCGATATGAAAAACATTAACAATCGTTTCAAGCCGGGCTGGCAGCAGGCGCGCAAACCCCTGCCGCCCGTCCTCAAGAGGGACCGCACCGCGCCCGGTCAAGGCCGGAACTTGAAAAAAGGATATTCGCGATTGCCAAAAAGGGGCGGATGACGTCGTCGCCTTTGGCCGCAGCCTTCAGGCCGCGCTGACGCAGGTTACCTCATCCTTCACATGTCCAGCTTGTCTAGCTCTTCGCTTTTTGTTATAATTATTGCCTATTTCTTGACAATTGAGTCGACGAGATTTTTTGTTGGTGTAATTTTTTCATTTTTTGAAAGGAGCCATGAGTATGAAAAAGGTCCTGATCCTGGGAGCCGCCGGACGCGACTTCCACAACTTCAACACGTATTTCAGGGACAACCCGGAGTACAAGGTCGTCGCCTTCACGGCCACCCAGATCCCCGACATCGCAGGTCGGAAGTACCCCGCGGTCCTAGCCGGCAAGCTTTACCCCAGGGGGATCCCTATCTACGCCGAGTCCGATATGGACGCCCTGATCGCCAAGTATAAGGTCGACGAAGTCCACTTCGCCTACAGCGACGTTCCCCATGAATACGTCATGCACAAGGCCTCCCAAGCCATGGCCGCCGGGGCCAACTTCGTCCTCCTCGGCCCGAACTCGACGATGATCAAGAGCCGAAAGCCGGTCATCTCGGTCTGCGCCGTCCGGACGGGCTCCGGCAAGAGCCAGACGAGCCGCAAGGTCGCTCTGCTCCTCAAGGCCAAGGGCCTCAAGGTCGCGGCCATCCGCCACCCCATGCCCTACGGTGACCTGGCCAAGCAAAAGGTCCAGCGCTTCGCCAAGTACTCCGACCTCGACAAGCATGAGTGCACGATCGAGGAGCGGGAGGAATACGAGCCCCACATCGACAACGGCATCATCATCTACTCGGGTGTCGACTACGGCGCCATCCTGAAACGGGCCGAGAAGGAGGCCGACATCATCCTCTGGGACGGAGGCAACAACGACTTCTCCTTCTATAAGCCCGACCTCGAGATCGTCGTGGCCGACCCGCTCCGGGCCGGGCATGAGCTCCTCTACCACCCGGGCGAAACGAACTTCCGCCGGGCCGACGTCATCGTCATCAACAAGATGGACACGGCCAGGAAGCAGGACGTCGACCTGGTCATCGCCAACATCAAGAAGTTCAACCCCAAGGCGACGATCATCCGCGCCAACTCCAAGATCATCGTCGAGAACGGCGAGCGCATCCGCGGCAAGCGCGTCCTGGTCATCGAGGACGGCCCGACCCTGACCCACGGCGGGATGAAGTTCGGCGCCGGCATCGTGGCCGCCCAGAAGTACGGCGCGGCCGAGATCATCGATCCCCGGCCCTACGCCGTCGGCAGCATCAAGCGGACGTTCCAGAAGTTCAACCACCTGGACAAGGTCCTGCCGGCCATGGGCTACGGCGAGAAGCAGACGAAGGAACTGGCCCAGACGATCGCCAAGATCGACTGCGACCTCATCGTCAGCGGGACGCCGATCGACATCACCCGCGTCCTCTCGACCCGCCAGCCGATCCTGCGCGTCGGATACGAACTCGAGGAGATCGGATCACCCAAGCTCAAGGACGTTCTGAAGGATTTTTAATGAAGCATAAGACCGCCCTGATCGCCTTCGGGGGCAACGCCCTCCTGCCGGACAACGAACACAGCCGGCAGGAAGACCAGCAGAAGAACGCCCAGAAGGCGGCCGAACTCATGGTCCACGTCGTGAAAAAGGGCTATGAGCTGATCCTTGTCCACGGGAACGGCCCGCAGGTCGGCAACCTGCTCATCCAAATGGAGGCGGCCGCCGGCAAGATCCCGCCCTACACGCTTGACGTCGGCGACGCCATGACCGAGGGCAGCATGGGCTATATGCTCGAGAAGGCCCTCATCAACGAGCTGCGGCGGAATTCCCTGGACAAGGAAGTGGCCTCGATCGTGAGCCAGGTCATCGTCGACAAGGATGACCCGGCCTTCCAGAATCCGACAAAGCCCGTGGGCCCCTTCTACAGTAAGGAGCGGGCCATCGAGCTCCAAAGCGAGAAGAAATGGACCATGATCGAGGACGCCGGCCGGGGATGGCGCAAGGTCGTCCCCTCGCCGAAGCCCATCGACGTCGTCCCCAAGGGAATCATCCGGGACCTGGTCCAGGCCGGCCGGATCGTCATCGCGGCCGGCGGCGGGGGCGTCCCGGTCATCATCGACGGCAACGGGCTGTTCCGGGGCGTCGAGGCGGTCATCGACAAAGACTACGCGGCGAGCCTGCTCGCCCGCGAGGTCAAGGTGGATCTGTTCGTCATCCTCACGGCCATCGAACGGGTCTACATCGACTACGGCAAGCCCGGCCAGAGGGAGGTGTCCGTCCTGACCGTGGACGAGGCCCGGAAACACCTCGAGGATGGGCAGTTCCCGCCTGGGTCCATGGGACCCAAGATCCGG
>Ga0105152_10000306_pt1 | contig 13764 bp, 6 predicted proteins | sample LakBais05cmmetaG_FD_81534 | JGI IMG/M metagenome (GOLD analysis project Ga0105152, IMG submission 81534) | Lake sediment microbial communities from Lake Baikal, Russia to study Microbial Dark Matter (Phase II) - Lake Baikal sediment 0-5 cm | ecosystem: Environmental > Aquatic > Freshwater > Lake...
CTAACCACCACCTGTTTCTAAACAAGACGGGAGAGTGGAAGCAGCGCGAACGGAACCGTTTCCAAGCTGAGCTGGAGAGCATGCTACGCGAGGCGCTTCTATTGCGTTGGCATAAAAAAATCGATGATGGTCGTTATCGGGAGGTGTTAAATCGATTGATCGAGCGTCGTATTTCACCGCACCGGGCTGTTGCTGAATTACTAAACGGAGGCGCTCAATGAATTTACCTCGCTCGCGTGGGGCATATGGTGGATACGGGGGGATTAAGCTTTTCGCAGGAACCGGGTGCCCTGAACTGGCTCAAAAAGTTGCCCAACACCTGGGATTGCCCCTGAGTGGACGGGAAGTGACCCTCTTCCCCAATGAAAACCTGTTTATCCAGTTGCACAGCAGCGTGCGCGGGCAGGATGTGTTTGTAATCCAAACCACCTCCAGGCCTGTCCATCGCAACCTTATGGAATTGCTGATCATGATGCAGACCATGCGCCTGGACTCGGCTGGGCGTATCACTGCCGTCATCCCGTATTTATGTTATGCCCGTTCTGATAAAGCCGATAAACCACGCGTCCCCATCACGGCGCGCCTCGTCGCAGATATGATTGAAACAGCCGGGGCAGATCGCTATATGACCCTGGATTTACATGCTGGTCAGATCCAGGGTTTCTTCTCCATTCCCGGTGATGTATTGACTGCTTTCCATCTTTTATCGGATTATGCCAAGGGGCTGCGCCCCAGCCTGATAGATCCGGTCGTCGTTACTGCCGACCTTGGATTCGCGAAGAAAGGACGTAACTTCGCAGCCGGCATCCAGGCACCCATTGCCTTCGTTGAAAAACGACGCTCAAGTGAAGAAGGGAATTCCGCCGAAGCCTTGACCTTGATTGGCAATGTCGAAGGAAGAGATGTGATCATCGTCGATGATGAAGTGGATACCGCCGGATCGATGTGCCAGGCAGTCGAGCTGGTTAAAGACAGCGGGGCGAAGAATATATACCTGGTGTTTGTCCATCCCATCCTGTCTGATCCGGCGGTCGATCGGTTGGCTGGAATGCCCATTACCCGGATCATTACAACCGACTCTGTCCCCATTCCACCTGAAAAGAAGGAGCAGCTCAAGGATAAAATCGTAATCTTGTCTGTAGCGCCTCTATTGGGTGAAGTGATCCTGCGCGCCCATGAAGGTCGGAGTGTTGGGGAAATGTTTAATGAGTGATCGATTAAACTTCACCCTGATCCAACGTGTGAATGCCTTATGCCTGAGCTTCCTGAAGTTGAAACAATCGCCAATCTCCTGCGACAGGGGACTGAAAGCCAACCAGCGATAATTGGTAAGAAGATCACGGGGGCGCGCTTGCTGTGGGAACGCTGCCTGGCAACACCTACTTTTCCTGAGTTTAAACAGCGCCTCATCGGGCAGGAGATCCAAAAGATCTGGCGGCGCGGTAAATTCCTGTGCTTGTCTCTCCCATCAGATATCCTGCTTATCCATCTTCGCATGAGCGGAGATCTATTGGTTGAGCTGGAATCAGCCCCTGTTCTCACCCACCATCGTCTGATCCTGAACCTGGAAGGCGGTGTCCGCCTGGCTTTCAATGATGCCCGAAAATTTGGACGAGTGTGGTTGGTCGTCGATCCCGCGACAGTGTTCGGTGATCTAGGACCCGAGCCACTCGACCCGTCTTTTACAGCGCTTGATTTATTTCACCGCTTGCAGGCTTCTCGACGGCAAATAAAACCATTATTAATCGATCAAAGCTTTGTGGCAGGGGTGGGGAATATTTACGCCGACGAAACTTTGCATCATGCGAAACTTCATCCCTTGAGACCTTCCCATACTTTGACGTTCTCCCAGGCGGAACGCCTGCATCATAGCCTGCGGCAGGTTTTAGAAGAAGGTATCCGTCGAAACGGCACCAGTATTGATTGGGTGTACCGGGGTGGTGATTTCCAGAACTACCTCCGGGTATACCAGCGAACTGGAGAACCTTGCCTGGTGTGTGGCACTCCGATCCAAAAAATGATTGTGGGTCAACGAGGCACACACTTTTGCCCGGTTTGCCAGCCTTATCCGGTTTTGATACCGGAAGCTCATCGTTCCTAGAGAGGTGAAAAGTCGATGGGACAAATTCAAGTTATCCCCTTAATCGTTATATGTGCGGTCTGTTTCGCGATCGGAATTATCTTGGATAACCTGCTCCATCTGCTGTTTGGGAAAAAAGAACCGAGCAAGGAGCCCTTGCCTGCCCCAGGATCACCGGATGAGGTATTACCGAACCCATCCCTACCCGAGGGATCGGGGTTTGAGGATATTGTCCATATCCAGCGTGATTCTCAGGATGGACAACTGGTAGTGGGGCTAAGAGGCATTAACTTCCGGTCAGTGCAGGATATGAGTGAGGAGCAAAGCAAGCAGGTCAGCCAATCGGTTTCAGACCTGTCCGAATGGCTGAAACGCCCAGCGCCGGCTGTCGTTACCCAGCCAGCACCTCCACCCTCCGTCCCATCCCCAGCGACTAAGCCCGATAAGGCGAAGACTCCCGCGCCATATGGGACTGGTAAAAGCATTGCCCTCCAGGTAGACGAAATATTACAAGAAATGTTGGTTAGTTTGCCTCAGGAGAAACGGGGCATACGGATCGCCGAATCGCCCGATGCTGGTCTGGTTGTGCAGGTTGGATTGGAAAAATTTGATGGCGTCGATGCCATCCCCTATAATGACGTCAAGGAGATCATCCGGGCAGCGGTAGCAGAATGGAGGAATCGAACCTCAGTCCGGTAATGAGGCCAGTTCCTTTTCTAATGTCTGTTCAAGGGTAGTTCGTTTTGTTTCGGGGAGGAAGGCGGCATGAGCTCCCGTTTGGATTAAGCCAAAGAGCACATTCCTGGGCATACCTAATACTTCACATACCAGCTGATATTCGTGGCTCAGCATAATCTGGCAGATCGAAGGATCGTCGGTATTCAAGGTTGTTTTTAATCCGGTGAAGAGCAGACGGGGTAGAGGGTGGGATTTTAAAGTGGATACCACCCCTGATTGATAGTTGCTGGTCATACATACTTCAAAAACTGTGCCTCGCTCGCGGGCAAGAGCGACTGTGCTCGGGTTTTCTAAAACGCGAATGCCATGCCCAATCCGCTCAGCCCCCAGCAGCTCGATTGCTTCGGTGATATTCGCTACACCGGCCCATTCACCGGCGTGAATGGTTATGTGCAACCCTCCCTGGCGTGCTTCTTGGATGACACCCGCAAACGGTTTGGCAGGATAGCGCGCTTCATCTCCCGCCAGATCGATCCCGGTAATCCCCATGGGGAGACGCGCGATCGCCAGATCGGCTACCTTTTCAGCTAAATCCACGCTTTCGTGGCGATTTACACTCACAATCAGGCTTACTGCGATATCTAGTTCTGATTTTGCCTGGTTAACACCAGCGATGACCCAATCCATTACATCACCCAGGGGAAAATCTTCCACTTTACTGAGGGCTGCGGGGGTAAAGCGTAACTCGATATACCGGATATTGTCCATGGCAGCATCCGCGATCGCTTCGAAGGCGAGACGTTGGATAATCTCTGGAGAGCAGAAGAATTGCCGCAGGATAGCAAATTTTGAAAGGAAATTCGAAGCTGAATACGGTTCTTCTTGGCTGACTTGGACGAGGGGTTGTAGCCGCCCGGTTTCTGGCAGGTCGAGATGATAGGTGCGCGCCACTTCCTGCAAAGTGCTCAAGCGCAGGGATCCTTCCAGGTGGCGATGAAGCTCAACCTTGGGTATCACTTTATAATGATCGAGGGTGAGATCGAGTTGTCTCAAGCTCTTGGCTCTCCATCAGGTAAAGTTTTGTTCAGTAAAGAGTGTCATCCACGTAAGCGGACTGTAATATTATATTTCAGGAAACTGTCTTTACAGCCTGAAAGTGTTTATTACCTGCGTTTTCGACGACGTTTCTGGCTCTTCGAGATCCGGTTCTGATCGGTTGAGGCGGTTTCGACGGGATGTTCGATGGCTTCGTCTTCTTCATCGGAAGGAGAAGGTTCCTCTGTGTCGGTTTCTTCCAGGATGGGTTGTTCAGCCTGGTAGTCATTTTCGTTCTCGCTGAGGGCTTCGAACTGCTCGTCTTCCCGGCTTGCGCTACTGGCAGAGTCTTTCGAGCGCCGGGCTGAAGGTTGGGGAGCGCTCATAAAGCGAGTCCAGTAAGTAAACATGCGCGTAACCAGGCCTAATCGCATGTTATTCAGCAGGTTTTGGAATAACTCAAACGCCCGGCTCTTGTATTGCACCAGGGGATCGCGCTGGGCATAGGCTTCCAATCCGATTGATACTCTTAATGCCTCCATTTGGGTCAGGTATTCTACCCATAGTTCGGTATTCACCCCGAGTAATAATTGGCGATAGATGATGGTAAGCGCCTGGCGTCCTAATTCATCAACCAGCTTAAGACGCTCCTCACCGGTCAAATTTTGCAAGGGTTGGGTTTGGATAGCAAGGTAGCGATCTTCTCCGAGCAGCTTGAGTATTCCCATCTGAACGGTAGGATCAAACTCGGTAGGGCTGGAAGGCGCGTGGCGTGTCCATTCACCCAGCCCCAATGCGCTGCGTATAGCCGCCTGAGCTTTTTCCAGGTGCTCAAGAACATCCTCGGCTATATCCTCCGGTTCACGGCTTCCAAGGAACCGGACGGCATAATAGATATAGGTCAGGCGGGTTGTTCGCTGCCATACCCGGCGGTGAGTCTTTTTATCAAAGGTGGCCTTGGACCCTTGAGGGATCATCAATAGTAAGCCAGTTAAGTGTTGGGGTGTCAGAGGGCTACCAATCCGCGCCAGGGTGCTCTCGAGGTCCTTTGAAATCTGTCCTGAAGACGATGGGATGATCTCACCTGCAGATGCATCCGTTGGATGCCCACCATCGCCCAATAATCGTTCATGGCGCTTAGCCAGGGCATTCTCTACCGCTAACATGACCTGATCCCTCAGGGCATCCCAATTACCAGAAGGGAGCTGTGCCAGTGTTATCTCCAATGGTTCATCCAGACGGCGTTCGATCGCCCCCATCAGGTGGGTGGTCGATTGTGTAAACAGAGATGCCTCCAGATGGGAGCGCAATTCATCCGTCATCAGGTCAGGATCGGTAACCAAAGTGCGTTGTTGTTCTGGTGAAAGTCTCACTGGGATCCGCAGCAGTCCAGACAGCTCATCGATCACTTCACGTGGGTTTTTAGGCGCCGATTCCTCGTCTCCTCCCAGTTTAAGTCCCTCGATAAAGGTATCCAGAGATTCCTGGCGTTCTCGCAACTGGCTTTCTAAGCGCTCGCGAGTCTGTTCAATTAGAGTTTGGATAGTCTTCAGGAGGTGTTCATCTTCCGATTTGAGCGCTTCAGAAGCCACTCCCAGGAGAGTCTGTAGATTGGCTTCCTGGTTATCCGCCAGATGATCTACTAGCAAGCGTAGAGTATAGGATGGAAAGATTGTGCCATCGAAGGAAATAGGCGGTTGGACCTGATCGAGCCAGGCTAATAGTTTCCAGGGCCCTTCCTCATCCTTCAGCGCTTCAGGGATACGCCGCCTGACTTCATCGCGCAACATTTCGGTTACATCCTCACTCAGGTCATCCTTGGTAAAGATTCGATCGCGTTGAGCATATATTTTCGAACGTTGCAGGTTCAGCACATCATCATATTCCAACAGATGTTTACGGATGTCAAAGTTGGCGCCCTCTACGCGGGTCTGTGATTGTTCAACCAGGCGACCGACCAGGCCAATTTCCATCGGCATGGCGTCATCTACTTTTAAACGCTGCATCAAATCATTGGCTTGCTGACCACCGAACCGGCGCATCAGCTCATCTTCCAGGGATAAATAAAAGCGTGACGAACCTGGGTCACCCTGGCGGGCGGACCGGCCGCGTAACTGGTTATCGATCCGGCGCGCCTCGTGTCTTTCAGAGCCAATCACGTGCAGACCACCCCGGCTTTTTACACTTTCCATTTCCAACATGTGCTTTAGGAAGAACTCAACCTCCGCCCCATAAATGCCATATTCTTGCGGATTGAGAGCCATGAGTGCCTGGCGGCGATCCTCCGGTTGCATATCGTAAGGGTCTTCATGGCCAGCTTTCCGTAATACTCGGTTGACGGCGGTGATGATTTCTTCTGCTAACTCACCACCGAGTTTAATGTCGACGCCGCGCCCGGCCATATTGGTGGCGATCGTCACTGCTCCAAAAGCTCCCGCGCCGGCGATGATTTGGCTCTCTTCAGCATGCTTACGAGCGTTTAATACCTGGTTTGGAATACCTGCTTTCAAGCAAGCCACCAGGCGTTCTTTGTCCGATTCTGTTAGGCTCAGGACCTTGCATAAACGGGCGGCATTGTTTGGCTCTTCGGGATTAAACGAAATCCCTACTTCGTTGGTAAGCTTGCGGATATCATTGTTTTGCAATTGTTCTAATGGAGCATTAAGCGGCAGCAGCTCGGGGATCTGGCGACCGTCCATGGCGGAATCGTTCTTCTCAAACCAGGCATCCCGGATCAGTAATACCTGGGCTAATTTACGCAATGGTTCTGCCCGTAATCGCCCTGAGAGGCGCTCGGAAAGCTCTACGGAGGTGGTGCCCACCAGCATTGGTCTTCCCATGGCATGGTTTCCAAGGATCTCCGTGATGATGGCGCGAAATTTTGCCTCTTCGGTGCGATGGATGACATCCGGATAATCTTTTCGTTTCCAGAAAATGGGTTGTTTTTCTGTGTCATCTTTCCGGGCATAGTAACGGTACTTATATCCTTGTTCATCCCGGTCTTCCAGCTCAATAAGGTTGGATTCTAGCAGCGCTGCCTGGTATTCCAGGTTGGTCGGAATAGCGATCACGGCCAGCTTATAAATTTTATCGAACTCTTCAGCTTCGGTGATAGCCGTGCCGGTCATGCCAGCCAGCTTCTGGTGCATGCGAAAGTAGTTTTGGATGGTGATCGTTGCGTAAGTGACGTTCTCCTCTTGGACGCGTACACCTTCCTTGGCTTCTACAGCCTGGTGAAGACCATCAGACCAGCGCCTTCCGGGCATCAAACGACCGGTAAATTCATCCACGATGATTACCTTAGCCCCTTGCACCAGGTAGTCTTTGTTTCGCTTGAAGAGGAACTGGGCGCGCAGAGCCTGTTCCAGAAAACCCATCAAACGGGCTTGCTCGGGGGTGACATCCTCAGGACGATTGGGATCTCGAAGTGGAATCTCCAGGAGCTCTTCTACGTGTATTTCGCCGATCTCGGCCAGGGTCACCGTACGGTCGCGCTCGTTAATCTCGTAATCCTCCGGTCGGAGGCGTTTGACTATTTGCGCCATGCGCGCATACCAGGAGATATCTTCGTAAGCTGGACCGGAGATAATCAGGGGCGTGCGAGCCTCGTCGATCAATACATTGTCCACCTCATCCACGATGGCATAATGGTGGCCGCGTTGAACGCGCTCACCCAGACTCATGGTCATATTGTCGCGCAGGTAATCGAAGCCAAACTCGCTGTTGGTGCCATACGTGACATCCACGGCATAAGCCTCCCGGCGAGGCACCATGCGCAGTTGGTGTTGGTCTTCGTGAGGCGATTTCTTGTCCCGATCGACAATGAAGGCTTTCTTGCCGTTTTCGGTGCGGGCGGCCATTTGCAATACCCCAACACTTAAGCCCAGGGCAGCATAGATTGGAGCCATCCAGCGCGCGTCGCGGCGCGCCAGGTAATCATTGACTGTGATCAGGTGAACGCCTTTGCCTGGCAGGGCGTTCAGGTAGAGGGGCAAAGTAGCCACCAGGGTCTTGCCTTCACCGGTGCGCATCTCGGCGATCTTGCCCTCATGAAGAGCGATGCCACCAATTAACTGGACATCATAATGTCTTAGACCAATCGTGCGTTTACTGGCTTCGCGTATAGCTGCGAAGGCTTCTGGCAAGATTTCGTCTAGAATCTCCTGCTGGGCATTGAACAGTTCCTTCTCATCCTCAATGCCCTCAGTTTGTTTTGCGATCCGATTTCGGAACTGGGCTGTCTTGGCGCCCAAGGCTTCATCGCTTAAACTCTCGAATTCTGCTTCCAGAGCGTTAATTTGTTCGATTACTTCTGAATATTTTTCGATGGCGCGTTTATTGGGATCACCCCCAAAAATGCGGACAAACTTATTAAGCATAAATTTATACCTTCCGTGTGCGGATTATAGCATATCGATTAGGAACATATGAACCAGATATTAGTAAACCGGCATTTAGGGTTCAGGTTTATTCAAAATACTTTCGGCGGTTTGCTTTCACTCTAAAATATAATTTCTTTAAGATTGTCCTGGTGCTATACTCATCTTGTTCGAAACTCTTCCCGAAGAAGAGATTCCATACCCCAGGCTGCCATCCCCTATGTCCTTCGTTCACCTTCACGTTCATTCCGAATTTTCCCTTCTGGATGGTTTTAGTAATATCAAAAAGCTGGTGAAACGCGCCAAGGAGATGGAGATGTCAGCTTTGGCTCTTACCGATCATGGCACGATGTTCGGTGTGGTTGACTTCTTCAACGCGGCTACTCAGGAAGGTATTAAACCCATTATCGGGTTGGAAGCTTACCTGGCAGCCCGGAGCATGCGCGAGCGGGATGCTCAGCTGGATAAGAAATCTGCCCATCTCTTGTTGTTAGCAGAAAATGAGACCGGATACCGTAATTTACTGCGGATTGCCACCGCAGCGCAGCTAGAGGGTTTTTATTATTACCCGCGTATCGATCATGAGTTCCTGGAGCAGCATGTTGAAGGTTTGATCTGCACATCAGGGTGTATGTCTTCGGAGATTCCTCGCCTCATCCAGCAGGGGAACCAGGAGGCTGCTCGGCGACAACTCGATTGGTATTATGAAGTCTTTGGTCCTGATAATTTCTTTTTGGAACTCCAGGAACATGATATTAAAGAGCTAAATCATATTAATAGGACGCTCCTGGATATGGGGAAACGCTACCAGGCTCGTTATGTGGCTACCAATGATGTCCATTACATAAATAAAGAAGATGCCCGCTTGCAGGACATCATGCTGGCAATACAGACGGGAGCTGTGTTGTCTGATCCCAACCGGATGCGGATGAGCAGCCCGACCTATTATTTGCGCAGCCCTCAGGAGATGGCGATACTATTCCACGATGTTCCTGAGGCGCTCAGTAATACAGTGTTAATTGCCGATCGTTGTGAGGTTGACCTGGGTTTCAAAGGGTATCACCTGCCTCGGTTCGAGGTTCCAGAAGGTAAAACCGCCGAATCTTACCTGAGAGAGCTGTGTGAGGTGGGTTTGGTGGAGCGTTATGGTGACCATGTGGACGACCCGGTGGTACGCCAGCGCCTGGATTATGAATTGGGTATTATCCACCAGATGGGATTCGACACCTATTTCCTCATCGTATGGGATTTGTGCGATTATGCCCGTAAAAAGGGGATCTGGTATAACGCGCGTGGTTCTGCTAACGGTTCTATCGTCGCTTACACTCTGGTTATTACCCAGGTTGATCCGATTATGCATGGAATTATCTTTGAGCGCTTCTTGAATCCGGGTCGCATCTCGATGCCCGATATCGACCTGGATTTCCGCGATGATCGCCGCGCGGATATGCTGGAATATACGGCGAAGAAATATGGTTATGACAAGGTTGCTCAAATAATCACCTTCGGCACGCTGGGAGCGCGGGCGGCTCTGCGTGACGTGGGGCGCGTGATGGATATCCCTCTATCGGAGGTCGATCGGGCGGCAAAGATGATTCCGAACATCCCCGGGAAGCCTACCAGTATCGCCGAAGCCTTGGAGGAAGTCCCTGATTTTAAGAAGCTTTACGAATCAGAGTCCTACCTGAGAGAATTGATCGATACTGCTGGTCACATGGAAGGTGTTGTTCGGAATGCTGGCACGCATGCTGCTGGTGTGATCATAACCGATAAACCAGCCATCGAATATATCCCTCTCCACCGTCCCACCAGTGGTTCAGCAGAGGATAGTCCGGTCAAGACCGTAACCCAATTTGAGATGTCTACCATTGAAAAACTGGGCCTTCTCAAAGTGGATTTCCTGGGGTTGGCAACCCTCACCATTATGGCGTGCGCCTGTGACTTGATCCTCCAACGTCATGGGGTCGATCTAAACCTGGCGAATATCCCGGTCGACGACCCAGACACGTATGAATTGCTGGGGAAGGGTGAAACAGCCGGGGTATTCCAGGTGGAAGGCTCAGGCATGCGCCGTTGGTTGATGCAGATGAAACCCAAGGAGCTGGCAAACGTGATTGCCATGGTGGCCCTCTTCCGTCCAGGTCCGATGGACTTCATTCCAGGATATATCCACCGTATGCATGGCGAGGAAAAGGTTGAATACCTTCACCCCACTCTCGAACCGATCTTCAAAGAGACCTATGGCTACCCGGTATACCAGGAGCAATTGATGTCTGCCGCTATGGAGCTGGCTGGCTATTCAGCTCCTGAAGCGGATGACATGCGCAAGGCTATTGCCAAGAAATTAAAAGAGGCTTTGCTCCAGCATCGCGAAAAGTTTGTTAAGGGAGCTGTGAAGCATGGGATCCCTGAAGAAACTGCCGGGCTTATTTTTGATGATTGGGAAGAGTTTGCCCGTTACGGATTTAACAAAAGCCACGCCGCCAACTATGGAATTATCGCGGTTCAAACCGCTTATCTGAAGGTCCATTACCCCGTCGAGTATATGACGGCTCTATTATCAGCATCTAAAGACGAGACAGAGAAAGTCGCACTTTATGTGGCAGATTGCCGGCGGATGGGTATACATGTAGAGCCACCCGATCTAAATATTAGCGGTTGGGACTTTACCATAGAGGACCAACTGGATAGTTCTTCCGCCATCCGTTTCGGTATGGGTGCAGTTAAGAATGTTGGTCAGGGGGCTGTAAAGGCTATTTTAGAGGCCCGCACAAAGGAGCCATTTGTAGATCTCAATGACTTTATTCGCCGGGTCGATTTGCGCCAGGTTGGCAAACGGTCTTTAGAGAGCCTGATTCGCGTCGGGGCGTTGGACAGCTTCGGCCCACGTACAGCCTTGTTAGCAGCCCTGGATAACATCCTGTCGGTCAACGCCTCGCATTTTCGGGCGGCAGATTCGGGTCAAATGAGCTTGTTTGGGGCGCACACGGGCGTTACCGAGGATATAACCTTACCTAAGGTAGCCACTCCGATTGACCGGCGTGAAATTCTCAACTGGGAACGCGAGCTGATCGGTTTATATGTCTCCGACCACCCACTCAGTGCCATGATGGATACGCTCACCAAGGTAATTACGCACTTTTCAACTCAGCTCTCCGAAGTTGACCCGAAAGAAAAGGTGCGTGTAGCCGGTTTGATTACCCGCATGCGACCTCACCAGACGAAAACCGGTAAACAGATGGGTTTTGTCACGATTGAAGATTTACAAGGGACCATCGAATTGGTGGTCTTCCCGCGGACGTGGGACAAGGTTTCAAACCTGATCGAGGTGGACAAGATCATCATGGTCGAAGGGCGTGTGGATGCAGAGGGTGGTGAGCCAAAGGTGCTGGTAGATAATATCACCACGGAGTTAAAGATAACCGGACCCCTCGAGAGCGCCTCTCCCATCCAGGGATCAGGCGTAAAGCCCCTGGGAAAGCAAAATAATGTCTCTTCCTCCAAGGGTCTCCCATCGCCGGCGCGCAAACCTCTTTCTTCTCCTGTTCGGCAAGTGTCTGAAAGACCCCCAGGTGTACAAAAACCTGCCTCGCCGCCCATTCTGGCGCCTGATGATGAGCCGGGAGAGGTTGCGCCTCCACCGCCGGATACTTTTCCTCCCGGTTGGGATAATGAACTTCCTGTTTCCAATGCAACTCCGGTTGGAGAGACGATCGCGCCTGACTCACCCGCCGAAATATTGGTAGATGAATTAACCCCAGTTAGTTCTGCTCCCCAAGAGGAGAGCCCGGTTCATGAGCCAACCACACCAGAGCCAGGTCCTGTGAATCCGTCCGCCGCGCAGATCGACAGTTTGCTCGATAGCCCAGTCGTAAATGCGCCGGCTGATCCCATCGATCAAACCCCTGGATACTTGCTAGAACCTACAGAAGACCATCTTCCAGACTTGCCTCCCAGTGTATCTTACCTGTTGCCTCCCCAACCTGTTCCGAGCGGTGACTCAGTCCGGATGGTTACGGTTATGTTGCGCTCTACCGGGGATAAGACCCGGGATGTCTTACGAATGCGGCGAATCCATGGGTTAGTCTCGACTTATCCAGGCAACGATCGTTTTGCTTTTCACGTCTTCGAGCGGGATCGTGGTTATCTGGTAGAGTTCCCTAACTTCACTACCGGTTGGTGTCCCGAATTGGTTTCACAGTTAAACCGGTTAGTGGGAAACGATAACGTCAGGGTGGAGGTGATCCGGTTCCAGTAAGCGGTTGGTAACGAGCCGGTTTACATGGAAACAGCTCATCTTCCAGTGATCGTGAAAACTCTTCTTGAGGTAGGATGATGCCCGTTAATATCGGGATCTTGTTAAAAGGTAGATATCGCATCGAGACTTTACTCGGTGAAGGTGCGATGGGCGCGGTCTTCCGCGCCCTGGATACGTTGCCTATCCAGCCTCAGCCAGTCGCGATTAAAGAATTTCGCTTAGGCGGTTTACCGACCGAGTCGCAAATTCGCGCGGGTAAACCCGATGAGCAAACTCGCCTCCGCCTTGACCGTGAAACGAGCTCGATCATCACGCGTGAAAAGGCGGTTAAGCAGTTTAAACGCGAAGCTCAATTGTTATACCAGTTGCGCCATCCTCACCTACCGCGGGTCAGTGATTACTTCCACGAAGGTGATGACCATTACCTGGTCATGGAATTAATTGACGGCGTCGATCTCGATCGTAAGTTATTGGATAATGGCGACAAACCTTTGCCAGAGGGGCAAGTATTGGTGTGGATCGACCAGGTCATCGATGCCCTGGCATATTGCCATTCTCAGGGGGTAACTCACCGGGATATCAAGCCGGCGAATATCTTGATTAACCCGGAAGGAAAAGCTTATCTGGTGGACTTTGGCATTGCCCGGCTGACCGACGCTTCCAGTCAAACCGCCGTGCGTGGCCGGACAAGAGGCTTCAGCCCCCTGGAAAACTACACCGATCGTGGTCCAATCGATACTCGCAGCGATATTTACGCCGTGGGCGCCACTCTGTATGCTTTGTTGACCGGGAGACCGCCGGATAACGCCGTGGACCGGGCGGCTGGAATACAGCTTATTCCACCCAGGCGCTTAAACCCTTCAATATCATCCCACGTTGAGATGGTTATTTTGCATTCCCTGGCGATGGCGCCCGAGGATCGCTACCAGAGCGCCGGAGAGATGCGAGCCGCTCTGGTTGGACGTTCACAACTTCGCCCGGTAGAGGCGATCGAGGAGGTTACCGAGCTTTCTAAGGAACTTGATACTGCTAAATCGTGGACATCATATCTGGAGTCGCCTGTCTCACCTGCGGTGGCTGAACCTGTCTCTCTTCAACCACCCATTGTGAAAAAGAAAACCAAGACCCCCTGGCTGGTGTTGGGTGTTTTAGCAGGATTATTCGTTTTGATCCTGGTCGTGGGCGGTCTCGGTGTAGCCCTCTATTTTGCGCTTAACCCTGAAGCCATTATTATCAATCCGACTTCAATGTCTGAGGTGATCTCAGGTGTACACCCCACGGCGGTTACATCCCAGCCAGGGGCTTATAAACCCACCCTCACCCCCGTACCATCC
>Ga0105152_10000308_pt1 | contig 13746 bp, 9 predicted proteins | sample LakBais05cmmetaG_FD_81534 | JGI IMG/M metagenome (GOLD analysis project Ga0105152, IMG submission 81534) | Lake sediment microbial communities from Lake Baikal, Russia to study Microbial Dark Matter (Phase II) - Lake Baikal sediment 0-5 cm | ecosystem: Environmental > Aquatic > Freshwater > Lake...
CCTTCTTGGGCATGGACGGCATCGTCCGGCCCGGTATCGTTTTCGCGAAGGTATTTCGTCTCATAGCCCAAGGTCCCGGCCGACCGCCAGTAAAGGTCGTCGAAATAGACCATGAGGTCCGGATAATCGCCCCGGACATCCTCGAAATATTCGTTGGGCTTGATGATATGGGTGTTCCATTTTTCCCCTTCGGGACCGCGGATATTTAAGATGCGTTCGGCAAGCGCCTCCCGTTCTTCCTCGTAATCTTCCGGCTTAATAATGCCTTGAGGTTCCCGCCCCTCGACATTCAGAAAGAGGCGCGCATAGAAGCCGCCCCATCCCCAGATCTTTGTCTTCGGCCAGTCGACGGCCGTCTTTTCGATGCTGGCTCCCTTCTTGGGCGTCTCCTTGAGGACCAGGTCTCCCTGTTCGATCAGCCATTCATTGATACAGAACACGCCCTTCATCCGCTTCGCCCCGTGATCGGAAACGACGAGGACGATCGTCTCATCTCCGACATCGGCCAACAGCTTGCCGATCCGTTGGTCCAAGTATTTATAATATTCGACGATGACATTCTCGTATTTAGACCCGGGTTCATGAAGATGGTGTTCCTTGTCCATGTATTTCCAGAACGTGTGCTGAACGCGGTCGACGCCGATCTCAACGAACATAAATAAGGTCCAGGGTTTGTGACGTAAGAGATAGTGGATGACATCAAACCGCTTGGAGGTCATGTCATAGACCTCCTTGAGGATCTGGTCGCGATCTTCCGTCCGGTAGGCCGCGTCAAAGATGTAGGGACCGAACCGGGATTCAATCTCCTGCCGGAGCTCCGCCGGATACGTATATTCCTTCTCGTTATCAGGCGTGATGAAACAGGAAATGAGGTTTCCGGCCACCTTGCGCGGAGGATAGCTCGGGGGAATACTGACAAGACAGCTCTGTCCGCCGTGCTCGCCGATGATGTCCCACATAGCTTTTTCCTTGACCGTCTGGGATGACGCGATCCACATTTTATCGTAGGAATAGTCCCTGCGGTGGCGGAAGCCATAGATGCCGATCCGGCCGGCGTCCTTCCCCGTGGACATGATCATCCAGGCGGGAATCGTGATAGGAGGATCGGAGCTCCGCATTCTGCCGAACATCCCGTTCTCAATCAATCGCCGGAATACGGGAAATTCCTCGCGGCGGTCGATGACGATCTCGGGGGGTGCCGAATCCAACCCAATGATCAATATTTTTCGATCCATCTTTTTCCTTTTCAGATTGGGCTCAGGCCTGCCCTTTTGACAATCTTGTCCAAAGTGTCGGCCTGATCCCGTCTACGTTCATTCATTGAACGGGTTCTTATATTCCATAATGATCTTGGCGACCTCGGGCCGGACGAGCTCGGCCGGCGGATACTCGCCCTTCACCAGCAGGTCCCGGATCTTCGTCCCGCTGAACTGAATCTGGTCCGCCGGCGGATGCGGACAGGTCTTGTCGTTCACGACCGACTGGCATTTTTTGCAGTAGTAGAACGAGCGGAAGAAGAGCGGAACGATTCCCAGTTCCGGGAATTCCTCGAAAATGTCCTGGGCCGCATAAGGATGGTAATAATTGCCGACGCCGGCGTGGTCGCGGCCGATGATGATGTGGGTGCAGCCGAAATTCTTGCGGATGATCGCGTGGAAAATGGCCTCCCGGGGGCCGGCGTATCTCATTTCCATCATGAGGATGGCCATCACAGCCCGTTCCTTCAGATAATAGTTCCTGATCAATTCCTCATAGGAGGCCAGGATGACCGCGTCTTTGTAATCACCCTTCTTCTTCTTTCCAATGACGGGATTGATGAAGATCCCATCGACGAACGTCAAGGCCGATTTTTGGATGTATTCATGACCGATGTGGGGCGTGTTCCGCGTCTGAAAGCCGACGACCGTCCGCCAGTTCTTTTCCCTGAACAAAATCCGCGTTTCCTTGGGGCTCAGTTTGTATCGGACATAGGGCGTCGGCGATTCCTGGATGAGGTCGATCTTGCCCCCGAGAAGGACGTCTTTCATGCCTTTCACTTTGGCGATGCCGGGATGGGCGGCGTCCGTCGTCCCGAACACTTTGCGGGCTATCTCTTCCTTATCGTAGGCGTATTTCTCTTCAAGATGAAGAACGGCCGACGCATCGCCCCCTTCGTTGATGAGAATGACGTCGGATCCGAGGCGGAGCTTGCCAGCCACGCCTTTCTCCACATCGAGGACGATGGGAATCGTCCAGGGCAGGTCGCTCGCAAGCCGCATATGGCTCAGGACAGAGCGGAAATCCGCTTCACCCATGAACCCTTCCAAGGGGCTGAAGACCCCGGTCGCGATATTTTCGACATCGCTTATGGATTCGGCATCGAGCTTGATCGGAGGCAGGGTTTTAGCCTTCTCCAACGCTTCCCGTTTCTCGTCGCCCTTGAGAATCCGATCGATCAGCTTACCACCATGGGGTTGTATCATGTTCTGTCTCCAATCTTTGGGGAGTCCATAGGCCGAATTCAGAAATTCCGTATATGCCGACGATCTCTCTTAGTCGATATATCCCAGGGCTTTGAGCCGCTTCTTGACCTTTTCCTCGTCTTCCTTGCTGAAGACATCCTGCTCGGCCTCTTCCTTGTAAAGAGCCTCCCGGAGAATTTTGGCGACGTAGCTCGCGACGGAAGAGATATCCGTTCCTTTAATCGCTTCCTCGATCTTTTTATACAAAGACGTGGGAATCGAGACGGTCGTAAATTCCTTTTCCATGTGTCTCTCTCCTTGGCGTCCGGAGCTTAAGACGCCCAAATCGGCAAAAATTAAATGTATTTATATAATACCTGCATATTTTTTTCAACTCATCTCTGTCCTGACCGTATATCACGAGCGGCGATGATGCCCCGTGGCAAGCCACGGGGAGCCGCTCGTAGAGGGATCTAAGGGGGAGCCGCCCCCTTGGTCGAAGGGCGGGGTTTCATGACCCGCCCGAGAATAATATTCCGAAACCCATTCAAGACTGCGAATTATGGATATTAACCTCCCCAACCCCTCCTAGCCAATTAGGAGGGGCCAAAAATGTACGGGTTTCGGCACTGGCATGCAGAGAGGCCGGCGTAGAGTCGGCCGACCGTCGGAAGGGGTCTTCCCCTCCGAGTTGACTTTTGGGGACATGATTCCCTGTCCCTGGCGATTTTCAACGGTATCGTCCTTTGGGGCGCTACCGACCAGACAGGGACAGGGTATCGTGTCCCCCTTGCATTTGAAAGTGATATACGGTCAGCCCGAGCTCTCCTTGACAAAGCCCATTCATAAGTGTTTATAATGATTTAAAATGACCGACGACTCATTTCTTAAACTCTGATATGGAAAAAATCACCCACCCTTTTATCCGGAAGAACGTCTTTTTCGGCGTCCTCGACCGGAACCTGAAAAAGCTCGAGAACCGCCTCGGCGTGAGCCTATCTATCCGGGGCGACTGCCTTTTCCTCGACGGGGAACCGGACAAGATCGAATCCGCGAAATTCTACTTCGAGAAGATCCACGAACTTGAAGAAAAAGGCTACGACCTCAAGGAAGAGGATTTCCATATCATCCTCGACCTCCTCGAAGAAGGCCAAACCAAGCCGCTCGAGAGCTATTTTCCGGCCGAGGTCCTGAACCTATCCCGGAAATCCGTCACCCCGAAAAGCCTCAACCAGCAGGATTATATCCAGGCCATCCGAAATTACGATTTCGTCTTCGGCATCGGGCCGGCTGGAACGGGAAAGACATACCTGGCCATGGCCCTGGCCCTGTCCTTTTTACAGAACAAGCTCGTCAGCCGTATCATCCTGACCCGCCCGGCCGTCGAGGCGGGCGAGAAGCTGGGTTTTTTGCCCGGCGACATATACCAGAAGATCAATCCCTATCTCCGTCCCCTCTATGATGCGCTCTTTGACCTCGTCAAGGCCGACCAGGCCAACCGCCTTATCGAGAAAGGGATCATCGAGATCGCCCCGCTGGCCTTCATGCGCGGGCGCACGCTCAACGGCTCGTTCATCATCCTCGATGAAGCCCAGAACACGACGAAAGAACAGATGAAGATGCTCCTGACCCGCTCGGGCTTCGATTCCAAAGTGGTCATCACGGCCGACATCACTCAGATCGACCTCCCGCAACCGGCGAAGTCCGGCGTGCTTCACGCCCTCAAGATCCTGTCCCCTATCAGGGAGATCTCCTTCTGCTATTTCAACGAGAAAGACGTCGTCCGGCATCCCCTGGTCCAGAAGATCATCAAGGCCTATCAGAAAGCCGAAGCCAAGGCCCATAACTGACCATGAGCTTCATTTCGTTCAAGAACATCAAGCTCTTCAAGAGCCCTGTGTTCTCTCCCCAGCGTGAACCTGGGCCGGGCCATCCCCCTAAAGAGGAAAATGCCCGTTTCGGCCAAAGCCTTTTCCAGAATCCGTTTATCTATATTATCATCTTCGCCCTTAGCCTGGGGTATTTCGTATCCTACATCCCTTCGAAATCCCTGCCCGAGCTCCAGCCCGGCGAGATCGCCCCCTCGGACGTCATCGCCCCAGCCAATCTTACCATCGAGGACACGGAGGCGACGGAAAACCGGCGGCGAGAGGCCGTCGAGGCCGTCCTCCCTGTCTACGTCTTCGACCTCAATGTCTTTCTCAACACAGAGGAGAAGGTCCGGCAATTCTTCGCCTCGGGCCGCGAATGGCTGAAGACGGGGCCGGTGAAAAAAGATTACGTCCAGCTCCAAAGGGACATCATGGACAGGTTCGCCCTTGAATTGACGCCGAACGACCTCGCCGCCCTTGAAAAAGAAGGCTTCGGGGCCGACCTGGAGGCCATGATCCTCGGGCTCCTCGAAAAATATTCCGGGCAGGGCATCATCCTTTCAAAAAACCTCTTCATCCACAAAGAGCAGGAACGGGGATTCACGCTCCTCCGGAACCAGGAGGGTGAAAAGGCCATCCGCCCCAAGGACATCCTCGAAGACAAGGAAGCCAAAGACAAGATTGCCGCGGAGATCAATAAACTGGAAATCTCGCCCCGGAAAAAGGGCCTGCTCATCAGCCTTTCGATCAATTTCGTGGCCCCGAACATCGCCTTCAACAAGGTCGAAACCGAAGCCCGAAAAGAGAAAACCCGCGCCGGCGTCGAGCCGGTCTTCTACACGATTAAAAAAGGCAAGGTTCTCGTCCGCAAGGGCGATGAAGTGACCCCCGACATTCTGAAACAGGTCCGGATCATCAATGAGAGCCTCCGGACGAAACGGGCCTGGCTAGCCAATTTTCTCGGTACGTTCCTCCTGTTCGGCCTCCTTCTGTTCACTCTCTGGTTCTACCTCAAGTCGCTCCTCGCTCAGAAGACCGCGCTCAAATACTACCTGATGATGGGCCTGACTCTCGTCTTTAGCCTCATGATTTATAAGGTCCTCCTTTTTCTGGCGGATATCTCGAGTCAGAACGCCCGATTCTTCTTATTCTCGGACTCGGAAAGCTACAAATTCGCCTTTCCCTATCAATTCGGCGTCATCCTCTTCGCCTTTCTGACAACCAACACCGTCGCTCTGACCTACGCCATCCTCAACAGCCTGCTCGTGGGCTATCTTTTCAAAGCGAACTATTTCCTCATGATCTTCAGCCTGATCGGCGGACTGGCAGCCATCTACGGCATCAAGTATTACCAGCGGCAGAAGCGGACAGCCACTCTCCGGGCGGGATTCTTCTTAGTGGCGCCGTTGAACATCTTTGTCATCCTCACCTTTTATCTGATCAAAGAGCAATGGCCCGGCCTGGAACTTCTCACGTCCGAGGTCTTTATGGGCATCGCCGGAGGTTTGTTCGGCGCCGCCCTGGCTTTCGTCCTCCTTCCGATCTATGAGAACATCTTCCGTTTCGTCACCCAGACCAAGCTCCTGGAGCTCACCAACTCGGAAACGGAGATCTTCCGGCAGATGGCCATGGACGCTCCGGGCTCTCACCATCACTCCCTGATCGTCGCCGCGCTCGCCGAGAAAGCCGCGGAAGCCATCAAGCTCGACCCCCTGCTGGTTAAAGCCGGCGCCCTCTACCACGACATCGGCAAGATCAAGATGCCCGAGTACTTCATCGAGAACAAGAACAAAAAGATCGACATCCATAAGGACCTCACGCCGAGCATGAGCACCCTGGTCATCATCAACCACGTTAAAGAAGGCGTCGAGATCGCCAAGAAAGAAAAGCTGCCCCTGCCGATCAGGGAGATTATCGAGCAGCACCACGGCAACTCGCTCGTCCGCTATTTCTACCAGAAAGCTAAGGAAAAATACGATCCGGATATGCAAAAGATCGGCGAAGAAACCTACCGTTATCCGGGACCGCCGCCCCAGACGAAGGAGGCCGCCCTGGTCATGCTCGCCGATTCGGTCGAAGCCGCGTCTCGGAGCCTCCGGGTTCACAAGGAGGAGAACCTGAAGCGCGTCATCACGGATATCTTCGACAACGACGTCCAGGACGGCCAGCTCGACGACTGCAATTTTTCGTTGAAAGAATTGCGAAACATTGCTTCCTCCTTCCTGTCCACGCTCAATATGGTCTACCAGCCGCGCGTTGAATATCCCGGCTTCGATTTCGAGATGAAAAAAAAGAAAAAACTCGAGAAAAATCATAAGAAGGACGATGATCGAGATCCTAAACCGCCAGAAAAAATTCCGGATTGACCTCGGCCGGTTCGAGCGTCTCTTGAAAAAGCTGGTGCGGCATTATGGGCTCAACCGGCCCGAGATTGCTCTATCGTTCGTCGACGACCCCGAGATCCGGGAGCTAAACAGAAAATTCCGGAAAAGGGATAAGCCGACGGACGTCCTCAGCTTTCCCCTCAACGAAAAGGCCTCGGACGGGAGATTCTACCTGGGCGACATCATCATCTCGGTCCCCACGGCGTCCGCCCAGGCGACCGAGCTCTCGCACGGCCTGGAGCGCGAGCTCGAATACCTGGCCATTCACGGGTTCCTCCATCTTCTCGGCTATGAACATGGTCAAGGGCACGAGGAAGAAGAAGCGCCGATTCGCCAGCTGATGGTAAAAGGCCGATAAAGAATGGCGACCTGGATCGGGTTGGGACTCAGCGGCTTGGCGGCCTTCGCCCTTTCGCTCTTCCACATGGCTCTCTCCGGCTTTTCCAAGATCTCTCTGAGCGGTTACCTCGAAGAACGAAACAAGCCGTATCGCCACAATGTCTTGAAGCATTATGAAGAGATTAAGATCGCGGTCGAATTCTGGCGGACGGTTATTCTCATCGCCTTTCTCGTCTATGTCTTCGTCACTTTTCGCCGGGCCAACCTCTGGCCGCTCTGGCTCTTCCTGAGCCTGGTCCTCACCTACGGGCTCTTCCTTGACGCTTTGCCGCGCTTGATCGGGACGGTCAATAAAGAAGCCCTGGTCGAGGCGTTCCTCCCGTCCGCCAATCTGTTTCTTGTCCTCTCCGCACCCATCCTCGCCCTGTCGCGCTGGCTGTGCACACGCCAAGAAAGCGAGGAGGAAGAGGAAGACGACCGGGAAGCCGGCGACGAGGAGATCGAGACCTTCATCGACGGGGCCAAGGAAGAGGGCATTATCGAGAAGGACGAAGACGAGCTGCTGCGGAGCGTCGTCGAATTCGGCGATATCGTCGTCCGGGAGATCATGACGCCGCGGGTGGACATCGTCTGCATCCGGAAGGACGCGACCATTCAAAAGCTCCGGAACCTGATCATCACCGAAAAATATTCGCGCATCCCCGTTTATAAAGACCGCATCGACAATATCGAAGGCATCGTCATCGCCAAGGACCTCCTGGCCTTTTCGGAAAGCAAACACGACAACGAGCCGATCGAAGCGCTCGTCTGGCCGGTCATTTTCGTCCCGGAATCCATGAAAGTCTCCGAGCTCCTCAAGGAATTGCAGAAGGTCAAGCAGAAGCTGGCCATCGTCGTGGACGAGCACGGCGGCGTCTCGGGCCTCGTGACCATGGAAGACCTGGTCGAGGAGATCATCGGCGAGATCCTGGACGAATACGACACCGAGGAAGCCCCGGTCTCGGAAATCGGCCCCAGGGAGTATCTTGTTTCCGGCGGCGTGAAGGTCGAGAAGCTTGAAGATCTATTCGAGCAGGAGCTGGCCGAGGACGACTACATCACGGCCAGCGGCCTGATCACCCATCATCTCGGGCGGCTGCCGAAAAAGGGCGAGACGGTCGATATCAAGGGGCTGTCGGTCGAGGTCATCGACGTGGACCAGAAGCGGATCAAGAAACTGAGAATGAAGGGGCGGGCGCAAGCTGCGACAGAGGAAGAAAAGGAATAATCATGACCGGACCCGAAAAGACAAATGAAACGAAGAAAGAATATAAGGTCGGCTATGTCGCGCTCGTCGGGCGGCCCAACGCCGGCAAATCCACGCTCCTGAACCACATCCTGGGCCAGAAAATCTCGATCATTTCGAACAAGCCGCAGACGACCCGAATCAGCATTCTCGGCATCCGCACGACCGATAGAGGCCAGATCGTCTTCATCGACAACCCGGGCATCCACAAGCCCCTTCACAAGCTGAACAAGCGGATGATGAATTTCGTCTATTCCTCGCTCGAAACGGCCGACCTCGTCTGCCTGCTCATCGACGCCTCCGAGAAATACGGCCACGGCGATGAATTCGTTCTCGAAACGTTGAAGAACATGAAGGTCCCGATCTTTCTCCTGATCAATAAGGTCGATATTGTCAAAAAGGATAGCATCCTCTTGATCATTGACAAATACAAGGACCTGATGAACTTCAAGGAGATCATCCCGATCTCGGCCCTGAAAGGGACGAACGTGGACGTCCTCGAAAGACTGATCTATGAAAACCTGTCCGCCGCCAAGAAGCTCTATTCCGACGACGATATCTCCGACCAGTCCGAGCGGTTCTTCCTGGCCGAGATCATCCGGGAGAAAATGCTGGCCCACGTCGAGAGGGAGCTCCCCTGGGTGACGGCGGTCTATATCGAGGCGATCGAGAAAAGAGAACCCGAGGCCGAAGACAAAGAGACAGAGCCCAAAGCCCAGAAGCCGGAAACGATGCCGGGAGTCGGGCCGACGCCGAGAAAGAGGCGGCCGGTGACCTACATCAAGGCCAGCATCTTCGTCGAAAAGGACAACCACCGCAGGATCATCATCGGACGGCACGCCCATCTCATTAAGACGATCGGGATCGAGGCCCGCCGGGAGATCGAAGAGATCCTGGAAACGAAAGTATTTCTCGACCTTCAGGTCAAGGTCCGGGAGCGCTGGCGCGACTCCGCCGACGTCCTCGACCTCATCGAAGGCCAGAAAGAGATGTTTAATTCGGGGAAATAGAATTCGGTGACATATATCCAAATTTCTTAATTCAATACGTGTCTCCGAATTCTGCTCCATAAGATTTTTGTATTAATCGGAATTCTCCCTCCCAAAAATATTGACTTTGATCCTGAAGGATGCGAAAATCTAATCCCTTTCCGCAGACGGTGGGTGTAGCTCAATTGGTTAGAGCATCGGACTGTGGATCCGAAGGTTGGGGGTTCAAGTCCCCTCACTCACCCCACCTTAACCCCCTGAAAACAAAAAATTTTCGGCCTCTTTGATAATATGTCCCATATCGCCGGAAGGATGGTCGCACATATCCTGATCGGCTCTGTATTGCAAACCTCGAATTTTTTTCCTCTTTCTCCTTTGGCTTGAATCGTCACTGGGCTGATTACCGGCGTCCTTCTATTTCACAAGGAATCGTAAGCTTATGCTTCGGATCGCTTTCCTGATATCCTTGACACCCATCATGGGCCTCAATATAATTTTGAGGCAATGAGGAGGAGGAATTTGGCGCTTAAAGGGACGGTTGAGCGTGCCGAGAATAAAGCAATTCCCCATCCTTTAGATCTTTTCCTAAGGAGGTGGTTGATATGATATGTCGAAGATTTACACGTTTGGCTCTTTTGGTGCCGCTCGTTCTGTCCGTCTGGCTTGCGCCCCTCGCGGCGCAGGAGCTCAGCCTGGCGAAGCAGGTCATTGAACGAACGCTGCCCAACGGGCTGAAGGTCCTGATGGTCAAGCGGGCGGACATTCCTACGGTCCGCTGCATCCTAGCCTATCGTGTCGGTTCCGTGAATGAACGGCTGGGCATCACCGGCGTCTCGCACTTTCACGAGCACATGATGTTCAAAGGGACCTATACGATGGGGATCAAGCCGGGCACACTCGAGAAGGATACCGAGTACAACCGGCAGATCGACGCTCTGGAAGCCCAGATCGTACAGGAGGAGGTCAGGATCAAGGGCCGTGACGAAGCCAAGATCATGGCCCTCAAGAAGCAGGTATCCGACTTGCTCACCAAAGAGAAGGCCGAAACGATCGTGAGCGAGGAGATCTGGGGCGCCTACCAGGAGGCGGGCGGGACCGGCTTGAACGCCTCGACGGGCTCGGAGATGACCCAGTACTATGTCACGCTCCCGAAGAACAAGCTCGAACTCTACATGGCGCTCGAGGCGGACCGGATGGTCAACCCCATCTTCCGCGAATTTTATTCCGAGCGCGACGTTATCGTCGAAGAGCGCCGGATGAGCGAGAACAGGCCCGGCTTCTTCTTCAACGAGCAGCTCAACGCCACGTTCTATGCCGCCAGCCCTTACCATTGGGAAGTGCTGGGTTGGATGTCCGACGTGAGCCGCATCACCAAGCAGGAGATGATGGACTACCGCAACCAGTACTATCGTCCCGACAACGCCGTGCTGGTTTTGGCCGGCGATCTGGACGTCGAGCCGACCATGGCCCTCATCACCAAGTACTTCGGCCCGATCCCCTCCAAAGGCCCGTCGCCGCGCGTGCGCACGGAGGAGCCGTCGCCCGAATATTACCGCAAGGTCAATGGGCCGGATTTTAAGGCGCCCTATGTCGAGAAGCGTGTCTACGGCAGAGCCGCCACCAACCCGAGCGTCCAGATTTTGTTCCATATCCCGCCGCTTTGGCACGACGACCTGCCCGCCCTCTTCATCCTGGGCCAGGCGATGAGCGCGAGAACCGGAAAGATGTATCTGGACCTGGTGCTCAAAAACGAGCACGCGACCAGCGTCAGCGCCCGGGCATCCAATTCCGAGTACGACGGCCAGTTCTCCGTGAGTGCCACGGCCAAGGAGGTCAAGAACGAGCCGGTCGTGCTTCTCGATCAGCTCGAGAAGGAGTTGTGGACGTACATCGAAGATGCCAAGAATACGCCGTGTGATGATCTGCTGCTCCAGCGAGTGAAAAACTCGGTCGAGGCCAGGTATCTCCAGAGTCTGGCCGGCACGGGGATCGCCAGTCAGCTGGCCTCGATGGAAGTGGCCTACCGGTGGCAGTACCTTGACGAACAATACAAGCAGCGCATGGCCGTGACACCGGCGGACCTGATGCGGATCGCGAAGAAATATTTCACCCGGAACAACTGCGTCATTGGCGTGCTGGAGCGGGAAAAGTAGCGGCGCCGCCGCACGTTCCGGAAAGGATATGACGATGCTAAGACGATTTTTTAATTCATCGCTGATTCCGGTCCTGCTCGTGCTTGCGGTCGCGACCGCGACCGCGGCGCAGGCAACCGAGACCAACATGGCGGCGACCAACGGGGCCCAGGCCGGCGTTCAAGGGGCCCAAACGCCCCAGGGGCCGCGCCCGGAGCAGTTCACGTTCCCGCCGCTCAACTTCAAAGTTCCGAAGCCTGCCGAATTTCGGACGAAGCTCTCGAACGGCCTGGTGGTCTATATCGCAGAAGACCACGAGATCCCGTGGTTCACGGCGTCGCTGTTGTTGCGGACAGAGCCTTTCCTTGAGCCCAAGGACAAGCTGGGCGTGGACGGATTTGCCAGCTCGATCATGCGTTCGGGCGGCAGCGCCACGATGACCGGCGAGCAGATCAACGAGCGGATGGACTTCCTGGCAGGAACCGTCACGGCCAGGAACCTGTCCATCAACATCCGCCACCTCGACGAGGGTCTCAAGATCTGGATGGACATCCTGAATAACCCGGCCTTCCCCGAGGACAAGCTCAGGCGCGAGAAGGACGCGGCGCTCCCCGGGATCCGCAACCGCAACAAGAATGTAGCCCAGGTGGCCGGCCGCGTTTACAGCGAGCTGATCTACGGTGAAGACTCACCGATCACGCAGGAGACGACCGAAGCGACGATCACCAGTATCACCCGCGACGACTTGATCGCCTGGCACAAGAAGTATTGGGGCGCTAACAACGCCATCCTGGTGGTCTCGGGCGATTTCAAGAAAGCCGAGATGATGAAGAAGCTGGAAGCCACTTTTGGGAAATGGCGCAAAGCGGAAAAAGCCGTGCCGCCCATTCCGAAGGTGCAGCAGGCTGCCAAAGCGGGCGTTTATATGGTCCAGCCCGAGGTCATCCCGAACCAGGGCATTATCCGGATCGGACACTTGGGCCTCAAAACGGACGACCCCGACTATCCGGCGGTTGACCTGATGAACTACATCCTGGGCGGCGGCTCGTTCTCCTCGCGCATCACCAAGGTTGTCCGCACCGACATGGGACTGGCCTACTCCACCAGCTCAAGCTTCGGCGGGGGCGGGGGCGGCCCCCGCGGAGGCGGCGGCGGCGCGGGAATCCTGTACCCCGGGACATTCACGGCGTCCTGCCAGACCAAGAACTCGACGGTCGTCTTTGCCGCGCAGCTCATGCTGGACCTGATCGAAGGGATGCATAATGGAGATGTCAGCGAAGCTGATCTCAAGATGGCGAAAAACGCCCGCGTCAACGCCTTCCCCTCGATGTTCTCGGGGATCGGCTCCATTCTGCAGAACTTCGCGAACCTCGAGTTCAACGGCCGTCCCTTGGATTACTACGACACCTATTTGGCTAAGTACGAAAAGGTGACGGTCGCCGACCTTAAGCGCGTGGCCCAGAAGTGGTTGCAGCCGGATAAGATGATCATCATGGTGGCCGGCAACATCGAAGAATGCAAAAGAGGCGCCGATAACCTGCTGCCGAACCAGCCGACGATCGAGGCCATGGCCGCCAAGTTCGGCGGCCGGTCCATCGAAGGACTGGCCAAGAAATACGGCGACGGCACGGTCCATATCGTGAAGCTCAAGTAACGATTGGGCGTGCGACGCAGCCGGGGCGCTCGAGTGCGACGCTGATGAGGATTTCAAATGGTTTTGGAACGATGAGGACTTTAAGAAGCTAATCGGCTAGATAGAGGGGCCCCCAGGCCCCCTGAGCAATAAAGGGTAGAAGGGGTGGAGATGAAAAAGTACCCCTAATCTATATATAGACCTTAAAAAACATGAAAAATTATCACTCTGAGCAATTTTTTCCGGAATCCAATGAAATGCAGGCAGGGGCCCGGGAGCTACTAAGGGAATAAAAAGCGGAAATATCTTGGAATCTTGAGCCATTGACAGCGGGTTAGAAGGCGTGTATTATTGCCCGCTGGACTCCAGTGCATGGCATCTGATGACCAAAGCGAGAAAAATGGCCCTGGCGGTGAATAGGAAATTCCACTCCCCCGAAGCCGTCAAATAAGGAGAAAGGCTATATGCCCGAGAAAAGAAGCTACCTAAGATTTGCCCTAAAAGGAAACCTAACTCTTCACCCAGAGGACAATCCAGCAAGGATTATAAAGGGTGATCTGGTCAATATTTGTTTTCTGGGATTGGCTGCAAATCTAAGAGAAAACATAGGGACGGGTATGACTGTCCAATTTGAGCTAACAACGAGCTTATTGAAAGTTCCTTTTACAGGCA